>WNGJ01036038.1_pt1 | contig 11052 bp, 4 predicted proteins | sample 5400611 | NCBI WGS metagenome assembly WNGJ01 (sample SAMN13153375, study PRJNA577476) | soil metagenome | isolation source: 40 cm soil or saprolite under Garry oak tree replicate 1 | place: USA:California | collected 2016-06-15 | reverse complement strand
ATATCGTTTAACTCAGCGCATCAAGCGCGCTTAGTTTACCGCCTTCGACTCGGATGAAAATTGCGTTGGTGGTTCACGACCTGCATAGTCAGAGCGGGCACGGCCTTTACACAAAAATATTAGCGGATCAGTTTTCACGCAATCATGAAGTAGCCGTGTTCGCTAATCATTTCGAGCGACCGGCGGATGCGAATTGGAATTCTTATCGCGTGCGTGCCTGGCGTGGCAGTGCACTATCGACCGTTAGGACTTTTCCACTCGGGCTGAGCGCCCAGGCGAAGCGACTAGCCGATTACGATATTCGTCATACGCAGGGCTATTGCGGCGGCCGGCCAAACGTTGTTACCGCCCATATTTGCGTGGCGGCGTATCTCAACTCGCTGCGCGATGTTTCGCTGCGACATCGTCTGTCGCTGCAATTGATGGCGGCGGCTGAGTCGCGGTTTTATCGTCAGTATGAAGGGCGCGTGGTCGCCGTCTCGCAAAAGCTCGCCGATGAATTGCAGACATACTACGGAGTACGCGGCCCGATCAGCGTAATCCCGCATGGCGTCGAACAGTCTCGCTTCAATAGCGATCACCGCAAACGCGAGCGCGCAGCTATGCGGCGCCAGCTAACTGTTAAGGATGACGAGACGCTGGCGCTTTATGTCGGAGATCTGACGAAGGCGCACTGCTATCTAAAGAAACTGTCGGTTGCGGCGCCCGAGGTGCAGTTTGTAATTGTCACTTCCTCGCGTGCTTATCATTGGAACTTGCCGAACGTGCGCATCGTCCCCGCGACCTCCGAACTCGAGCGTTACTACGCCGCAGCAGATGCCTTCGTTTTTCCGACGACCTATGACGCCTTTGGCATGGTTGTGCTTGAAGCAATGGCTTCGGGACTTCCGGTGTTCAGTTCCGATCAGGCAGGTGCGGTGGAGTTGATCGACTCAGGCAGGAATGGTTTCGTCACACCTTTGCATCAATGGGTGGAGGCCACGGCTGCCCGTTTGCGCGATCGGGCGTTGCTGCAGGAAGTTGGTCTTGCTGCCGAACAGTCGGCCCGCCGGCATGACTGGCCCGCCGTAGTTGCCGCTGTTGAGCGAGTCTATTTCGAAGTGGCGAGTGAGCGAGGGATGAAGGATGAGTGATGAGTACTGAATTATGAGTGATGAGGAGATAAGTACTGAGTAACCATGCAGCGAGGTAACCAACTACTGCTTACTGAGTACCGGTCAACTTAGGCCGGGTCTTTGACCTTCGATGTGCGGCAAGTCTCTGACTTGCCGGGTTGCTGAATCGCTCTCTTTTCCGGTCTATGACCGGAAGGGTCGAAGACCCAAAGACTATTTTATCGAGCTCGCCGGCAAGTCGGAGACTTGCCGCGCATCGAAGGTCAAAGACCACGCGTAAGTTAACCTTCTGCCCACTGCCGTCTCCCCACTGCCCTCCGCCGGCTGAGACTGCCGACTACCCACCGTTTCCCATGACTAGCGTTGCCTTCATTATCAACGGCGATCGGCAGAGTGCGATGGCTTATCGGGCACGGGCGCTCGCTAAACATTTGCGCAGCCGATACGACATTCAATTCGCCTATCGCACCGGCAACAAGATTCTCGCAATGCTCAGGTTTGCACACTTCCTCCGAGAACTAAGGCCACAGGTCACTTATGTTTTCGACATGTCCTATTCGGGCGTGTTGGGAGCATGGTGCCACCGGCTTCTCTTTCGCAACCGTCTGATTATCGAGTGTGGTGACTCGATTTATGAGTTGATGCGCTCCACCGGCAATCGCGGCCGTCTCGGTCTTTGGTTAACACGCCGGCTTGAGAATTTTTCGCTGCGCGTTGCTGACCGTATTGTCGTGCGTGGCCGTTATCATCGGCAGTATCTCAAGGCGAGAGGCGTGCCCGCGGATGTCATACAAGACGGCGTGGACACGACGGAGTTTACAGTTCTCAGTAACACCGAATTGCGAAAGGAATATCGGCTCGAAGAAACGCTCACGGTTGGATTGGTGGGATCTTCTGTTTGGAGCGACAAACTGGGAACATGTTACGGCTGGGAGTTGGTCGAGCTGTTGCGATTATTGCCAGACGCCCCGATCAAGGGCGTGGTCATTGGAGACGGAACAGGCATCCCTCATCTTAAAGCGCGTTGCTGCGAGTATGGCCTCGAAGACCGCATGCTTTTTCTGGGCCATGTGCCACATCCGGAATTGCCTCGCTATCTGAACCTGATTGATGTCTGTCTCGCTACCCAGACAAACGATCTCGTCGGCCAGGTGCGCACTTCAGGGAAGTTGCCGTTGTATCTGGCGACTGGACGTTACGTGCTCGCGACGAATGTGGGTGAAGCAGCCCTCGTGCTCGAGCCCGAGATGCTTGTTCCTTATGACGGTGTACAGGATCCGGCGATACTATCTGACCGGCAAAAACTTGCGAATGGAATTCGCAACGTTGCCCTTGCAAAGGAGTATTTTGAATACTCAAAACTCGCGCTGCGTCTCGGTGACGTAATCGAAAGAGTGATGAAGACTGAAGTGGAGTTAGCCACTGCGAGCAATGAACAACACGGAGAAGCGTGATAACGGTCTCAAAGGCCGCATCAGCACACCGATGAGTCCGCCGCGTCTGGCAGTAGTTTGTGATTACCGGGAAGAGAATTGGCCGAGCATGGACTTGGTAGCAGACATGCTGTTCAATCACCTGGAACAGGATTATGCGGACCACTTTTCAGCCACTCGCATTTGTCCGCCCATGCGCCGGCGGCTGTCGCGAGATCAATCGGCAGCCGGCACCTTCGTGAACGCCGATCGATTTCTAAATCGCTTTTGGGACTATCCACGAGTGGTGCGCCGGCAAAAAGCGGAATTTGATTTATTCCACGTAGTTGATCACAGCTATGGACAGCTCCTGCACGAACTGCCCCCCGACCGAACAGTTATTACCTGTCACGATCTCGACACCTTTCAGTGTTTGCTCGAACCAGAACGGCATCCGCGCTCCTTCCTGTTTCGAAAAATGATGAGCTCCACGATGCGTGGCTTTCGCCAGGCAGCGCGCGTCACCTGCGACAGCGTTGCCACTCGCAATGAACTGCTAAGCCACAAATTGGTAGAGCCGGACCGTGTGATTGTCGTTCCCAATGGAGTTCATCCTTCCTGCTCTCCGCAAGCCGATCCGCTGGCCGATCGCGAAGCAGAGCGTTTGTTGGGAAAGCCGGACGGCGGCTTCATAGATATTCTCCACGTTGGCAGCACGATCCCGCGCAAGCGCATAGACGTTTTGTTACGAGTGTTTGCCGCCGCACGAAAGCAGTTTCCCGCGATACGTCTGGTCCGCGTTGGCGGTCCTTTCACTGCAGTGCAAGTAGGTTTAGCCAGGCAGCTTGATTTGACCCAATTAATCATCGCGTTGCCGCATCTCGAGCGAAATCTGCTGGCAGCTGTTTACCGGCGCGCCGCGCTGATTTTGCTTCCATCCGAACGCGAAGGCTTCGGCCTGCCGGTTGTCGAGGCGCTGGCCTGCGGCACTCCGGTAGTCGCCAGCGATTTGCCTGTCTTACACGAGGTGGGCGGTAAGGCAGCGTTATATTGTTCGACCGACAACATCGCTTCGTGGACCGAAGCGATCGGCCAATTGCTGAGTGAGAAAAAGCAGCCGCAGGAAAGATCGGAACGCTCCGATTCGGGCATTACGCAAGCGCGTAAATTTAGTTGGTCTGAATATGCGAGAAAAATGGTGGCAGTGTATCGAGATGTTCTGGGAGATCATCATCAGAACGCCGACGTGTCGCGGTTCTGATTTGCGAGGGCCTTATGGCAGTGGCTCACCTTGATCATATTCCACATAAGCGATCGCTTTAACAACGTCTTCGTCGGTCCACAAGTATCTTCTACTTCCGCGGTCAGCCCATGGACTATCGTCACGTTTCCAGCAACCAGCTTCTCTTAGCTTCCTGGTTGCATTCGCTTTGAAGGCGCTTAGTATTTTTTCAGGTTTGCATGGGGCAGAGACGACCGAGTGAACGTGATTGGTTCTTACATTCATTTTCCAAAGATCCCATTTACGGATCTTGCAGGTTTCACGAATTCCTTCCTCAATTGCCTGTCTTTGCCTGGAGGTTAGTCTTACAGGCGGGTTCTTTAGTCTGGCGAGATTGAGTTGTCTTCGCTTCAGATTTGGTGGCAGCACGGGACTCCCATACCTGTTGTGCCAGCGATCTATCGAGCCGCGTCTATCGCCATGAAGCCAAGTTCCACGACCCCTAAAAGTGACGAGATAGGCCTTGACAGCATTGAATTCGAAGGCGGCAGGAGACACGGTGAATCGTAACTTTAGAGTCAATCAAAGGCCACGAAATCTCAAAGTGTGATTCTCCAGCAACATGCAAGAGGCTTTGCTTTATCAGAACCGAGAGCGGTAGCGACCGGCCGAATACTCAACGATGGCTGTGATCTGTGTTTCAGAACCGGAAGCGGGTAGCGACCGGCCAAACGCTCTACGATTTTGTTGTCACTACTACGAGTCACTTCATTAGCTATTTACTATGTACTAATCGCACTCTTGAGTGTTTGGCCGGTCGCTACCGCTCTCGGTTCTAATACACAGCCATCGTGGAGTGTTGGGCCGGTCGTTACCACTCCCGGTTCTGATGAGGCCGCCGCTGTTTTGAATTATTCCTCATGGAGTGTTGGGCCGGTCGTTATCACTCCCGGTTCTGATATGTAACAGGCGGCTCGCATGATGAAAACTTCATTAGCACCGAAGAAACGTTCGGTTTACCCAAAGAACATTCGGTTGACATTTTTGTTCGATCGGAATAGTGTCTGCCTGCTTTTTCTATCTTGAGGCGACTGCGGAACTGTTTTGAGTGCCTCCCACTCTCCCAGTCGGTCTGCATTGCTTGTGACTCTGGCTGATGTCAGATTAGGCTCGGTGGTTTACAGCCAGTCAATCGAGTCTTTGCCTCTTTGCAAACTAAGCAGAGATTCTTAAAACAACAGAGACTTGTTCCAAGAGACAAGCTTTCGCCCGTCCTGTCTATGTTTAAGAATTGCTCAGGCAACGCGCTCAAGGGTCCAACTCCAACCTTCGAGATGTTGATCCAAACATCTCCACTTCCGGTCATTATAAGATCCAGAAATCCGTCTGTCGGATTTAACTAAGATTCACCTTGAAAGGAAATCGCGCCAAAATGATCAAGACCTCGCTCGCAATGGAAACGAGAAACAACGTCGCGAAAAGACAACTGCTAATCAAAAATATTCGCACCCTGAGCATTCTTATGGTGCTGGCCTTCATAGCAGCTGCGATGTTCACATCATGGGCCGTTGTTTCCGGCCAGGGAGAGGCAAGAATTCAAGGCGGCTTGCAGCGTGGTGTGCGTCTGCCTCCCGGCGCGGCCACAAACGATACTCCCAGTCCTGGGAAGATGCATCCGACTACTTTCGTGGCCGCGACAACGTCTATGTCCAGACGAATTTTGCGGATGTTCGCCCCGACCGCGTCAAATCTTTATGTTGATGGTGGGGGCGTTTGCGGCGGAAACTCCCCGTGTTTTACAACCATTCAGGCAGCGATCAATGCCGCCAGCCCCGGCGATACCATTAATGTCTTTGCGGGTACTTACGCGGAGCAAATAAATATTAACAAGGCTTTGACGCTGCTCGGTCCCAACGCTAATATCAACCCGAATACAGGGGCGCGAGTCGCTGAAGCAGTCATCATACCAACCAGCAGCGACCCAATTAATCCAAGCTTCGCCGGGCCGATCGTCGCCGATGTTGACGCCGAGTTTGGGATCTACGGAACAGAGACCGCCAACCCCGACGCCGTCATCAATAACAACATCGTCAAAAATATCGGTGAGATCGCTGTCTGGATCAATTCCAATGGGCAGGGTGGCGCCAAAAATGCCAACAGCAGTATCAATAACAACAAGGTAGATAACGACCTCGGCGTTTTTGGTCAGGGCATTCGTATTTCTGATGATGCCTGGCTCGACGTAACCAATAACGTGGTGACGCGCGTGCGCAATGGTATCGTCATTGAAAACTACAGTGGCAACACGACGACCCATCCGGCTTCAGTCATCGCCGATAATAGTGTCACCTCGTTCCGCATCGGCATACGTCATAATCTCCACTACGTCTACTCTGCGCCCGGATTTACAATCAAGCGCAACACGGTTCAGCCCTATGTGCAATCGCCAATTCCGCCGCAAGTGGGCAGCTCACCGACGGCCTATCAGGGCATTCGTGTAGAGTCGATTCAGCAGACAGTCTTCGTTACCGTCGCAGACAACACCCTCAACGGCAATCGTGCTGCAATGAGCGCCGGCGGCTACACGCGCGACGAGGGGCTGATGTTGACTAACGCATCCAACACGTCACCAAATATTCTTTTCCGTCTCAATGACGTGCAAAACTTTATCCGCGGTGCTTTCAACGAAACGCCCGCCGTTCCTGACTTTGAATGTAATAATTTTGTGGGAAACACCACGGGCGTTTATCTCAGCACCGATGCGACCAATGGTCTAATCGCGCATAACAACAACATCGCCGGCAACGGCTTCGGCATGCAGAATGACGGTCCTGCGACGGTTAACGCGCAGGCCAATTGGTGGGGGGCAGCCAATGGTCCAGGGCCAGTCGGGCCGGGCAGCGGCGATCGAGTAAGCACCCGGGTTGATTTTTCAAATTGGTTGACGAGCACTTCCAATTGTCCGCCGCCCTGTCCCACAAACGTCGCGCTGGCTTCATATGGCGCCACTGCGGTTGCGTCTTCAACCGTGAACGCAAACTTCCCGGCGAGTGGCGCGATAGACGGCGAGCATAACGGCAACAACTGGGGCAGCGGCGGAGGCTGGAACGATGGCACTCGCGACGTGTACCCGGATAGCATTACGGTGAATCTCAATGTCCTGCAAAGCATCGACGCCATCGATGTCTACACGCTTAAGGACCAGCCTAACAACGGTTCAAGCGTAGGCGATTTCACTCCGGCCACCCTCTACGGAAATACTAACTTCCAGGTGCAGTACTTTAACGGTTCAACCTTCGTGGACGTGCCGGGAGGGGTCATCGTCGGCAACAATCGCGTGAAGAGGAGATTCAGTTTCTCGACTCCGATAACGACCGATAAGATCAGGGTCGTAGTCAACGACTCGGCAGACCACCACTACAGTCGCGTCGTCGAAATCGAGGCGTATAGTTGCGCTCCGGCGGTTGTGCCGACACCGACACCGACGCCCACGCCGTCGCCGACGCCATGCGTTAACCCAGGCAACAATATTGCCCGCGCCACCAACGGCTCGACGGCAGTCGCGTCCTCGACTGTCAACGCCAACTTCCCGGCCAGCGGCGCCATCGACGGCGAACATAACGGCAACAACTGGGGCAGCGGCGGTGGTTGGAACGACGGTACTAGAAATGTCTTTCCGGATAACATTCAGGTCAACTTCAATACAAATCAGACAATTCGCGAGATTGATGTCTACACCTTGAAGAACGACTTCAATAGCGGCAGCGTTGTAAACGATACGACAGCCGCGAATGTGTACGGCATTAAAGACTTCAATGTGCAGTATTGGACCGGCACCGTTTGGACCGATGTTCCTGGAGGCGCGGTCACGAATAATACTCTGGCGAAGCGGAAGTTTATCTTTGGCGATATCACAACCGACAGGATCCGAGTGGTAGTGAATAGCTCCAACGATAATACGTATAGCCGCGTCGTAGAGATTGAGGCGTTCGCCTGCCAGCCTGTGGTTGTGAGGTGTGTAAACAACGGCGGTACGGGAGGATGTTTCTCTACCATCCAGGCGGCGGTGAATGCTTCAAATCCAGGTGACGTTATTAATGTGGCTGCAGGCACGTATCCGGAGCTTGTCAACGTGAACAAGCGTGTGACACTGCGCGGCGCGCGGGCCGGCACTGATCCCAGAGCCTCCTCGTGCAGCGGAGTGCCGGCAACCGAATCAGTTGTAACCGGCAATGCGGGCACGACTTCCTTCTTCGTGACGGCCAGTGACGTGGCGATTGATGGTTTCACTGTGCAGGGACAGACCAATTCAAACCAATTTGGCGCGGGCATTGTTCTGGGCGCCGGCACTGCTGGTACTCATATTGTCAACAACAAGATCCACGACAACGTCGTTGGTCTGAGCCTGGCGAATAATTCGGCTGGCGATCAGGCGGTTATTCAACGCAACCTGATTTGCAATAACAACCAGTCCGGCCCAGCACAGGGAACCGGTATCTACACAGATCAATTCAACTCGGGCGGAAACTTGACGAATGTGCTTATCGACAGCAACAAGTTCTCCGGCAACACCGACGCGGGAATTGATTTCAGCTCGACGAATTCCAATTCTCAATCGAATGTAACCATCTCAAACAACGAATTTGATACCAACTTCCGCGCGATGTTGATGTTCAACCTGACTTCATCCGAGATTAGCGGCAACAACATCCACAACTCGAACGGAGCTTCGAGTGCTGACATTCGCATCTTCGAAGGCAACAGCGGTCTCTCAATCAGCTGTAACACGATCGCCAACGGTGCAGGCCGCGGGATGAGAATCAGTAACATTGGCACTGGTTCAGGCAATAGCTCCAACATCAGTGCTAACTACAACAATATAAGCGGCAATGCCGTGGCCGGTTTAGCGGTTGATGCCGGCAGTTATTCGGGAGGCGCTGGCTCGCTGAACGCTGAGAATAACTGGTGGGGCAGCGCTACTGGTCCAACCATCGCCAGCAATCCGGGCGGTACCGGCGACATTATCAGTGACCCTGACGGCGTGGTTGACTACACGCCCTTCGCGACCAGCCTTACGAGTTGTCCGACGACGATAGTTTCGCCGGGTAACCAGAACGGTTGGGCTTTCTTCGATGACAATCCGCCGGCGGGAGGCGGTTCGGGTGGTTTCGAGAATGGACCAGGGACACCGCCGCTCGGGATTGGCAGTGCTTTCCTTCAGGTTAACTCCACGGCGCGTGAGGCAGTCGGCACCGCTGTCTACGCCGGGACACGCCTGGATAATCTGGGTCGACTGCGCTATAGCAGTTATCAGACCAACAATACGATTGTCGCCATCTCGCTGCAGTTTGATATCGACTACGATCTCACCGATGCTTCCAATGCTTACGAAGGCCGACTCGTGTTCGAGCCGTATCAAATACCGGCTACGGTCCTGCAGGGTGTTTGGCAGAATTGGGATGCGCTGGGAGTCGGCAAATGGTATGGCACGCGCACAACAGTAACGGTAGGTAACTCGAGTGTGCCTAACCCTTGTCAACAAAATACTCCATGTACCTGGCAGCAGGTGCTCGCCAATTTTCCAAACGCCGGCATGCGTAATCCGGGCGCACTGCTGTTCAAGGCTGGTGGCCCATGGCCGCCGGGGTTCCGTGGCAATGTTGACGCCTTCAAGATCGGCAAAGGCGTCAACCTAACCACTTTTGACTTTGAACCTGTGCCATAGCTTTTCTGATTTGCTAACCCGCATCAATTGCCGAGCCCGCAACTTGGACGCCGGTGTCTTGTTAGTCACGCTGAAATGATTGTTGCCAAAAAGCGCCAATGTTATCAGCACAGGGACAATAGCGACCGGCAGAGCACTAGTCTTCAGGGTGTCGATCGACCCGGTGCTTACCATTGCGCCTGACATTGAATTTTCGGCCGTTCACTATCGCTTCCGGTTCTGATATGAGCGTCACACTCGCCTGACGAAAACGCGTCAGTACTAAGCTGCAAAAAGATCACCACGATCGTTGGAAAAGGAGCGCCATGAATCAGCTAGGTAGAATCGCTTCTGGGTGTTTTCGAACTTTCTCCCGGAGAATCCAGTTCACGCATTGGCGCAGCCCCCTGGTTGCGCTTTTTGTTTTGTTCGGATTAATCGCCATCGCCACGTTCGCCACTACTGGCTATGCCGAACGTTTCGTGAACAAGTTGGGATTGATGCAAAACAAACGCTCGGTCAGGCTCAGGCCCACTATGGCTACCTTGAAGACGGATAAAGGCACCTACCTGGCAGCCGAGGAAATTACCTTGACCGGAACAAACTGGGCTGCGGGCGAGGCAGTGACAATTACTATTACGGCCCAAACGATTAAGGGACTGGAAGAGACGACTCAGGTGACAGCGGACAAGACGGGATCGTTCACGGCGACGATGACGATGCCCGACAGTCGAGCCAGTGAAAGCGCAATGCCCACACGTTCTACAAAGGGAGTGTCCGGCGCCGGCGTGTCAGCAGCAGAGGAAAGTGATGGGATCTTTACCGCAACTGCTACCGGCTCCAGTTCAAAGGCGATCGCTCAGGCGTCCTTCGCAGCCGGCATCGCCGACCGCGATGGCGAACGTTTACTGGCGGAGGAAGGCTATTGGATTCATCGGCTGAGTTATCCGACCGGACGATTCGATCCTCAATGGGTTCGCAGGGCAGCCGAACAGGATGCCGGCATCCCGCGTCGCGTTCCCGCCGGCCGCAAGCTCGACATCCGCAGTTTGAAAGATAACCCGCTGGCACTAAGCCCGATTGGCTTTACTGCCCTTGGTCCACAGCCTGAACGCATGACCGGCTGCACCGGCTGCTTCGATTATACGACCACGGCGGGTCGCATCAACGATATCAAGATTGATCCAGTCTCTGCCAACATTGCTTACGCTGCCAGCGTCGGTGGCGGCGTATGGAAAACAACTAATTGCTGCAGCGGCTCTACCTCGTGGAGCGCGGTGACCGATGATGCATTGGTTTCGACTACCAGCATCGACAGCGTTACGATCGATCCAAATAACCACAACACTATCTATGCCGGCACAGGTGATCTCAATTATGGATCGTTCTCGATGGGTAGCCAGGGAATACTCAAGTCGACTGATGCCGGGGCCAGCTGGACGGTCCTCGGGGCCAACATTTTTGGCGCTGCATTGCCCGTAGCTCCAGGCCAATTCCCGCAATATCAGGCAGTCGGAAAAGTCCGAGTCGATCCAAACAACACCAACAATGTTCTCGCTGGGACCAAGACGGGTCTCTACGTCTCGAATGACGGCGGAA
>WNGJ01034698.1_pt1 | contig 11052 bp, 8 predicted proteins | sample 5400611 | NCBI WGS metagenome assembly WNGJ01 (sample SAMN13153375, study PRJNA577476) | soil metagenome | isolation source: 40 cm soil or saprolite under Garry oak tree replicate 1 | place: USA:California | collected 2016-06-15 | reverse complement strand
TTTTTTCTCGCCGACGAGTTCAACGTCTCGGTCGAGGACGTGACCGCGTTCGTGCTCGGCGGCCACGGCGACAGCATGGTGCCGCTGATTCGCTATTCGACCGTGGCCGGCATTCCGCTGCCCGATCTCGTCAAGATGAAATGGACCACGCAGGCGCGGCTCGACGAGATCGTCCAGCGAACGCGCGACGGCGGCGCCGAGATCGTCAACCTGCTCAAGAGCGGCTCGGCCTTTTACGCGCCGGCGGCATCGGCCGTCGCCATGGCGGAGAGCTTTCTTAAGGACAAGAAGCGCGTGCTTCCTTGCGCGGCCTATCTCAACGGCGAGTACGGGATCAAGAACCTTTATGTCGGCGTCCCCGCTGTGATCGGCGCGAAGGGCGTCGAGCGCATCGTCGAGATTCAGTTGAACGGCAGCGAACGCGCCATGTTCGAAGAGTCGGCCGAGGCCGTCGCAGCGTTGGTCGAGGCTTGCAAGAAGATCGCACCGAATCTGGCGAAGTGAGCATGGTCAAGTTCGCGAACGAAGGGGCAGCAACGCTCCGCCCCAGGGGCGCAGAGCAATCAAACTTGCGGGCACTGCGCAAACTGGTCTGCATGCGCTGCATTCGAGACACGTAAAGGTCCGCATGAACATCCACGAATATCAAGCCAAGGCGGTGCTGCGGGAATTCGGTGTGGCGGTGCCGCGCGGGCATGCGGCTTTTTCGGTCGACGAGGCGGTCAAGGCTGCGGGCGATCTCGGTGCGCCGTTGCTCGTCGTCAAGGCGCAGATCCACGCCGGTGGGCGCGGCAAGGCGGGCGGCGTCAAGCTGGTGAAATCGAAGGAGGACGTGCGCAAGGAGGCCGAGCGCCTGCTCGGCGCGGTGCTCGTCACCCATCAGACCGGCCCACACGGCAAGCAGGTCCACCGCCTCTATATCGAGGAGGGTTCGGCGATCGACCGCGAGTTCTATCTCTCGGCGCTCGTCGACCGCGAGAGTTCGCGCGTCGCCTTCGTGGCTTCGACTGCGGGCGGGATGGAGATCGAGGAGGTTGCGCGCACGCAGCCCGAACAGATCATGACCTTCGCCGTCGACCCCGCGACCGGGATCATGCCGCATCATGGACGGCTGGTGGCGCAGGCGCTTGGGCTGCATGACGATCTTGCCAAGCAGGCAGAAAAACTAGTGAAGCAGCTCTATGTTGCCTTCACCGCCAAGGACATGAGCCTGCTCGAGATCAATCCGCTCGTCGTCACCAAAGGAAAAGAGCTGGTGTGCCTCGACGCCAAGATCGGATTCGACGACAATGCGCTCTACCGCCATCCCGACATCGTGGCGTTGCGCGATCTCACCGAGGAGGACGAGAAGGAGATCGAGGCGTCGAAATACGACCTCAATTACGTCGCGCACGTCGGCGGCGGCGCCAGCAAGGAGAAGGTTGCGGCCGCCTTCAAGATCATCACCGCCGATCCCAAAGTGCAGGGCATCCTGGTCAACATTTTCGGCGGCATCATGAAATGCGACGTCATCGCCGAAGGCGTGGTCGCAGCAGTGAAAGAGGTAGGCTTGCGGGTGCCGCTGGTGGTGCGGCTCGAAGGCACCAACGTGGAGCTTGGCAAAGACATCATCGCGAAATCCAACCTCAACGTCACCTCCGCCGACGATCTCGACGACGCCGCAAAGAAGATCGTCACGGCGGTGAAAGGGGGCTGACGATGGCGCCAGGCCGAAAAACGCGCGGCGATGTCGCTCGCGCTCTCTCTTTCAGACTCCCGTCAGGGGGAGATGAACCAAGCTCGCCGCATCGCTGAACGCACGCATGTCCATTCTCATCGACAAGAACACCAAGGTCATCTGCCAGGGTTTCACTGGCAAGAACGGCACGTTCCATTCCGAGCAGGCGATCGCCTACGGCACCAAAATGGTGGGCGGCACGTCGCCGGGCAAAGGCGGCGCCACCCATCTCGGCCTGCCCGTTTTCAATACCGTGGCGGAGGCGAAGGAGAAGACCGATTGCGACGCGAGCGTAATCTACGTGCCGCCGGCTGGCGCTGCGGACGCGATTTGCGAAGCGATCCAGGCGGAAATCTCCCTCATCGTCTGCATCACCGAGGGCATTCCGGTGCTCGATATGGTGAAGGTCAAGCGCGCGTTGTCGGGCGGGACGTCGCGGCTGATCGGACCGAACTGTCCAGGCGTTATGACCGCGGGCGAATGCAAGATCGGCATCATGCCGGGCAATATTTTTGCGCCCGGCAAGGTCGGCATCGTGTCGCGCTCGGGCACGCTCACTTATGAGGCGGTCTTTCAGACCACGAGCGCGGGACTCGGCCAGACCACGGCGGTCGGCATCGGCGGCGATCCGGTGAAGGGCACCGAGTTCATCGACGTGCTGGCGATGTTCTTGGCCGACAAGGCGACCGAGGCGATTGTGATGATCGGCGAGATCGGCGGCTCGGCCGAGGAGGACGCGGCCCAATTCCTCGCCGACGAAGCCAAACGCGGCCGCAAGAAGCCGATGGTGGGATTCATTGCCGGCCGTACCGCGCCGCCCGGCCGCCGTATGGGTCACGCCGGTGCCATCATCTCCGGCGGCAAGGGCGACGCGGAAAGCAAGATTGCGGCCATGGAAGCAGCCGGCATTAAGGTCTCCCCGTCGCCGGCGCGTTTGGGCAACACGTTGGCCGAGCTGCTGCGGAGGTAAAATGGCAAGCCGCTACCGGGACATGGCGGCGTGCGGGAGCAAAAAAGTGTTGGGACGACCTACCTAGGTGCCTCTGAGAGTCGCTTTTGGCCGCGACTGTGGCGAATGGGTCACAGCTTATCTCAAGGGGCCAGGCTAAAAAAGGACACGCGCAGGCGTTATCCGAGCGCCGCGTACAGGGTCGAGTTGTTGCCGGGGAAAAGTTAGGGCAGCGGCTTGCCGAACCGAACATCGGACGGGGGATTCGTGATGAAGAAGCTCTTTCTTGCTACGACCGCTTTCGTTGTGCTGGCGGCGGCTTCCGCGGGGGCCGCGGACCTTTCAAGACCGGCCTATGCGCCACCGCCGCCGCCCGTCTACAGCTGGACCGGCATCTATTGGGGCGGGAACGTCGGCTACAGCTGGGGTCAATCGAAAAACGACCATACTGGTAGTCTTGTCGGCCTCGGCGTCAATGTGCAGGAATCCCAAGACGTCGACGGCGTTATCGGCGGCGTCCAAACCGGGTACAACTATCAGTTTGGAAACTGGGTATTCGGGTTGGAGACCGACATCCAGGCCTCCGGTCAGAAAGGCGGCTCGACGTTTCCAGTCCTGGCACTTCCTCCCACCGCGTTGACCACCGATCATAAGCTCGAGTGGTTCGGCACCACGCGGCCGCGCCTTGGCTTTCTGGCCACTCCCAATCTCCTGTTGTACGGAACGGCTGGTGTGGCTTACGGGCAGACCAAGGACACTTACACCGCCAACACGGCCGGCGTCGGAACCGTTGCGACGGCAAGCGTCAATGACGTGAGGGCCGGCTGGACCGCCGGCGGCGGCATCGAGGGCGCGTTCGGCGGCGGCTGGAGCGCGAAGGTCGAATACCTCTATTTGGACCTCGGCAAGTTGGAGCAGACGGTTACCATACCGCCTGCCGCCCTGACCGCGACCTTCAACAGCCGCCTGACCGATAACATCGTGCGCGTTGGCCTGAACTACAAATGGGGCGGGGGATATTAGTCGCTGATTTGAGTTCAGAGCCGAGGGCCGCTTGCACCCGCAAGCGGCCCTCTTCGTTAGGGGGAGCTCGCAAGGCGATAACTCTCCAGCCATTGATTGGCGGTGGTTCTCGTTAGCTACGGCGGAATGAACGAGAATTCAGTTCTTGTGGATTGCCACAACGCAACTGCAGCATAAATGATGTAATAAGTAGACCCGCCGCCGGATTCTCCTCCCGGCGGCCGATCAGCGGCCCGCCAAAAGCTCAACGTTACAGGACCTGAGCATGTCTCGTCAGGATGCCAACGCCGCCTTCGCCCGCACCTCGTTCCTTTACGGCGGCAATGCCGACTACATCGAGAACCTCTACGCCCGCTACGAGACCGACCCCAACGCGGTCGATGCCCAATGGCAGGCGTTCTTTCAGAGCCTGAAGGACGACCGCGCCGACGTCATGACAAATGCGCGCGGGCCGTCATGGCAGCGGCCCTACCCGCCTGCGCGTAGCGAGCTCATCTCCGCGCTCGACGGCGATTGGCGCGAGGTGGAGCGGGCGCTCGGCGACAAGGTCAAGGCGCGGGCGCAGGCCGCAGGCGTCGACGTCTCCACCGCCGAGGTCCAGCAGGCGACGCGCGATTCGATCCGCGCCTTGATGCTGATTCGCGCCTACCGCGCGCGCGGGCACTTCTACGCCAATCTCGACCCGCTCGGTCTCGAGCCGCACCATAACGAGGAGGATCTCGATCCGCGCTCCTACGGCTTCACCGAAACGGACTACGACCGCAAGATCTTTCTCGACCGCGTGCTCGGCCTCGAATTCGGCACGCTGCGCGAAATTCTCGCGATCCTTCGCCGCACCTATTGCCAGACGCTCGGCGTCGAATTCATGCACATCTCCGACCCCGCGCAGAAGAGTTGGATGCAGGCGCGCATCGAGGGGCCGGACAAGGAAATCACGTTCACCCGCGAAGGCAAGCGCGCGATCCTCAACAAGCTGATCGAGGCCGAAGGCTTCGAGAAATTCTGCGATTTGAAATTCACTGGCACCAAGCGCTTCGGTCTCGACGGCGCCGAATCGATGATTCCCGCGCTCGAGCAAATCATCAAGCGCGGCGGGGCGCTCGGCGTGAAGGACATCGTCATCGGCATGGCCCACCGCGGCCGGCTCAACGTGTTGGCGCAGGTGATGGGCAAGCCGCATCGCGCCATCTTCCACGAGTTCAAGGGCGGCTCCTCGACGCCGAACGAGGTCGAGGGCTCTGGCGACGTGAAGTACCATCTCGGCGCCTCTTCCGACCGCGAGTTCGACGGCAACCGCGTGCATCTCTCGCTCACCGCCAATCCGTCGCATCTCGAAATCGTCAATCCGGTCGTGCTCGGCAAGGTGCGCGCGAAGCAGGACCAGCTCGGCGCGACTCGCGAAGACCGCACCATGGTGATGCCGCTGCTCATTTCGGGCGACGCGGCCTTCGCCGGGCAGGGGGTGATCGCCGAGTGCTTCGGTCTGTCGGGACTGCGCGGGCACCGCACCGGCGGCTCCGTGCATTTCATCGTCAACAATCAGATCGGATTCACCACCTATCCCCGCTATTCGCGGTCCTCGCCCTATCCCTCCGACGTGGCCAAGATGATCGAGGCGCCGATCTTCCACGTGAACGGCGACGATCCGGAGGCGGTGGTGTTCGCCGCCAAGGTCGCAACCGAGTTCCGCCAGAAATTCCAGCGTCCCGTCGTCATCGATATGTTCTGCTACCGGCGCTTCGGGCACAACGAGGGCGATGAGCCGTCGTTTACCCAGCCGCTGATGTACAAGGCGATCCGCAAGCACCCGCCGACGGGCGAGATCTACGCCAACAAGCTCGTCGGCGAAAACGTCGTCACCGAGGCCGAGGTCGAGAAGATGCGGGTCGATTGGCGCGCCAAGCTCGATGCCGAGCTCGAAGCGAGCCAGGGCTACAAGCCGAACAGCGCCGATTGGCTCGACGGCGCGCCGCGGCCATACCGGCGCCCCGCTCGCGACGCTCAAAGAAATCGGAGCAAAGATCACGGCGATACCGCAAGGTTTTCACCTGCACCGGACCCTCCAGCGTTTCCTGGACAACCGCCGCAAGGCGATCGAAACCGGCATGGGCATCGATTGGGCAACGGCCGAGGCGCTCGCGTTCTGCTCGTTGCTGCTCGAAGGCCATCCGGTGCGGCTCTCCGGCCAGGACACCGAGCGCGGCACTTTCTCGCAGCGCCATTCGGTGCTGATCGATCAGGAGAACGAGGACCGCTACATCCCCTTCAACCATCTGGGCGAGGGTCAGGCTCGCTTCGAAGTCATCAATTCGATGCTCTCGGAGGAGGCCGTGCTGGGCTTCGAATACGGCTACTCGCTCGCCGAACCGAACGCGCTGACGCTATGGGAGGCGCAGTTCGGCGATTTCGCCAACGGCGCGCAAGTGGTCTTCGATCAGTTCGTCTCCTCGGGCGAGCGCAAGTGGCTGCGCATGTCCGGCCTCGTGTGTCTGTTGCCGCACGGCTACGAAGGGCAGGGGCCGGAACACTCCTCGGCAAGGCTCGAGCGCTACCTGCAGATGTGTGCCGAGGACAATATGCAGGTCGCAAACTGCACCACGCCGGCCAATTACTTCCACATCCTGCGCCGGCAGCTCAAGCGCGATATCCGCAAGCCGCTCATCCTGATGACGCCGAAGTCTCTGCTGCGCCATAGGCGCGCGGTGTCGCGGCTCGGCGAGATGGGGACGGACACGACGTTCCATCGCCTGCTTTGGGACGACGCCCAGATGCTCCCGGACGAAAAGATCAAGCTCGTCGCCGACGACGAGATCCGGCGGGTCGTGATGTGCTCGGGCAAGGTTTATTACGACCTCTACGAGGAGCGCGAGAAACGCGGCGTCAACGATATTTATCTGCTGCGCGTCGAGCAGCTCTATCCGGTGCCGCTGAAAGCACTGGTGCACGAGCTCGGCCGCTTCACGAAGGCCGAATTCATGTGGTGCCAGGAGGAGCCGCGCAACATGGGCGCGTACTCCTTCATGCAGCCGTATCTCGAATGGGTCCTGGGCCAGGTCAGGGCCAAGAATAAACAGCCGATTTATGCCGGCCGCGCGGCCTCGGCGGCGACGGCGACCGGCCAGATGGCGCAGCACCTCAAGCAGCTCAAGTCGCTGCTCGACGAGGCACTGGGGTAGCTGACGAACATCGGAGGATGCAGGTGCGCTCGTCCCTTGTCTGTCATCCGAGCGTGCGCAACGACGGAAGAAGGATGGGACATGGCTGAGATCCGCGTGCCCACGCTCGGCGAATCGGTGACCGAAGCGACCATCGGCAAGTGGTTCAAGAAACCGGGCGATCCGGTCGCCGTCGACGAGCCGCTGGTCGAGCTCGAGACCGATAAGGTAACGATCGAGGTGCCCGCCCCGGCCGCCGGCGTGCTCGGCGACATCGCGGCCAAGGACGGCGAGACGGTCGCGGTCGGCGCGCTGCTCGGTCAGATCAGGGAAGGCGCGGGCGCCCCCGAGAAGACCGCGCCTCCCCCGCCGGGTCGGCCGGACCGAGCGACCGCGACGGCCGCTCCTGCCGCGGAAGAAGCGCCGCGTCCGCAAACCGGGGCCAAGCCCGCGGGTGTGGCGCCGCTCGCGCCTTCGGTGCGCAAGCTGGCCGCCGAAACCGGCATCGATGTCTCGACCGTTCCCGGCTCCGGCAAGGATGGCCGCGTGACCAAGGGCGACATGATGGCGGCGATCGAGCGCGCCGCTTCCGCGCCCACGCCCGTCGCCCAGACGGCCGCTGCCGTGCAAGTGCGCGCGCCGTCCCCGGCAGACGATGCCGCGCGCGAAGAGCGCGTGAAGATGACGCGGCTGCGGGCGACCATCGCACGCCGGCTCAAGGAGGCGCAGAACACCGCCGCCATGCTCACGACCTTCAACGAGGTCGACATGAGCGCGGTGATGCACCTGCGCAACCAGTACAAGGACCTGTTCGAGAAGACGCACGGCGTGAAGCTGGGCTTCATGGGCTTTTTCGTGAAGGCCTGCGTGCGCGCGTTGAAAGACATTCCTGCCGTCAACGGCGAGCTCGACGGCAGCGACATCATCTACAAGAACTACTATCACATCGGCGTCGCAGTCGGGACCGAGAAGGGCCTGGTCGTGCCGGTGGTGCGCGACTGCGACCAGAAATCGCTCGCGCAGATCGAGAAGGACATTGCCGATTTCGGGCGACGCGCGCGCGACGGCACGCTCAAGATCGAAGAGATGCAGGGAGGCACCTTTACCATCTCGAACGGCGGCGTCTACGGCTCGCTGATGTCGACGCCGATTCTCAATGCGCCGCAGTCCGGCATCCTCGGCATGCACAAGATTGAGGAGCGACCGATAGCGATCGCCGGCAAAGTCGATATTCGTCCGATGATGTATCTCGCGCTCAGCTACGACCACCGCCTCGTCGACGGCCGCGAGGCGGTGACGTTTCTGGTGCGGGTGAAGGAGATTTTGGAGGATCCGGCGCGGCTGGTGGTGGATCTGTAGCTTTGTCACGATCGGCGGCCGTGACGACGGATAGTTCGGAGTAACTCATGCCCTACGACCTCATCGTGATCGGCTCCGGCCCCGGCGGCTATGTCTGCGCCATCCGCGCGGTGCAGCTCGGCATGAAGGTCGCGGTGATCGAGAAGGACAAAACCTTCGGCGGCACTTGTCTCAATATCGGCTGCATTCCCTCGAAGGCGCTGCTGCACGCCTCCGAGCTCTACGAAGAGTCCGGCCATCTGTTCGACAAGATGGGCATCAAGGTCGGCCAGCCGGAGCTCGATCTTCCCGCCATGATGAAATTCAAGGACCAGGGCGTCGACGGCAACGTCAAAGGCGTCGCCTTCCTGTTCAAGAAGAACAAGATCGACACCTTCCACGGCACCGGCCGCATCGTCGCGGCCGGCAAGGTCGAAGTGAAGACCGCCGACGGCAAGAGCGAGACCATCGAGGGCAAGGCGATCGTCATCGCCACCGGCTCGGACGTGGCGCGCCTGCCCGGCATCGATATCGACGAGCGGCGCATCGTGTCTTCGACCGGCGCCCTGGTCCTCGATCAGGTGCCGCAGCGGCTGCTGGTGATCGGCGCCGGCGTGATCGGGCTCGAACTCGGATCGGTGTGGCGCCGCCTCGGCTCCAAGGTGATCGTGGTCGAGGTCCTCGACCGCATCCTGCCGGGAATGGATAGCGAGGTCTGCCGGCAGGTGCAGCGTATCTTCGAAAGGCAGGGCATCGTCTTCAAGCTGTCGTCCAAGGTCACCGGCATCAAGGCAGCGGGACAGAAGCTCGAGGCAACAGTCCAGCCGGCCGCGGGCGGCGCGGCCGAATCAATCGAAGCCGATGTCGTGCTGGTGTCGATCGGGCGCGTGCCGTTTACCGAGGGGCTCGGGCTCGAGGCCGCCGGCGTGAAGACGGACAACAAGGGCCGCGTCATGGTCGATGCGCGCTTCGCCACCAACGTGCCGAGCATCTATGCCATCGGCGACGCGATTGCCGGCCCGATGCTCGCGCACAAGGCCATGGACGAGGGCGCGGCGGTGGCGGAAATCCTCGCCGGAGAAGCCGGCCAGGTGAACTACGACGTCATCCCGAACGTGGTCTACACCTATCCCGAGATCGCCTCGGTCGGAAAAAGCGAGGAGGAATTAAAAGAGGCCGGCATCGCCTACAATGCCGGCAAGTTTCCCTTTACCGCCAATGGCCGCGCAAAGACGAACCTGCAAACCGAAGGCTTCGTGAAAATCCTCGCCGATGCCAAGACCGACCGCGTGCTCGGCGTGCACATCGTCGGCGCGGACGCCGGCAACATGATCGCGGAGGCTGCGGTTGCCATGGAGCTCGGCGCCGCGTCCGAGGACATCGCCCGCACCTGCCACCCCCACCCGACGTTCACCGAGGCGGTGAAGGAGGCGGCATTGGCGGTTGATAAGCGCGCCATCCATATGTGAGGCGACGCGGCTCAAGCGCGCGCGCCGCAAGCTGCGGCTGCTGGCGCGCATCCGCCGGCGCCTACAGATGGTGCGTGCCGCCGCGCGAGCGACGCTAGATCACGTGCAGCGAATGCAGGTACTGCGGGTTGAAAAACCCGAGCGCCATGAAGGCCATACCGATCACACCGAGACCGAGGGCCCCATAGACCAGCGCCATCATGCCGGTGATGACGGCCGCCGACGCCAGCACGATGCCGATCTGATAGGCTGCCGAGGCAAACTCGTAGTGATGGTAGCGCGCCAATTGGATGTCGCGTTGGTGCTCGTAGGTCTCGGCGAGCGCGCGCAACTCCTTGCGACCGTCCTTCTCCGCCGGGTCGGACTCGTAGCGCGCCACGGTCTTCATCCAATCGTCGGCCTGCTTGAGCAGCGCCGCCTTCTTTGTTTCATCCGACACTGTGGCGGCTTCGAGCGCTAAAGCCTGAGCGGCGGTGCGAAGCGTGGTCTGGCGGATGGTCTTGGCTTGGAAGAAATTCCACGAGTCGGACGCCTTGATGTTGAGCGAAATTCCTTCCGTCTGCGCGCTCTTGCCGAACATCTCGGCGAGCGCCAGGAAGAGCGCGATCACCGAGATCAGCAGCGCGATCTTCTTGTTCCTACTCTCCGCTACCGGCTTTCCACGGCCGCCGCCATGCCCGTGCTCCTCATGTTCGATCTGGTGCTCGACTTCATGCTGCACCGCGTGCACGCCATGACTCATGTCGCCCTCCGTGCCTCGTCGGCCGGACGATGTATCGAACTGGCCGGCTTTCGCAAGGGGAGGCAACTGTGGCGCCTGCCACACCTTCGTCATGCCCGCGGATGGGTGCTGCGGTAGACTTCCAGCAGGCGCTCGGTATCGACGGCGGTGTAGATCTGCGTCGTAGATAACGAGGCATGGCCGAGCAGTTCCTGGATCGCGCGCAGATCGCCGCCGCGCGCCAGCAAGTGCGTCGCGAAGGAATGGCGCAGCGCATGCGGCGTCGCGGTCTCCGGCAGCCCGAGCGCGCCGCGCAGCCGTGCCATCGCAAGCTGGACGATGCGCGGGGAGAGCGGGCCGCCTCTGGCGCCAACGAATAGGGGGCCCTCGGCGGGAAGTTCGTAGGGGCAGAGCGCGACGTATTCGGCGGCGAGCTTCGCGACCTGTGCCAGCACCGGCACCATGCGCGCCTTGTTGCCCTTGCCGGTGACCGTGATGACGTCGCCGTGGCCGGGCGCGGGGATGTCGTTGCGCTTCAAGGCCAGCGCCTCGCTGATGCGCAAGCCCGACCCGTAGAGCAAGGCCAGCACCGCCGCGTCGCGGGCGAGAATCCAGGGCTCGCGCGGCTCGCCGGCGCGCAAGTCGGTGTCGGTGATGCGCTTGGCGGCCGGGATCGCGAG
>WNGJ01008313.1_pt1 | contig 11052 bp, 11 predicted proteins | sample 5400611 | NCBI WGS metagenome assembly WNGJ01 (sample SAMN13153375, study PRJNA577476) | soil metagenome | isolation source: 40 cm soil or saprolite under Garry oak tree replicate 1 | place: USA:California | collected 2016-06-15 | reverse complement strand
AGCGTCGCCTGCGTGAGCGAGAGCTTGCTTGGCGGCACGGAGAAGTAGTACTCAGAGGCCACCTTGATCCCGTACGCCTGGTGGTCGAAGTACGCCACGTTCAGATACGCGGTGAGCAGCTCAGGCTTGGTCATTTCCCGCTCGACGTTGGCGGCGATCCGCAGCTCGGTGATCTTGCGCGCCGGGCTGAAGGCCGTGCAGGCCTGCGCGGCCTTCTGCGTCTTGGCGGTCAGGATGCAGGCGTTCTTGACGTACTGCTGCGCCAGGTCGGACCCGCCCTGTACCTGGTTGCCCGACAGGTCGCTGTAGACCGCCCGGAGCGTGCCGTGCAGGTCGAACGCGCCGTGCTTCCAGAACCTGTAGTCCTCGATCGCGACGATCGCGTTCTTCATCACCGGCGCGATCTTGTTCCACCTGACCGGGTCCCTGAAGATGTCGCGCGGGTAGTAGATCGCGAGCACCTTGCCCGAGTGATCGAGGATCTCGGTCTGGGACGGGACCTGGCCGAGCCCGGCTACCGGCAGGTCGTTGAAGGTCTGCGCGGCGTTCTTGACCGCGACGCCGGCGATGCCGATGACCGGCAGTGCCGCGACGGCGCTGAGCAGGCCAGCCACGAGCGCAAGGGCGGCGAGCATACCAATGGTCTTGACGCCGGCGTGGCGAACTGGCGATAGCACGTGAACAGGTTACGCTGCCCGCCAGAGTAGTCGGGGGAGGACAACCAAACGGGGATATGAGTGGCCTTCGGCCGCACCGCAGTGGAGACCGTCGCTGTCGGTTGCGGCATGACTACGTTCCGCATCGCGTATAGCCCATCAGGGCTATACGCGAAATGGGCATGCCAGGGACTAGCGCTACCGGCTTGAGTTCCGTAAGTTACTCTTTCGCAACCATCTCATGGGGTGTGGCCTGCGCGGCGCACCCGATTAACCGCAGCGAAAGCGCCACCCGGCGTGACGACCCCTCGCGGGCGTGACGATCAGGAGGAGTTGGGCCACATGTGGATCACGGACTGGACCGCCCGCGCCGCGTGCAAGGGAACCGACCCTGACGAGCTCTTCGTTCAGGGGGCGGCGCAGAACCGGGCCAAGCTGATCTGCCGCGGCTGCCCCGTACGCACGGAGTGCCTGGCCGACGCCCTCGACAACCGGATCGAGTTCGGCGTGTGGGGCGGCATGACCGAGCGCGAGCGGCGCGCGCTGCTCCGCCGCAGGTCCGACGTCGTCTCGTGGCGCGAGCTCCTGGAGAGCGCCAGGGACAAGTACGAGAGCAGTTCCACCGAACTGGTCGCTAGCTAGCTGCTGCCTGCCGCCGCGACGGTCCTGGCTTAGCTCCTGGCTGTATTGCCTATTCCGGTTCTTGCTCTGCCGGGTCCGGACACCAGCGGACGGGGAATGGCGCCCGGCCGTTCGGTTGGCTCAGCCCGGAGTGGCTGGTCACCCATTCGGTGGCGGGTTTCCTGCCAGCCGGGTGACCTAGTCCGTCGCGAACGCCGAGCCAATGACGCGCAGGCCGTTAAGGTCGTGAACGTCATCGGGCTGGGCAGGCACCTGGGCGACAGGCACGAGCGGATGCGCGGCGGTAAACCGCCGCGCCAGCCGGCGTTCCGATTCGGCTTGCCGCATCCTTTCCGCGTGCAGCCGGAGCGCGGCGATGCCCAGGGCCGTCGACTGACTCTCGTCCAGCCCTTGCAGGGTCTCGGCAGCGGCGAGGCTGCGCGCGGCCGACAACCGCGCCGCCGGCGAGCGATGCACGCGGTTGATGATCAGCCCGGCCAGCGGCATCTCATCGCGCTCGAGCCGCTCCACGAAGTACGACGCCTCCCTGAGCGCGTCGGGCTCGGGCGCGGCGATGACCAGGAACGCGGTTCCTGGCGCGCGCAGCAGCCGGTAGGTGTACTCGGCCCGCTCCCTGAACCCGCCGAACATGGTGTCCATCGCCGACACGAACGTCTGGACGTCACGCAGCAGCTGGCTGCCGATGATCTTGGTGATGACGCCGGTGACCATGCCGAACCCCGCGTTGATCATCCGCAGGCCGGTCCTGCCGCCGAGCTTCGCCGGCGCGACGAGCAGGCGCAGCAGCCTGCCGTCGAGGAAGCGGCTCAGCCGCTGTGGCGCGTCAAGGAAGTCAAGTGCGGACCGGCTCGGCGGGGTGTCGACGACAATCAGGTCCCACTCATCGGCACGGCGGAGCTGACCGAGCTTCTCCATCGCCATGTACTCCTGCGTCCCGGCGAAGCTGGACGACAGCGACTGGTAGAAGGGGTTGGCGAGGATCTGCGCGGCCCGGTCCGGGTCCGCGTGCGACTCGACGATCTCGTCGAACGTCCGCTTCATGTCGAGCATCATCGCGTGCAGGCTGCCCGGCGGCTCGGTCCCGTTGGCCCGGCCCTTCCTGATCCCGGTCACGGGCCGGGGTGTGTTATCCAGCGATGTCAGTCCCATCGACTGGGCGAGCCGCCTGGCCGGATCGACGGTCAGCACGACGACATGGCGGCCGCGCTCGGCCGCCCGCAGCCCGACGGCAGCCGCCATCGTCGTCTTGCCCACACCGCCAGAACCGCAGCAGACGATGATCCTGGTCCGCCGGTCGTCGATGAGGTGGTCGACCACCATGGGGACCGGGGTTCGGCTCACGCTGCGCCCTGCTCGCGCAAGCCCTGGGCCAGCCGGTACAGCGCGGCCAGGTCTATCCCGTCGGTGATCAGCGGGAGCTCGTAGCACGGCTGGCTGGCCTCGCCGAGCTGGCGGCGCAAGGCGCGCTGCGCGCGTGCTGTCCGTGCCTCGTCGGCGACCTCGTCTGCCAGGTCGAAGGCGAGGTCGGCGTCGTCGCCGAGCCCCGCCGCCTTGAGCGCGACCTCCAGCGCCTCGGCGTCGCGGGTCTTGCTTCCGAGGCTGGCGCGGCCCGGTGCGCGCGAGCCAGCGAGCTCGGCCTCGCGCATCATATTGACGACGATGCCGCCAGGCCGGATCCCGCCGTGGCCGATCTCCTGCAGCTCGGCGATGCCGTCGAGCGTCTCCTGCACCGGCATCTCCTCAAGCAGCGTCACGAAGTGCACGACCGTCTGCGGCGACGCGATGACGCTCCGCACAGTGTCGGCGTGGCCGCGGATCGGGCCGACCTTGGCCAGGCCGGAGACCTCCGAGCTGACGTTCAGGAAGCGGCTGATCCGGCCCGTCGGCGGGGCGTCCATAACCACGGCGCCGTAGACCTGGCGTCCGCCGGACTTGCGGCGCGCCGCCTCGGCGGCCTTGCCGGTCAGCAGGACGTCGGAGAGTCCTGGCGCGATCGTGGTCGCGAAGTCGAGCACACCGAGCCTGGTCAGCGCGCGCCCGGCCTGGCGCAGGTTATAGAACATCTCGAGGTACTCGATCAGCGCCGACTGCGGGTCGACGGCCAGGGCGTAGACATCGCCGCCCGGCCTGCCGTCGTCGGCCGGGGCCACCGCGACTCTCCGCTCCTCGTACGGCAGCGGCGGCACATCGAAGACCTGCGCGATTCCCTGCCTGCCCTCCACCTCCATCAGCAGCACTGGCCTGCCGTTCGAGGCGAGGGCGAGCGCGAGGGCCGCGGCGACCGTCGTCTTGCCGGTACCGCCCTTGCCGGTCACGACGTGCAACCGCACGCCGTCCCAGTCCGTGTCACGCACGCTCACGTGCACGAGGTTATCGGTGCCGCACGAGCGCCAGCGCCGCTCAAGGACGGCGGACACACCGGGTGCCGGCTTCGAACCGGGCGGGTATCGCGTGCGTTCTAACGGAGCAGGCAGGGTTGCCGCCGACGCCGTTCCGTGGCCTTGCCGTCATCTGGGCGTTAGCTCTGCGGTTCGTGCGGTGACTAGTCTGAGGAGTGAGACAGCCGGGCACGGACTGGAATTCCGGTCACGTCAGGCCTAATTGGTGGGAAGGTGTCGGCGAATGGAAGCTCTGCTGGGTTTCGTCGCGTTTGTCGCCGCCGGCGGGCTGATCATGCTTGGCCGGAGCGTGAAGCAGGTTCAGCAGTACGAAGAGGGCATCGTGTTCCGGTTCGGCCGGGTTCTGCCGCGGACCCGTGCGCCAGGCCTGACGTTCATCAGGCCGGTCGGCGACAAGATTCAGAAGGTCAACAAGCAGATCATCGCGATGGCTGTGCCCGCGCAAGAGGGCATCACCATGGACAACGTCAGCGTCCGCGTCGATGCCGTTGTCTACTTCCGGGTCATCGACCCGATCAAGGCGACCATCAACGTGCAGAACTACATGTTCGCGGTCTCTCAGCAGGCGCAGACCTCGCTGCGCTCGATCATCGGCCAGACCGAGCTGCAGCAGCTGCTGGCCGAGCGCGATTCGGTCAACCGTCAGCTCCGGCTGATCATCGATGAGCCGACCGAGGGCCCGTGGGGCGTCAAGGTGGAGCGGGTCGAGATCAAAGACGTATCCCTGCCCGAGGGCATGAAGCGGTCGATGGCCAGGCAGGCCGAGGCCGAGGGCGAGCGGCGGGCCAGGATCATCACCGCTGATGGCGAGTACCAGGCGTCCAAGCGGCTGGCGGCCGCGGCGAACGTGATGGCGCGCGACCCGGCGGCGCTGCAGCTTCGGCTGCTGCAGACCGTGGTGGAGGTCGCGGCGGAGAAGAACAGCACGCTTGTGATGCCGATCCCGGTCGAGCTGCTGCGCTTCTTCGACCGCGGGTCAGGCCAGCTTTCGCAGTATGCGGGGGAGATGCCGGAGGACACCGGTGACGCCGAGGTGGCGGCCGCGGAAGCGGCGATCGAGCACAAGCCACTGCCGCCAGAGGCCGCGGCGATAGGGCAGGACGAGGCGCTCGCGATCCCGCCGGTCGCGCCGATCCCCGCATCGCCGGTCGCCGAGGGAGCGATACCTGATCCTCTGATCCCCGAGCCCGAGATCCCCGAGCCCGCGATACCTGAGGCCCGGGTTCCCGACCCGCGATCCACCGGCGCTCCCGGCGCCGACCCGTCCGAGAACGACGCTGGCGACCAGGCCGAGACGTCCGGTAACTAAACGTCCGGCAGCTGAAGCGTCCGTAGCTGAAACGTCCGGTCGCTGAGGCGTCCGGCCGCTGAGACGTCCGGTCGCTGGGCAGCGGCCGCCGACCCGCTGCTCGCGCTTCCTGCCCGCGGTCCGTCCGGGGCCGGCCAGGGATCGCGGGCACGCCGACCGGCGCCCTGCACGGACGGCTAAGGTAACGGCCATGCAGCAGAAATGGGAGTACGCGACGGTGCCGTTGCTCGTGCACGCGACCAAGCAGATCCTGGACAACTGGGGCGACGACGGCTGGGAGCTGGTGGCCGTCATACCCGGGCCCAACGCCGAGCAGCTCGTCGCCTACATGAAGCGGCCAAAGCCGTGACTGGCGGCGCCGGCGCTGACGAGCTGGGCGAGCTACGTGACGCCGGGCACTCACCCGAGGAGCGGCTGGCCGCGCTCGGCCTGACCCTGCCGGTCGTCACGCCGCCGCTGGCCGCCTACGTGCCCGCCGTCAGGTCGGGCAACCTCGTGTACACCGCCGGCCAGGTGCCCGTCGTCGAGGGTCAGCTGCTCGCCGCCGGCAAGGTCGGAGCGCAGGTCGGCGCTCACGAGGCTGCGGCGCTGGCCAGGACCTGCGCCCTGAACGCCCTGGCGGCCGTCGTCTCGGTGACCGGCAGGCTCGGCGCGATCAAGCGGATCGTGAAGGTCACCGTCTTCGTGGCGAGCGCCCCCGACTTCACCGGGCAGCCGCAGGTCGGCAACGGGGCGAGCGAGCTGCTGCTCGAGGTATTCGGGGAGGCCGGCCGGCACGCGCGGAGCGCGGTCGGCATGGCCGTGCTCCCGCTGGACGCGCCGGTGGAGGTCGAGCTGATCGCCGAGGTGCGCGACTGAATGCGCGACGTGAGCCAGGTCAGGATCCCCGAGCACCTCGCCGAGGCCGCGCGCACGTTCGTCGAGAGCGACCGGCAGCCCGCCACGCCCCGGGACGCCGCCACCGTCATGCTGCTGCGTCCGGCCACCGCCGGGTTCGAGGTCTACATGCTGCGGCGCAAGCCGTCGATGGCGTTCGCGCCCGGCGCCTGCGTCTTTCCCGGCGGATCGGTCGACCAGCGTGACGCCGACGAGGAGGTCGCCTGGACCGGGCCAGGCGTCGGCCACTGGGGCCAGGTCTTCGACGCCCCGCCCGAACTGGCGCGGGCGCTGGTCTGCGCGGCGGTCAGGGAGACGTTCGAGGAGTCAGGCGTGCTGCTGGCCGGGCCTTCGGCCGGCTCCGTGGTCGCTGACACCACCGGCGAGGACTGGGAGGCCGACCGGCAGGCGCTGCTTGACCGGTCGTTGTCCCTCGCCGAGATGCTGGCCAGGCGGCAGCTGATCCTGCGCGCCGACCTGCTGCGGCCGTGGTCGCGCTGGATCACGCCGGCGGTCGAGCCGCGCCGCTTTGACGCCAGGTTCTTCGCCGCCGCGCTGCCGGATGGCCAGCGCACCAGGGATGTGGGCGGCGAGGCCGCCGCTGTTCAGTGGATCGCGCCGGCCGACGCGCTCGACGCCGGCCGTGCCGGGCAGATCCAGCTCTGGCTGCCGACCGCGATGACGCTGGCCGAGCTCGCCGAGCACGCGGACGTCGACGCGGTGCTGGCAGCCCAGCGTGAGGTGCGTCCGCTGCTGCCCGAGGTGGTCGTGTCCGAGGGCGCGACCTGGCTGAAGGTTCCGGGCGACCGGGAATACCCGCCGTGACCGCGGCGGCCGCGCCGGACCCCATCGATGGCTCGGGTACCGACCGGGCACGCTGCGTGCTCGCGCCCAACCCCGGGCTGATGACGCTCGACGGCACCAACACCTGGCTGATAGCCGAGCCGGGATCGGCTGCGGCGGTTGTGATCGATCCGGGCCCCGCAGACGAGGCGCACCTGCGGCGGGTCGTCGCTGTCGCCGAGGAGGCCGGCCAGCGGATCGCGGCCATCGTCCTCACGCACGGGCACGACGACCATTCGGGTGGCGCGCTCATGCTGGCGGAGCTGACCGGCGCCGGGGTGCGCGCCGCTGACCCGGCGCACCGGCGCGGCGGCGAGGGACTGCCGGCTGGCGCGGTCGTCGCTGACGGCGGCTGCGAGATCGAGGTCATCGCCACCCCGGGGCACACCGCGGATTCGGTCAGCCTGTACCTGCGCGCCGACGGTGCCGTGCTCACCGGCGACACGGTGCTCGGCCGCGGCACCACCGTCATCGCCGACGACGGCAGCCTCGCCGACTACCTCGGCTCGCTCGACCGGCTCCGCGCGCTCGCCGAATCGGCGCCGTTGCGCACGCTGCTGCCCGGCCACGGCCCGCTACTCCCCGGCCCGGCAGCTGTTCTTGACTTTTACATCACCCACCGCGCGGAGCGACTCGCCGAGATCAGGGCCGCTCTTGCCGCCGGGGATAGGTCGAGAGCGGCGATCGTGGCCAGGGTCTACGCGGACGTGGACAGGGCCCTCTGGCCGTTCGCCGAGATCTCTGTCAAGGCTCAGCTCCGCTACCTGGCACAGTCCGGCGAGCTGCCGCCCGACATCGATCTGGCCTGAGGCGGTGGCCTTACCGTGCCCGGCGCTTGAGCCGGTCAGGGTCGATCAGCAGCACCGACTTCGCCGCCAGCTGGATCCAGCCCCTCGTCGCGAAGTCAGCCAGCGCCTTGTTCACGGTCTCCCGTGACGCGCCGACGAGCTGGGCGAGCTCTTCCTGGGTCAGGTCGTGGTTGACCTGAATGCCCTCGGCCGTCGGCGTCCCGAACTTGTCGCTCAGCTCGAGCAGCGCCTTGGCGACCCGCCCCGGCACGTCGGTGAAGATCAAGTTGGTGTTCGCCTCTGTGATCCGCCTGAGACGCTGAGCGAGCACCCCCATCAGCAGCAGCGCGACGGGCGGCCTGGTCGTCAGCACGGCCCGCAGGTCGCTGTGCGCGATCTCGGCCAGCCTGGCGTCGGTGATCGCGACGGCGGTGGACGTGCGGTATGTCGGGTCGAACATCGCCAGCTCGCCGAACATGTCGCCGGACCCGTGCACGCTGACCAGGCTCTCCCGGCCGTCCGGCGCCGTCCTGGTCAGCTTCACCTTGCCGGTGATCACCAGGTAGACGCTGTCGCCGAGATCGCCCTCGCTGAACAGCCTGTCGCCGCGCGGCAGCAGCACCACGTGGGTGTGCGGCCGGAAGACGGCGGCGTCGTCCTCGTCGAGCTCGCGCAGCAGCGAGCTCTTGATCAGGATGCGAGCGTCGTTGTCGGTGAACTCGAGTTGCCGCAGCCGGCTCGCTGGTGCCCCGGGATCAGCCACTGCGATCGCCCTCCTGGGGGCCGTCGTCCTCCGCGAGCCGCTTCCTGCAGGCCTCGATTTCGTCCTCGGCGGCACGCTGGCCGACCCACCTCGCCGCCTCGACCTCCTTGCCCGGTTCGAGCGCCTTGTACACCTCGAAGAAGTGGTGTATCTCAAGGAGGTCGAACTCGGAGACATCGGCGATGTCGTGCAAGTGCGCGTGCCGAGGATCGGTCGCCGGCACGCACAAGATCTTGTCGTCGCGGCCCTTCTCATCCCGCATCCGGAACATTCCGATGGCCCGGCAGCTGATCAGGCACCCAGGGAAGGTGGGCTCGTCGAGCAGGACGAGCGCGTCGAGCGGATCGCCGTCCTCGGCGAGCGTGTTCTCAATGAACCCGTAGTCAGCGGGATACCTCGTCGAGGTGAAGAGCATCCGGTCGAGCCTGATTCGCCCGGTGTGGTGGTCCATCTCGTACTTGTTGCGCTGGCCCTTCGGGATCTCGATGACTACGTCGAACTCCACGGCCTAGTCTCCCTGCCCGGTGGAATGATTGCCTGACTGCCTTGGGGTGTACCCCCGATCTGATGTATACCCTCGGTGACAGCGCCTGTCGAAGGACCGGCATCTGGCAAAGGAGAGCGACGGTGAACCGGCTGGCGCGGATGATGGCGCTGATCCTGGCGCTGCTCTGCCTGTTCACGATCGGCGCCGGCGCCGCGGTGGCACGGCTGATGCCTGAGCGGCTCGCGCTGTTCGAGCTCCCGGCGATCTCAGGGCACGGCCTGGCGAAACCGGGACAGACGCTGCGCGCGGCGACGGGTTCGCCCGCTACCTCGCCGGGCGCTGGCGTTGCCACCGCGACGGGCGTCACCTCGAGGCTGGACGGCCTGGTCAAGTCCGGCGCTCTCGGAACCCGCGTCGGTGCCCTGGTGACCGACCTGTCGACGGGGCAGGTGCTGTACGAGCAGAACGCCTCGGCCCGCTTCGCCCCGGCGTCGACGACGAAGATCGCCACGGCTGTCGCGGCGCTGGAGACCCTCGGGCCGCAGGCGAGGTTCAGCACGCGGGTCGTTCTCGTCCCTGGCGGCAACGCGGGCGCTGGCGGGCAGGGCAGCAGCCGCATCGTGCTGGTGGGCGGCGGCGATCCGACCCTGGCCGTGCGGCGGTTCCCGGCCGGCGACTACCCGCGGCCGGCGACGCTCAGCGCGCTGGCGGCCGCGACAGCCAGGGCGCTGCGCGCCAAGGGCATCAGCTCGGTCAGCCTGCGCTACGACGGCTCGCTGTTCGGCGGCCCCGAGGTCGCTCGCGGCTGGGCGCCGATCGGAGCCGCGGGGAACTACGTCTCGAGCGGGAACGTCACCCCCATCACCGGCCTCGAGGTGGACCAGGGCAGGCTGACCGCGCAGGGCATCCCTGAGGACGCCGATGACCCTGGCAACTTCCGTGCCAGGTCGCTCACGCCGGGCCGGGACGCCGCGCACGCGTTCGCGGTCCTGCTGCGCAAGGACGGCATCACCACCGGTGGCAAGCCGTCTCCGGCTCGCGCACCGCGCCCGCGCGGGCCGGACGAGCTCGCCGTGGCGCGGTCCCCTGAGCTGGCCGCGATCGTCCAGCAGATGCTCACCGAGAGCAACAACGTCATCGCCGAGACGCTGGCCAGGCAGGTCGCGGTCGCGACCGGGCGGCCGGGCACCTTCGCCGGCGCGGCCGGCGCGGTGATGGCGGTGGCCGCCAGTCTTAAGGTGCACGGCTTGCGGCTGTACGACGGCAGCGGGCTGTCGCCGATGGACCGGATCTCCCCCCGGGCCCTGGTCGGGCTCGTCGGGCTGGCCGCCAGGTCCGGCCCGCGGCTGCGGCCGGTCATCACCGGGATGCCGGTCGCCGGTTTCTCGGGGACACTGGGTCCCGGCAGTTTCTTCGGCCCGTTCGGCCGGGCCGGCCTCGGGATGGTCCGCGCGAAGACAGGCAACCTCACCCACGTGGCGACCATGGCTGGTGTGGCAGTCACCACGAGCGGCCAGTTGCTCGCGTTCGCTTTTATGGGTAATGACATCGCGACCCGGCTCGGTGCCAAACCGGAGTCCACCCTCGCCCAGCTCGCGACCGCGCTCGCGGGCTGCGGCTGCGGCTAGTTCGCGCCGCCACGTACGGTGTAGGGGTGAGTAGCTCCCAGATGATCGACTGGAACGTCGCCACGTCCACCGCGATCAGGTGGGTCAGGCCTGGGCCGCAGGTCAGCCTGACCGATGCGAGGAAGGTGGTGGCCGAGCTGCGGCAGCAGGCGGCGGCCGTCGCCGAGCCGGTGCGCGCGGTGACCGGGCTGCCCGGTGATGATGACGGCGGGAAGGTCGCGATCGTCGACCGCCCCGGCTGGATCAGGGCCAACATCACCGGCTTCGAGGTGGTACTCGATCCGCTGGTCGAGCACATGCAGGAGATGGGCGCCGCGCCGTCGGCAGGCTCGGTCCTGACCGCCGTCGGCTCGCGGGTCACCGGCATGCAGGCCGGGCTCATCCTGGCGTACCTGGCCAGCCGGGTGCTCGGCCAGTACGAGCTCTTCCTGCCGCCTGACCCTGACCTGCCCGCGGAAGACGCGCCGCCCGGGCGGCTCACGCTGGTCGCCCCGAACATCGTGATGGTCGAACGGGAGCTGGGCGTCGATCCGAGTGACTTCAGGCGCTGGGTCTGCCTGCACGAGGAGACGCACAGGACCCAGTTCACGTCCGTGCCGTGGCTGCGCCCGTACGTGCAGCGGCAGATGACCGAGTTCCTGCTCGCCTCCGACCTCGATCC
>WNGJ01024560.1_pt1 | contig 11054 bp, 22 predicted proteins | sample 5400611 | NCBI WGS metagenome assembly WNGJ01 (sample SAMN13153375, study PRJNA577476) | soil metagenome | isolation source: 40 cm soil or saprolite under Garry oak tree replicate 1 | place: USA:California | collected 2016-06-15 | reverse complement strand
GGGGTCGAACGGTGGGTCACCACCGTCATCATATAGTCCATAATACGTTCAACAATATCTTTTTTCATGTCACCAACCTCGCGAAGTTCCGAGATTTCTTAAACGACAAAATACGACCGAAAAACTCCTGAGGAAGATTTTTTGGTTTAGGACTAATCACAAATACGTTCTCATCTTTAGTGAGATTTGTCAATAGTTTTAATATTTCTTCTGTACCCTCATCATCAAGAGGACCATCTAAAATTTCATCCAATATGATAAGGTTGCAATCAATACAGCCTCGCAGCTTAGCAATGGCACGCCAAGCAAAAAGTATAGCAATATTAAGGCGCATCTTCTCTCCTTGGGAGAAGCTGTTGTATTCAAAATCATCCCGGAATCGCGATAACATTTTTTCTTCAAATTGTTCATTTAGAGTAAACTCTACAAAAAAGTCTAATGCTGCTAAGTACTTATTAATGAATTGATTAATAACCGGAATAAAAGTTTTAATAATTTTCGATTTTATCCCACTATCTTTTAATAATGTTGAACCATAATGCATTACATGTTCATTAGCCTTCAATTCATTTAATTCTGTCTGTAATATTGCTAATTCTTCTTCGGCTTCTTCTAGCTTTGAAACATCAATCCCATTCGTCTCTTCCCGCAACTTCTCAAGTTCATTCATCCAAACTTCAATGTTGCTTTGTCGAGCTTCAATCTGAGCATTAATACCATGAATATCATTGAAAAAGGTATTAATCTGAGTATGAATATCCTGAATATCCTTAATTTGTTGTTGAACTTCTTCACTCTGTTTTTCCAATTCAGTTAGGGCATCCTTAATCTCTTCTTTTGTAGCATTTTTATTCTTGAGGATATCAGAACAAAAATCCGAATCAATCTTCTGAGTGCAAGTCGGACAAGTCTCATTATTATGAAAAAAATTGATCTCATTTTTTAGTTGGAGTAATTTCTGAGCCAACTGATGCTGGAGCTTTACAAGTTTTTGTTGCCGAGTGGTTACAAGTGTTTCGTGTTGAATGTGTTCCCGAAGATCGTGTATTTCATTATTAATCTTAACCCGATCATGACTTAACGTCATAATGTCTTCTCGGGCAGTCTTAATTTGCAAAGACTTATTTCGAACCGCCTCCTTGCGATTTATTTGGTTCTGACTAATATGCTCTTGAATAATCTTGATACGCTCATTAAGGATGTTCTTCTTGTTTATAATTTCGTCCATTTTCTTGTCATTCTCTTTAATCTGAGCCGACAAGAGCATATTCATTGTCGTGAAGATTTGGAGGTCCAGAAGGTTTTCAACCACCGAACGACGCTGAGGAGTAGGGAGAGCCATAAAAGGAGTGAAAATAGCACTGCCAAGTATAATAATCTGGCAAAATGTTTTGTGGTCAACTTTAAGGATATACTTTTCGAACGCATCCTGATAATCGCGATTATCTGCCGTTTGATTTATTAATTCCCCCTCTTTAAATATTTCAAAAACGTTGGGTTTAAGTCCCCGTCTTACAATAAATGAGTAACCATTAGCAATAAAAAACAACTCGACAAGACAATGTTTATTACTAATGGTATTAGTGAGTTTTGGCTTGTTAATATCGCGAAAAGGTTTATTGAATAGAGCAAAAGAAATACTGTCCAAAAGAGCACTGGACTTTCCTGAGCCATTTTTGCCCACCACCAAGGTTGTTTGTGACTGAGTAAAATCTATTTCGGTCCACTCATTCCCAAACCCAACAAAATTCTTAAATCTTACTTTGGTTAGTTTTAACTTCAAAATTCAACTCTCTAATGATATTATTATTCAATCGCATCATTTCAGAAACATGTCGGTTAATCAATTCTTTCTGAAATTTAGTCAATTTTTTATGGTTCAGAACCAATACATCGACAACATCTATATGCTTCAATAAACTTTTAAACAAAGGATTTTTCGAGTCAACACAAAATTGTTGTTCGACTGGCACATCAGTAACAACAACTTTTCTAATCCCCAAGTTGTTTTTCGTAATCTTTGATCGCGACATCTAAACTCTCCATAAATGGACATTTCCAGGGTTCTCCTGGATATCTTTTTTGAACATCTTGAATTAATTGTGCAGCACGAATATAAACACGAAACAATGCCTGATATTTCTTATCACTATCATCCGATTCACGCCTGCGCTCATTCGCAAGGTAGGAGTCATAGACACGTTTCAGGGCCTCGGTTGGACCACCGGTCTTCTCATACGCCCGCTGCGCGAACTCGCGTGGGTCAATCATTGTTCTATTCCTTGTGCCTGTTTATACAGGTCTACTATCAGATTGTCAAGACGAACAGCATCCACAATATTGTTGGTAGATGTAATATAGTCTCTTATGATCGTGAGAGTTTCCTTCACATCCGAAATGACAACCTCATTAGAAACCAAATCAAGATTTAAATGGTCTTCAACAACGTTCAAATCTAAAGGTTGGGATTTTTCGACTTGGATTATAAAATTATTATATTGATCCAGATTGGTTCGACTTTTAACGATTACCTTGACGATTTTATCTCGAAGACTCTCAAAATCGACTTGGCACGACGCATTTTGTCCTGCATCATCGTAAAAAACTTTTGCGTGCATGGTGTATGGATTTTGAATATAATCCAAAGTCCGCGAAACAGTATTAAATATATGGAAGCCCCGAGGATCATTATAATCAGACCAACTAAATTCACCAGTAGCACCCAAATAATGTATATTATTATGAACTGACTTATGATGATAGTGTCCAGTACAGACCAGATCAAACTTTTTATAAATTTCTGGGTCTTGCCCTTCACGTTGAAACATGCCCTTATACATCTCGAACCCTGTTAATTCAAGATGTCCAAAACAAACTTGGGCTGATGTAGTATTTATAAATTGTTGCGTAACTTCAGCATTTGTTTCACATACCCATGGAATAAAAAGAACCAACAAATCGTTTAAACGAACCTCTTCAGGATTAATATAATATTTAAAATCGTGATTATTAGAAATATCTAAATATCCATAAATTTCTTCAGCAATATTAACAGATGTTTTGTTCCGCCAATAGATATCATGATTGCCAAGAATCCAATGTAAAAATCTCCCCTCATGCCGCAAACGATCTATGAATTCCGTTCGAAGTCGCATTGCCGTATTAAAATCGATACCAGTTCGCCGGTCAACCATATCCCCTAAATGAACAACAGTTTGAATATTATATTCATGTAGGGCTGGAAAGAACACATCATTAAAAAATTTTGTGTTGTTATCTAGGAAAGCTACCTGGTCTCCTCGAACTCCATAATGAGTATCTGTGATTAAAGCTATTTTATCGTTCATCGATTATTTAAATCTTCCAGCACAAGATAACCAATCATCTCTCCAAATGCTATGATCTGGAGTATTAGGAAAAAAGGGATTGTCTGATAAAACAAACCCTTCATCATACGCCTTCATTCCATTTTCAGGAACAACCTTCTGTTCATTCTTAGTCATCGTCCTTGTGACCTATCCCACTTTTCGTGTTCAACAAACCACTTTTCAATTTCAGGGTCTAAAAGCATAGATACAGGAAAAACCTTCTGTTTTAATAAACGTATAAGCGAACACAACATCCGAGTTAACTCATCGTTTTTTTCTTTCAACCGACGTATATCATCATGAGCATACGCATCATATGATATCGACGGACCATCACCAGTACATGGCATTATATTTTCACCTTCTTGAACTTCATTATTTCATTCTTTCGTTTTTCATATTGCTGAACTGCTGTCTCACAAAATTCAATGACGACTTCAAGTTGCATTGCAATATTCTCAGCGGCACCTAAATTATTTTCATTCAACATTGCTTGCGCTCGGTCCTGCAAAATTTGCGGAACCAAATACAAATTTTTCTTATCGAACACCATTACACAAATCCTTTCCCTTTCTTCTTCTTCATTTTGAAGGACTTGACTGGCTTTGTCAATGACTTCGTTAATGACTCTTCGTATTCCCCAATAATTCTGTTTGAAACATCGTTATTGATCCATTCAGCAGATGGAGCACCCGCCTCATCAACAATATGGAGATGTTGATAATTTTTATGTTTTGTAGCATTTTGTTTTTTTTCTGTATTGATACGTCGTTGCATCGCTCGATAAGCAACCATTGTCAAATAGTTAAAAGCATTATTTACTTTACCAGTTTTGGGTCCAACCCGAGTGCAATCAAAAGTTTTTATTGCATTTGTACACCATTCTATAGCATCTTCAACCATTTCATCACGATATGTATAACCGCCAAAATTAGATTTGGAACCCAACCCATTACAGATTAAAAGAACACACCGTCCAATATAATCGGATTGACGAGGCCACAACCTCTGAACCTCACTATTTTGCACCTTTGTTGGCTTCGTAATTCCATGCAATTTATAGAAAACTTTATTAATTTCCCTACATTTTGCCTGCCACTCAACAATTGCTTTCACAAGGTCGTCATTATTCAGGTAATTTACCTTTTTTTTAATCACTTAAAACTTTCTGTTAAAAATCTTTCCATATATCAACCAATAACTCAATTGTAGAAAAAACAAAAATTGCTATTCCTACTACCAACAATAAAATAAGAAATCCTGTTACAAACTCATTCATGATAAATCTTCTTCTCTCCTCTTTATTAATTTCATCACTTTTTGTTTCCAATCCCAGATAAGCATAATGGGATAAAACCCTATATAGAGAAATGCCTTCATTAAAAACCATTTAATATATTGTTGATCATTCCATGCATAACGGGATTCTCGACTCCATGCATCGACAAAAAATAAAAACTCAAGAAATCGATATTCAGATTCATTTGGCATTTTTTAAATCAACTCTATATATCTGGGGCTCAAAATCCTCCTCATAATAAAGCTTCACTCTTTCATTGAAATGCTTCAGAGTGACGTTTTGCGACCCCCCTTTTGTAAGGTCGTCAGCGAGGTCAAATACCGTACACTTTGTTTTGTTTTCCGCCATACGAAGCCCCCTTCCAATTGACTGAAGAACCTTGATTCGGGACTTATATGGAGACGCAAATATGATGTTGCGAAGGGATGGAATATTGATTCCCGTGCTAACAGTGCCATAAGAACCAACAAGGATAGCATTCTGTTCCTTGGCAAGAATACGTCTAATACTCTCTCGTTCTTCTCCATCTACTCCACCATGTATCAAATATATCGGACGATCTGTGCTATTCTTAATTCTATTATACAATCCTTTTCCATGTTTGTCAACTAATCTGAATAGTATCATAGTATTGCCATGTAATGACAAGGCTAAATTCTGTATAAATCTGTTTCGAGGTTCATGTTCAGCCAAATATTCAATTTCATCCGAATATTCATATACTTTAGGCTTTGGTAAATGCTTCAAAATAATACACTTTATCCTAAGTTCCGCCAAATGTTTCTGTTCTATTAGTTCCTTGGTAGTTGTTGCTTCATATACCTCCCCAAACAGCCCCTCCAGCACAAGACGATGAGTTAAAGTATCATTAAGGGTACCTGTACAGCCAATCCTAACGTCTGTCTTATCAGCAGCCTCCATAATGCCTTTAATGCTATCTGCTTGGGCATGATGCACCTCATCACAAATTATGACATTAAAATCAAAATACTCTTTTTCTTCATTGTATATACTCTGCCATGTCGAAATATATACTGGTTTTGCAGGATTATGTTTTTCCTGTCCCTCATAAATCAAATGAACGTATCTATCAACCCCTTCCCATCCATATTCTTTAAAATCTGAAATCATCTGATGAACAAGATTAATAGTTGGTACCATCAATAAAATCTTATCCGAACCCGACTCAAGGGCTAATAGATAATATCTTATCAACAAATATAGAAAAAGCGACTTTCCCGATGCTGTCGGAGAAACGATTAAGGTTCGATGCTTTCGAACCGCCTGGAGAAATGATTTAAACTGGTAATATCGAGGCGTTTTATCCTCTGGAAGTCCCAGTGTCTTGATAAATTCTGCTGCCTCGACTGCCGAGAACTCCACATCTCCCTTTGTGGCAATCCCAACCGTAAATCCTCGGTCCCGTGCAAACTCCTCAATACGAGGTGTGAGACCAACATATACCCGCTTAGTTCGCCTATTGTAAAGATGTATCTCTCCTGACCAATGCCTCAATTTTTCTGGACTTTTACTCTTCATAAACTCATAATTCGGAACCTTAAAAGTTGCATTATAAGGATGAATTACAATATCATTCATTTATCATCTTTTAGTTTAACAGGGAGTTTAAATAACTCGACCGAAAAATCATTGCGTATTACTGCTCGTAATATACGATAACAATTTATCAAATAACATGAAATATTCAGCATTATCTTATTCATTTTTATCTTTCTTTGGTGGTGGTTGTGGTCCATAACGCAAACGATTAGCAAATGCATCAAGAACATCAACGATTGAATCACCAAGAATGATAACAATTAATACAAGTGCAATTGCTATAGCTTCCATCATCCGCCGCCTTCCCACTTTCGAATTGAAAAAATCAGGTTGATTGTGTTCTGACGATAAGATAATTGTTGCACGATTTTCTCCAAGGCGTCAACCTTTATCTGAGCCTCATCAATCTTTTCTTGCAACTCCACAACCTGCTTATCTGCCTCAATATAAACCGGAACCTTGGTCTTGAGAATCATTCCTCCCGGATATTCCCAACCTTTTGCTTTCTGTTCTTTTGATGGCCCCTTACTATAGAAATCGTCCTTCTCAAGACGAAGAACCTTCATTTCTCGCAATAATGCAAATAATATCCGACGTTCTTCAGTCCAATATCGAACATACTCAGCGTGAAGGTTTGGACTTCTTTGTGCTTCGTTTTCGAGTTCGAGTTGATTTACTTTTACGTCCGTTTGATACTTTTCGTTTAATGAGTTTAGGTCCATTTTTTGCCATCTCTTCCATTAACCAATCTGCCAAATCCTGTTGGACTAGTGTTAACTCGCCTTGTTTAACATTCTCTAATGTCAATGAAGGAGGCTGTTTTACAGCATTAGTTTTTCGAAGATATCGCTTTGTTTTAAGAAACCCATGATGAAACCAATTATATAGAAAATTCATTTTCTTTTAGTTCCTTTCTTAGGCTTCAAATTAGTATAAAGATTCGAAGTATCAATAAGAACTTGGTCTAATGCTTTAAGTACGTCTTCTTCTTTGTTATGAATTCGAAAAGTGTCTGCATAAAGAACTCTAAAAAAATGATACAATTCTTCAAAAGTCAATGCATCATCACTCTTCGACGGTAAAGTCTCTGGAAGCTGACTAATATGATAAAAACTCATACGCTTCCAATGAAGGTCTTCTCTTTGTTGTCTAATTTTCCTAGTAGCCTTATAACCTCCCCATAATCCAAGAACTACCAAAAACAGGGCCACCGAAAATATAATCGCCAACATTACAATAAATGGCCATTGCACACAAAACCAATCATAATCCATTAATTACCTCCTGTATTTTCATCCAACGATTCATACAATCCTTGTTTAACCATTTCCATAATATCATCAACAGTATCAATGGTAGCACCAAGATCGGGTCGAATGAGACATGACATTCTCCCATCCCCTCTTGTTGTTACTGCGGAAAACAAAACGGAGACAAACTCATCAGGATTTTTTTCATAATCATCGGCTAATTTACGAAGTTGTTCAACCGCACCTTTATCATCACTCATAATTTTTTCTGCCGTCATAATCACTATCCTTTTCTAATAAACTCTTACATGGAGGTATCCAGCACAATTTAGTGCCTAATTTAGTACTACGAGTTTTATCCCAAATAAACCAAGCAAATGGAATAGTCGAAATTGTTTTTTGCTCAACTTTAGCTTTATGAATATTAACCCGTTCAACAAACGGTGCCACAACCCATGGAGGATTATCCTTAAAAAGATTATTATACCGACCTTGACCTTCCAGGAGTTGCAAGCGACAAAACATTGCAACTCCAATCTTGGCATATTTTAGAGCCTGAAGAATGAATTCTTCTGCCAAAATAAATGGTGGATTAGTGATAATCCAATCAACATCATGTACATAATTATTAGGTTCATCATGAAGAAAATCAGTTAATCCTGCGGGAAAATAATTATAAGCTACAATATCAGATGACCAAACATATTTAAATTGATCCTTCAGAACCTCCGACATATCGCCATTGCCACATGCCGGTTCCCAACAAGTATTATTGAGATATACGAAATCCCCCAGAACATATCTGAATAAAGCCCGCGTCGCCCAAGGAGGCGTCGGATAATAATCCAACTTTTCCTTGTTTATCCGGCGATAAAACCGTTTTTCCATACTAATAGTATCACGAACTTTCATTGCTTCATTCATCCTATCAAATTATAATATACCATAAATTATGTCAATACTTCATTTACATTACGAAAGTTTAATAAAATAAATGTTGACAGATTTAAACTTTTATGCTACCCTAAGATTCATCGTTAGCAGGGTTCATATATACCAGCCTAGACTGAGTTTTTGAATCACTTATATTTGTCATATAAAATAGTTTATTCATCTTTCTATTATTTTAAACTGTTTTACGTCTTCGTATGGGTCAACATTCAATGATTTTAAAATCAAATGTTTTGAATAGAGTTGGTTTATTAATTTATCATGATAGTTTGGATTTAATTTATTATGATAGTTTGGATTAAGAATTTTTGATGCTGTTAAATTATTAGTGTTGTCTCCAAGATATAAAAAATCTATTGATCGTATTGCAGCATGAGATGATCGATAACCATGGATTGCTTCAATTACATCTCCCCACATATATATACTTCCAAATGCCCAGGTTAAATATTTTCCACAACCAAGTGTAAAATAATCATATACTTCATTAATTTTTTTGAATGCATGAAATCCTGCTCCCCAATGTTCATCATTTTTTCTTTCATAAGTGTTAAGGAATGATTTTCTTCTAGAAGGAAGTTCAGTGACATTAATACCAGGTTTCCAAATATATTCTTGTTGATATGTACCTTTTAAATAACCATCTTGTACATACCAAAGACGGTAACCGGTTATTTCTCCAATTTGGATTTCTCTCGGCTTTAAAAGATATTTGTTAAATTCCATGGGGGTAGCTACCGCAGCGCTGCGCCTGGAGGGGAGAGGCGAGTGGTTAGGGATAGAGGATTTGGACACGTTCATAATCATAGTGACTATACACCAGTTCTACAGTTGATGTCAAGTACTTAACATCGGATAATGTGGTGTCGAAGACCAGGTCCGAAAGGGAAGTTGGCATACACGAATGAAAATAAAAATGCATAAACGGGTCCATTGCTGAATTTAAGATGGATAAGATTATTTCAGATTTGATTCCTGTATCAGTAATAGGAGATTGTTGATCGTTTTGTTTCAGAGCAGCAAATTCGGAGAAGTCGTCGACCTTACCAATATTACGCATCCAGGAATGAATTTCAAGCCAATTGTTGAGGGATTCGTCGACCATGAACTCGACTGTCAACATGTTGAATTTTACATGATCTCCAGATTGGGGTAATGTAATGAAAGGAGTCTCATATCCCGGCATGGGAAGTATAATACCTGGAATGTTCACTTTTTGAGTAAAATATACGACATTTGGACATCGTCGAATGAAAAGTTTATGGCCTTTTGATTGAAGATAACTAAGATTAGTCGGAATATTGCTCAGGGCCTGAGGAATTTGGTTCATAGATTGAAGATATCTTTCGAAATACAAAAACCGGATTTGGTTTCAATTATATTTATTTCGGAGATTATAGCGTAAATATTATGGTACCAATGGTTGAGATAATGATGGATACGAGGATATTTTGGAGCAATATCTTCAGTTTGCCAGATAAACTCTTGAAGAATCAGGCTTTTTCTTGGATAATATAGGATATCCACAGTGTAAATTCTGGGATTGCGAATAAAAATGACCATTGCAATCTGTTTCGTTCTATGATACTGTCTGTTGGAATATTTATTCGAATCCCCCCTTCGTGAGGAGAAACATCATGTTGTCGCGACCAGAAATCGGAACTAAGGCTCACATTTTGCTTTGGTTGGGAGGCGAAGACCCCAATAAGATATATAATTGGGAGGATTTTGATGAGTGTCCCTGTGGACAGTATGCTCGAAAATTCAAGTATGGTAATTCACGTGATTATCCGAAGAAAGGTTATTATAATTGGTCGGGGAAGGGAGATTTAGATGGCTCAATTCCTTATTCTTCAACTCTGAATGGTATTGCTTACAATGATAAGCTAACTGAGACCTGGACTTATGGTCAATTATATGAACGAGCTTTGAAAATATGGGAAAACGAATATGAAAATAAAACATCATGAACTTTATTGGGGTATTGATGGAGATTATAATCCGGTAATTTTTCAAGTCAGCCTGACTACACACATCACTTATCGGTATGAATCATATACCGAAGAAACATATATTTGTTGGATACATTGGAGAGATGATTTAAAAGAAGTTGGGGGTTATCATAATTTTGATGGTACTCATCGGTTGTTTGATAGTATGTCCGAAGCTAAGGCTGCAAAAGAATGGTTGTTAGAAAAACCAGGTCGTAGCCTGTATAATTATAAGAAAAAACAGGCTGTAGCATGATGACCACGGAACGTGAAGTATGGCTTCGAGCCGCATTTAATGGTTTTGATCTTTGCCAAAACAAAGATGAATTCACTCTTCTCATTTTGGAAAGATGGTTAAATTTTGATCAGAAATGTTTACCAAAATGAAAAGAGAAGACTGCATTTATCCACACTGCCTTATCTCTATTGATTGGGGTTCAGCATGTCAACATTCTTGTCCATATGAAATAATGCCCTATTCTCCAAGATGCATTGCTCGGGATATTGACGGAGCAACATGTTTATTTCCGGAGTGTGATTGTGATTAAGTGGTTTTTATGGCGTTTATTGGGATATTTTCTTGTTGTTGTTAGTAGTATGATTTTATTTTTAATTGGTGCTTTTATATACACTT
>WNGJ01044066.1_pt1 | contig 11055 bp, 10 predicted proteins | sample 5400611 | NCBI WGS metagenome assembly WNGJ01 (sample SAMN13153375, study PRJNA577476) | soil metagenome | isolation source: 40 cm soil or saprolite under Garry oak tree replicate 1 | place: USA:California | collected 2016-06-15 | reverse complement strand
AAGCCGGCTGGCGCCGATATAGAGCGCCAGCACTGCGGCATTCGAGACGTTGAGGCTCTTGATCTCCCCGGGCATGTCGAGCCGCGCCACCACGCTGCAGGTCTCGCGCGTCAACTGCCGCAGGCCCTTGCCTTCGGCCCCCAGCACCAGCGCCAGCGGCTGCCGCAAGACGACGGCGCCGAGATTTTCGCGGCCCTCGCTGTCGAGCCCGACCGTCAAAAAACCCTGGTCGTTCAATTCGGCGAGCGCACGGGCGAGGTTTTGCACCGTCACCAGCGGCACCAGCTCGAGCGCGCCGGAGGCCGACTTCGCCAGCACACCGGTCGCTTCGGGGCTGTGACGCGCCGTGGTGACGATGGCCTTGACCGCGAAGGCTGCCGCCGAGCGCAGAATCGCCCCGACATTGTGCGGATCGGTGATCTGGTCGAGCACCAGCACGATGCCCTCCTGCGGCAGCGTATCGATATCGGGCGAGGGCAGGGGATCGGCCTCCGCAAGCAGGCCCTGATGCACGGCGTCGGGGCCGAGCCGCTGGTCGATCAGCGACGGCCGCACGATTTCCGGCGTCACGCGGGTATCGATCTTCTCATCGGCAAGGCGCCGCGCGGCGTTTTCGGTCAACAGCAGTTTTCGAATTTGGCGGTGCGGATTGGCCAGCGCCGCCGCCACGGTGTGCCAGCCGTACAGGATGACGGGTCCGTCAGGGCTGGCCTCTCGGTCGCGCCGGGCCGGCCGATGGCCGGATTCGCGCCCTTTGCCGGGTGATTTGCCCCCGCCCCGCCGGAACCCGTGCTTTCGATCGCGATCGCTCATGGCAGGCTTGTGTCATGGGTTCCGGATTATGGCAATTTGAGCCCCTCGCGGGCTGTATTTGGCCCTTCCCGTTGGTTGACTTTGCCGGGGCGATTCCCGCATAAACCGCCCGACCGGGAGTTCGCCATCGGCACCCGGTTTTAACGTCATCCATGGCCGTGTTCGTCGCCCTCTCGGCGGATGGGCTGTGATGCTGTTGAGCGGGGGAGTGTCCCGAGTGGCAAAGGGAGCTGACTGTAAATCAGCCGTCTTACGACTTCGAAGGTTCGAGTCCTTCTTCCCCCACCACGCTTCGTCCTGACGGGCTACGCGTGGCGCAGCCAAGCCAGACCGTTAGGTCGAACCGTGTCCGGCGTAGCTTGAGCGCAGCGCGAGCGAAGACGGACTGGGGCTCACGCGCTTCGAAGGATTGGCTTCAATCTTGATGGCTATTCGAAACCGACGACAAGTGTGCGGCGGACCAAAACGCCCAGAAGCGGAAGGTTGATCCGTGTCCGTCTTCCAGGCCTGGTTTACGACCGAAAGTATCCGGTTTCGGGTTCGGGCGCTGAAGGCGAGGTTTCGCGACCAAAAGGCCGAGTTTGACATAATCAGCCGGCACATCCGGCCGGGCGACGTCGTCTGCGACATTGGCGCCAACAAGGGTGGCTTCATCTATTGGCTGTCGTGCTGGGTTCGCCATGGCCGCGTGGTCGCGTTCGAGCCGCAGCCGGAATTGGCCCGCGGTCTGGCCGACATCTGCCGGGCGATCGAGCTTCGCAATGTGGAGGTTGAAGCCAAAGCCGTCTATTCGCATTCGGGCCAACAGGACTTGTTTCTTCCCGCCGGCCACCAGCCCGGCGCGTCCCTGCATCAAACGGCGCTGGGGGCGGAGCGCTTTACGACCCTGTCTGTGCCGTTGGTCTCGCTGGACGATTATTTCGGCGAGAATGCCAACATCACGCTGCTCAAGATCGACGTGGAGGGCGCCGAGCTCGGAGTCCTGAAGGGCGCGGAGCGGATTCTGCGGCAGCATGCGCCGTTGCTGGTTTTCGAATGCGAGAACCGCCACCTCACGCCGGGCAGTGTCCATGATGTGTTTTCCTATCTCGCGGGACTTGGCTACGAGGGAAGCTTTGTCTGCGGCAATCGGCTTTTCCCGATCGCCAAGTTCGATGCCGCGATCCATCAGCGCCAGGACGGCGAATGGTTCTGGAAGAACAAGGACTATTGCAACAATTTCGTCTTCGCCAAGATTCGCCGAGACAAGGCGCGGTGAACCCGCGGCATCCTGAATGCTTCTGCGTGCACGCTCAGCCGCCAGCGGTTCGAACCGCGCCGGGCGGACCTACATAGAAGCCCAGCAATTGCTCCTTGGTTTCGGCAAACAGACCGTCGATCACCAGTCCTTTGCCCGGACCGCGCAAGGTGCGGGCCTTTTTCGTCGCACCCAGGCGCGCCGCCGGACCGAGGCCGCCCCCTTGATTCAATCGATCATGGACCCGCTGCAGATCGGCCATGACAGCCGCATCCTCTTCCGCGGTCCAGGACATGACGTCCGCTTCGACGTGATAGGCCAGGATGGCGTAAAGCATCGCTTACCCTCTTCATTGCGGGACCGGAGGATCCCCAGGGGACGAACGCCATCGCGTTCATCCGTAAGACGTCTTGGCCGAGCAAATCCCGACAATCGCTCCTGTATGAATTCTTGCGGCTGCGCCGCATCGTCGAGAACCGCCGCGGCCCGCGCCCGCGTGCCGTCAATCTCTGCGGCTTCCGATCACGAAAGCCGAACCGGACAACGCACGTGAGCGCCATGGTCGGGGACATTTTTGTCGCAGGATTTAAATAACAGGATTTGAAATAACAGGATTTAGAATAAAAAGACGCGGCGGGATTGTTCCCGTCGCGTCCCAATCTTTGCACTCGCTGGTCCAGGCGCTGAGAGCGCCCTGTTGCCATGCTTGAATAAGCCTAGCGGGCGATCCCAGCGAGGTGACAGCGCTTGGTGTAAGACACTGGATCACCTCCTTTCATTGTTGATGGAAACCCCAGTATAGGCATCGAATCGGGCCGTGTTAAGGGCTTGCCCGGCGCTCCGGCGCTCCGGCGCAACAGAAGCCCCCGAACCGTGCATAGCGGTTGAGGCGGCCTGCCGGGCGTGATAGTTCATCGCCTGCGCGGGTGTAGCTCAATGGTAGAGCAGCAGCCTTCCAAGCTGAATACGAGGGTTCGATTCCCTTCACCCGCTCCAAAGCAATTTCAATGGCTTAGTCAGGAATTTTAAACTCCCATTCTGACGCCATTCCGACAATTTTGACACGTCACGGCTGAGGCTGATGCAAATTCGCGAGCATTTTCAGACTCTACTTAAAGACGTGCTTATATTTGTACTGACCGCCTCTAATAAGCGCGGCTCGTGGCAGGCGTGACGAGGATTGCCGATGGCCTCGAATAGGAATGATCACGACTCTCCGATGAGGAGATGCGAGCTTCGAGCGAGGTGCGCGGCAGGCGCGACTAACAATCTTTTCATCGATTACATCTCAGGGAAATCCGGTGACCGAGAGGTCGCCGGATCTCCCTTCGGTTCTCCGGTCGGCGCGGACCGGGAACGGTTACGCGGCGCGGATGAGACCGAGCTGCTGCAAGGCGGTGACGCCGTCGTCGAGGCCGATTTCCTCGATGATTTTTCCGTCCTTGAGCTTCAGCACGGTGATGCCAGTGAATTTCATCTTGCGGCCGGTATTAGCCGGCAAGGATCCCACCAGGAAGTCGCTGAATGCGGGTCCCGTATGCGTTCCGCCGCCTTCCCAGCGGCCGACGACGTAGTCACCTTCCGCGATAAGATCCGCAGCGCCCCAGAAGTTCAGATCAGGGAACGCCTTTCGGAAGTCCGTCATGAACGCCTTGATGTCTTCCCGGCCTCGGCGCGGTTCGTGGAGCGAATACCGCAGGAGCATGTCGGGTGCAGCGAGTTCATCGACAATTCCGAGGTCGCAAGTCTTGCCCCAGAAATCCGTAAACCACCGGCCAACAATGGCCTTGTTATCTTCTTCCTTCGACATGATCACTTCTCCTGTTGTGTGATTGGTTGCTGTCCGCCATGAGTGGACGTTTTCAGGGTAGATCTGGATGATGGTTGTTGAACTCCGGTTGTTGTCGGTAAATCGAAACTCGCCGGCGGACACCCGGCAGGCTTCGGTCAACGGACATCTAAATCAGGTCGCCACTTCCTTGTTGATCAGCGCCTGCTTGCGTTCGATGCCCCAGCGAAAGCCCGCCGTCGATCCACTGCTGCCCATGACGCGATGACAGGGGATTGCCAGGGCGATCGGGTTCTCAGCGCAGGCCTGAGCGATCGCTCGCAGCGATTTAGGACCGCTCACACGGCGGGCGAGTTGCGCGTAGGTGAGGGGTTTTCCGAACGCAATCGTGCAAAGCGCATCCCAAACACGGCGCTGGAATGGCGTGCCACGAATGTCGAGGTCAAGGTCGAGCGGATCGCGGGCGACAGCGATGAATTGCACAACCCTGGACAGGTCATCGCAGAGCTGGCGGTTGTTCACGACAATCCGGCTGCCCGGGAAGCTTGCGGCCAGATCGTGCTCCACCTCTCCGGCTGTCGAGCCAAACCGGATTGCGCAAACGCCGATCGGGCTGCGCGCGACAACGACTTTCCCAAGGGCGCAGTCGCCGATTACAAACTCGATTTCGTGCGCAGCGCCGCTATTGATTGATGCGGTCTCTCGGGACGCGAGATCGGTGACGATCAGATTCATAGGTCTAACTCCGGTGGTTTTGTTCCGCCGATGACCCTATGAACGCGACCGCGTTAGCAAGGTAGATTGCGAACGCGCCGACCGGTGCCCGCAGCATTAAAGGCTGCGGACCGCTTCCCGCGTAAGCAAGGCCTGCTTGCGCTCAACACCCCACGCGTAGCCCGAGAGCGACCCGTCGTTCCGCACCACCCGGTGACACGGGATGGCGACCGCGAGGTGGTTCGCGGCGCAGGCGCCGGCAACTGCGCGCATCGCGTTGGGAGAGCCGATCCGCCGCGCGATTTCGGTGTAGGAGACGGTCTGACCGACCGGGACCCGCTGAAGCGCCTGCCACACCCGCCGCTGGAACGCGGTGCCGCGGACATCGAGCGGCAGATCGAGACCTAGCCGAGGGGCTTCAATGAAGCCGACAACGCGGGCCACAAGGGCTTCGTAGTTCCTGTCGGCGCCGATCAGGCGGGCCTTGGGAAAGCGATCCTGCAGTTCGCGCACCAATTCACTCGGGTCGTCGCCGAGAAGAATGGAGGCTACTCCCTTCTTGCTCGACGCGACCAGAATGGTGCCGAGCGATGTCTCACCGACAGCAAAACGAATCTCCGCGTTGGCGCCACCAGCGCGATATTGGGATGGCGTCATGCCGAGGATGCCGGTGGATTTCTCGTAAAAGCGACCGCTGGAATTGAAGCCGGCGTCGTAGATCGCCTCCGTGACGCTGTTACCACTTGCCAGGCGTTCACGGACTTTCGACGCGCGACTAGCCGCCGCATAGTCCTTTGGCGTCAAACCCGTGATCGCCTTGAAGCGGCGATGGAAGTAGCTCGGACTGCGGCCAACAGCTGCGGCCAGATCGGTCAAAGACGGCTCCTCCTCGCTTTCCTGGATCAGTCGGCAGGCACGAGCGACGATGGCGACGTTCTCCGCCTCAACTGAAAGTCCGTCCGGACTGCAGCGCTTGCACGGCCGAAAGCCAGTCGCCATGGCCTCCTCGACGGTGTCATGAAGCAGGACGTTTTTTGGATTGGCGGATCGGGACGGGCAGGATGGTCGGCAGTACACGCCAGTTGTCACGACCGAGTACCATAGATGGCCATCAGCCGTTCGATCGCGGGCAATAATGCGTGCCCAGCGCGGGTCATTGGCTACATCCGCATGATTCCGCCTTTGGTGTTTCTCGTGGATCATGGTCATGTTCGTTCTCGTCGCTTGGGTGAGGGAGGTCATCATCAAGCCGATGGCGACCTGCCGCACTCTGGGTCCTGCCTTCACATTGCCGATGGTGAGGCTCTCGGCCCACCCGTTTCCCGAAGACATCGTCCAGACACGGTCGATTTGGATTCGAGGGTAAGAACCGAAGTTCTCCTGTTCCGTCGATCGCTATGGTCGCTGCGAAAGCACACGCGACTGCGGAGAACACGGCACGGGCAAATCACGCATCCGGTGGCTGGCCGTCAACTGCGCATGGCGATGGCATCGAACCGGCGCTTCGGATGAGCGAGCAGCTCAGCGCTCTCAACGATGCACATTTCCTCGGTCCCGCGGGCCGCGGTGCGCTCCAGCACGGCGAAGATGGCCGATGCGGCGTGACCCAGCGCATCTGGCGTGTCCGATCCGCGCACGCGCGCGGACACCAAGAGCGAGGCAAACAGATCGCCGGTCCCGGACGGGCTGATCGGCAGTTTCGGCGTGCGCACGCGCCAGGCCTGGGATCGTTCGACGGCAAGGGTCTCGATCTCGCCGTCCGGCGTGTCGGCGAGCTCGGCGCTGGTGACGACGACGGTGGCTGGACCGCGCGCCGGGAGCGCTTGCGCCTGCGCGATCACGTGATCGATTGTCGTGGCCTTCGCCCCGCACAGCCATTCGAACTCGAAATGATTGGGGGTGATGAGATCCGCAAGCGGGCACAATCGGTCACGCACGAGCGGCGGGATGTCGGCCTGGACGAACAAGCCTCGGTCGCGATCCCCGAGCACGGGATCGCAACAATAGAGCAGGGCGCGATTGCGCGACTTGGCTCGCGCGACAAAGTCCGCGACCACGGCGGCGATCTCCGGCGAGCCGAGATAGCGGGTAACCCGGCCGATTGCTCAGCAAGGTGGTCGGCACCGCGATCACGTCGATGCCGTGCATCTGCATGGGAAAGACGGCGGCGCTGTTGCCGACATGGCCGTAGGCGACCTGCGATTGAATCGAAATCACGGTCATGCGGTGGGTCGTAGCAACATTCGATGCCTTTGAGGGGCCGCCGGGACGACCCCGGGCGAGCCGCTCCTCAATACCTGCAAACGCGCGGCTGTACAGCGTGCGCGACGCCGGCACGGCAGCGTAGGGCACATACACCCCCTCGCGCGCGGCATTCCAATGTGCTGCCGGGCTCATCGCATGCCCCGAAACAAGCGACAGGCCCGCCTGCTAACTCGCTGGGCTCTCAGCATTAATGTGATGTGCGGAAGCTGCATTGTTGCAATGCAATAGAAGGCTATCGCAGTGCAACAAAAGGGGTGTAGGGTGCGGCCTCGAATCCTACCCAGGAGAATTGAAGTGAAGAAGACTACCTTATCGATCGCAGCCGCCACCGCGATCTTGATGGCGGGCGGCAATGCCGGCTTCGCGGCGGAGTTGCCGACCTATGAAACGACAGGTTTGCCGATATCGGCGGTGCAGGTTCGAGTGCTGGGAGCCGCGAATGTCCAGGAACAGTCGCCGGTGCCAACCTCCACGGCCTCTCCGCATCAGCTGAGCGTTCTAACACCGCGGACGAAGAAAATGACGACCGCGACGGTCGCACCAGCCCGGACCGAAACCGGTCGCTCAATTCGATGACCGACACCCCCATCGCCGTTTGATCGTCCCTGAACCACGCGCGTTGCCGTAGCAGTACGTCCACTGGCCCGGGCGGCGGAGCGAGCATCTTGATTCAGGTTGCAAAAAGCCCGCGACGTCGTCGCGGGCTTTTTGTCTTGATGAACTTTGTCTTGATGAACGGGTTTGCCTGCAGAGATCGATCCGGGCTCCGCGGATGCTCGCCGAACAGGCCGAACCGCAATGCTGCGCCCAAAAAGTAAATGGGGGAGCCGCATACCGCGAGCGCAATGCTCGACACCGGAAAATAGTGTATCCGCAAGCCCTGCTGTGATGGTCGGGAGCGTCCTCCCGATGATGACAAGACCATAAGTTTCGGAGGAAATCTGCAATGTCGGTTCTGCCACTCCAAGGCATCAAAATTCTTGATCTGACGCGCGTGCTGGCGGGGCCGCTGTCGGCGCAGATGCTGGCCGATCTCGGCGCCGAGGTGATCAAGATCGAACGTCCCGGCGGCGGCGATGATGCCCGCGCCTTCGGCCCGCCCTATCTGGTCGACCCCGAGGGCAAACAGAACAACAACAATTCATTCTATCTGTGCGCCAACCGCGGCAAGAAATCGGTCACCGTCAATATCGCGAGCCAAGAAGGCCAAGCGATCATCCGCGAACTCGCGAAATCCTGCGACGTCATGATGGAGAATTACAAGGTCGGCGATCTCAAGCGCTACGAACTCGACTACGAGTCGATCCGATCAGTCAATCCAGACATCATCTATTGCTCGGTGACGGGCTTCGGCCAGACCGGACCTTATGCCCCCCGCGCGGGCTACGACGCGATTTTTCAGGCGATGGGCGGCTTGATGAGCGTCACCGGTCATATCGACGGCGAGCCCGGCGAGGGGCCGATGAAGGTCGGCCCCAGCATCGTCGATTACATGACCGGCATGAATACCTCGATCGGCATTCTCGCCGCACTCTATCACCGCAAGGCCAATGGCGGCGAGGGGCAGCATATCGACGTCTGCCTGCTCGACACCGTGATCGCCTCGCTGTCGCATTATGCGCAGATCTATCTCGTCAATGGCCAGACGCCGCCGCGGCGCGGCACCTGGGGCAATGGCGGCATGCCGGCGGGCGCGTTTCGCTGCACCGATGGCGAGTTGATGCTGGTGGTCGGCAACGATGCGCAGTTCGCGCGCACCTGCGCCGTGCTGGGCAGCCCGGAGCTCGCGACCGATCCGAAATTCGTCAAGAACAACGACCGCGTCGTTCACGGCAAGGAGATCATGGCGATCTTCGCCGGCCTGTTCCTGAAGAAGCCCGTCGCCTACTGGCTGGAAGAGCTGGAGAAGGCCGGGGTGCCCTGCGGGCCGATCAACGATTTTGCGCAGGTGTTTGCCGACCCGCATGTGCGCGAGCGCGGCATGCAGATCAAGGTCAAGCATCCCTTCGAGCCCGCTCTGTCGCTGATCCGCAATCCCATCACCTTCTCAGGGACGCCCGTGAAGGATTATCGCGCGCCGCCGCTACTCGGAGCGGACACCCGGGAAGTGCTGGCGAGCATCGGCTATGACGAGGCCAAGCTCGATGCCTTGAAGAAGCAGGGGGTCGTCTAGTCTACGCAAGGACACTTCGACCATCTTCGAAGCATGATGGCGATGAACGACGCTAGTCTTCTGCCACCGATCCCGAATCGAAGGTGGCTTGCGATGAAACGAGAAGCGCTCCGCGTCGAACCGATCTCCTCCTACCTCGATCGGTGGGGGCGGCCGCCGGGATCGCCGGTGACACGCGCCGGCAATATGATTTTTGTTTCGGGATTGCCGCCGTTCGATCCGGAAACCGGTGACATCCTGCCCGCGCCGATCGAGCGCCAGACCGAACTCGTTCTTGAACAGATGAAACTTTGCCTCGAGGCCGCGGGCGCGTCGCTCGACAACGTGATGAAGTGCAACATCTACTGCACTTCGGCGAAGCACTTTCAGGCCGTCAACGCGATCTACGCGCGCTACTTCCCGCAAGATCCGCCGGCGCGCATCTTCGTGTGCGTGCCGGAATGGACCGGACCGTTCGACATCGAAATCGACTGCGTGGCGATGGTGTAGGGGTCGGAGGACGCCGATTTGTCCTACGCTCTCGCGGTCAAGAAATAACGCCGTGCCGGAATTTGGCGCCGGGACATGTCGGTTTGAAGCTTTGGAAAATCCCTCGATGCGAGCGGCATTCGATCACCGCGCGTCTCGCGCAACCAGTTTGGCGCGCGCCTTGTTGTGCGCCTCGCCGCCCGTCAGCGCCATCACCGACACCGCGACAACGCGGTCGATCATTCCCTGGACGTCGTTGAGATCGCATAATCCTTCCGACAGCTTTGTCAGCCGCTCGCTGTCGCGGATCGTATGGTGCGCCATCGCCAGCGCGAAATGCAGGCCCCAATAGAGATCGGCCTCGCTGCAATCGGGCAGCGAGCGCCGCATCGCGGCGGCGAATTTCCGCAAGTGGTCGATTTCACGGTTCTTGATGCGGCGGATCGGCGGCACGGATTCGATCGAGGCCCGGATCATGAAACGCGCCGCGGTCGAGCGCTCGCGGTCGGGGCCGAGGCAGCCGCGCAGCGTCGGGCCGACCAGCGCGCGCAGGATCGCGTCGATGCTGGCGCGCCCGCCGCCGGCGGCTTCCGCGGCCTTCAATTCGTTGAGCCGTTCGCGGTTGGTGGCGATGCTGCGGGTGACGAACAGTTCCGCGATCAGCTCATCCTTGGAGCCGAAATGATAGTTCACCGCCGCGAGATTGACGTCGGCGGCAGCGACGATATCGCGCAACGTGACGTCGCCAAAGCCGCGATCGGCGTATAGCCGCTCGGCGGCGCTGAGGATCGCGCTCCTGGTGTGATCCGACGGCATGTCATGAGCCCATGCAACGGGGGCGTTGCAATTCAAACAGTTGTATGAAACTATGGTCTGAAGGCTGGATTGTCAATGCGGGTGAGGCATCGCCGCTCGAGCGTGTTGCCGCATCGGCCACGGCCGCCGCGACGACCAGCACAAGAAACGGTCTTGCGGCGGAACGGCGACGCGCAGACAGTCTGGCCAAAGATTTCGAAAAACGAAGGTGAGGAGCGTCCCATGGACTTCAATATGTCAGACCGCCAGAAAGATTGGCTCAACCGTGTGCAGTCGTTCATGAACAAGCATGTCCGGCCCGCGGTGCCGATCTACCGGCAGCAGGACGAAGCCGGCGAGCGCTGGAAGGTGATTCCGGTCCTGGAAGACTTGAAGAAGAAGGCAAAGGCCGAAGGCCTCTGGAACATGTTCATGCCGCCGTCTGCGCATGAGGACGACGAATTCCGCGGCGCGGGATTGAGCAATCTGGAATATGCACCGCTCGCCGAAGAGATGGGCCACATCGGCTGGGCCTCCGAAGTGTTCAATTGCTCCGCGCCGGATACCGGCAACATGGAAGTGCTGATGCGCTACGGCTCCAAGGAGCACAAGCGGCAGTGGCTGAAGCCGCTGATGAATGGCGAAATCCGCTCCGCCTTCCTGATGACCGAGCCCGCGGTGGCCTCGTCGGATGCGACCAATATCGAAACCAGCATCAAGAAGGATGGCGACCATTACGTCATCAACGGCCGCAAATGGTGGTCGTCGGGCGTCGGCGATCCCCGCTGCAAGATCGCGATC
>WNGJ01039290.1_pt1 | contig 11055 bp, 13 predicted proteins | sample 5400611 | NCBI WGS metagenome assembly WNGJ01 (sample SAMN13153375, study PRJNA577476) | soil metagenome | isolation source: 40 cm soil or saprolite under Garry oak tree replicate 1 | place: USA:California | collected 2016-06-15 | reverse complement strand
CGAACTCAGCGACGGCTTCCCCGATGGCGTGTTTTTCGTCGACCTGGCTCCCATCAGCGACCCCGCTCTGGTCGTGCCGACGATCGCCCAGACGCTTGGCGTCAAAGAAGTCGCCGATCACCCACTGCTTGACCTGGTGAGCGCCTTTCTGCGTGAGAAGCAGGTGCTGCTGCTGCTGGACAACTTTGAGCAGGTGGTCGATGCGGCGGAGCAGGTGAGCGCGCTGCTGACCGCCTGTCCACAGCTCAAGATCCTGGTGACGAGCCGGGAAGTACTCCACGTCCGCGGGGAGCAGGAGTTTGCCGTTCCCACGCTCTCCTTGCCTGATCCCAAGCGCCTACCCGATCTGCTGGCCCTCTCGCAGAATGAAGCGGTAGCCCTGTTCATCCAGCGCTCCCAGGCAGCGAGTCCCAAGTTCCAGCTCACCACGGTCAACGCCACGGCGATCGCGGAGATCTGTATGCGCCTGGATGGGTTGCCACTGGCGATCGAACTGGCTGCGGCCCGCATCAAGTTGCTCCCACCACAAGCACTCCTCGCCCGGCTGGACCAGCGGCTGGCTGTCTTGACGAGCGGTGCTCGGGACGTGCCTGAGCGGCACCAAACGCTGCACAATACCATCGAGTGGAGCTACCATTTGTTAGATGGACACGAGCAACGGCTCTTCCGGCGACTCTCCGTCTTTGTCGGTGGCTGCACGCTCGAGGCTGCAGAAGCCGTCTGTACTACTCTTGGAGAGGGGGACGCAACGCGATCGGTGTTCGATGGCGTGGCCTCGCTCATCGACAAGAGCTTCCTGCGGCAGAGCGAGCCAGAAGGGCAAGAGCCGCGCCTACTGATGCTGGAGACAATCCGTGAGTATGGGTGGGAGCGCCTGAATGAGTCCGGAGAGCTGGAGGAAACCCGCCACGCCCATGCGGTGTACTACCTACACCTCGCGGAGCACATCGACCCGCACCTCAGGAGCGCACAACAAGGCGTGTGGCTGGCACGCCTGAGGGCAGAGCACGATAACCTGCGGGCGGCGTTGCGGTGGTCGATTGACCACGGAGAGAAGGAGATGGCTCTGCGGCTGGGCGGAGCGCTGTGGTACTTCTGGGAACTGTGTGGTCCCTGGAGTGAGGGGCGCGCCTTCCTCGAGCAGGCCCTGGCGGCCAGTGAGGGCGTTGCGGAAGCGGTGCGGGCGAAGGCGCTGGGTGGTGCCGGCGTGGTCATGGGCAATTTGGGTGACTTTGAGCAGGCCCTGGCGCTAGGTCAGCAGAGCCTGGCGCTGTTCCGGAAGCTGGGAGAGAGACCGGGCACGGCGCTCTCCCTCTATGGCCTGGGAACGATGGCCTGGCTGAGGGGCAATCTGGAGATGGCGCGCTCGAGGCTCGTGGAGGCCCTGACCCTCTTCAGAGGGTTGGATGATCCCTGGGGAATCACATCCGTGCTTATCTCCCTGGCGTCGGTCGCCCTGGAACGGGGGGAGTACGCCAGGACTCGCGCGTTGCTCGAGGAGAGCCTGGCGCTCGCCAGGGAGCAGGCAGACAAGAGGGGCATCGCCAACGCACTGCTAACCTGGGCCTGACTGCTCTTCTGGTCCGAACGAGAATTTGAGCAAGCACACGCCATGCTCGAGGAGAGCGTCGCGCTCTTCAGAGAGGTGGGGGACAGAGAACTCGAGCCCTTGGGGGAGCTGTTATTGGGGTTTGTAGCCTTTCTGCAGGGCGAGTACAGCACTGGCGCTCTTCAGAAAGATGGGCAATCAGTCGATGATTACGCACTGTCTGGCGAGTGTGGCGATCGTGGCCGTGGCACAGGGGCAACTCAGTTGGGGAGTCCGGCTGTTGGGAGCAGTGGAGACCATGCGTGAAGCCAGAGGTGTCCCCAGGCCGCCCGTCATGCAGGGGTTCTATGAGCAGTCTCTGGCCAGCGCACGCGCAGGGTTGGGTGAGGAGGCCTTTGCGGCCGTCTGGGCCCAGGGACGAGCCATGACCCCAGAGCAAGCGCTGGCCGCTCGAGACCCGGTGCCCACGACGAAGCCGCCCACCCCGGCGAGAGCTCCAACGGCACCCCGTCCAGCCTACCCCGATGGGCTGACCGAGCGGGAGGTCGAGGTGCTGCGCCTGGTGGCGCAGGGCATGACCGATGCTCAAGTCGCCGAGCAGCTGGTTCTGAGCCCGCACACCATTCAAGGACAGCTACGCTCGATCTACCAGAAGATCCACGTGAAGTCGCGTCGTGCTGCCATGCAGTACGCGATCGAGCACCAACTCATCTGAACAGCCAGCGCTCGTCTCTGCCAGACAAGAGGGACCTTACTACGTGATCGGCGTCTCTACGCTCTCCACATGCGGTGAAACCCGGGAGGTCATACTTATTCCGCGTTGGGCTTAGACGCTTTCGAGCGGGCTTGCATACTTTTTCTACGCAAGAGAGAGAATTCGCCATAATGCTACGATAATAAGAGATCGCACATCGAGAAAATAGGTATGTATAAGCTGACTATACTTCAGCTTATTCTAAAATTAGCGCGGACGTTTTCAACCCTCTTTAAGGCTTTTTTCTAAAGTTATGGCGGACGGCACAGCACACTGAGAATTCCAGCGTAACTGCGAAATGAAATGAGCGCAAATCGGCAAAAGCACTATGTCGCAGAGCGACGTGAAAGCGGAAACAAGCAGAGCGGGGGGAAGCGGCTGAGTTGCAAAACCACCAAAGGCAACCCCTATCTGCGAGCCATCCTGTTTGAAGTGGCCGGGGCTATTGCCCACACCAAAGACAATGATTTGTCTGCCTTTTATCATCGTATGGCTCGACGCCACGGCAAGAAAAAAGCGATTATGGCCCTGGCCCGACATCCGTCTTAGTGATTATCTATCACATCCTGCGTACCAAGAAACCCTACAGCGATCTGGGGGCCGATTATTTTGACCAACGAGATCGGGGACGGATCGAACGTCACCATATTCACCGTCTCGAACAACTCGGCTACACGGTAACGCTTGCGCCGAAGGAGGTCGCTTAATCTCTGAGACAACCAGGCAGAAGAGCTTCAGATAAAGATGAGGAGCCTGACGTGATCAGGACTCCTGAGGGTTCTTGCGGCTGTCTCTTACGGCCGCAGCTCTGCTTGTCCAGAGAGATTTTCCGAGGAGATTTTCCGAGGAATTCACTGAGAAAACACCGAAATATTCCACGCTAACTCCGAAAAAAGTAGGTGCTCGTTTTGTATACTAATACAGCTATCTCACGGTTGCTCATTTGATGCCATTTTGACGGAAGCGAGCAAAGATTGGCTCATTTTAGAACGGATAATCGAAGTAGCCAGCACAGCCGTGGGGGAAATCGGTAATCGGCTGGGAGACGATCCGGGGGACCATCAAGAGTCAATTGATCCTTAGAGCTTGCCGGGATCAGACGATCATGCCTCGTAAGGGAGTCGTGAAGCGCCGCGAAGTGGAGGTGAGGGTGCTCTGTTATCATTGCAGCGGTCGAGGGAAAGACTCCTCGACATCTGAAAGCATCCGCATGGAGGAGCAGATCGATGGAAGAGCACAAGAGCGAAGTCGCGCAGCTGCTGCAGCAGATCAGCCTGGAATACGAGGCGGCGCAACGAGGATTGACCGGCCTGGCAGCGGGAAGCGCCACACACACCTTCATTACAGCCCGGATGGAGCGCATCGGACTCTATCACGAGCAACTCGTCAACCATCTGGGCGAAGCACGAGCAACACAGCTCGTCCTCGAGCTTGCCGAACAGCACCTGGCAGAAGATACTTTGCCTGGTTGATCGATTGATTGAAGCCGCGTGAGCATTCGAGCTGGAACAGGCCCATTTGTTTTCAGACCCCAACGGGAAACACATGTTCGGCGCTCTCTCCATCGGGGACTCCTCCCGGCTTAACCAGCAGGGAGCGACCACGGACACCAAGGAGGGCCCATTCCACGTCAAAGCTGTTTACCTGTTCTGTCGACGCCCTGTGTAGCCCGGCTAGGGACGGAATATGCGCCTGCACCGCGGTTTAACGCCCTCTCCGCTCGCGCAGGGTCAGTCCCTGCTGGATGCGGCGCGCAAGCTCGCTGGTGAGGCGGCAGATCGTCGCCCTGGTGTCCGAATATCTGGACCGGGGGACTGCTCTGCAAGAAGCAGATCAGCGCGCAGGGTGGAGATCCCTGCGCGACGATGAGACAGCTCTCTAACCGGGAAGGAGTGGGCTGACGGGACAGCCAACTCGCGCAACAAGTGAGCTTGCGCTAGATGTGGGCAAGCTCATGCCCTGGGTGCGCAAGCGGCTCCTCTCCTGGTTCGCGCGCGACGGTCGCTCCTTCCCCTGGCGCGAGCCGGGCAGGACGCCGTACGAGGTCGTCGTCGCGGAAATCCTGCTGCAGAGGACCACCACCGCAGGAGTTGCGCGGGTCTACTCGGGGTTTATCGAGCCCTAAAGGCACGCTGCAATCGCTCGCCCTCCACTTGGTGAGCGGTAAACACAGCCTCGAACGCAACTGGGCGGCGCTCGATTTTGGGGCGCTCGTCTGCCGTGCTAGGCACCCGCTGTGCTCAGCGTGCCCGCTGCGGGCCAGGAGCGGCTATGGTAGGTCGCCACAGCTCCAACCTACTGCCAGCGCAGGTGTTCCTTCAGGCTGACGAAGCGCTGGTGGCCGATGATGATGTGGTCGACCAGCTCGATGTCGAGGATGCGGCCCGCCGCCACCAGATGTTTCGTCGCCTCGATGTCCTCGGGGGAAGGCGTCGGGTCGCCACTGGGGTGGTTGTGGCAGAGGATGAGGCCTGGGCAGTTGCGGATGATGGCCGGGCGGAAGATCTCGGCGGCGCGCAGAACTGAACTGTTGGCGGTGCCCTGGTAGAGGTTCACCTTCTCCACCAGCTGGCTCTTGCTATCCAGCAGCAGGATGCGCATCTGCTCGCTGTCCAGGTAGGCCATGTCCAGCATCACCAGGTTGGCGGCATCTGCCGGCGTGCTGATGCGGTATCGGGTGTCCACCTGCGCAGAGGCGAGCCGGCGTCCGAGTTCGAGGGCCGCCTTGACCTGGGCCGACTTGGCCTCGCCCATGCCGTGCTCGGTGCAGAGCTCACGGAAGTCGGCGCGCACCAGTCCCGGCAGCCCACCGTATTTCGCCAGCAGCTTGTTGGCGAGATCGAGGACGCTGCCGCCCCTGCTGCCGGTGTGCAGGACAATTGCCAGCAGCTCGGCTGCCGAGAGCGCCTGGGGACCGAAGTGCTGCAGGCGTTCACGCGGGCGCTCATGGCTGGGTAGCTCGCGCACCGTCGCATGGTAGTCCAGCCGGGTGTGTTTATCGGAGTCGGAGTGGGTTTCGCGGGAGAGCATGTGCGCTTTTCCTCCTTTACGGTGTCATTGATCTCCCTCATCTATTCTGAACGAGACCGGGTAAAAGTGGAAATGCGGCACCAGGCAGCAACTTTTACCTGCTCTGCTGCCCCTGGAACAAACTCACCTACCTATCCCCAAATGCTCTTGAGATATTCAGCAAAAGCCATAAATTCATCCTGGTAAGCCTTTAGTGTTTCTTGATCTGAGGGCAAACCGACAATAGCACCTTGATTTAATAGGGTATAGCTCCCTAAACCATTTGATTGGATCACAAGACGACAGGGCAAGGGCGTTTGCCTTTCCTCATAAAAGCCTGTTAGCAGGCCCAAAAGGCGTTGGCCTAATTCCGACATCGCATGAACAATAGTGTTCTTCACCGCAAGGGCCCCTTGTGATAAGGGCTGAGTTTCCAGAATGCTAACGTATCGGGGGACCAAACCAGAGGCTGCTCTTTGGGGGATGATCGTGATATAAGGGAAAGCCGCTAAACCGTCCAGGTGCCCCCGGCAGCTAAACAGTGTACCTATCCCCATTATATTGAGTGCGAGCTCACAGTTGAACATATCGCGATCATAATGTTCTCGGCCTTGATCTTGATCTAAATCTCTGAAATGTTGTTCTGCTTGCGCCCATGAGTTCAGTTCAATGTGCAATACCATGCTTGCTTGTTCCTTTCCTTGCAAAGACGGTGTCGTCAATGGTTCTCAATACGGCGTCGCCGTAGCGCATTGGGCGAAAGCCTGGGTGATGGGAGGCGTCTCATGCTTCTCCCGCCTTGCCACCCTCAGACGGTGGCAGCGAGGCGTGCAGTAGCTGTTCCAGTGCAGCGGCGCGTGCCGGGGAGATACCGGGGACCGTCGCAAGTTGGGCGGCGTCAGCGCTGAGCAGCTCGTGCAGGCTGCGAAAGCGCGCACAGACAGCGCGTGCGGTGACGGGGCCGATGCCTGGCAGGGACAACACGATCTGCATCTGCCGCTCGGACAGGGAGGCCCCGCGCCGTCCTGCCGCGGGGCCGTGAGCCGCGTGCCCGACCTGGCACTGTCTTGCCGCAGCATAGACCAGGTGTGCAGACTCTGTCGGTCCGCTGCTGGGCAGGATCGGCACGCGCAGGATAGCGGTGATGTACGCGAGGGCCCCGCGGATGCTTTCAGGCCACGCGCAGCGGAGCCACCTCTATATGCACCAGCGGCATGGCGGCCAAAAGATCGGGGATACCAGAACGTTGTTCTTGCGTATCGATGCGGATATAGATGGGAGCTGGCGGGCGTTTCGGCATAAAATGTGTCTCGTTTCTCGACTGCAAGCGGTTAGTTCCCGCTCCCTAACAGCCACGCGACCTGGCTGACAGTTAAGTCTTGGTAATGGTGGTTTTGCCGCCAGTGCTCGATGCGCGGCGCAGGGTCCGGCTCGACAGCGCCTCCGCATAGGGGGCATGCGCCTGGGATTCGCTCTCCTTTGCGCCGGTGACTTTCGAGCCGGGAGGGGACCTCCCAGTCTTCATCATCCCAATCCTCCTCGTCATCCCAGTAGGCATATCTCCTCGCCAGCCGGGATACATCTACCTGTTTATCAGTGAGTCTGTAGGGACAAACGGCAGCGACGTCGACTCCCAGTTCGCGCAGGATTTCCCCAACCGGGTGCTCCAGGCTCTCTTCCTCGGTGATGATGCCCCCGAAGTATTCACCGCTCTCCCGGCTGTTTCCCGGCCGACTTTTCAAGTCACGCACGCGCGGCTGCGGCAATAATCTCTCCGCCGCGCGAAACGGCAGGTGGAAGATGTAGTGCGCGGTAGCGCCGACATGCTCAAACGCGATCAGGCTCAGACCTTCTGGATCGAGCTGGACCGTCTCGCTCTCGTCCAACTCGGACCAGCCTGGTGAGAGGCGGTTCCGGATCCAGTGAATATCGAGCAGGTCTCCCGGTTCGAGGCAGAGCGCCGCGAGTTCGCTTTCAGGGATTGGCTGGCGGGTAGACCGCGCCTGCGCTATGAGCGTCGCGAGATGCTCCTGGAGAAATGCTTTGGTCCCCTCCACGTCGAGCACTTCGATGTCGGCGCGTGACGTTGCCTGGCGACCCATGATGCGTGCAAAGAGATTGAGGAAAAACCCGCGGGCAAAGCCTGGAGACCCGTCGATATAGGAGACCGGGCTGGCCAGGCTGACCGCGAGGGCCTGCCGCACCACCGCGGCCTTCACCCGGTACAGCCCCTGGCGGTCGGCGGACGGCAATCGCTCCCTCGCCTTGGCCCAGTGATTGAGGTAGAAGAGCAGGTGCAGGGTTCGCTCGATCTGCTCTGGCTGGCAGAGCCACGCGAGCCTGGACGGAGGAATGGCGCCGAGCGCCGGGCCGTCCTCAGGCCCTACAGCTACTGTCGCGCTCCCCTGTGGATGGGAGCCACTCTCGCCGGGGCGTGTACTCCAGCAGTCCACGCTCGCTAGCATGCGCTCTGCCAGCTCGACCAGCTCTTGGCGGAAGCGGAGATTGTCGCCCGTCGAGCGCAGCACCGACCCCAACGCGAAGTTGCCGGGAATGCGGGCGTTGGTGATGCCTGGGAACGAGGGGAGCAGCGCGACGATCACATCGCGCGCCGGCTGGCCCAATTCGGAGAAGGACACGTAGGCGTACTCGTCGTGAGGGGAAACGACCAGCAGCTCGCGCCCCTGAGATCGCACCTTCCCCGAAACGCCCTGGCACGAAAACCGCGTAGACACCCCCGGTATGCGGTTGAGCGCCTCGACCGCTGGCAGAATGAGGGGATCGAGCTCGCCGGCGCTCGGCTCGAAGGCGGAGTCCTCCTCCTTGAGGCGTTGATACTCCGGGAGGGCCAGTATCTCCTCGACGTGCGCGTCGACCCAGCGGAAGAAATCGTGCACCTGGCGGTCGTCGCCTCGCCCGTTCGAGAGCAGCGCGTCTTCCCCGACCACCGACAGCAGGTTCCTCACGAACAGCGCGTTGCGCCTTGCCCAGCGGGTTTCTCTCGCCAGCACCTGCTGTCGGTAGGCCTCATCCAGGGCGAACTTGCGGCAGAAGTTGCGGATATGTGGGCCGTTCGCCTCTTCGAAGTAGAAATCGCGCAGGGAGAACTCTCCGCTATAGGCACGGCTCTGGGCCTGCAGTATGCTGTGGTCGTACCACTGCCTGTCCAGCGACCACAGCTCTCGACGAGCGAACTCCACCTCGAGCCGCTGCAGGGCAGTCTTCATCTGCTCGCGCAGTTTGCGCGCCTTCCGCTTCGCCTTCTCCGGCATCTTCTGCCCCTGCTTCTCCCCCGCTGCTCTAAAAGGCTGCTGTATACTCGCGATCCCCAGCTCGAAGGGCTGCCGGCAGGCGCGCTGCTCTTCCGAGAGCGCGGCGTGCAGGCGCGACCTCTCCGGCTCGATTAGCGCGCTCAGCAGTTGGGCAGCCCCGAACTGTTTGAGCGGGACGGCATCAATGTCCGCCTTTTCGGCGACCCAGACGGTGGGCTGGTTGGACCCGGTCTCCGAGCCCGAATCGAACTCGACTACGAACCGGTAGTTACCGTAGTACATTTTATCAGTAGTCATGCGCATAGAAGGACACCACCTCTCAACAGAAAGAACTACGTTCGTTATTTGGGTGCTTGCTCCTTTATGTTCAGGGCCCAGCGTTTGTACGGGTTCCCCTCTCTTTGTTTTCGGCGCATCGTGATGCATGTGCCTTTCTCAAGCTATCATAGCAGGCGGACCTCTTTCCCACCTCACCAACTTTCACGGGATACTCACGAACATTCTGCGCCTTCCGCCGTCAATTGAGAATGGGAGGAGCTAGAGGGGGAGGGAGGCGTCGTCTGCTGTTGGAAGTTTCCGCCTTTTTTCGTGAGGATTTCGTGAAAGTTCGTGAACCGGGGCTGAGTTTGATCTGCTATCATTGCCGTAGAGGGCTGGGCGAATGTCCAGTTTCCCTTTTTCACTCGTTGCCAGAGAATAGCGCTACAGGAGATAGTTGAGCTGAACAGCATCCCAAAAAGGAGGGAGTCAGCGTGCCGCACTTCACGGAAGACAACCTGCAACGGATCATCATCAATCCGTTCTACGCTATCACCGTTGCCGCCCAGTTGACCGAGGAGCATGAGCCACCCATGGGCGAGGCCGAGTGGGTACGGACGAATGCCTCCTTGATGGGGGAGATGGGAAGCGAGCGCTGGCTCCGGCAACTGCTGGACGTGCTGGAGGGCAAGGCCGACGCTCCAGAAAAGCCGATCGATCCATCCCAGGCCGTCAACATCGACCCGCTGTTCGCTGCCGAGCATCCCCCTCTTATCGAGAGGGAGATGTGGGTCGACGTCAACGTCATGCAGATACGCAACATGGGGGCAGAGGGATGGCTCCGGCAACTGCTGGATGTGCTCACCGGCGACATCGTGACCGCAGAGGAGGTCGGCTTTGCGCCGCCGGGCGGCACGTTCGGGTACGGTGCGCCCGGCAGATTGAACGCACAGCGGCGGGGAAAAAAGAAACGGAAAAAGAGGCGCCACGCGTAAGGATTTGGGCGTGGCTGCCGTGTCAGTTGTTTGATCCCTCGAAGCTACTCGGCAGTAATGCCGGGCGAAAATATACCGAAGGGAACGCGCGCCTGGCACACCTTCCCTGCTTGGAACCAGAAGAGCGATCAGGAGGAAGAATCGATGAAAAGCCTGGCATTTTTAGAGCAAATGGCACACGACCGTAAGGCGGCCATTTATGCGGCAGAGCACGACGGCAAAATGAGGCATTTCGCGTATCACGAGGGGCTTGGAGAGTGCCGTGAGGCGTTTTCCCAATTGCTTCAGGATGTGCAAAGAGGTGAGATAGGAGTAGTCATGACGCCTGACGCCGCCTGCCTGTCGATTGAAACGTCGCCGGACTGGATGGAGGCGTTTATCCAAGCCGTCAAGCAACACGGAGTCCTCATTGGCGACCACAGCCACGATCTGGTCTATGATCTGCGCGATGAAGACGATGAGGCGCAGTTTCGGGACCTGTATCCGCAAGGGGAGTACGAAAGAGCAAGGAACGGGCCCCGCCCGCTCGTCGATGCCATCACGCAGAGTCCTTTCGCTGCCGCCTCTATCGAGAGAGGTGAGAACTGGTTCCTGGTAACAGAAGTTGAGAAGAAGGCCCAGGGCACTCCCATCTATTGTCTTTCCAGCGGAGCAAGAGGGAAGGACGCAGACATGTGGGGAATGGGTCCATTGAAAGACCTTCTGAATACCCTCGCCCTCTATGGGATTACCGAGGGAGACGGCTGGTCCCCTGTTCACGCTGAACGAAAAGGCTGGCTCTCCCTGATTCAGCAGCAAGAGGACGCGATGGCCGCGCAAACAGCAGCCGCGCTGCGACCACATTGGGGTTCTCTCCCGAAAGGCGCACGGCAGGTCAGCGTGATCCTGCCGGGAAGGGGTAAGGCGCGGGGCAAGCAAAGAGGGAAACGGGGAGGAAGAAACCGATGAGAGAGCCGTCTTACTTCACACACGAAGAGTACGCATTGACGAAAGTGGCGCTTGCCCGCGAAGAAGTTCCCGCCGAGGCCTTCGCCCTCCTCTCTGCCTGGATCGAAGGGGGGCGCCTGCTGGTGGATGAGCGGGAAGACGTGGGAGGGATCACCTTTTGCCGCATGGATTCAAAGGTCATGGCGCCGCTCCCTCACATCGTCGCTTCTTTTTTCGCCCGCCGTCCCTACAAGCGCAAAGCTGGCCACTACCCCAGGTGGAATGGCTTCT
>WNGJ01009489.1_pt1 | contig 11055 bp, 9 predicted proteins | sample 5400611 | NCBI WGS metagenome assembly WNGJ01 (sample SAMN13153375, study PRJNA577476) | soil metagenome | isolation source: 40 cm soil or saprolite under Garry oak tree replicate 1 | place: USA:California | collected 2016-06-15 | reverse complement strand
TGCTCAAACCCGAGCAGTGGCGCAAGGTCCCCGAGCCGCTCAAGTCACCGGAGACGCCGTAGGGGCACGTCATGAACCCGACTGCCACGCTCCCCGACGATCCCCGGCTCCCGGGACTGATGGCGATTCGCGACCGCGGCCTGGCGCGAGCGATCCCTGCCCTCGGGCTCGAGCAGGGAGGGGAAGGGGTCGCACTCGAGCTGTGTGGCTATCACCCGGGTGCGCGAGCCACGCTCGAGGCGCGCGTGGGGCGGCGTCGCTTCGCCGTCAAGGCGTTCGCGGACGATCCGGCACCGGAGGCGGCGCTGTACCAGGCGTTGGGCGCCGCGGCGCTCGCCGGCGACTCGGGGGCGCGGGTGCCACCGCTCCTCGCGTGGGACCACGATTTGCGCGTGCTGGTGATCGGCTGGCTCGAGGGGCCAACGACACACCAACTGGTCAAGCAGGGGCAGGGTCGCCGCGCCGGCGAGCTGGCTGCGCAGTGGCTGCGGCGCACGGCGTCCCTGCCGGTGAAGCTCGGCCTGCCCTTAGGCGCAGCGGGGATGATGCACGAGACTCGCGCCTGGATCGGCACGCTCGGCACCGCGGACCTCTCGGTCGGCGCTGCCGCCAGGGCGCTGGCCGAGGCGTTGGCACGCACTGAGCCACGGGACGACGGCGTCGTGGGACTGGTGCATGGGACGCTCTACGCCCGAGCGCGCGTTGGCCTGGCATCGGGCGGCCGCCCTGCTGCAGCTCACGGAGCGCCTGCCGACCGGCGGGCGGGGCGACTGGCGGGCGCGGGCGCACGCCTTGCTGGCCGAGGCCGCGCTGCTCGCCGAGTGCGCGGCCCCGCGTGAAGCGATCGCGCCGCGTAGGCGCGCGGCGTTCCGGTTCAAGTCGCCCGCGCTCGAGCTGGTGCTGCGAGCGCTGTCCACCAGGCCGGCCACGCCGGAAGAGCTGGACCAGATCCGCGCGTTGCTCCGTGAAAGCCACGACCGAGTGTCGGAGGTGTGACCGATGCGACGTGCACGCTCAGGACGCGGCTACTTGATTGCGTCGAGCCAGGGAAACAACACGTACAAGGTGTACGAGCGGGCGGGGGCGAACCGCTACGTCCTCACAATCGATCCGAAGGGAGCCCGCATCGACGACGTGAGCGACACGGACGGCATCGAAGTCACCAGCTGCGCGACGTCGCGGCCTTTCGCGCAGGGCGTGTTCATCGTGCAGGACGGCCAGAACGCCGGCGGCAACCAAAACTTCAAGCTCTACGCCTGGGAAGACATCGCCGGAACGAGCCTGCTGATCGATACGACGTGCCGAGTCAGGCGTCAGGGCTCGGAGGCTCCCGTGTGATCGGTGCCACGCAGAGGGAGCGCAGCAGCGTGCGGCGACGCTGCCACGCTAGCGTCGTGGCGGGGCCGCGGACTGCTGGGTCTCGGCGGAGGTTCGTTCAGGCACATCCATTGCTATTTGAAACGTCGGCGCGTCTGCGGCTGTAGCGTGCGACCTCCATCGAGCGAATCGAGGCGGGCTGCGGGACGAATGAAACCGACCACCGAGCTTCCCGCTGATCCCGCGCTGCCGGGGATCGAGGCGATCCGCACGCTGGGCCTGGCCCGTGCCATCCCGCAGCTCGAGGTCGAGGAAGGTCCCGTAGAAATCCGCCTCGTCGGCTATACGCCTGGGGCCCGCGCCACACTCGAAGCGCACGTGGGGCTCCGGCACCTCGCCATCAAGCTCTACGCGTACGACCCCGCACCGGAGGCCGAGCTGTACGAGGCCCTCGCCCGCGCCGGGCTCGCCGGCCACGCCGGACCCCGCGTGCCGCCGCTCCTCGCTCGACAACACGACCTTCGGATCTTGGTCATCGGCTGGCTGGAGGGACCGACGGTGCACGAGCTGGTCAAGGTGGGGAAGGGCGCGCGCGCCGGCCAGCTGGCCGCGGATTGGATGCGGTGCGCTGCCGCGCTCCCTTTGGGTCTCGGGCCGAAGCTGGGCTCGGCGCGCGTGCTGTACCGGGCGGGTGAATGGGTCGCCGCCCTGGTAGCGGCGGATCCCGGCCTGGGCAAGACGGCCAAGGCGTTGGCCCGAGTGCTGGCCAACACGCAGCCACGGGAGCAGGCACCGCGCCTGCTGCACGGCACGTTCTACGCCCGGCACGTGCTGGAGCTGGGCGACGGCCCGGGAGTGATCGACTGGGAGCGCTACGGCCAAGGGCCGTGCGAGCTGGACGCCGGCATGTTCCTCGCCACGACATGGCGGCTCGGGCTCGATCACCCGGCGCTCGTCGCCGATGCCGCGCGAGCGGAGCAGGCGTTCCTGGCCGGGACCGAGGGCCTGCTCGACGAGCGCGCACTCGCGTGGCACCGGGCGGCCGCCTTGCTGCGGCTCGCGGCTAAGGTCCGCGTCGTCGAGCGGCGGAAGCCCGACTGGTTGGCGCGGGCGGAGGCCCAGCTGCGCGAGGCCATGCGGCTGGCGGAGCGCGCGGGGCAGCCGGAACCGGTGGAGCAACGTGCCGCGGCGCCGGCGTCGGCGTTCAAGCTCAATGGCGCGGCCCTCCAGCTGATCCTCCGGGCGCTCGCGACCAGACCGGCGACGCCCGAAGAGCTCGAGCGGATCCGCAGGCTGCTCGATGAAACCCGCGACCGACCTTCCTGACGATCCGGCGCTGCCGGGTGTAGGCGCGATCCGCGCGTTGGGCCTGGCGCGGGCGATCCCGGCCCTGGGTCTGGACGGTCGCGGGGTCGAGCTGGTGCTCCGCGGCTACACGCCGGGCTCGCGGGCCACGATCGAGGTGCGGGCGGAGCAACGTCACTTCGTCGTGAAGGCATACACCGCGGATCCGGCGGCTGAAGCCGGGTTGTACCAGGCCCTCGCAGCCGGGCTGGCAGGGGACTCGGGGACCCGGGTGCCGCCCCTCCTCGCTTGGGACCACGACTTCCGGGTGCTCGTCATCGGTTGGCTCGACGGAGCCACGACGCACGAGCTGCTGAAGACGGGGCAGGGCGAGCGTGCTGGGGAGCTGGCCGCGCGCTGGTTCGAGCGCGCGTTCTCGCTGCCGGTGCCCCTCGGCCAGGCGCTGGGCGCGGGACACGTGCTCTGCGAGGCGGGCCGAAGCGTCACCGAGCTCGTCGCCGTGGACCCCACGCTCCGAGCCGCCGCGAGCGCGGTAGGCGAGGCGCTGGCGGACTCGCAACCGAGTGACGGTGTGCCACGACTCGTACACGGCGCGCTGTACGACCGGCACGTGCTGGATCAGGACGACGCTGTGGGTGTGATCGACTGGCGACACTTCGGGCAGGGACCGCTGGAACTCGACGCCGCCATGTTCTTGGCCACGGTGACGCGAACCGGGCTGCTCGACGCGGCCGCGGCGCGGGCGGCGCGCGCACAAGCGGTGTTTCTGGCCGGGACGCGGCCGTTCTTGGACGGCGACGCCCTGATCTGGTACCGGGTAGCGGCCTTGCTGCGTCTCGCCCGGCGTCAGCTGAAGCGGCGCAAGGACGACTGGCGGGCGCGGGCGCAGGTTCTCTTGGGCGAGGCCGCCCGCCTGGCCAGGGCGCTCTGAGGGAACGGTGTTGCGGCGCCAGCCACGACGAGCGGTTGCAAGGTCAGGGAGGTTACCGTGAGTTTGATCCCGCATCGTGTCGCATGCTTCGTCATCTCACTCGGGGCACTCGTTCTGAGTGTGCTGCTTTGCGACGCCCAAGAGCCGGCGCGCCTGCTCCAGATCAGCCGCGTCTCGTCGCCCCCGCATCTGGATGAATTCCTGGACCGCCGCCACACGGAGGGTGGGCCACGGCACCGGTACATCGAGACGGGCGAGGGCGGCCTCGGCGTCGCTATCACCGACCTGCGCCAGCGCGAGCCGGGCGACGGCACGCCGGTAGGCCAGCCGACCACGGTCTACCTCTCCTACGACGACCACAACCTCTACGCGGTCTTCGTGTGCCGCGACGAGCCCGCCAAGATCCGGGCGAGCATTGCCCGGCGCGAGGAGATCGGCGGCGACGACGCGGTGGCGATTTATCTGGACGCGTTCCACGATCGAGAACACGCCTACGTCTTCATGGCCAACCCGCGGGGTGTGCAGCTCGACGGCATCCGCACGGAGGGCCAGGACGAGGATCTGAGCTACGACGTGGTGTGGCAGTCGGAGGGCCGTCTAACGGAGGACGGCTACGTCGTCCGGCTCGCCATCCCGTTCCGCAGCTTGCGGTTCCCGCGCGCGCCCGTCCAGACCTGGGGCGTCGCGGTGGGCCGGATCATCCGGCGCAACAACGAAGAATCCTATTGGCCGCACCTCACCAAGCGCGTCAAGGGCTTCGTGCCCCAGTTCGCCGTGCTCCAGGGGCTCGAGCGCATCTCGCCCGGACGCAACATCCAGCTCAACCCCTACAGCACCCTGGCGCGCGCTCGGTTCCTCGACGAGGACGCGCCGGCGTTCGTGACGGAGGGCGACGAGCGCGTCGGGCTCGACGCGAAGGTCGTGCTGCGGGACGCCTTGACGCTGGACGCGACGGTCAACCCCGACTTCAGCCAGGTCGAGACGGACGATCCGCAGGTCACGCTGAACGAGCGCTTCGAGGTGTTCTTCCCGGAAAAGCGGCCGTTCTTCATCGAAAACGCCGGCTACTTCCAGACGCCCGTGAACCTGTTCTTCTCGCGCCGCGTCGTGGATCCGGGCGCTGGCCTCCGGCTCACCGGCAAGGCGGGGCGTTGGACCGTGGGCGCCATCGCCATCAACGACCGGGAGCCCGGCCACGTGCCCGCGCCCGATCCGCTCGCCGGCAGCCGGGCGGGAGTCGGCGCGCTCCGCGTCCAGCGCGAGCTCGGGGAGGAGTCGACCATCGGCTTCCTGGTCACCGACCGCGAGCTTGAAGGAAGCTTCAACCGGATGTACTCGCTCGACGGCCGGTTGCGGTTCGGCAAGAACTGGGCATTCGTCGGCCAGGTGATCCGGAGCGAGACGCGTGAGCTCGACGAAAGCGCGCTGGTCGCGGGATTCGGCGCCCTGGCGGAGCTGCAGCGCGACGGGCGCCACGTCGACTACGTCGGCCGTTACTTAGCATTCAGCCCCGACTTCGCCGCCCCCCTCGGCTTCGTGAAGCGCACGGGCTACCGCCAAACGAAGCACGAGTGGCAGTACAAGTGGCGGCCCAAGGGCAGCCCAGTGGTCGCCTACGGCCCCACCCTATCCATCCTGTACAACTGGGACCCGGGCGGCGCCATCCTGGACCGGGAGATCGGCGCTCAGTTCAAAGTGGAGCTCGTCGGCCAGAGCGAGATCAAGCTGGAGCGGACCGAGGCCTTCGAGCTGTTCGAGGAAGTCGGGTTCCGCCCCTACGAGACTAAGGCCACGCTTGCAACCGAGTGGCTCAAGTGGTTCGGGCTCGACGCCTCCTACACGTGGGGCACTGCGGTGAACCACGACCCGGCGGACGGGCTGACACCGTTCCTCGGCCGGGCGGCGGAGGCCGAGGTCAACGTGACGCTCCGACCCACGTCGCGCCTGCGGATGGATCAGGCCTACATCTTCAGCCGGCTGAACACGCGGGGGGGAGCGCGCGTCTTGAGCGAGCGCCTGTTGCGCGCCAAGGTCAACTATCAGTTCAACCGCTTCGTCTCCCTGCGGGCCATCGTTGACTACGAAGCGGAAAGCGGCGACACGACCCTCGCGGACGTCGAGGACGACAAGCAGTGGCGGGCGGACGTGCTGCTGACCTATCTGCTGAACCCGGGCACGGCCGTGTACGTGGGCTACACCGACAGCTACCGGAACCTCGGGCTCGTGGGCAGCCCTCCTGAGGTCGCGCGCCGCCGGTCACCCGACACGTCGATCGGCCGTCAGGTGTTCGTCAAGCTGAGCTATCTGCTGCGGTTCTGAGCCCTGATCGCGAGCGAGCGCAGAGGCCGGCGCGGCTTCGGGCCAGCTTCCTTGACGTTTGGCGCGCGCGCTACAGCTTCCGTCGCCATGTCCGCGCTTCCCTGGGGCCTGCTCGCGCTCGCCTATCACCTCGCCAGCCGGCTGGCCTACGTGCTGTACATCGGGCTCGCGCTGGGGCGACAGGAGCGGACCGGCTACTTGACCCTGCGGCACGGCGCCGAGGGAGGATTTCGCCGGTTCCGGCGGCTGGGAGCGACCCTGATGTACAACGACGCCGCGAGCTTCGTGCTGCTGTGCCTCGCCACCTGGGGCACCCTGAGCAGCGCCCTGCCCCGCGGCGCCGTGCTGGCGGTGGGCACGCTGCTCGTGATCATCGGCACGTCCGTCAAGCTCTGGGCCGCGGCCACACTCGGCGGCGGGCCGTACTACTGGCGGGACTTCTTCGTGCCGAGTGAGTGGGAAGGCCCGTGCACGGCGGGCCCCTACCGCTATCTGAAGAATCCCATGTACACGGTGGGCTACCTGCAGACCTACGGCTTTGCGCTGGTCACGGGGTCCTGGCCGGGCCTCGCCGCGGCCGTGTTCGATCACGCGGCCATTCTCGCCTTTTATCGCTTGGTCGAGAAGCCGCATTTCGAGAAGTACGCGAGCGGCGGGAGGCGGGAAACCGAACAGGAAGGTGCGGGGGAGCGATGAGGCGTCCCCGCTGCCCCGCTGGACGGCAGCGGCTTTCCGGTGCAGAATTCGGCGGCCGTCACCACGTCTTTCACAGGAGATTCGGCATGAGAGCCACACTCGGGACCATCCTGCTGGCCGTTTGCGCCCTGCCCGCCGCCAGCGCGGCTCAGGTGCGCGAGCCGATCATCGTCGTCGACGGCGTGCCCGTGGGCCTGTCCGACGGCGCGTCGGTGAACCGGCGCGGCGTGGACGCCCAGAATCCAGTGTCGAACGCGTTCCGGTCCATCGAGCAGCGCCAGGCAAAGAACATCACGGATGCCGCGGAAGAGATGCCGGCGGATAAGTACGGCTACAAACCCACGCCGGCCCAGATGAGCTTCGGGGACGTGGTCGCCCACCTGATCGCGGATGGCAACGACTATCTGTGCAGCGCCGCGAGCGGTCAGAAGGGGCCGGAGCGGCCGAAGTTCTCGGGGACGGACCCCAAGGACAAGCTCGTGGCCGGCTTGAAGGACTCGTTCCAGTTCTGCGCGACCGCGCTCGCCGCGATGCAGGACGCGCAGCTCAGCGACAGCATCTCGTTCTTCGGCGGCCACAAGGCGACGCGTGCAGTGGCGACACTGATCACCGTCGCCGACTGGGCGGACCACTACAGCCAGATGGCGATCTACCTGCGGCTGAACAGCCTGTTGCCCCCTACGGCGAAGCGCGCGGCGCAGTAGCGCGGGCTACGCCTGTACCTGGTTGCGCCCGCCGTCCTTCGCGCGGTACAAAGCCCGATCGGCCGCCTTCACGACCTGATCGGGCTTGGTGTGCCGGGCATCCTTCTCGGCGACGCCGATGCTGACGGTGACGGGCACGCGCTGTCCCGGTCCCCTGTCCGAGAGGATCTTTTCCTTTTTCCGCTTCGAGCGGATGCGGCTGCGCAGGATGAATTTGGCTTCCTCGACCAGCTGACGCAGCGCCTCCAGCTCCGGGAGGCACTCTTGGGCGGACTTGCCCGGGAAGAGGACCGCGAACTCTTCGCCGCCGTAGCGGTACGCCCGCCCGCCGCCGCCCACCTGGGCGAGCTTCGCCGCTACCATCTTCAGCACTTGGTCCCCAACGTCGTGCCCGTGACTGTCGTTGATGCGCTTGAAATGGTCCACGTCGACCATCCCCACGGTGTACTGGCTGCCCAGCCGCAACAGCGCCTCGTTCAAGGCGCGCCGCGCTGGCAGGCCGGTGAGGCCGTCCTGGTACGCCATGTGGTAGGACGCCTCGACGACGGCGATGATGAGGAGCAGGGCGGACGTCGCGAAATAGAACGTGGAGAACCCGGGGCTCCCGGGGCGCACGGCGGAAAAGCCCAGGAACGCCGGGAGCAGCGACCAGCAGAACGAGCGGCCCGTCGCCGTGGGCGACAGCAGCTGGCCCGCCACCATCAGTCCCGCCGAGACGAAGAACGCGACCAACGCCGGATCGGCGAGCGGTGTCCAGGCGAACAAGCGCGGCGGGAGCAGCCGCGCGTGCAGCAGGGCGGCGGCCGGTCCCGGCGTCCCCCGCTCGAGCATCGCGACCAGCGCCACCTGCCCGAGAATGGCGCCCAGACGCACGAGCCCCGGCGGGGTGAAGACCCCCCGCTCGGCCGTGAGCGCGAGCGCAGCCAGGTTGAGCGGCAGCAGAAACGCCATCGCCTGGAATGCCACGTGGTCGCGCGTGAAGCCGCGGCTCGCGACGAAGGTGAGCAACGAGCGGTCGACGAGGGCGAACAACAGTAGCGCGAACAGCAGCCGGCTGCGGTGGAACCGCCAGCCGAGCAGCAGGCCGGCGCCGAACATGGCGTACGGGTAGTAGAAGGCGATGACGCCGGCAGACCGCTGGAGGTCCCGCCACTGCGTGTAAAGCAGTGCGCCCAGGATGATGGGAATCTCCGGCAGACTGTACGACGCCAGCTTCCGCAGGTGGTCGTACCACACAGATTTCTGCTGCGCTTGCTGGCGCACCTCGCTGGGACTCCTCGCTACGGTTCGGCCGGGTTGGACAACGGTGGTGGGCCTTAAGGCTAGTTGCGTTGGCCCTCGGCGGCTAGTGATATTCTCCGCTCGCCCGGCGGTATCGTCTAGGGGACTAGGACGGAGCCCTCTCAAGGCTCAAACACGGGTTCGAATCCCGTTACCGCTATTCCCCACGTTGTCGCGCGACGCCATTTTTGCTACGGTTTCGTGTTACGTTTCGTGCCGTTCGCCCCCATCGTCTAACGGTTAGGACACCACTCTTTCAAGGTGGGAACAGGAGTTCGATTCTCCTTGGGGGCACTCGAAACTAGAGAAACGTCACGAGGAAGCGTCACGGAGAAACGTCACGGAACGACGTCACGAAAGATCGTCCGCACGCCGATCACGGTTCTTCGTGACGTCCTTCCGTGACGATTTTTCGCGACGAGGTTCTCGCGACGTATTTTTGGTTAGGGCCGATAGCTCAACTGGCAGAGCAAGCGACTCTTAATCGCTAGGTTCTCGGTTCGATTCCGAGTCGGCCCATCGAGGTAGCGGCAGCGCCGCCTTCCTGAACCGGAGCGTTGCCTGTGCGGGTGCTGATCGTCGAGGACGATCCGGAGCTGGCCGGCTTGCTGCGCGACGGGCTGCGCGCGCAGCGTATCGACCCGACGCTGGCCGGGATGTTCGCCGAGGGCCGAGCCCGCGCCACGGGCGCCTCGTACGACGTGATTATCCTGGATGTCCGCCTCCCTGGCGGCACTGGTTTCGACATCTGCGCCGAGCTGCGTCGCCAGGGCGTTACCACGCCGGTCCTGATGCTGACGGCGCTGGACGGCGTGGACGACCGGGTCCGGGGCCTCGAGGTCGGAGCGGATGACTACCTTACCAAGCCGTTCGCCTTCCGCGAGCTCGTCGCCCGGCTCAAGGCGCTGACCCGCCGCAGCCCGGCGCTGACGCCCGCGCTGCACCGGATCGCCGATCTGGAGGTCGATCTCGCCAGCCGCGAGGTGCGCCGCGGGGGCCGCTCGGTCACGCTCAGCGCGAAGGAGTTCGCCCTGCTGGAGCTGTTCGTGCGCCGCAAGGGACAGGTGATCAACCGCACCACGATCACGGCGCACGTCTGGGACGACAACCATGACCCCTTCGCCAACGTGCTCGACGTGCTGGTGCGCCGTTTGCGCCGCAAGATCGATGACGGCTTCGAGCGGAAACTGATCACGACCGTGCGCGGCGCGGGTTACCGGTTCGGCCCGTGAAGCAGCCGTGATGCGACCGCTGGCCCGCCTGCGCCTCCAGTTGACCGCGTGGTACGCGGGGGTGTTCCTGCTGGTACTGGCCCTCTTGGGGGGCGGCCTGTTCGTGACCATCCGGCTCCAGATGTCCCGGCACCTGGACGCATCGCTGCGTGCCGCCGCGGCCGCCCTCGAGCAGGCCGCTCGCATTCGCGAGACCGAACGAACGAGTGCACACGGAGCCGTCGTGGACGCGGTCGACGAGCTGCACATCCCAGATCGATCGCTGTACCTGCTCGACGCGGACTTCCAGCCGATCAAGCCGGCGCAGGTCCCGGCAGCGATCCAGAACGGGGCGCGAGAGGCCACGCACTCGAAACGGGGATTCCAGAACCTGGATGGCCATCACGATCGCGAGCTGCGGCTCTACGCCGAGCACTTCACCGGAACCACGGGCACGCCGTACGTCGCCGCGGCGGTGGCCGATCGGATGGAGCTGGAGGACGAGTACGCGTCGCTCATCGAAGCCTTCGGGGCGGCGGCTCTGGCGGCACTGCTGCTCCTCACCGGCGGCGGCTCCCTGTTGGTGCGCAAGTCCACCGCGCCGATCGAGCGCTCGATGGAGCAGATGCGCCGCTTCATGGCCGATGCCGCCCACGAGCTCCGCACGCCCGTCACGATTCTCCGCACGCGCGTGGAGGTCGCCTTGGCGCAGGCGCGCGAGCCCGACCATGACGCCGCGACGTTGCGCGCGATCGAGCGCGAGGCCGCGCGCTTGGGTCATATCGTAGGCGACCTGCTCACGCTCGCGCGCGCGGACGCGGGCGAGCGGCCGATCGCGCGCGAGCTGCTCTATCTGGACGACGCCGCCTCCCAGGCCGTCGAGGCGGTGCGGACGCTGGCGCAGCAGAAGCGCGTCCAGGTCGAGGTGGGTGCGTTCGAGGAAGCACGGATCACCGGGGACCCCGCGCTGGTGCGCCAGCTCCTCGTGATCGTGCTCGACAACGCCGTCAAGTTCACGCCGGCGGGCGGCCATGTGCGCCTCGACGTGACGACCCAGGACGGCCGCGCCACCGTGGTGGTCGTGGACACGGGCGTCGGCATCCCGGCCGAGCAGCTTCCTCACGTCTTCGAGCGTTTCTACCGTGGGGATCCGGCCCGCCGGGAGGCGGACGGTACCGGACTCGGGCTCGCGATCGCCCGCTGGATCGCCGACGCGCACGACGCCCGGATCGAGATCGGGTCGACGCCGGGGACCGGCACGCGGGTGACGGTGAGCTTCCCGGTGGTGGGG
>WNGJ01035984.1_pt1 | contig 11056 bp, 11 predicted proteins | sample 5400611 | NCBI WGS metagenome assembly WNGJ01 (sample SAMN13153375, study PRJNA577476) | soil metagenome | isolation source: 40 cm soil or saprolite under Garry oak tree replicate 1 | place: USA:California | collected 2016-06-15 | reverse complement strand
AGAACCTGTGTGCGAAATGGGAACAACCTTTTCGCCACTTCGCGCTGCCGAACCTCGGCCAGCGCCATTTCCCGCTTTACGAGGCTTCTCTCCTGTCCATGCGGACGATTGAGTCGCCATTTATTCGGTTTCTTTTTTCTCTTCTTTTTTCCTGTGGAAAAATCGATGTTTCCTCTTCTTTTCAGGTTCTTCGGTCGCAGCGCTCTCGGCCTCGGCCTCGCGGTCACGGGGTTCTTCTGCGGATTTCACCTGAAAAACAAGCTGCGCAGTAACGTCGTGATGCAATTTGATCGCGACCTCGTGTTCGCCGGTATCTTTGATCGGGCGCTCAAGGACAATTTTATGCCGGTCAATCTCGGCGCCGAGTTCGTTTTTGACCCGGTTCACAATATCCTGCGCGGTAACGGATCCAAATGCTCTGCCGGTCTCACCGGTCTCCAGCGTGAAGACGAACCGCGCCTTACCGATTCGGCGCGCCAATTCTTCTGCCTCGTTCAACTCGCGGGCTTCGCGCTCGGCGCGCTTCTGCTTCAGCGCATCGAGCTGGCGCAAGGCGCCCGGAGTGACTTCATATGCTTTCCCGCGCGGCAAAAGATAATTGCGCGCATAGCCGCGACGCACTTTGACTACGTCCGCCTCGGCACCCAAGCCGGGAATGTTTTCCGTCAAGATAAGTTTAGTCAAAGGCATATTGCTTTTCAGTAAATGCGCTCAGGAATTTTTCAACTCTGAGGGGTTTCGCGAGTGTCGATTTTAGAATCGAGTCGAGTGCTGTCAACGGGAGAATGAAAAAAATTCAAAAAAACTTCGCAATGGCTCTGTTTGTCATGTTTCGCTTCGCTCAACACGACAGGAATAGTACGCCTCAGATCATTCCGAGCTTCATGCGGCCCGCTTCGCTGATCATATTTTGATTCCACGGGGGATCCCAGACGAGCTGGACATCAGCCTCATCCACGCCGTCGATCGACAAGATCTTGCTCTGAGCGTCGTGCGCAATCGCTGGCCCCATCCCGCAGCCAGGCGCAGTGAGTGTCATTTTCACCTCCACGCGCGTAACGCCATCATCCTTTTTGATCAAACGGCAATCGTAAACCAGGCCAAGATCAACAATATTGACCGGGATTTCGGGGTCGTAGCACTGCCGAAGCTGGTTCCAGACGTCTTCATCTGCCGTATAACTGCCACCCAGGCTTTGCGTGATCACACCCTGAGTTCCAGCCGGGATCGTTGTCTTTTGCCCGCTCGGAATCTGGATCGCCTCGCAATCGCGGCTCAATGTGAATTCAGTGTTCTCGTACATGGCTTTCCTTTTATGTCATTCCGAGCGAAGTCGAGGAATCTCTGGACTGCCTGAACAAGACGAGTCTTCTCGCCGCTCGGAATCGTTTCAAACTTATTATATCACAAATGGGCAGAGTAACGAATGGCTTGCGCCACGCTAAACCGTTAAATCGTTGAATCGTTAAAGCGCCAATTCGATGGAACGGTGTGACGATTTGACGAAATACGTCATTCAATACACATCGCGCTTGTAACGCTTGTCGCTCTTGAGCTTCTCAACGTATTCGTTTGCTTGGTCGAGACTTTTACCACCCTGCTCCTGTACGATTTCGCGGAGCATCACGTCGACGTCTTTGGCCATTCGCTTCGCGTCGCCGCACACGAAAAAATAGGCACCCTCGGCATCGAGCCATTTCCAAATCTCGGCGGCATTGTCGTTCATCCGATGTTGGACATAAACCTTCTCGGCTTGATCACGTGACCAGGCACAATCGAGGCGTGTGAGGAGCCCTTCCTTCTTAAATGCCTCGAATTCTTCGCCGTAGGCAAAATCGCACCTTTGATGCTGCGACCCGAAAAAGAGCCAGTTCTTCCCGTTTGCCCCGGTGGCCTTGCGTTCCTGCAAATACGCGCGGAACGGCGCCACTCCGGTTCCAGGGCCGACCATGATGATCGGAATGTCCGGGTCCTCGGGCAGATGAAAGTGCTTGGCTATGCTGGGGAAAACCGGCACTGGCGCGTCATCAGCGCGTTCCGCAAGAAAAGATGAGCACACCCCCTTTCGCATGCGGCCGTGACTTTCATAGCGGACCACGTCCACGATAAAGTGAACCTGTTCGGGATACGCCTTTAAGCTCGAGGCCACTGAATAGAGCCGCGGCTGCAACTTCGTCAGCAAACCAACAAATTCCTCCGGCGTGAAACGGGCTGAAGGATGTTCAGTTAAAAAATCGATGACTTCCATTCCCCAGAGGTACGTCTGGAGGTCTTGTTTGCGGTCTGGAGCGAGGAGATAGTGCAGCGTTGGCGCAGCACTAGCCCGGTGGGCGATGGCTTTCAAAAACTTGGGAGTCGGCTGCGTGATGCTGTAATCGCGCAATAGCGCTTCGCGCAGAGTCGTCGGTGTTCCTTTCGGCCGAGGGACCTCTTCCTTGCCGGTGGCACCGAGCGCGTGAATGATTTCGTCCACTAGCTGCGGATCGTTTGTCGCGTACACCGCAAGCGAATCGCCCACCTCAAAGCTCAATCCCCATCCGGTCAGGTCGAGTTCAAAATGGCGCGTGTCTTTTGCCGACTCCGGCCCGCTCAGACGGCGATTGACCAGAAGTTTGGCGGGAAACGGGTTTGCTCGCGAATATGGAGGAGCGGCAACAGTGGCTTCAGCATGCATAACGGTTTGTAGCGGCGATCTATGATCGTCGCAAATATTCATCCGTCGTTCCCTATCGCCAGCGTGGGGCAAACATCCATCGCGCGCTGCGCAGCGGCTGTTTCCTCGGGTGTTTGGGGCTGCTTCAGAAAATGGACGGCAGTCTCATCGCGGTTGTACGTCAAAAGATCGGGCGCTTCTTCGAGACAGAGACGACACAACGCACAGCTGGTATCCACATACCACTGCCCTGGCGCGTTCTCCGACTGCTTGCTCAGTTTGTCCGCCACGGCTCAACTAAACTCCGGATAGCGTTGAAGAAAATCAACGTGCCCCTGAAGCGACGGTAATGGCCGGACCGAATGTCTGTGTGGACTGGCAGTTTCACCGCGCCCGAGGAGCACCCCTGGATAGTCCCCTGATGCGGCGGGTTTTTTTTGACGCTTCGGACGCAAGCGCAATTGCGAAATCCACCTGCCGTTTGAAAGCGTCAACACGGACAACAAACACGGATAACTCGTCGCCTACGCTAAAGCGTTTGCGCGACCGTCTCCCTATAAGTTGCCGTCGAGCCGGCTCAAACGAATAAAAGTCGTCCAACAACGAGGAGACGTGGACTAAACCGGTCACGAGAGCATCCGGTAGTTCCACCATTAATCCGTAGTTACGGACATCGACAACGCTGGCGCGGAAGATCTGTGGCTTGCGCTCGTCGAGTTGCCGTTGAAAAAATTCAAGTTTCTTCATCTGGACCGCGTCAACTTCCGCGTCGGCTGCAGTTCGTTCGGTAGTTGAAACGTGCCCGGCAATCGAAGCGATCTCGGCCATGTCGGGCTGGTAGGGCGTGCTCGCCGAGCGCGCCGGACGGCCTCCCGCGCCTGTGGGATCCCTGCCAAGCGCACGATGCACAACCAGGTCGGCATAACGCCGAATGGGACTGGTAAAATGCAAGTAGTTTGCCTTGGCCAACCCGTAATGCCCGAGCGGTTGCGGAGAGTAACGGGCGCGTTTTAAACTTTTAAGCAAAGCGACCTTGAGGGCCTGCTCTTCCGGTTTTCCACGGAATGACGCCAGCAATCGCTGGAGCTCAGTGCGATGAGTCACATCGCCAACCCGGTAATTGAACCCGAGAACGAATTCGCGAAACTCTGCCAGTTTTTCCGGGTCTGGATTTTCATGGATCCGGTAGATGGTCGGAATCGCGCGTTTTTTCAGTTCGCGCGCAACAGCCTCATTTGCGGCCAGCATGAATTCTTCAATCAACTGGTGTGATTCATCGTTCTCGACACGCTCCAATTTTACGGGACGCCCATCCTTATCGACCCAGACTTTTACCTCCGGAAAATCGAGGTCCAGGGCGCCATGCTCGAATCGCTTCCTCCGTAGCAATGCGGCGAGTTCCCAGGTAAGATGCAGTCGTTCACCCAACTGGTCGGTAGGTGGGGCGGTCAAAATCGTGTAAGCCTGCTTGTACGTGAGCCGGTGAGCACTTCGAATCACGCTGCGTATAAACCGCGCGCTCTTCGCGGATCCGCGTTTGTCGAAGTGAATAAAGACTGAGTGCGTGAGGCGATCGACGCCAGGTTTGAGACTGCAGACACCGTTGCTCAATCGCTCCGGCAACATCGGAATCACGCGATCGGGCAGATAAACACTGTTTCCGCGCCGGCGCGCTTCTCGATCCAGCGGGCTGTTGGGCTCCACATAAGCGCCGACGTCGGCGATGTGGACCCCGAGGCGCCAACCGCTCCCGGTCTTCTCAACGTTAATTGCATCGTCGAAATCGCGCGCGTCATCGGGATCGATGGTGACGATGAATTCTCCGCGCAGATCTTCGCGTCCGTCGAATTGCCGGGCATCAACTGTCTCGGAGATTCCCTTCGCCTCGTCCAGAACGTCCCTGGGGAATTCCGTTTGCAGATGATATTTCCGGATGGTCGACAGCATGTCGATGCCCGGAGCCGACGCGGGCCCCAGCACTTCGATGATTTCACCTTCGGGATTAACGTGGCGCGATTCCCACGCCTCCAGGCGGACTACAACTTTATCACCAACCTGTGGCGCAACTTTGGAAGTTGCGAGAGGCAGGCCTGCCACGGCGGGTTCGCCCTGTCGCGAAGTAGAAACTTGTCCTACATAAACATCGTGCACGATACGCGGGTCATCCGGTACTACGTAATAAAAGTTCCGCGAGCGTTGGAGAGTGCCGACAATCGTATCGTGAGCTCGTTCCAGGATTCGAATCACGCGCCCTTCGCGCCGCCCTTTAATGCGGCGATAAGGTTCGTCTCGCGAGATGCGCGCAACGACACGGTCGCCATGCATGGCTGTTCCGATATTTTCCGCCGCAATGAAAACGTCCGTTTCGCCCGGCGTTTCTGGCGCGAGAAAACCGTAGCCTGCTTGATGAATCGACACTTTGCCAGTCACCAGGTCAGCCTCGGCGGGCAGAACATATCGGTTCTTCCGAATGCGCGCGATCTCGCCCGCGCGCTCGAGCTCGCGCAAGGTTTTGCGCAACGCCACTCGTTCGGCCGCCGTCAACCCGAGCTTGCGCGCGATATCGACCCTGTTGAGCGGCCGGTAGTCTTTCCGCGCCAGCAGACCCAGAATTTGTTCTCGAATGTTACGTCCGTTCGAAGCCATGTAAGCGAAACAATACCGCCACGTTTATCGATTTAACGCGATTTCGATCCGAGGTCGAATAATGCAAAAAGCAATCAATGCCTGCACACTGGCGATTGCCCTGGTGGCGCTCGCCTCATTTGCCGCAGGAGGAGCCAGGATGAAGATCACAAGTTCTTTTCAAGAGGGTGGGAACATTCCGTCAAAATTCACATGTGACGGCGGCGACAGCAGCCCACCTTTGCAGATTGCGGAGGTTCCTTCGGGCGCGAAAAGCCTGGTCCTGGTTGTAGATGACCCGGATGCGCCGAGCGGTCTGTTTACGCATTGGATGGTCTGGAACATCTCTCCCCAGACCAATGCGATCGCGGAAGGAAGCGCGCCCAAAGGCGTGCAGGGAACAAGTGACTTCGGCAAATCGGGTTACGGCGGACCGTGTCCACCTTCTGGCACGCATCGCTATTACTTCAAGATTTTCGCGCTCGATGATGAAAGGGCATGTTGTTGCGCAAGGGCAGTTGATGGGACGCTACTCGCGAAAAAAATAACTGTAGCGGCAGTCTGCGGCCGCCGAATAATGCAATTTCGGTGCTCATAGAGCGCCGCTACAGCTCTTTTCGAATAATCCACGTTCGGTGATAGTCTCATCCATGATGCGTGGGAGACTTTGGAAAATCGGCGGCCGCATCTTCGATCTCTCTCGGCACGGGCTGATCATGGGTGTATTGAATGTCACTCCGGACTCATTCTCCGATGGTGGCGAATTTTTCGCGGTGGACAAGGCGGTAGAGCACGGTCTGAAGATGGCCGCGGAAGGTGCGCACATCATCGATGTGGGCGGCGAATCCACTCGGCCGGGCGCCGAAGCTGTCACCGCGGAGGAAGAATTGCGCCGTGTGATTCCGGTGATCGAACAGTTGCGGAGAAAAAGCGAAGTCATTATTTCGATTGATACGGCGAAGTCGGAGGTTGCGCGCGCGGCGGTTCAAGCAGGAGCTTCGATCGTGAACGACGTTACCGGAGGGCGCGGCGATGAGGAAATGATGCCGCTGATTGCCGAAACCAAATCAGCTTTCATCATCATGCATATGCAGGGAACTCCGCAGACAATGCAGATTGCGCCGCAATACACGAACGTTGTCTCAGAAATTGTTGATTTTTTTCGACAACAATATGCGCGCGCCATAGTTTATAGTATTGACACCATGGCGATTGCGTTTGATCCGGGCATTGGTTTCGGGAAAACGCTTGAGCACAATCTCGAGTTGCTCGAGCAGCTTGAGAGGCTCCGCGCGTGGGATCGACCAATCGTGATTGGCGTTTCTCGAAAATCGTTTCTGGGCAAACTGATCAATTCGGCGCACGTCAGCGATCGGTTGGCGCCTGCGGTGGCGCTGACTTCGCTCCTGCGCGCGCGCGGCGCAGATGTGCTTCGCGTTCATGATGTCAGGGAAAACGCAAATGCCTTAAAGGTAACGGAAGCAATTCTTCAGAGGGCAAAATGATTCACCAGCTCATCGATCTCTGGTTCCGAGGATGGCGCAGTCTGTTTGAAATCCTTCTGCTGAGCGTGGCGATTTATTACGGTTACCTTTATTTCCGGGGAACACGCGGCGCGAAAGTGCTCACCGGCCTGGCGATCGTCTTTTTGACGCTGACCCTGATTTCCACCCTGCTCAATTTGGTTGTGATCGGCTGGCTCGTTCGAAGCTTCTCAGTTTTCCTCGCAGTCGCGCTGGTGGTGATTTTTCAGCCGGAGCTAAGACGTGGGCTGGCCGCGCTGGGCGGTCACCCCATTTTCTCGCTAACCAGCGAAAAGCGCGAAACGGTTCATGATCTGGCCGAGGCAGTGATGCAACTGGCAAATAAGCAATTCGGCGCGCTCATCGCGATCGAGCGCGACACGTCGATTCGTGTTTACGAAGAAACAGGCGTCACGATCGACGGAGATTTTTCCGTCGAGCTCATCCTAACCATCTTTCACCCGAAGGCCGCGCTGCATGATGGCGGAGTGATTATTCGCAACGGCCGAATCGCAGCCGCGGCGTGTATTTTTCCAGTGAGCCAGCGTGAAACGCTAGATCGCAGCCTGGGATTACGTCATCGCGCCGGGCTTGGGATTACTGAGGAATCGGATGCCGTGGCGGTAGTCGTCTCCGAAGAGACCGGCAGTATTTCCATTTGTCACCGGCGTCGAATTGAGCGCAATTTCACTCCGGAGACCTTCCGTCAACGGATCGCGGAGATTTTGTTACACAGCAAATATGAAGAGAATAATTCTGAAAAACTGGCGCGCGAAGTTGATCTCTCTCCTGCTCGCGACAACGCTTTGGTACCTGATCAAAAAGAACGTAGCGACGACGCCCTCGCCGTCTGAGAGGCCGTCTCCGCCGCCTATCACTGAAACGCGCTGATTTTTGGATGTGAGCTCAGCGACCCGATTTCCAATCTTCTCAGCGCAAAAAACGCGACAGATTGTCCTCTTCCCAGCGACGGGCGCGCCGATACGCCGGGAATGCGCGCTCGCGACGGTTGAATTCTTCCGTGTGAACCCGACGGCGACCGCGGGAGAGCGCCTCGTCGGGCACTACTGAGTGCAGCATCTCGTGATAAAGCACGTACCGCAGAAACCAGGACGGTACGAATGGTTGGTCCAGTGCCCGATTGATTCGAATAACACGATCCTGCTCCTGAATTGTGCCAAAGATGAAATATTCCTTGGGGCGATGCTTTCGCCGGCGACCCCACGTCACTTTGTAACCACGAAGACGCCCGCGAAAGTACCGCTTGTTCAAGTCTTCAAACATCGGACGCAGGTCAAAATGCGTCCCCTCGTGAAGCAGATTCAACTGCCCTTGCATCGGCAGTTTAGGGTGCGCGAGCTTTCGTTTCGTCTTTTTCTTTGTCTTTTTGCTCTTAACCATTTGTGTCTTCCTCCAAAAAAACCGAGTTCGCCCGACGTAGTTTAGTGGCCTTCAAATCTAGAGACAAGTGAAGCGCCAATATTTGCCACAAAAATTCTTAACAAACTGAAAATCAACTTGTTATACTGATCAATTCCACAACCATCAGGCCGGCCAACGTAATTCCCAGATCATCTGGCCTTTAGCAGAAAAATCGCTCGCAAACTCGGTCACATTCCGCCCCGATTCTGTCGCGTGTCTTGGATTGAAATTCAGCGAACCTATTTGGATCGTCGTTAAGAAGGGCACACGTTGAAAAAGCTACGCCACAATTTTTTGCGAAGATTGCAATGCGCGTGTAATTGTCCTCAATTCCCTGGGGATATGTTGGAGATTTAATCGAGTTCGAATCGAATGACGCCGTTTCTTCGAAAGTTGCTCGGCCAAAACTGGCTTCTGCTGCTAACCATGCTCGCTCTCGCTGTGTTTGGAGTCGTGGCTATTTACAGCGCCACTTCCACACGCGCAGACGCGTATGCGTCCGACTTCTGGCGAAAACAGGCAAACTGGGTCGTCGTCGGTGTCTTTGCCTTTATGCTGACGAGTCTGATCCACTACCGTTGGATTCGCTGGGGCGCGCTGCCGATGTATCTGGCCGGCATCGTCTTCCTAATCATGACGAAGTTCATGGGCACAAAGGTTTACGGCGCACGCAGTTGGCTGCATTTGGGACCGCTTAATTTCCAGCCGGCACAGCTTGCCGTTGTCGCCGGAATCATGGTTTTGGCGCTGTTCCTGACGCAATTTCGTGAAATGCATCCGATGCTGCGGCTGCTGCTCTGCGGAGCGATTGCCGCTGCGCCATGCTTACTCATCTTGATGCAACCGGATCTGGGTGAAGTTATCATTTGGGCGCCGGTGCTCCTGGCGCTGTTGTTCGTTGGTGGTGTTCCGCTGCGGTACCTGATTTGCGTGATTCTCATCGCACTTGCCTTTATTCCCATCGCTATCAATTTCGGCCTAAAGCCGTACCAGCAACAACGGATCACCGCGTTTACGCATCCGGATATCGACAAACAGGGCTCGGCATGGGCCATTAATCAATCGCTCATCGCTATTGGCTCGGGTGGTTGGTCAGGCAAGGGCTTCAAAGCGCCAAACACACAGATCGAGCTCGGGTTCCTTCCCGCCACTGCCGTGCATAACGACTACATTTTCTCCGCCATCGGCGAGCAATGGGGATTTATTGGAGGAATGTTTCTTATTGGTGGGTTCGCCTTGCTCCTGATGACGTGTCTATTTGTCGCTTTTTTCGCCGGCGATCAGTTGGGGCTGCTTCTGGTTATCGGAATCACCGCGCTCATCTTCACACATATCTTCCAAAACATGGGAATGACGATCGCTCTGCTCCCCATCACCGGTGTACCATTGCCATTAATCAGTTACAGCGGCTCCTTCGTGCTAATGATCATGTTTGGCCTCGGGCTCGTGAACAGCGTTTGGATTCACCGGAAAATTCCTGCGTAAGAAGCTTGTGGCTTGTCGCCTGTAAGGGAAGCTGTCAGCTTCCCCCCACAGATCGACTAAAACACCCGGTGACACATGGAAGCCGATTACAAGGTCAAGCTGGAGGTTTTCGAAGGACCGCTCGATCTACTGCTTTATCTCATCAAGCAGGATGAGATCGATATTTACGACATTTCACTTGAACGCATCACTCGTCAGTACCTCGAGTATCTTCAGGCGTTCAAAGAATTGAATATCGAACTGGCCGGCGAATTCATCGTCATGGCGGCGAACCTCATTTACCTGAAAAGCCGCAGCCTGCTCCCAATTGATCAACAGCCGCCCGAAGAAGATGCTGAGGAAGATGATCCCCGCTGGGATTTAATCCGGCAGTTGATCGAGTACAAAAAGTTCAAAGAAGCCGCAGCAGAACTCCATTTGCGACAGATCGAACAGGAGCGGATTTTCGCGCGAGAGGGTGGCGCGTCGTCGCTATTGCAGGAACCGCTGCGCCTGGAAGAGGTTGGAATTTTTCAATTGATCAACGCGTTCCAGACCGTGCTCAAACGGATCGAAGCGCAACAGGATGTGCAGGAAATTTTCGCCGAACGTTTTAGCGTTTCGGAGAAGATTGATATTATTTTGCAACGAGTCGCAAATAGCGGGGGGCTGCGTTTTTCCGATTTGTTTGGGAATGCTGTGTCGCGTGTGGAAGTGGTAGTAACTTTTCTAGCGCTCCTGGAACTCATTCGTCTCAAACAAGTCCGCGCTCTCCAGAAAAACATGTTTGAAGAAATTGAAATCGCAGCCGAGGCGTGAGGCGCTGGCGATTATGCAAGCGACTGTTGTAACCTTTGCGGTGCCGGTCATGCCAAAACCCAGCCGAGGCGCGCGTCGCCGTGCCGGATGCAACGCCCAAGGTGTGCCGCGGCGCAGCGGGGTATCTACAGCGAGATGCCGCGAATCCTGATCGCTGGCTGCGGTTATGTCGGTCAAGCGACGGCGGACTTGTTCCATGCCGCAGGCTGGGGTGTGGAAGGCTGGACAGCTTCTGAGGAATCCGCAGCGGCGTTATCGGCCAAACCGTATCCTGTTCGCACAGTCGATATTTCAAATTGCGATCAGGTCGCAGAGCGCTCCGGAACATTCGATGCTGTTGTTCACTGCGCGAGTTCGCGAGGCGGCGGAGTCGAGTCTTACCGTCAAATCTATTTGAATGGCGCTCGCAATCTGCTCGATCGATTTGCTAAAACAAAACTGCTCTTAACAAGTAGCACCAGCGTTTATGCGCAACGCGATGGCTCCTGGGTGACTGAAGAAAGCGAAGCCAAGCCTACTCGCGACACGGGTCAAATCCTGCTGGAGACGG
>WNGJ01025021.1_pt1 | contig 11056 bp, 8 predicted proteins | sample 5400611 | NCBI WGS metagenome assembly WNGJ01 (sample SAMN13153375, study PRJNA577476) | soil metagenome | isolation source: 40 cm soil or saprolite under Garry oak tree replicate 1 | place: USA:California | collected 2016-06-15 | reverse complement strand
CGTCGCCCGGCGCGGGCCATTCTTCGGGCCGGTCGAGCGCGGCGACGGTGGCCCGATAGCCCTCCTCCACCACCTCGCGCAGGTGATCGAAGTCGAACGCGGAGATGTGCTCGACGCGTGGGTGGATATAGTAGATCGGTGGCGTAGTCCACTCGCGCAGCCGCAGCTCCAGGATGGTCTGCATCGCGATCTCCGCCGCCCGCGCGAACACCGATGCGAAGCCCTCGTCCTGCGTGTCGGCCCGCAGGGCGTTCGAGGCGGACACGTCCACCGCGATGATCACATCCGCACCGAGGATGCGTGCCGTGCCCACCGGGAGGTTGTCCACGGTGGCGCCGTCCATGTAGAACCGTCCGCGGATCTCGCGGGGTGGGAGATACCCGGGCAGCGCGCAGGAGGCGAACACCGCGTCTCTCACCGGTACCTCGTCGAGTCCGTCGAGCCCCCAGAACACTTGCATCCCCGAGTTCAAGTCCACGGTGTTGACGATCAGGGGGTTGTCGAGGTCCTGGAAGGTGATGTCGCCGACGAGGCGGTGGAGCAGGTGGTCCAGCGGCTCGCGCCGGAACAGGGCCGGGGAGCGCATCCGCTTGAATGCCATGTCGGCGTGCGCCACGGCGAAGATGTCCTTGCGCACGAGGCCGAGCGCGATTTCACGCAGCTCGGCGATGCTCTTCCCGGCGGACCAGGCGGCGCCCACCAGGGCGCCCACGCTCGAGCCGACGATCTGCGACGGCACGAGCCCACGCTCGGTCAGTGCCTGCAGCACGCCGACGTGGGCCACGCCTTTCATCCCCCCGCCGCCCAACACGAGGGTGAACTGGGTTTGCTTATTCACGTGACGCCGCTTGCCCGGAAGGTGAGCCTCCGAGTAACGTAGTCGTGGCCCCCAGCCCTGCGCTACTCATGCGTCATCGCGTTGTATGGAACCGTTGGACACTGGCTGGCCTCGCCGTCGTGACGCTGCTCGGGCTTGCGGCGCTCGCCGCGCCGTGGCTCGCGCCCGGCGACGCGACCCGCGGCGATCTCACCGCCGCGCTGCGCTCCCCTTCGTCGGCCTACCTCCTCGGCACCGATGCCCAGGGACGGGACGTGCTGAGCCGCGTGCTGTTCGGGGCCCGGCTGTCGCTCGCGGTGGGCCTCGCGAGCCAGGTGATCGCGCTCGCGGCGGGCCTCGCGCTCGGTCTCACGGCCGGATTCTACGGTCGTTGGGTCGACGCCGTGGTGATGCGCGTAGCCGACGTGACCCTCGCGTTCCCCTCGCTCCTGCTGCTGATTGCCGTCGCGGCCGCCGTGCGACCATCGCTCCCGGTCGTGTGTGTCGTGATCGGGCTCGTGGGCTGGGCGGGGATGGCGCGGCTGGTGCGCGGGCAGGTGCTGGTGGCGCGGGGGCTCGACTACGTGCAGGCGGCCCGCGCGCTCGGCGCGTCCGACGCGCGGCTCGTGGCGCGGCACGTCCTCCCCAACGTGCTCGGGCCCGTCATCGTCGCCGCGACCCTGGGGGTCGGGGGCGCGATCATGGCCGAGGCGGCCCTCTCGTTCGTGGGCCTGGGTGCGCAGCCGCCGACGCCGTCCTGGGGCGCCATGATCGCCGAGGGACGGGATCTGCTGCGCGTTGCGCCGTGGGTGTCGCTCTTCCCGGGGCTCGCGATCGGCGTCACGGTGCTGGGTGTCAATCTCGTGGGCGACGGCTTGCGCGACGCGCTCGATGTGCGGGCATGACCGACATCGCCTACCACCCGACCCGGCTGCGCGCCCTGCGCGATCAGTTCCGCGCGCTGCGCGCCGCCGAGTTTCCGTGGACGGCGGACACCGTCTATCTGAACAACGCGTCCATCGGTCCCATCCCCGAGCGCACGCGTCGCGCCCTGGACGAATTCACCGCGAAGCGAACCGCTCCGCACCTGCTTCCGGACCGTGAGCTCCAGGCGGGGCTGCAGGCGGCGCGCGTCGCCGTGGCCCGGCTGTTGAGCGCCGAGCCCTCCGAGATCGCGCTCGCGACCAACACCAGCCACGGCCTCAACCTCGCGGCCTGCGCGCTGCCGTTGCAGCGCGGCGACCTGGTGCTCGTCTCGGACCGCGAGTTCCCCGCGAACGTGTATCCCTGGATGTTGCTCAAGAAGCGGGGCGTCGAGGTCGAGCTTGCGCCCTGCGCTCCCGAGGGCTGGCCCGACGAGGACTACCTCGTCGAGCGGCTGCACGACCCGCGCGTCCGGGTGCTCGCGGTGTCCTTCGTCCAGTTCTCGAACGGGTACCGAGCGGATCTCACCCGGCTGGGGGCGGCCTGCCGCGCCAACGGCACCTTCCTCGTGGTGGACGGGATTCAGGGAGTGGGAAACTGCGTGCTCGACGTCCGCGCGACGCCGGTCGACATTCTCGCATGCGGCGGGCAGAAGTGGCTGCTGGCGCCCTGGGGATCCGGGTTCGTCTACGTGCGCCGGGAGCTCATCTCGGTGCTCGAGCCCGCGGTCGCCGGATGGATGGCGTTCGAAGGGACCGACGATTTCTCGCGACTGACCGAGTACAACCCCACCTTCCGTTCGGACGCCCGCCGTTTCGAGATGGTGACGCTCCCCTTCCAGGATTTTTACGGGATGACCGCCTCGGTCGGGATGCTGGCGGAGCTCGGCATCGACGACATCGCCCAATACGCGCGCACGCTGCACGAGCCGGTGTTCCGCTGGGCGGACGAGACCGGCGTGCGCGTCGTGTCCCCGCGCGCGGAGGCCCACCGCTCGGCGATCGTCTGCCTGGCCCCCGCCCACCCCGTCGAGGCCTACCACGCGCTGAAACGAGCCCATGTTGTGTGCTCGCTGCGCGAGGGTGCCATCCGGCTCGCGCCGCACTGCTACAACACCGTCGAAGAAATGGAGCGGGTACTGGATGTGATGGACCAACTGGAATAAAAAACCGCTGTACGACGCTATGACGCTACGTTATACGTGTGCGCACTCTTACAACGTAGCGTCGTAGCGTCCTACAACGGCTTCCCGATGTCTATCCCCCCACCCTCGAGCCCCCTATCGCTGAAGCCGCAGCAATCCGTAATCCTTCTTTCCCTTGCGCAGCAGCAGGTTGCCGCCTCGGAGCCAGTCCGTGGGGCCGAGTGTGTGGGCCGCGTCTTTCACGCGCTGCTGGTTCACGTAGATCCCGCCCTGCTCGATGGCACGCCGCGCCTCGCTCTTCGACTTCGCGAGCCCCGTCCGGACGACCGCCTCGACCAGCGCCAGCCCGTCGGCGCTCTCGAGCGCGACGGTGGGGATTTCCTGCGCGAGGGCGTCGAACGCGCTGGGCTCGACATCGCGCGGGCTGAACTCGTCGAACAGGATCGCGCTCGCGGCGACGGCGCTGGAGCAGGCGTCCTTGCCGTGCACCAGCTGGGTGACCTCGCTCGCCAGCTTCTTCTGCGCCTCGCGCCGGGTGGGATCCTTGTGATGTGCCTTGGCCAGGGCCTTGATCTCGTCCTGCGAGAGCAGGGTGAAGAGCTTGAGATAACGCTCCAGGTCCCGGTCGTCTGTGTTGATCCAGAACTGGTAAAACCGATAGGGCGACGTCGTCACAGGATCGAGCCAGATCGCGCCGCCCTCGGTCTTCCCGAATTTTGCCCCGGTCGCGGTGGTGAAGAGCGGGGCGACGAGGCCATGCGCCTCGCCGCCTTCTACGCGGCGGATCAGGTCGATGCCCGCCGTGATATTGCCCCATTGATCGCTGCCACCGACCTGGATCGTGCACTGCTGCTTCCGGTACAGATGCAGGAAGTCGTACGCCTGGAGCAACATGTAGCTGAACTCGGTGTAGGAGATTCCGGCATCGAGTCGCGCCTTCACGGACTCCTTCTGCATCATCACATTGACGCTGAAGTGCTTGCCGACATCGCGCAGAAAGGCCACGAGCCGCTGCTCCACGAGCCAGTCGGCGTTGTTCATCACGAGGGCGCGGGTCTCTTTCACGTCGAAGTCGAACAGCCGCACGAGCTGGTCGCGCTGGCGACGCACGTTCTCCCGGATCTGCTCCTCTGAAAGGAGCGGCCGTTCACTCTGCTTGCCGCTGGGATCGCCGATCAGGCCGGTGCCCCCGCCCATCAATACGATCGGCCGGTGGCCGGCGAGCTGAAAGTGCCGCAGCAGCATCAGCGGCATCAGGTTCCCGACTTGGAAACTGGGTGCGGTGGGGTCGAAGCCGCAGTACAGCGTCCGGCGACCCGCAGCGAGGTGACCCGCGAGGTCGCGTGTGGCGTGATGGATGAAGCCGCGCCACTCGAGTTCGGCCAGGAGGTCCGGCATGGCGCGGAATCGTACGAGAACCCCCAACCGCTGGCAAGCGCCGAGCGCCCTCACTAGGTTGTAACGCGATGGTGTCCATCCCAGCGCCCCCTCCCGTTGCGCTTCCCGGGCCTCGCTCGTGGTGGCAGAAGCCCAAGGTGCGTCGTCGCGTGATCGCGATCGCGGTGCTCGCGGGCGCGTACCTGCTGGGCCTCTCGTACGGCGCGTGGACTCGCGTGTGTGCGGGCGAGCACTGCCCGAGCATTTCCCGGCTGTATCCCCAGGGGGCCGGCGGTAAGGTCCAGGTCCAAACGTCGAAGATGTACGCGGCGGACGGGCGCCTCATCAGCGAGCTCGGCGCCGAGCGGCGCACGGTGCTCCCGCTCACCGAGATCCCCCTGCCCGTGCGTCAGGCGTTCATCGCCACCGAGGATAAGCGCTTCTACGACCATCATGGGATCGACTTCTGGCGCATCCTGGGCGCCATCAAGAACGATCTCGTGACGATGAGCTTCGCGCAGGGGTTCTCGACCATCACGATGCAGCTGGCGCGCAACATCTTCCCGGAGGAGATCAGCCGCGAGAAGACGCTCACCCGCAAGCTCAAGGAAGCGCGGGTGGCGGTGGAAATCGAAGGCAACTTCCCCAAGGATACGATCCTCCAGCTGTACTTGAACCAGATCAACCTCGGGGCGGGTGCCCACGGCGTGGAGGCGGCGGCGCAGATTTATTTCGGCAAGCACGCACAGCAGCTCAACGTCGCGGAAGCGGCTACCCTCGCGGCGCTCCCCAAACTGCCCGCCTTCTACAACCCGCGGACCCACCCGGAGCGGGCCGTGCGCCGGCGCAACGTGGTGCTGGGCCTGATGCACGACCAGGGGTTCCTGACGGCGGAGGAGGCCGAGCTGTGGCAGGCGTATCCCCTCGTGCTCACCGGGAACCGCACCAACTACGGCGACGTCGCCCCCTACTTCGTCGAGTGGCTGCGCGTGCAGCTCGACGCGCGCTTCGGCCGGGACTTGTACGAGGGTGGTCTGCGCATCTACACGACGCTCGACCTCGACATGCAGGAAGCGGCGGAGCGGGCGGTGCAGTCGCAGCTCGACGCCATCGAGGCGGGCGTGTATTCGAACGGGAAATTCCCGGGGCGCACCACCTATCGTGAGTACCTCGAGTCGTCCAAGGCTTCAGGCGAGGACCATGGACCGTTCACGCCCTACCTCCAGGGCGCCCTCGTGGCGCTCGAGGCGAACACCGGATACATCCGCGCGATGATCGGCGGCCGGGACTTCGACGACTCCAAGTACAACCGCGCCACCCAGGCGGTCCGCCAGCCGGGCTCGACCTTCAAGCCGTTCGTGTACTCGGCGGCCGTCCGGGCGGGCCACCCGGTGACCGAGATCGTCGACGACTCACCCCTCAATCCGCCGGTCATCCAGCTCGACTCGACGCTGTGGCAGCCGAAAGACGATGACGACACGACGCTCGGCCTGATCCCCATGCGCGAAGGGCTGTACCTGTCGCGCAACCTCGCGACGATCAAGCTCGGCATGGCGCTGGGGGAGCAGACGGTGATCGGCGAAGCGCGTCGCTACGGCATCACCACGCCGCTGCCGCCGTATCCGTCGATCCACATCGGCGCGAGGGGCGTGCGTCCGATCGAGATGATCGCCGCTTATACCGCGTTCGCCACGCTCGGCACCCGCGCGGAGCCGGTCGGCGTCCTGCGGGTGGAAGACCGGCAGGGCAACATCCTGTGGCAGCCCGCGATGCGTCGCGAGCCGGTCATGGATCCCGAGCACACGTGGCTCATGGTGGACATGATGAAGGACGTGATCCGCCGCGGCACGGCGTTCACCGCCGTGTGGAAAGCGGGGTTCACGCTGCCGGCGGCCGGAAAAACCGGGACGACCGACGACTACACCGACGCCTGGTTCATCGGGTACACGCCCGAGCTCGTGACCGGCATCTGGGTCGGGTACGATATCCAGCAGCGCATCCTGGAGCACAACGCGGGCGGAGGAAAGATCGTCGCGCCCGCGTGGACCGCGTTCATGCGCGACGTGTACGACCGGCGGCCGGCGCCGCCCGACTGGGTGCGACCCGACTCGCTCATCACACGCGAGGTGGACTGGTCGGACCCGACTCGCTCATCACACGCGAGGTGGACTGGTCGAACGGCTACCTCGCCACGCCGTTCTGTCCCCAGGAAGTACGACACTGGGACTGGTTCTACCCGGGCACCGAGCCGACCCAGGCCTGTCCGGTGCACGCGCCATTCGGCATCGGGGTGTCACCGTAAGCGGTGAGCGGTGAGCGGTGAGCGGTGGCTTCACGTCCACCGACCGCTCACCACTTACCGCTCACCGCCTACCGGGACGGCACCTGATGTTACGCATCCGTGCCCAGTTCGTGCACCCGGTGACGGCGCCACCGATTTCGGACGGCGCCGTTCTCGTTGACGACCGCGGCACCATCACCGCCGTGGGCCCGAATGCCGTCGTGCCGACGCCGCCCGGGGCGCGGGCGCTCGAATTTCCTCACGCCCGTCTCCTCCCCGGCCTCGTCAACACTCACACGCACCTCGAGCTGACCCATCTCATCGGGAAGAACACGGAGCGCGAGTTCGCCGGATGGATCCGCGGGCTGCGCGTCCTCAAGGACGCCACCAGCCCGGATGAGTTCTCGCGCTCGGCGGAGCAGGGGGTGCGCGACGCGTGGGCCGCCGGCGTGACCTGCGTGGCGGACACGGGAAGCACCGGAGCGCCGCTCGAAGCGCTCGCACGCCTCGGGGGCCGGGGGATTTACTACCAGGAGGTCTTCGGTCCCGACCCTGCAAAGTGCGCAGCCAGCATGAAGGAGCTGCGGCGAGCGCTCGACCGGCTTAGCCCCTTCGCCTCTTCGCTCCTTACCCTCGGCGTCTCCCCGCACGCCCCGTATACCGTGAGCGAGCCGCTCTATCGCGCCGTCGCCGAGCTGGCGCGGAGTGAAGGGTGGCCGGTTGCGATGCATCTCGCCGAGTCACCAGCGGAGACCGAGTTCGTGCGCGAGGGGAGCGGACCGTTCGCCGACGCACTGCGTGCCCGCGGCATCCCCGCCACTGCGCACCACTGCTCGCCGGTCCAGTATCTCATACGACTTGGCGTCTTACAACGTGCAACGGAGTGGCTGTGCATCCATTGCGTCCAAGTCGACGGACCTGACATCGATCTCCTCCGGGATGCCGGGGTGGCGGTAGCCCACTGCCCTCGGTCCAACCGGGCTCACGGTCAGGGGGCCGCACCCCTCGCGGCGTTCCGTCGGGCCGGCCTGCGCGTCGGCCTAGGCACCGATTCGGTCGTGAGCGTAGGGGACTCGAGTCTCTTGGCCGAGGCGGCCGCCGCTGGACTCGACGGAGAGGACGCGCTGCGGATGTTGACGATCGAGGGCGCGCGGACCTCGCGGTCTTTCCCTCTACCGCCCTCTACCGCCTTTTACCGCCCGTTACCGCCCTTCTCACCCTCGTCGCCGGACGCGTAGTTCACGGATAGATTCCCGCCCCATGAAGACCCAACGCCACGCGGCCATTCTGAAGATCGTCCGCTCGGGAAAGGTCGCGAGTCAGGAGCAGCTGCGTGAGCTGCTCAGGGCCGAGGGGTTCGACGTCACCCAGGCGACCCTGTCCCGGGACATCCGCGAGCTGGGCCTGGCCAAAGTGGCGGCCCCGGACGGCGGGTCGCACTACGCGCCCCCGCTCGAGGCGGGCGCGGCTATTCGGCCACATCTCGGGCAGCTGCTTCCCACCGTGCTGGTGTCGGTCGAGGGTGTGGGGCCGTTGCTGGTGGTGAAGACGCCCGCGGGTGGCGCGCAGGGGCTCGGCCTCGCCATCGACGCCGCGGGGTGGACGGAAATCATCGGAACGATCGCGGGCGACGACGCCGTCCTCGTGATTACCAGGAGCGAGCGTGCTCGTCGCGCCGTGCAGACGCGTCTCAAGGAGCTAGCCGGTATTCCCGACTAAAGCCGTGGCAGGCGCGCAACTTCCGGTGCGCCTTGCCGCAACGTACTGTTGACGCCCCATTTCCGCCGTGAACGAGGAGGCGACGTGAACCCTGTGACCCGTTTTGCGCTGCTGGCGGCCTTGATCGCCGCCCCGCGTCCGAGCCTTGCCCAACATGCAGGCGCGACGAGCGGCCCCGTCGCTCTCAATACGCTCACCGCTGCCGAGCGCGCCGCCGGCTGGCGCCTCCTGTTCGACGGCCACTCCACGGTCGGCTGGCGGGGGTGGAAGATGGACACAATCCCGTCCGGGTGGGGCGTAAGAGAGGGTGAGCTGACGCGGGTGCGCCCGGCCGCCGACATCATCACGACCGACAAGTTCAAAAACTTCGAGCTTACGCTCGAGTGGAACATCGCCAAGAACGGCAACAGCGGAATCTTCTATCGCGCGAGCGAGGACCCCGGCGACGACGCCATCTACTGGAGCGCTCCCGAGATGCAGGTTCTCGACGACGCGGGACACCCCGACGGTCAGTCGCGCCTGACAGCGGCCGGCTCCGACTACGGTCTCTATCCCTCGCCCGCCGGGGTCGTGAAGCCGGCGGGACAGTGGAACCAGGTGCGCCTCCTGGTGAACGGGAACCACGTCGAGCACTGGCTCAACGGTGTGAAAGTCGTCGAGTACGAGCTGGGGAGTCCCGATTGGGAGGCGAAGGTGAAGGCCAGCAAGTTCGCGGACCATCCGCGGTACGGCCGGAACGCCGAGGGCTACATCGGCCTGCAGGAACACGAGTTCCGCGTGGCCTTCCGCAACATCAAGATCCGAGTGCTGCCGTGAGCGTTCGTGCCAGGCTGTCGACGATGATGTTCCTCCAGTTCTTCATCTGGGGCGCGTGGTACACGACGATCGCCGTGTACATGACCCACCACGGGATGGAGACGCTGACGCACTGGCCCTACACCGTGAACCCGATCGCGGCCATCGTGGCGCCGTTCTTCCTGGGGCTCGTCGCCGACCGTTACTTCGCGACCGAGAAGGTGCTGGGCATGCTGCACCTGCTGGGCGGTGTGGTGATGTTCGCGGTGCCCCGGGCGACGGGCGCGCCCGCGGTGTTCATCGTGCTCCTGTTGTTCTACAACCTGTGCTACATGCCGACGCTCGGCCTCGCGAACAGCCTGGCATTTCACCACATCGAGTCGCAGGAAAAACAGTTTCCCCTGATCCGGGTATTCGGCACGCTCGGCTGGATCGTGGCCGGGTTGTTCATCAGCCTCGTCCTGGGCCCCTTGGTGGCGGCCGTCCCGGAACAGACCGCGCTGCCGCTCTACACGGCCGCGGGGGCCAGCGTGCTGCTCGGTCTCTACAGCTTCACCCTGCCCCATACGCCTCCCCCGGGCGCGGGGCAGCGCGTCTCGCTGCGCAGTATCGTCGGCCTCGACGCGCTGGCGCAGCTCGGCGACCGCCCCTTCTACGTGTTCATCGCCGCCTCGCTGTTATTGTGTATCCCCCTGGCCGCCTACTACAACTTCACCCAGATCTTCCTGGGCGACGCCGGAGTCAAAAAGATCGCGGCGACGCAGTCGCTGGGACAGATGTCCGAGGTCGTCTTCATGCTGCTCATGCCGCTCTTCTTCGCGCGGCTCGGCGTGAAGCGGATGCTGATGGCAGGCATGGCGGCCTGGGTGCTGCGCTACGCACTGTTTGCGATCGCGGCGCCCAACGCGGTCTTCTCGCTCATCATCTTGGGCGTCTTGCTGCACGGCGTCTGCTACGACTTCTTCTTCGTGACCGGCCAGATCTACGTGGACAAGAAATCCACGCCCGCGGTTCGCGGCCAGGCGCAGGGATTCCTCGTGCTGGTCACCTACGGCATCGGTATGGTCATCGGCGCGCAGGTGGCCGGCAACGTCTACAACCGCCTCCTCGGCGGCGCGGCCAGCCTGACCCTCGAGCGTTGGCCCAGCTTCTGGGTGCTGCCCGCCGCGTTTGCCGCGGTGGTCCTGCTCCTATTCGCGGCGCTGTTTCGCCCGGGGGGCGCGCGCGCGCGCGATCCCGTGGCGGCCGACTGAGGAGGGTCACATCATGGCACGGAAGCGCATCTCGAGACGGAAATTCGTCGGCGACGTCGGCGCCGGCGTGGCATTCGCGATCGTGCCCCGGCACGTGCTCGGCCGCGGGCGCCGGGCGCCGAGCGACACCGTCAACGTCGCCTGCATCGGCGTGGGCGGCATGGGAGCGAACGACGTGAAGGGCGTCGCGAAAGCCGGAGCGAACATCTACGCCCTGTGCGACGTGGACGAGCACCAGGCGGCGGCGTCCTTCACCGCGTTCCCCAAGGCCAAACGCTTCAAAGATTTTCGGGTGATGCTCGAGAAGGAGGGGAAGAACATCGATGCGGTCACCGTCTCGACCCCCGACCATACGCACACCGTGGCCGGGATGATGGCGATGAAAATGGGCAAGCACATCCGCATCCAGAAGCCGCTGGCGCGTACTCTGTGGGAGGTGCGGCAGCTGGTCGAAACGGCTCGCAAGACAAAGGTCGCCACCCAGATGGGCAACCAGGGCCACGCCGGCGAAGGCACGCGCCAGATTCGCGAGTGGGTCGAGGCCGGCGCCATCGGAACCGTGCGTGAGATCCAGCTCTGGACCAACCGGCCGATCTGGCCGCAGGCGATCGAGCGGCCGCTCGAGGAGTACTACACGCCGCCCTGGATCGATTGGGACCTGTGGCTCGGCCCCGCCCCGGCGCGGCCGTATCATCCCGCGTACGCGCCGTTCAAATGGCGCGGCTGGTGGGACTTCGGCACCGGCG
>WNGJ01008305.1_pt1 | contig 11056 bp, 5 predicted proteins | sample 5400611 | NCBI WGS metagenome assembly WNGJ01 (sample SAMN13153375, study PRJNA577476) | soil metagenome | isolation source: 40 cm soil or saprolite under Garry oak tree replicate 1 | place: USA:California | collected 2016-06-15 | reverse complement strand
GCTGGTTAATGTGCTGGCGTAGCGCAGCGTTCGGTCATGATAATCACTATACTTGACACAAGCGAGAGGTGCATCGCCAACTCACGTGCGATGCCGGAATCGCCGGCGTTCATAATGTCCATTTACCCGGCCGCTTGATCGCGCAGCCCCGACTGCTGTAGCAGCGGATAAGTCACGTCGCGGAATTCGCGCATCCCTTCGATGTAGCGCGGCCAGGACAGCAGCACGCCATCGAGCCCGATCTTGGACAATGTGGCGAGCCCGTCGACGATCTGTTCTCTGGTGCCGATGAGCGGGAAGCCGCCCCAGCCGGCAATCATCATCTCGGCCATGGCGTTGCGGCGCTCTTGCGGATAGTCGCGCTTGTTGATCTCCGCGGCCATCGTGTCGATGACATTGCGGGCGGCAACCCAGTCGCCCTTTTCGTGTACATAATAGTAATAGAAGTCACGCGCTTCCTTTTCGGTCTCGGCTTGCACGATGGTGGCGTTGCTCCACACCCGCACCTCGCGACCATAAGTTTCCCTCGCGAGCTTATGGTAGGCGGCGACATGCGCCGTATTGGTCGCGATGTCGTGGGAGCGGATGTTGGTAAAGACGAGATCGCAGTGCTGGCAGGCGAAGCGTCGCCCGCGCTCGGACGAGCCGGCATTCATGATGACGGGGTGCGGCTGCTGGATCGGTTTCGGCTGCAAGTAGCCGCCCTTGATGCGATAGAACTTGCCCTCGAAGTCAAACTTGTCGTCGCCCTGCCATAGCCGCTTGACGATCGTCAGCCATTCCTCGGCGCAGGCGTAACGGTCCTCGTGCTCGAGCAGCGAGACACCGAACATTTCCATTTCCGGAAAATTCCAGCCGTTGACGACATTGAGCGTGTAGCGGCCGTTCGAGATGTGGTCGATGACGGTCGATTGCTTGGCGGCGACGATCGGGTGATTGAGCGCGACATGCGAAGTTGAGATCACGCCGGAATGCCGTGTCGCCGCGGCAATGCCCGCCGCCCAGGTGAAGGTCTCGAAGCCCGGGCCTTGTGGATCGGTGGCGCCACCGAAGCCGCGCCAGCGCGCCACTGGCACCAATGCTTCGAATTCCATCTCGTCGGCGAGCTGTGCCAGCGCAACCGTGTTCGGCCAGGTGATTTCCAACCGGCCGTCGAGATCCGACATCACGCAGCCGGAGTCGAGATTGGTCTGGAATGTACCGAGTTTGAGCTTGCGCGAACCGAGCGCCGGATTGACATCGCGCCGGTCTCTTTGATGGGGCCTTGATGTCATCCCCGCGCCCGATGGTGTGCTAGCGGCACCGCTTCACGCGGCGCACGAGGTAGTCGAAGTTGATGGTGAACTGCTCAGGCTGAGTGATATCCGCCTTCAGCTTTTCGATGTCGGCACGCGAGAATTCCGGCGCGGGATCACCCGCCGCCTCGACCAACAATTGCACGATCGCGCCATTCTCCAGCATGATCGTGCCGATCACGGCTTCCGCGATCGTGGCCCCGGTGACGACCACGCCGTGGTTTTTCAACAGCACTGCACGACCTTGACCAAGCGCCCGCGCCACTCCTGCGCCCATCGTATGCGTGCGGATAAGGTTGATCGTGTCGGTATAAGTGCCGAGCCCATCATAAAATAGCGCGCCCGGCTGGCTATAGCATTTAAGCGTTCGTCCGGTTGCGGACAGCGCGATTGAATAAGTCGGGTGGGTGTGAATCACACAATTGACGTCCGCTCGTGCCTTGAAAATTTCTGAATGGATATAGACCTCGCTGTGTCGGCGCGAGCTACCGGCGACCACGTTGCCGTCCAGATCAATGGTGAGAATATTCTGCATCGTGATCTCGTCGAGCCCGATGCTATGCGCCTTCATGAAAAACAGGTTTGGATTATCCGGAAGACGAAACGAAATGTGTCCGCGGGTAAAGTCGTCCTGGCCTTCGGCGACAAGCACTTTCCCGGCCATGATCAGCTGCTCTTTGATGGGTCTGTGAGCTGCTTGCTTAACTACCCTGTTGCCTCGACTAAATCTGGTATTCGCGCTTTTGCTTTTGGCCATTGCCCTCACCCGCCGTCACGTGCGGGCGCAACAGAACAGGGAATTCAAACCGCCTCAAGGAAAAAATAAGAGGACAGCGCCGGTTGGCGCCGCCCAATCCGCGTTGCCTTTGCCTACCGGGATTTTGCCAACGCTAGTGTGCGGGCACATTTTCCGGCGCGCATTCGATAGTTTTAAGTTCCAGTCACAACGATGAAACGCAGCGACCAGTCCACGACTAACGAAGGCTCACGTGAAATAAATGAGCCAAATTATTCCAAATACGATGATGATCGCGGCGATGCTCAAACCAAGGACGTATCGGACATTATGTCCTGTTACACCCTGACGGGCCTGCCGCGCCGGCACGACGGGGCGCTGCGCTGGGCGGTCCGAAGAGCTCATGATCGCCTCCTGTTGTCGGGCGCTTGAGTTAATCTGCTCAGCAAAAAGCGCGCTAAAGGGTTTGATCCCTTCAGCGCGCGCTAGCCATTCGGCGCTATGGCTGAGCATTCAGCCAATCGTCGACGTCTTTTCGCACTAGATCCTTGGCCTCCGTAGCGTTGTTAAATTTTGCCTTCTAGTTGATCGCGGCGGCGATTGATCTTCGAGAGATCGTCGCCGGTGAGTTGACCCCACTTTTGCTTGACCTTGCCTTTAACTTCCCTCCAGTTTCCTTCGATCCGATCCCCAATCCATTTCAATGCCTCCAAATCCTGAGCGCCCTGGGAGCACGGCTAACGTAATCGCCGTGCGGGAGGTTCCCCGGCTCGGTTCCCGGAATCTGACCCATTCTTCACGGAACTTTCTGGAACGTGACCGTCCCAGCCGCGTTGTGCCGGAGAGCACATGGCTAGGTCGAGTACCGGGCATTTCGCGAATGCGAAACGCGGCGGCTTAGCCTTGCGGGAGAACAGAGGAGAGCGAAATGAAAAACAAGCTATTGACTACAGTCGCCGTGGCGGCGGTAGTCGGGTTCGGCGGCGTTGCCGCTGCCCAATCGCAGATGGGCGATTCTAATAAATCGCCGTCCGCGACACAGGAGAAGAGCGGCGGCAGCATGAGCGGGACGCAGTCCGGCAGCAAGACGCTCAATCCGTCGAGTACCCAGTCGAGCAAGCCATCGAGCGGTCAGTCGGCCCAAGGCCCGGAGAAGAGCGGCAAGGATAACGAGCGGCTCGGCCAAGGCCGTGAGGACCAAAAAGGCATGACGCGTGGCGCGCAAGAAGAAAAGGGCGGCATGCAGCAAAAGGGTGCGCAGGAGGAACGCGGACAGCAAAAGAGCCTGAAGGGCGCCCAAGAGGAGCGCGGTAAGAACCTGAAGGGCGCGCAAGAGGAGCGTGGCACCAATCTGAAGGGCGCGCAGGAACAGCGCGGGACTACTGTAAAGGGTGCGCAGGAACAGCCTAGCACTACGCAACGCGGCGCAACCACCAGCACGAGTGGGACACGCGGCGCCTCGGTGCAGCTGTCGGCAGATCAGCGCTCGCAGATCAAGACGATCATCGGGCGAGACCGCGGCCCACGGTTCAGCGGCAACGTGAACTTCAACGTCTCTGTTGGGACTCGAATCCCGCGGACCGTGCACGTTGTGGCGCTGCCTGAAGACATCGTGCTCATTATTCCGGAGTACCGGGGATACGATTACTTCCTCATCGGCGATGAGATCGTGATCGTCGATCCGCGCACGTTGGAAATCGTTGCGATCATCCCTGCCTAACCGGCTGGAATGAAAATGCGGAGCGGGCCTGTGTCGGGTCTGACCCAGGCCCGCTTTTTTTGACGTGCAACGAAATTACGGTGTGTTCTGTTTACGCTAACATTCAACGACTATCGACCCGATATTATTGAGCACGTGCGACAACCAAGCGGCACAATAAAAATCCCCCGGTGAGACACCGGGGGATTTCTTTTTGCGAAAGTGCGAAAGACAGTCTAACGATTTTGTGGGCCCTGCTGACCGCCTTGTTGGCCACCACCGCCTTGCTGACCACCTTGGCGTCCGGGCGTCTGAGTCTGCTGACCTGGTTTCTGCTGACCTGGTTTCTGCTGATCACCCTGCTGACCGCCCTGTTGGCCGCCTTGCTGCTGCCCACCCATTTTTTCGTTAGCCATGGAGCAATTCTCCTTCGCGGAAGGATTTCCGCGCGGGGACAATCTCCCCGAGGCGCTGTTGGTTCCTTAATCGGACAATTGTGCTGGTGAGGAATGCCGGAACAAGGATGCAAGGCCTTGGTTAGCACGAATAATCGGCATGCGAGCGTATCAACGCGCTCAGCGCCCGCGAAATGGGCTCGCCACGATGACCAAGCGCGATCCAAGTTCCGGTACAATTATGCCGCAAAGCGGCCCCGATCGCAGATCGGTCCATAGGTCTACGCGCAAAGAGCGTCGTTTTCAGGCAACGGCGGCGCGATCGGGGATGCTCGACATGAAAATCTTTTGCAGCACATCCCGCTCGATCGGCTTTTGCAGAATCGGAATGTCTCTGAACCGCGGATCGACGCTGTCTACGTCGTACCCCGTCACAAACACGAACGGCACGCCGCGCACGCCCAAGATCTCGGCTACGGTGTACACCAGGCCATCGCCGAGATTGATGTCGAGAACAGCGGCGTCGAAATGGCTTTCGCGCGCGGCGGCCAGAGCTTCAGATGCGGTGCTCAATGGACCAACCACCTGAAAGCCGAATTCGATAAGGGAGTCCTGGATCATCATCGCGACGAGCGCCTCGTCTTCGACCAGCAGCACGCGCGGCTTATCCTTGCCCTTAAGGTCCACCACGGCGCCATTGCCGCCGTTTGTAATCAGCGACGGACTGAAGGCGCGCGACTTGGTCAACTCGGTGCGCGGTATTGCGAACACGCAACGCAAGCCGGCGGCATTCCAGTCGAACGCAGCCTTCCCACCCAACTGCTGCTCGATGCTGGCGACGATAACCTTCAGGCCGAAACTGCGTGACGACGGTACAGCAACGGCAGGTCCGCCGTTTTCGATCCAACGCAATATCAGCGCGTCGGAGTCCAAGCCCCATTCGAGGCTGATCTTGCCCGATGGCGACGACAATGCGCCGTGCTTGGCTGCGTTGGTGGCGAGTTCGTGGAGTGCCAGAGCAAGTCCCTGCGCGGTCGCGGGCTGCAACGAAATGTCGGGGCCGCCGCACTGGACTTTATCGCCGGCCCGATACGGCGCCATTTCTTCTCCAACCAGGGTGCCGAGATCGGCGCCGCGCCAACGAGAATCGGAAAGAAGCGTATGCGCGCGTGCCAGGGCTTTGATGCGACCCTCGATTGCTTGCACATACTCCTCGACGCTTTTCGCGCGGGTCAGCCTGATGATGGATTGAATAACCGCGAGCGCGTTTCGCGCGCGATGGTCGACCTCTCGCGCCAGCAGGACCTGACGCTCGTCTGCCTCTTTGCGGTCCGTGTTGTCGATCGTGACGCCGTTGATACGGACAACCTCGCCCGACTCATCCAAACTGGCGGCCGCCGTTCCGATGCACCAGCGCATCTCACCGTTAGGCCGCACAACGCGAAATTCGGTTTGTTGCGTGCGTGCGCCCTGCGACATGCCGCGCGCAATCTCAACGAGGGACATCCAATCTTCCGGGTGGATCAGCGCACGAATGTTCTCCAGGGTGATTTGGAAATCCTGCGGATCGACGCCGAAAATGCGGTGTTGGCCTTGGTCCCAGCGCCATTGCTTGCTGACCAGATCGCAATCCCATGAGCCCATCTGGCCCGTAGCGAGCGCCAAGCTCCGCCCCTGCTCCGCCTGCTTAAGCTGCGTGTTTGATGCTTCAAGCTCCGCAGTGCGTTCCGCGACGTGCCGCTCGAGCTGCAGATTCATCTGCTCGAGTTCGCGAGTCTTTCGGAACAACTCAGCGAATACCCGCACCTTGGCGCGCAACACTTCCGGCACGACCGGTACCGGGACGTAATCGACCGCTCCCATCTCATAGCCGCGTAACCGATCGACATCGGTCAGAAGAATGGCGGAAATGAAGATGATCGCCGTTTTGCGGAAGCGCGGATGTTCGCGGATCATCGCGGCCAACTGGAACCCGTCGAGTTCCGGCATGCAGACGTCGATCAGAACGACGGCGACGTCATTCTTGAGCAGGAATTGCAGCGCCTCACGTCCGGAGGAAGTCTTGACCAGATTCTCGCCAAGTTCTCCAAGAATCACCTCATAAGCGAGCAGCTTGTCCGGCTGATCGTCGACCAGGAGAACGTTGACTTTATCGGTCATGGCAACGCCTTAGCGATGCAGCCACATTCGCAGCGCCGAAAGGAGCTGCTCGGTATTGACCGGCTTAGCGAGATAATCCGAAGCACCGGCCTGCAGGCACTTTTCCCGGTCGCCCTTCATCGCTTTGGCCGTTAGAGCGATGATCGGCAACCGGCGATATGCGCGATTTTGGCGCATCCTTTCAATGGTCTGATAGCCGTCCATTTCCGGCATCATGATGTCCATTAGTACAATCGCGACCGACGGAGTTTCTTCAATGATCTCAATCGCCTCAGCGCCGGTAGTCGCAGTCAACACCTTCATGCCGCGGCGCTCAAGCGCGCTCGACAGCGCAAAAATGTTGCGCGGATCGTCATCAACCAGAAGCGCAGTGCGGCCGATTAGGTCCTCGTCGGAAGAATTGAGCCGCTCCAGCATCTGCTGCTTTTCCGGCGGCAGATCGGTGATGACCCGGTGCAGGAACAGCGCTGTTTCATTCAGCAGCCGCTCCGGTGACTCAACACCCTTGACGACGATACTTCGCGCCATGCTGTGGAGCTGCGCGTCCTCCTCGACCGACAATTCTCGGCCGGTAAACACGACTACTGGAACGTCGGCAAGCGCGGTATCGGCGCGCATGCACTCTAGCACCTCGAAACCGGACATGTCCGGCAGCCGGAGATCGAGCACAACGCAATCGCAGGGCTCCTCGCGCAGCCGGCTGAGAGCCTCGCCGCCGGTCTCTGCATTGACGATCTCGATATCGTCGTGACCGAGCAGTTCCCGTATGCTCATCTGCTCGACCTGATTGTCTTCGACGACCAACAATCGCTTACGCCGCGGCCCCGCGAATTCCTTAATTCGCGACAACGCCTCCTCGATACCCTCGCGGGTGGCGGGCTTGTTGACGAAGGCGAACGCGCCGCGCGCCAAGCCGTGCTGACGATCCTCGTCGAGCGAGACGATCTGCACCGGAATATGCCGCGTGAGTGGATTCTGCTTGAGCTGGCTCAGCACGGTCCATCCGAGCATGTCGGGCAGGAACACGTCGAGCGAGACGGCCGTCGGCTGATACTGCTTAGCTAGATTGAGCGCATCGTCGCCTCGCATCGCTAACAGCGCCTTGAAGCCCTTGTCGCGCGCGAGATCGACGAGGATCCGCGCGTAATGCGGATCGTCCTCGACAATGAGGATAATTGCGTCCCCGGGCTGAACGTCCATCCGGTCGTCCGGAATCGGCTCGATGGCGCGGTCGCTGACCACGTGCGGGACCGACGAGGAGCTCGATACCGATAAAGCAGTTGTTACGCCGGTCTGCGTTGCGTTCGGACCGACATATTTGATCGGCAGATAGAGCGTGAACGTGGCACCCGTGCTCGGCGCGCTGTGCAGATGGATTTCGCCACCAAGTAGCGTGGCCAATTCGCGGCTGATCGCAAGGCCAAGACCGGTGCCGCCATATTTACGGCTAGTGGACGCGTCGGCCTGCTGGAACGCTTCGAAGATGATCTTCTGTTTCTCCAGCGGAATGCCGATTCCGGTATCAGTGACTTCGAATGCGACCACCGCAGGCGTCTGACTCAAGATCGGATGATCCGAGCTCCAGCCGCTAGGCGCCACTGCCACGTTCAAGCGCACACCCCCTTGCGCGGTGAACTTGAAGGCATTCGACAGCAGATTCTTGAGCACCTGCTGCAGCCGTTTGCTGTCAGTCGTGATACTGCGCCCAAGATTTGGATCGACATGGACTTCAAATGACAATTGCCGCGTTTCGGCTTCGTGCCGGAACGGCCGGGCCACCATGTCGACCAAGTTCGCGAAAAACACCTCCTCGGCGTCCACGGTGACGGTGCCGGATTCAATCTTCGATAGATCCAGAATATCGCTGATCAGGTTGAGGAGGTCTGTGCCTGCGCCATGTATCGTACGCGCAAACTCGACCTGCTTCGCTGTCAGATTGCCTTCCGGATTGTCGGTAAGCTGCTGGCCTAGGATCAGGATGGAATTGAGCGGCGTGCGCAGCTCATGTGACATATTGGCGAGGAATTCCGACTTGTATTTCGAAGTGAGCGCGAGCTCGGTAGCCTTTTCCTCCAGCGCGCGTCGGGCCTGCTCGATTTCCTGGTTCTTGCGCTCGACCTCGACGTTTTGTTCGGCGAGCTGTAGCGCCTTCTGCTCCAACTGCTCGTTTGTCTGCTGCAATTCCTTTTGCTGCGCCTGCAACTCCGCGGCAAGCTGTTGCGACTGCTTCAACAAGCCTTCGGTTTGCATCGTTGCCTCAATCGAATTGAGCACGATGCCAATCGAGGTCGTGAGTTGTTCCAAGAACATGGTCTGCAAAGCGGTGAATTCGTGGATCGAGGCGAGCTCGATCACCGCCTTGACCTGATTCTCGAACAAAACCGGCAGGACGATGAGGTTGCGCGGCGGCACCTTCAGCAAGGCGGAAGAAATCGGCGTCGCTTCTATCGGCGTGGTGATGAGCATGCGATGCTTGTCTAGCGCGCATTGGCCAATCAGGCCCTCGCCCAGGCGTAGCGCTAGCGGATGGCCATTAATGCCGTCGTCGGCATAGGTCGCAAGCAATTTAAGAAGTTTGCGCTCCTCTTCGCCGCGCATCTGGTAGATCACGCCCTGATGCGCGTTGACCAGCGGCGTCAGCTCGGAGAGTAACAGCCGGCCGACCGTCGCGAGATCGCGCTGGCCTTGCAACATGTTCGTGAACTTGGCGAGGTTAGTCTTCAGCCAATCCTGTTCGGTATTGCGGTCGGTGGTGAGCCGCAAATTGTCGATCATCGTGTTGATGTTGTCTTTCAGCTCAGCCACCTCGCCGCGCGCTTCGACCTGGATCGATCGCGTCAGGTCCCCCTTGGTCACCGCAGTCGCGACCTCGGCGATCGCGCGCACTTGTGTCGTCAGATTCGCGGCAAGCAGATTGACGTTGCCGGTCAGGTCCTTCCAGGTGCCGGCCGCGCCGGGCACGTTGGCTTGGCCGCCGAGCCGGCCCTCGACGCCGACTTCACGCGCCACCGTGGTCACCTGGTCGGCGAAGGTGGCGAGCGTATCGGTCATGTTGTTGATGGTCTCGGCGAGCGCCGCCACCTCGCCCTTCGATTTCACGGTAAGGCTTTGCTTGAGGTCGCCGTTGGCTACGGCGGTCACCACCTTGACGATGCCACGCACCTGTTCGGTCAGATTCGCGGCCATGACGTTCACGGTATCCGTTAAGTCTTTCCAGGTGCCGGCGACGCCCGGCACTTGCGCCTGGCCGCCGAGCAAGCCCTCGGTGCCGACTTCGCGTGCCACACGCGTCACTTCCGAAGCAAATCCGTTGAGCTGGTCCACCATCGTATTGATGGTGTTTTTCAGCTCGAGAATTTCACCCTTCACGTCGACGGTGATCTTGCGCGACAGGTCGCCGCGCGCCACCGCGGTCGTCACCTCGGCAATATTGCGGACCTGCGTGGTGAGGTTCGCCGCCAGGAGGTTGACGTTGTCGGTCAAATCCTTCCAGGTCCCGGCGACGCCCGGCACGACAGCTTGGCCGCCGAGGCGGCCGTCGGTGCCGACCTCGCGCGCAACGCGCGTCACTTCGGCGGCGAACGAGCGCAGCTGCTCGACCATGGTATTGAGCGTGTCCTTGAGCAGCAGCATTTCGCCGCGTACGTCCACGGTGATCTTCTTCGACAGATCGCCGCCGGCAATTGCCGTGGCTACTTCAGCGATGTTGCGGACCTGCGCCGTCAGGTTCGAGGCCATAAAGTTGACGTTGTCGGTCAGGTCTTTCCATGTGCCGGCAACGCCGAGCACTTGTGCCTGGCCGCCGAGCTTGCCTTCGGTACCGACTTCGCGCGCCACGCGCGTCACTTCGGAGGCAAAGGCGTTCAGCTGGTCCACCATCGTGTTGATGGTGTTCTTCAGTTCGAGAATTTCGCCTTTCACGTCGACGGTGATCTTGCGCGACAGGTCGCCACGCGCCACCGCTGTCGTCACCTCGGCGATGTTGCGGACCTGCGCCGTCAGGTTGCCGGCCATCGAATTGACGCTGTCGGTCAGATCCTTCCAAGTGCCGGCGACGCCAGGCACGTTGGCTTGCCCGCCGAGCCGGCCTTCGGTACCGACTTCGCGCGCCACGCGCGTCACCTCGCCCGCGAAGCGGTTGAGCTGGTCGACCATCGTGTTCAGCGTTTCCTTCAGCTGAAGGATCTCGCCGCGCACGTCGACCGTAATCTTGCGTGACAGATCGCCCCCGGCGATCGCCGTGGCGACTTCGGCAATGTTGCGCACTTGGGCGGTCAAATTGCCGGCCATGGAGTTGACGCTATCGGTCAAGTCCTTCCAGGTACCGGCAACGCCGGGGACCTGCGCCTGACCACCGAGCTTGCCCTCGGTGCCGACCTCGCGCGCCACGCGTGTGACTTCGGCGGCGAAGGCGTTGAGCTGATCGACCATCGTGTTGAGCGTGTCTTTCAGCTCGAGAATCTCACCACGCACGTCGACCGTGATCTTGCGCGACAGGTCGCCCCGCGCCACTGCAGTAGCGACTTCGGCGATGTTGCGGACCTGCCCCGTAAGGTTCGAGGCCATTGAATTGACGCTGTCGGTGAGATCCTTCCAGGTGCCGGCAACGCCGCGCACCAGAGCCTGACCGCCGAGCTTGCCTTCGGTGCCGACTTCGCGCGCAACGCGCGTCACCTCGCCGGCGAAGCGGTTGAGCTGATCGACCATCGTGTTTAGCGTTTCCTTCAGCTGAAGGATCTCGCCGCGCACGTCGACCGTAATCTTGCGCGAC
>WNGJ01008304.1_pt1 | contig 11056 bp, 8 predicted proteins | sample 5400611 | NCBI WGS metagenome assembly WNGJ01 (sample SAMN13153375, study PRJNA577476) | soil metagenome | isolation source: 40 cm soil or saprolite under Garry oak tree replicate 1 | place: USA:California | collected 2016-06-15 | reverse complement strand
CCCTTGTATAAGATACCTTATGTGATGAAAAATGTCAACCGTCAAAAATCAGAAACTGTTTGCATTTGAAGGCTATTTCTTATGAACTGCTGGATGATCTAAGGCGTAGTTCTAGATGATTTGCGCCTCGAAATAAGGAATGACCTTTCTCAGCGGGTGCAATTCATCTGCTTAATGAGGCAGATCTAACTGATCTGCGGTAGGCTCTGCTCAGCAGAACCACGATTCGGTAAGGTGGGGCAGCGCTCTGGGAGTGCCGTAGTGTTCCACCGCCTCGGGTACATGCAGATCTTTGCCGATAATAGATAGCGTCAAAGCTTTGATGTGGAAGAAGGTTTCGATAGTGTTGGATTTTGCAAGGTCGGCCTCTTCCGTCAATGAGGCAACCTTCTGGTGAAGAGTGTCTAAACGGGGATCAGGATGTTGCCACTTGTAGGTGAAAGCAGCGGCATCGAGTTCTCGTAGCCACAACTTGCTATCGGGTGAAGCGAGAAGTGCTGAGCCTGGTGGGATGAGCAAGCGAATCGAAAAGTGGACGGGATCAATCTGTTCGATGAGGCGACGATCTTCAAAAAAGTTCAGCAGCGTGATATAGCTCTCAAGTGTCTCCCAAGGCGAAAAGGGCATCAGCGATGGGCGCAGAGGTATGCCCACTTGCTCCATCAAATCAAAGGCTTCCGCAACGTCTACGGCTGTGTGGCCTTTGTTGAGATTGCGCAGGACATTGTCGTTGAGCGATTCGACGGCAGAGACAATAAAGGCGCAGCCCAGGCTTTTCAGTTCTGGCAACAAATGCTGATGCTTCAGTAAATGCTCGATTTTGATAGTGGCATCAAAAGTGACGCCTGGGAACTCATCATGAAGAGCGCGGGTGATGCGCATGGCGTGTTTGGGACCGTTTAAGAAATCGGGGTCACCAAAGGTGATGTGTCGAACACCTTGTTCTAGCTGTGCGCGGATATCAGCCAGCACAATCTCGGTTGGTATAGCGAAGAAATGCCCGTTATAGACCGGAGTAATAGGGCAATGCAGGCACGTATGTTTACAGCCGCGGGTGGTTTCGGCATAGCCAGCCAGCCGCGTAGTGCCATTGGTCTCCAGGTGGGCGTAGCGTTCAGGCGAGGGCAGATGTTGGCGTGTTGGAACGATGTATGGAGTGCGCTTTATCCAGGGGTCGCTATTGAATTGGTGGGTAGTGACCCCTGGTATAATCCCAATTTTGCCTTTTTCTAGTGCGGCGACTAAATCGAGGAAGGGGCTTTCATATTCGCCACCAATGGCAGAATCGATGGTATCCTGTAACAAGTAATCAGCATTGAGAAACGCGTAGAGACCGTAGAAACAGATATGAGCGGACGGGTTGATCGAACGCACACGCAGCGCAATACGCTGCCCCAGTCGTAGTGCGGTGTGCATTGGCACAGAAATAGCGACTAATTGTGCTCGACTCATCGCTTCTTCGGTCAATGTATCAACAGCGGTATCTACGGCGGCAGGTGCGTAGCCGGCCTGTTGAAGCATTGCATACAGTGAGGCAAGATGAAATGGCTGGTGACCTAGTTCATAGCATGAAACAAGTAAGATATCGCCGGGGGATCTCATTTCTTGCGTGAAGCTCCGCCGCCGCCTTTACTACTCGGTGCGCCACCTTTGGCGCCTGCTGTTGCGGGGGTCTCCGTACTTTCTGTTTCCGGCACCCAACCTTCTGGCATTTTAGCCTCGGAGCCAAAGAAGAATTCTTCCATTTGTTCGCGCAGTAATTTGCGCGCTTCCGGATCAGCCATATTCAGGCCATAGTGGTTGATAATGAGCGTACTTTGAGCTGGCCACATGTCATAGGCTTGTTTTGATATATTCTCATAGATGCGCTGACCCAGTTCACCAGGAAAAGGAGGTTTATCCAGACCTGGTAGCTCGAGTCCCAGTTTGACACATTTCACGATTCGTGCCATGATAGATACTCCTAAATGCAAAATGCGATATGTTCTGTCTGGTATAGATACTACAAGATGTGGAGACTTCTGTCAAATCAATGAAACGTCCGCCCCGGGTAATGTTTTTCGGGATGCCAGGGAGTTTTTCGCAACCTTCTCTACGCGCACTCTTAAATAACGGTATAGAGGTCTGCGCAGTAATTATCCCCGCTATTCACGATCGCGCTGCTAGAGCTGATCAGCCAGCACTTTATCGCCGAGAACGGCTTCGTCCAGCCAGTTCTACGCTACCAATGCTTCACTCATCGCTCGAAAGCACTATTGTACAACTGGCATGGCAGCGAGAAATACCCTTGTGGGAAGTATATCGTCTGTCAGATCCTACCACCGTCTCAACTTTTGCAGATTATCAACCAGATGTCGTGTGCGTAGCCTGCTTTTCGCTGCGTATTCCACGTGCCATTTTGGAGATACCGCGCCTGGGCTGCCTCAATGTCCATCCCTCACTGTTACCTGCAAATCGAGGTCCGGTACCTTTGTTCTGGACATTCAGACAGGGATGCGAACACACAGGAGTGACCATCCATCTTATGGATGAAGGTATGGATAGTGGTGATATCCTGGCGCAGGAGGTGATAGAGGTATTGAGCGGTATGAGTTATGCGCAGTTGGAGTTGGAGTGCGCCTTGCACGGCGGAGATTTACTTGCCGATACTATCTGGAAACTCTATCAGGGTGATACAAAACCAATGCCCCAGGACGAGAGCATGAGCAGTTATCATGGATTTCCCGGTGATGAAAATTACATTGTGCCTGTCGCCGAATGGGATTGTGTCCATGTGTATAACTTTATATGTGGTGTAGTGGGCTGGGGTGGACCGATTGTACTGCAAATCCAAGGTGAATATATGATAGTACGAAAAGCTATTTCCTATAGCCATCAGAATATATGCGAGACATCTGGCGGAAATTATTGCTGGCGCGGTGAAGAATTATGGATTCGCTGCAAAACGGGATGGGTTGCGGTAGAGAGATGAACGTCATTGAGTGATGGATGATATTTCGTCTGAAACGTGGTCTGGAGATTCATCTAAAAGAGCTACTCGACGGAAGCAGCGCTCTATGGTATCATCATGCAGCATGACATGGATACTGTTTTTCTTGTGGAAGTAGAGTAGGATTGCGCTGTGTATCTCAAACGTTTGGAAATGCTGGGTTTTAAAAGCTTTGCTGTAAAGACCTCGTTGGAGTTTAGTACGGGCATTACGGCTGTAGTAGGGCCGAATGGAGCAGGTAAATCGAACGTCGCTGACGCAATGCGTTGGGTTTTGGGCGAGCAAAGTATGCGTCAGCTGCGCGGCAAGAAAAGTGATGACATAATCTTCTCCGGAGGTCATGGCAAAGCCGCGCTAGGTATGGCGGAAGTGTCGCTGACACTGGATAATAGTACTGGCTGGGTACCCTCAGAATATAGCGAAATTACTGTGACGCGCCGCAGCTTTCGCTCAGGTGAAAATGAATACCTCATCAATAAGCAAAAAGTTCGCCTAAGAGACGTGGTACTACTCCTTGCTCAGGCGCGTATTGGCCACGATTCGTATACCGTAGTTGGCCAGGGTTTGATCGATGCCGCTTTGAGTTTGCGTGCGGAAGAACGTCGCGGCTTATTTGAAGATGCCGCGGGTATACGTCCGTTCCAGGTACAACGTGCAGATGCGGAGAGCCGACTGCGCCAGACTGAACATAATTTAGAACGTCTACGAGATATCGTAGGCGAGATTGAGCCGCACCTGGGACCTTTAGAAGAGCAAGCGCGCCGCGCCGTTGAGTTCAGGCAATTGCAGAGTGAATTGCAAGAAGTACTACTGACCTGGTATGCCCTCCAATGGAGACGCTTGCGCGCTAACAAAGAGCGAACAGAGCTAGCGGAAAAAGAGCAGGGGGTGAAAGTACGGAATCTGGAACTGGCTATTCAGGCTGCCGATGGGAAGGGAAATGACCTCCGCGCTCAACGACAACAGATCCTTACTTCCATAGCGGAATGTCGTAAGGTTTGTGCCGAAGCGAACGACAGGGTGCAGAAGATTGAGCGCGAACTGGCTGTAGGTGAGGAGCGTATTACTGGCTTAACCCGTCAAAGTAGCGATCAGCAGCACGAGGAGCGCAGGCTAAGAGAACTTTTGATTACGCTACAGCAGCGGATTATTGACCAGGAAGAGCAGTGTGATCTAGCTGATGAGGCAGTAGATACCAGAGCTGCCTCTGTTGCCGGTCTCGAACAACAGGTGGTCAGGGTACAAAAGGACTACGAGGTTAATGAGCGGCGATTGCGTACGGCGCAAAATGAATTCTTTCAGGTGCAGGCGCGCCTGGGAGCCAGCCAAACGGACCTGGGACGCCAACAGAAACAACTTGGAGAGCGTAATCGTACCCTTGCTGCTCGTAGAGATAGCATAGCTCAAACTCAACAATCGTTTCGCTCCCTTGAAACGCGACATGTAGAGGAACGGTTGAGCCTGGAAACGGCGCGCAAAGAAGAGCAACAGATAGCAAAGCGCAAACAGGCTTTAGGACGGGCTATTGCCGATGCACAACAGGAGTTTGAGCGTTTACAATCTGCTGTTACTGAAGCAGAGAGGCAGAGGCGTAGCGTTGCTGACCGCCTGAATATGTTGAAAAACTGGCGTCAGAGTTTGAGTGGATATACAGATGGAGTCCGCGCACTCCTGCGTGCTCCAGCAGATAAGGTAAGCGGACTTGTTGGCCCTGTTCCTCAACTTGGTATCGCTGCTTCTGGTTTAGAGATAGCGATGGAGGCAGCGCTAGGTCCATATGTACAGGCGGTTGTCGTTCAAACATACGATGATGCTCAAAACTGCCTCCATTATTTGCAGGAAGCCAAACTGGGGAAGGCGATGGTTGTGTGGATGGAGGGAATGGGAGGGGAGGATGAAGTGAGTGAGGAAGAGATTCAGGTCGCAGAGGAAGTGCTCAATAGTTATCTCGCAGAAAGACAGGGACCGGGCGACCACGAGGGATCGCCCAGGGCGGGGCAAGCCCCGCCCCTACTATGGACGATGAAGGGAAGCAGGGATGAAAGGGAGTATCGGGTCCCTACAGAGCGGGTGGTTGGCTTAGCCTGGCGCTGTATACAATGTGATCAGCAGTATCTGCCTCTCTTTCGTAGATTGCTACTGGGAGCCGTGCTGGTGAAAAATGTGCAGGTAGCTCAAGAACTGCTAGCCTGGACGGTATCACGTGGTTTCTCTCAGGGCGGGGCAAGCCCGGCCCCTACAGGTATTTCCAGGGATGCAAGGGGGTATCTGCCTTTCCAGATGATGGTAACGCTCAGAGGTCAAGTGCTGCACCGCGATGGCTGGTTGGTGGGTGGAAGTGGTAAGGATGGTAGTCAACAAGGGTTAATGGCCTATGAGCGAGAACTGCACGAACTTCCTCAGCTACTGAGTGAGCACGTTGCGCTCGTTAATCAACTGAATAATATGCTCAATGAGGTGCAGTATGCTCAGGATGGGCGTCGTATAGAGCAAACCACTGTGGATAAAGAGCTGCAGAAAATAGTGGCTCGTATCAACGAACTGAACAGAGTGGTGGTCTCCACACAGCAAGAACAGGAACGCTTGCAGACAGAACTACGCCTGGCGAATTCTATAGAACAACAGGTGGCAGCCGAAGTAATTGGTTTGGAGCAGGAGGTACAGGCCGCCCAGGAGCGTGTTCGGGTGCATGAGAAGTCACAGCGTGAGATAACGGTCCAGGTTGAGGAACTTCAGCACGAAATAGAGGAACGCGCTATTGCCTATCGACGCCAGCAAGATGAACTTGGGCAAGGGCGTACTGCTCTAGCAGTGAAACGGCAAGAAGCCAGGTCTTTGCGCCAGCAACTGAGCATGTTCCAGGCGCAGGCACACGACCATAAATTGCAGATAGAGCAACAGAAGGGACGAATAGCAGAGACTGAAAAGCAGCAACACCTGGTAGAGGAGACAATAAAATCGTGCCGCCAGGAACTGGAAAGAGCTGCTACAGAGGCCCGTGCTTTCACTCATGAGTTGCGACAAGTAGAGGAACAGTCAAGTGAGATTGAACGACAGCTGATGGCTTTGGAGCAACAGACGGCGCAATTACGACACACGTTGACGGAATTGGAGGGGGTATACCGTCGTTGCTTGCTGGAGAGTCAGAAAGCGCAGGACGCTGTAGATATCTTATTGGAACAATTGCACGAAGAGATGGGCGTCACGGACCCTCACGAACTGAGCGGTTATGCTACGGGGCGACCACAGGGGATCGCCCAGGGCGGGGCAAGCCCGGTCCCTACTATGGACGGTGCCAGGGATCATAACAATCCAGAAACTGGAGAGTCGATGGTGCATCATGAGGAACGCACGTCCGCTGATCCAGAAGTATTGTCTGAAGAGGAGGAAGGGCAGTTGCGCAAACTGAGGCGGCGGGTTGATAGTTTGCGAGGGCGTCTCAAGGTATTGGGCGGCTGTGACCCTGATGCGCCCCAACAATATGCAGAAACACGCGCGCGCTTCGAGTTTCTTTCGTTACAGATTGTGGATATGGAACAGGCGGCGCTGCATCTGCGCTCGATTATTGGGCAGCTTGATGTGACGATGGCGCGACAATTTGAGGCGACATTTCAATCGGTAAATGCACGTTTCCGCGAACACTTCATTACGCTTTTCAATGGTGGTAGCGCGCGCCTTGAGCTGACAGTCGCGAAGCCTGACGAAGATGAGAGCGTGATGCCCTCAAGCATGCCCGCCGGCGTGGAGGTCATTGTACAGCCGCCTGGCAAAAAAATCCAGGATTTGTCGCTCCTCTCCGGTGGGGAGCGGGCCCTTGTCTCAGCAGCTCTGCTCTTTGCGTTGTTAGAGATCAACCCCCCTCCATTTTGCTTGCTGGACGAGGTAGATGCGGCCCTTGACGAATCTAATGTGGTGCGCTTCTGCGACATTCTGAAATGCCTGGCTCAACGTACGCAATTCATCATGATTACCCATAACAGGGTGACAATGACGTCGGCACAGGTCATCTATGGAGTTTCCATGGGCGGAGATAGTATTTCCCGGTTGCTCTCAATGAAACTTGAAGAGGCTCCTGCTGTTGGCGATAGGTAGAAATAGCCATGCAGCTATAATTCCTCTAAAGCTTTGACCAGGGTATCTATCTCTTCCTCTGTGTTGTAAAATCCCGTTGAAACGCGGAGGGATTTCAATGAAGGGATATTGCGGATATAAATATTGTGTTTCTTTTGAAGTTTGGTTACGACGTCTGTCTCATCCCGTCCCTCTAATCTAAATGAAATGAGACCGCTAGCGCCTGCTACTGGTGTAAGCATGGTGAGGCCAGGAATAGCTTTGAGTGCGGAATAAGCGTATCTACTCAGCGAGGAGACGCGGGTGAATAGCCACGGGTAGCCGACTGTTTCCTCCAGCCATTGCAATGCTGCTGCCTGGCCCGCTATAGCTGCCGGGTGGGCGCCGCCCATTTCGAAGCGCTGAGCATTCTTTTTCAATGTCCACTCGACTCCCTCTTCATGCTCGATAGAGGGATATCCGACGTAAGTGGAATGGATAGCGTTGAGAGCCTCGCGACTGACATACAGTGCTCCAGTGCCATCTGGCCCACAGAGCCATTTCTGCATCGGAATGGCATAGTAATCAGCTCCAAGCGCTTTCACATCAACTGGTATTGCTCCAGCGGACTGGGCGCCATCAACTAAGACGGGTATACCATATTCGCGACCCATATAACAGATTTCGCTCACATTTACCAGCGCGCCAGTTGTCCAGAGGACATGGGAAAGAACGATTAAGCGCGTGCGGGGAGTGACAAGATCTGCGATGGCTTTGAGTGCCGGTTGCTCGCCGGCAGTTCCTATATCGGCAAAGCGGAGTGTAATGCTGAACCTATCACGTATCTGGTAGAGTGGCCCGAGTGCATTATAGTGCTCATGGTTGGTCGTAATGACTTCATCGCCCTGCTGCCAGTTCAGGCCATAGCTGACAATATTCATGCCTTCCCCAGTGTTTCCGGTGAGCGCAATCTCGCTTACATCTGCATTAAGCAGGTGTGCAACACTCCTGCGGGCGTTATCGTAAATGGCATGAATAGCCTCCCAGGCGGCTGCTCCAAGCCGTCCTTGAGTGTACTCACCCTGGAGACGCTGCTGCATGGCCTGAAGCGCACTGGTCGGCAGTGGACCAAAAGTTCCTGCATTAAAATATAGCTGCGAAGTGGTAGCAGGCATTTCCTGGCGAATGCGGTGGATATGTGTATCGTGTGTTTGGTCGGGCAATTCAAGGCTCCTTTGTTGGTTCTGGTAGAGGTTGTTGTTATATGTTAGCATGTAATCGTAGACTATGCTGACCTGGCTACACATACTATGATTATACTTTATCGAAAGGTCTATAGCACACTTTCATGCGCATACGAAATTATCGACAGGTAGATATCCCTACCCTCAATGAGTTGCTGCAACTGTCAGGCGAAATGGATGGCTTTGAAACGATAGACATGCTTGATTTTGAGACATGGCTGATGGATCCTGAACTCGAAGCGGCATACAAAGTATTTGTGATTACCGACGACGATGAGTCGAACGAGTGGGGACAGGGCGGGACTCTGGAGGGTGTCGAAGGTGAAATTGTCGGTTTTACGGCTCTACGAATGTACGAAGATACTCGTGCTTACCATTTTCTTTGCCGGGGCACGGTACATCCACAGTATCGAAGACAAAATGCTGGTCGCTCGCTGTTGATCTGCGCGCTTAACTATGCACGAATCGCTTCTGCAGAATTTGAGTTTGAGGCGGAAGAGGAAGGACGGCCTATTTACCTTGAAGCACTGCTTCCTCTTCGTGACCCAGCTTCAGTCAACTTGGCGATGAAGTGCGAAATGCACCCGACAGACGAGCCGTTGGTAAAAGGGATGAAACTGTATCGCCGCGAGCTATAAATTGCGATACCACTGTTAACTTCTATCGAAAAATTCCTCTCGGCTCGTGGGATCTGGTTTCTTCAACAATCGCATTGCAGAAAGATACGGATCAAACGTTGCCAGAAGTTGGTTAGCTTCATAGGCAAGAGCACGGTAGTTGATGTGTCCACCAGGGCGGGAACGCTGCATGGTGAAATAGGACGCTTGCTTTGGATCCCCATGCATCCAGAGATCGACTTGGTGAGCAAGTGGCAGAAGGTTGAGCACAAATGAATAATCGATGGTATCGCGATACGTGGCAGAAACCTTCTCAAGAAACTTCTCTAACTTTACATAATACGAAACTAAATCTCTCTCATACGCTGTTTTGTAGTCTGAAAACGCTTGAATATCTGTTAAGTACAAGGGCAATCCGAAGCCACGAGCGACAATTTGCTCCACCGTGTTCTTCGTCAATCGTTCTCCGAAAACCAGAGGCAGTGGAAAAAATCTTCCCCAGGCACGATGGCGATTCAGGTCACGTAATTCTCCTAAGAAACTCTCGATTACCAGGGTCATGCGCGTTGTGCGTCCAAATCCAGGCATTTCACAATAGTTGGTATGGCCCGAAAAAATAATAGCGCTGATGGCATTTTTCGTTTCATCATTCTGGGTATGTATCCAATTGAGAAGCTGCTCTCTCTCAAGCCCAGGCCAGAGTAGAAGGACGTATGCTGCAACTAGCCTGTCCCCCTCTGTATTCAATGGGTCAATCATGCTCACACGTTGATCTACGCGTATTGGGAAGCCGCTGTGTATCGGGACACGCTGCAACAAGTCTGTTTTATCTTCAAGGAATTGTTTTAACGTGTGCAAATTAATATTCGTGGTAAGCAGTGGAGCGGTATGCCGAATCAGCCCAGGCGCTTCTGCTTTATAGTGAAGTATTTCTTCCTCTTCAGTTGTGGGAGCAAGCAATTTTTCAAGTTGCGCAGCAACTTTCCGATAATAGGGAAGGGGGGAAGCCCGCAATTCCGCAATAATGCGTGACCAATCGCGAGCAGACGTTTCAAAGGACATCCCACTCCACTGGCCAATAAGTAAAAAGTACCTCACACAATCAAGTACGCGGGAGAGAAGAGCGCTCTTCTCAGCGGGTTTTGTCGTATCTGCCTGATAGTACTGCTCAAATGCACGGAGTAGTACAGCTTTATACTTTGCAAACAACTCCAGTGATACAACTCCGAATGATTGATATTCTTCTTCTAAGGGTTCTACGTCCTCTTTCAGAAGACCCTCGGATACATAGTGTCTTATCGGGTGAAGGACTGCTTTCCCAAATGATGCCTGGTAACGTGTCGATTTTTCCTGACCGGAATTGAGATAACCCTCATTAAACAACGCCAAACACAAGTGCATAGGGATTTTTCCTAGATCCACAGCGAGCCTTGCCATGTCGCCGACCGATGCGTGCCCGTATCCACGGAACATTTCTTCAAGTTTCTGGTCTGGATCGACCCCTTTCTCGCCCATTTCATACAAAATCTCCCAGGGCATGCCCGCTGCACGTGATTGGCGAGCGCCAGCCCATGCCTTATGGGCCGCTGTACGTTTAGTAGGGTTTGCGATTGTAGTGGTGGCGATGGTACCTGTAGTGAGATCCTCTAAACAAATGAGCCGTAAGCCTGTCACATCGGCAGAATAGGTAAACCATCTATTAGAGCCGGCAATGAAATCTTTTTCCGGCTGTATTTCTGTTTTTGCTTTCTGGTGAGATTGGTTCATAGGCTTCATGGTGCGGAAAAATTCTTAACAAACCTGACCTGCGATCTTACACAATTGTGTGCCTTCGGGCGGTTTTGTTGGATCGTCTATGTACTCTCCACGGTGAAGTGATAGATCCAAACCGCCCAGGAAACCTGTCAGCGCCCCCAAGTGTACGTTTGGACGTGCAAGTAGTGCTACTCCTGGCTTGGGTAGATAGAGAACACCCCCTGTGGAGTGGGGGACGGGAGAGAGTGTCTCAAAGTCGATTACAGACACCGATGTCTCCTTGCTACTAACTGGCTTTTCCACCAGTCTAGCAGGTTAGAAGTCATTTGGCTACTAGTTCACCGGCAATTGAGATGGCTCAAGCAAGGCATCCAATGTGGAGCGACGGATTCGGTACGCCT
>WNGJ01008303.1_pt1 | contig 11056 bp, 14 predicted proteins | sample 5400611 | NCBI WGS metagenome assembly WNGJ01 (sample SAMN13153375, study PRJNA577476) | soil metagenome | isolation source: 40 cm soil or saprolite under Garry oak tree replicate 1 | place: USA:California | collected 2016-06-15 | reverse complement strand
CGACGGCGGCCAGGAACGCGTACTGGGTGACGGTCGCGAAGATCTGGTCGGGCACACCCAGCACCACCCCCAGCGCCACGGCGAAGCCACTGGCCGCGGCGGTCAGCGCCCACCGGGCGGTCAGCAGCGCACAGCACGGGCCGGCGATCAGCAGGCCGATCAGGACGAGGTGCGGGCCGCTGGCCGCTACCACACCGCACAGGACGAGGCTGAGCCGCCACAGGCGGCCGATGCTCCATCCGGGCAGCACCGATTCCCGCTGCCACAGGCCGCCTGGGCCGACCGCCAGGACGAGCACGGGCCGCCACACCGCGAGCAGGTCACGCCACGGCAGTTCCTCGCTGGCCGCGTACAGCAGCGGCGGCAGCACCACCAGGCTGACCACATCCGGTGTCACCCGGGCCGGCGGAACCCCCGGCAGCAGGCCGACGACCAGCCCGGCGATCACCAGCAGGGACGGAGCCGGGACCCGGAGCCGTCCAGCGAAAGCCGCGACCACCGTACCCAGCACCACCAGGAACAATACGGTCTCGACAGCATGCACGCCGCTCACCTCGCCCGCCCGATCCGCCAGATAGATGCCGACCAGACTTCCCGGCGCGCCACCACCAGCTTATCCGGCACGCGCACAGGCGCCGCGCTGGTTGCCGCCCCGGGAACGGCCACGATCGGCGACGCCGGGAACACGGCCGCCGCCGGGCGGACGGCTCCTTGTTCCACGGTGATAACCAGGGCGGTCACGAACGCCAGGTACCCCGCGATGATCGCCGTGCCGGCCGCGCGGCCCAGGCTCCGCCCGCGGAACGCCAGCGCGAGCGCGAGCACGGTCAGGCCTGCGTACCACGCGGCCACCAGTATCGCCTGCCCCGAACGCGGCCCGAGCCCGGCCAGGCTCGCCGGGATCAGCAGCCCGGCCACCACGTTGATCGCGTTACTGTTCAGCGCGGTGCTCAGCACCGCGGCGCCGCGGCCCCGCCGGGCCAGGTACACCGCGCCCACCGCGTTCGGCAAGCTCGTCACCACGGCCAGCACCAGCCCGCCGGTCACGATGTCCGCGACCGCGTACCGGCGGCCCACGGCCGTAGCGGCCACCTCCATGACCGTGCTCGCCCGACCACCGCGACTAGCGCCGCCATCGCGAAGCCGATCCACCCGGCCACCACTGCGGCCAGCCCGAGCAGCGCCGCCAGGTTGAACACATTCGACCCGATCACCACCCCCCTGGCGCGCCGGAAGGCTGGTCTGCCGGGCCCGGCCTGATCACGGAAGGGGACCGGGCCGGCCCGGTGGATCCCCGGGGCCCTGGTCCTCGGGTCTGCCGTGGGCCTTGGGGCCGCGGCGCGGGCTGCCGGGGGCCCTGGGCCCGCCGTGCGGGCCGCCGGGCGGCCGGGGCGGTGGCGGCGGGTGTCCATGCGGGTAGTGCTCCTCGTCCATGCCGGTCTCCTCGCGGAACGCCTTGCGCTGGTACAAGATGCGCAGCGCATCCTCGGCGAGCGCCGTCTGGTCGCCGTCGGCCGCGCCGTGCCGGATGTCACGCTCGGCGATTCGCCGGAGCATCCGGACGCCCTCCACGCCGGCTCCCGCCGCCAGCAGATGGCGGATCAGCCCGGCGATGGCCACATCGCGCGGCGAGTAGCGCAGCTTGCCGTGCTCCCGGGTCGGGCTGATCAGTCCCTGCTCCTCCCAGTACCGCAGCACCCGCGGGCTCACCCCTACGCGCTCGGCCAGGCGCGGGATCGCCATCAGCTCGTCATCCCCTGGCCGGTCAGAATCTGACATCATCGTGTAATATATTTCCTGTTCCTCATTCACCATCACCACCGTTACCACGAGGATTTTAGTCCTCTGAGGAGGAATCACGCATATCGTCACGCCCGAAGACGCCACTAAATCCGCCAGGATCATGTCATCTCGTGATCCCCTCCGGGTCACCCTCTGGGTCGCCGGGCTCATCCTTGTCACCATCGTGGCCGCGCTGCGACCGGACGCGACCGCCGTCGCGCTGCGGGCCACCGCCGGGCCGTTCGGCACCCTGGCCGCGATCATCGCCGCAGCCGCGCTGGCCGGCCGGCTCGGCGCGTTCCGGATCCTGGCCCGCGCGCTTGTGCCCGGCCGCGGCCCCGCGGCCGCCTCCGCTGCCGCCGTCCTGGCGTTCACCGCGGCGCTTAGCGCGCTGGTCAACCTCGACGTGGCCGTCGTGGTGGCCATGCCGGTCGCCCTCCGGGCCGCCCGGCGGCAGAACCTGCCGGCCGACCGGCTGTCCATCGCCGTGGCCATCACGGCCAACGCCACCTCGTTCCTCCTGCCCACGTCAAACATCACCAGCCTGCTCCTGCTGCACCGTCGGCCGCTACCGGCCACGGCCTACCTCGGCGACTCCTGGCTGCCCTGGCTCCTGGTCACCGCGGTCACCGTCGGCTCGCTGACCATCTGGGCCGGCCGCCGCGCACCGGACACGACCATCGCCAACTCCACCGCCGGGCCGTCAGCCGGGGCCCTACCGGACCTGATCCCGATGGCCGGCATCGCCGCCGCGATCCGCGCGCTGCTCGGCACCGGCCTGGTGCTCCACGGCACCCTGGCCGGCCAGCTCGCCGCCGGATCCGCGCTGGCCGCTGCCGCGGACAACCTGCCGGCCGCCGCGGCGATCCTGCCCGCCAGCACGCCCGGGCTGTGGGCCGCCATCCTGGCCACCACCATCGGGCCCAACCTCCTCCTCACCGGATCGGTCGCGACGCTGATCTCCCGGCGGATCGCCCGCGACGCCGGGGCCAGGCTCAGCGCCTGGCAGTTCACCGCCACCGGGCTGGCCCTCGTCCCCGCTCAGCTCGCCGCCGCCGCCCTCGGATTGCACCTCACGGGGGACGCTCAGGTAACGGCCTATGGCGCTCGCGTTCACGTGCCATCCGGGATCGCCGACGGCACCTAATCCTGGCGAGAGTGCGACGGAGGGGCTCGCCGCGCTGACGTCCGCCGCTGCGCGGGCGGAGCTGACGCGGCGCCCAGATGCCGCCAACGGTCCCGGCCATGCGTACCACCCGCCCTGGTAGGAGGACGGCGACGATGCCGAACAGCGAGAGCGCGCTGGCCAGAGCGCTGACCGAGCTGGCCGCGCTGGGGACCGAGCGGGACCGCGAGCAGCTGGTCGCGTTGCTGGACCGGTTGGACGCGGTCCGGCTGCGGGTCCCGGTGGCCGGTGAGGCCAAGCGGGGCAAGAGCACGCTAGTCAACGCCCTGCTCGGGCGAGGTGCTGCCGTCCGCTCTGATACCGGGCAGCAGTAACTGCCGCTCCTCGCCGTCGCGCGGGGAGCGGCTTTGCTGGCTCGCGCTAGTCGATATGAGGGACCGTGTCGTGCAGGGCGTGGCTGATTCGCCGCCGGATGGCAGGGTGGATGTCGTAGCTGTCCAGGTCGTCCGGCGCGACCCACGCGGCCTGGTCGGATTCGGCGTCGGTGGCGAGCTCGCCGCTGATCGGCTGGCCGTGGAAACAGACGTTGACCGGCACCCGGACCTCACCGTCGTCGTAGGCGATGCGATGCCGGGGATCGCTGAACACCCCGACCAGTCCGGTCAGTTCTACCGCCAGGCCTGTCTCTTCCCGGCATTCCCGGACTGCGCACGCGGTCATGGTCTCCTTCTTCTTTAGCGCTCCGGTCGGGATGGTCCACAGCCCGGAACCCGCGCGGCGCAGCAGCAGCAGCTCGCCGCGGTGATTGCGGAGGACGACGCTGGCCGAGGGTTTCCGGCTGGTAGGGGCGGGAGCCTTAGGGTCATCCCAGTAGTCGGTCCGGCGACGGGACTTCTTGCTCATCAGCTACCCTTTCTGCTAGCCAGGCACGCGCGCTGACGCCCAGACCCGCTCAAAGGACTCAAGGTAGGTGTTGAAGAACGCACCATCGACCCGGCGCAGATGCATGACCGGCGTGTAAGCGGCCAGGATGCCGTAGGCGTGGACGTTGACCAGCATGTCGTCATCGAACCGGTAGATCGAGTTGTACAGCGGGGTGTCATGCAGCCGCAGCTCTATCTCAGCCGACAGCTCCCGGTAGTAGGAAAGCACGGCCGACACGCGCCCGGCGCCGCCGCCGCCGATCGAGTATTCCCGGTCGCGGGCCGCTAGCTGGCTGCCGTCAGGATCTCCCAGCAGCAGACGGATGCGGGCATTGGTGCCCGCCTTGCCGGCCAGCGCCGGAAGCCAGCCAGAGTGCTCTTCGGTCAGGAACAGCCCGGCGAACGCGAGCACGTCGATGTTGCGCTGCGCCGCCCTCAGCAGGTCCGTCCACAGATGGGCGGGGACGTCGGTGCGCCGTGGATAACTGGCGGCCAGCTCCGCGCCGGCCAGCGCGGCATGGTTGACGGCCTGCGGCCATAGGTAGCCCTCATCCTCGCTCAGCAGCGCGGCCACCCGGAACCTGGTCCGGCCAAACGGCGTCACCTCCCCGGTGATCCAGCGCTGGACGCTCTTGCTGACCACTCCCGCCGCGTCAGCCAGCGTCTCGACGCTGTACCCCGCGCGGAGCATCGCGCGCCTGAGCCGTTCGTTCACCACGTAGCCATGATGCCACCGCCGGACAAGTCGCGGAAGTTAACCCGCGCTGAGATGTCTGTAGATGTCCAGTAGTGGCGTAGCCCTGTCCGGGCACCAGGAGTTGACTGCCTGTATCACTCCGTTAGATGCCGTTAGGAAGCCGCATCATGCCTGCTGAATCAGTAACCGTCGAACCACTCAAGCATCCGCTTCACGCACTGACGACGTACGAACTGAAGGAGCGGCGGCACGAGCTTGAACGCGCGATCAAGGGCATCGCTCCCGGTGCCCCGGTGCAAGCTACCCTGCGCCGGCAGCTTGACGCCGTGATAGCCGAGCAGGAGGACCGGGCGAGGCTTGCCGATGCCTGACCTCCACCGCGTTCATGACGTGAGTGGGCTGACCAGCGGTGACCTTGAGCGGGCCAGGCGCGAGCTGACGGCCAGCCTGGCCCTGGTCCGCCCCGGCTCGCCGGCCCGGGTGCCCATCCTGGCGCAGATGAACGCCATCGACACCGAGCTTGCCGGGCGGGCCGCCGAGAGGCCCGGCACGTGATGGACTGGATTGAGCACCAGCTCGGGGAACTGCGCCCGCGCTACCCGGCATGGGATCTGTGGGCCGTCCGGTGCTGGCCGAATCACGTTGCGTGGTGTGCCCGCCCGGCCGGGACCCCCATCGCCACGATCAACGCGGACAGTCCCGAGGCCCTCATCGCCGCCATCGCGGAACAAGAGGCCACAGCGCCGTAGCGGACACCGCGCACGGAGCCTACCTAGGCTTGATCGGCCCCGGGTGGCGGATGGAATGCCAGGCCGTCCGGAACGGGAGGTGGTGACCACGGCCCGCCGGGTCATGGTCCCGTACCACCGCCCCTGATCAGCCAGCCGTCGAATCGGTATCACGGCGATAGAGCTCGCCGGATTCGCCCCGGTGGCTGGTGACGGGGCGTGTCACTAGTGGTAGTTTGTTGACCTCGGAGCGGGTTCGCGGTATGCGGGAGATTAGTAGTGGCATGACCTGCTGTGGACTGCGTGATGATGCGACGCCTGCCGTGTCCGGTGGCGCCGGGCCCGCTGGAGGGCTACGCGGCCCGGTTTGATGACTTGTTCGGTTCGTTAGCGCAGCGGCGGGGGTTCCGGGAGTACCTGGCCGGCCTGCTGGCGCCGCGGGACCGGAACAAGACGCTGACCGCGCTGGCCGGGGCCGAGCCGGTGGCCGGGGCGCAGCATGCGGCGGTGCAAGCGGCTGCAGTTCTTCATCTCTGAGTCCCGGTGGGATCCTGACCAGGTGAACGCTCGCCGGCTGGAGCTGCTGCTGGCGGACCCGGCGACCGCGCCGCATGGCGGCGGGGTGCTGGTGATCGACGATTCCGGGGACCGCAAGGACGGGACCAAGACCGCGCACGTGGGTCATCAGTGGCTGAGCCGGTACGGCAAGACCGACAACGGGGTCGTGACCGTCACCACGATGTGGGCCGATGAGCGGCTGTATTACCCGGTGGATGCGGTGCCGTATACCCCGGCGAAGCACTTCGCGAAGGGCAAGAGCGACCCGGGGTTCCGGACCAAGCTCGCGATCGGCGCGGACCTGGCGGTCCGGGCCAGGGCAGCGGGGTTCGCGTTCCGGGCGGTGGCCGCGGACAGCGCCTACGGGGACCAGGACGGGTTCCGCGGCGAACTGTCCGAGGCCGGCCTGCCGTTCGTGATGGCCCTGAAGCCCCGGCACGGGACCTGGGCCTATGGCCCGGATCCGCACACCCCGGCGGACGCCGCTCGCGCCCTGGCCTGGCACTGCCCTGATGATCCCGGTGACTGGCAGGCCGTGACCCGCACCTTCCGGGACGGGCATGCCGAGCGCTGGTTCGCCGCTGACGCGAGGCTGGGCTGGTGGGGACCGGACGGCTTCACCCGCCTGGTGGTGGCCAGCGCCGACCCGGGCACCCTGCCGGACAAGGCCACCTGGTACCTGGCCACCAACCTGTCCCGCCCCGGTGGCCCGCGCCAGGCTGACAGCGTTCATCCGTCGGCGGACCTGGCCGAGGTGGTGCGGATCTACGGCATCCGGCACTGGACCGAGCAGGGATCCAAGCAGGTCAAGGACGAGCTGGGCTGGGCCGACTTCCAGGTCCGCTCCGACATCGCCATCCGCCGCCACCAGGTGCTGGTCACCTGCGCGTTCAGCTTCTGCTGGGCCGCCTGGTTCGCTGATCACCCGCCGCAGCGCCACGACACGCCGGAACCCGGCCGCGGAGAGAGGGGGCCGCCGCCGCCACGCCGGCCCCGCCGCCGTTGTCCTGGCCCCTGGCGATCCGGGCCGTCCGCGCCTGGCTTTCCCCTGGATCGCATTGCAGCGCTGGTGGGCCGCATGGTCCAAGGCGCCCCCGCCCCGCCAGCTCCAGGCACTGCTCGACTCCGTCGGCGCAGGCCGCGGCCTGCACCTCTACATCCGTAATTAACAAACTACTGCTAGGGCGTGTATAAGAAGTCGGGAGGTGTCGCCGGCAACCGTCGTCTCCGGTTAGTCCGCTGTTCAGGCACGCGTCGAGGAGCCGTCACTGACCGTCCGGCTCTTCTAGCGCGGCCGCGATGTCATACCCCAGCGCGGTCGCCATATCGGGAGCGGCGCAGACGACCCGGCCGAGCCCGACCACTGGGGCGATCGCCAGCAGCACGTCCGCGATCTCGTCGTCGGTCGCGCCCGCGGCCATGGCCCGCGCGGTGCCCCATTCCAGGCAGACCCCCGGTGACCCGATGGCCACCGACGCGGCTAGCTGCAGCAGCGAGGCGGTCTTGACGTCCAGGGCCGGTTGTCCCGGCCGGGCCGGGCCCGAGCCCGGTCTGGTCCCTGACGAAGGCTTCGTCGATCATCGACAGCCTGCGCAAGGTCTCCTGGAATCTCGCCGTCTCGCCCATGTGCCTCCACTCGGCCATTACGGCCACCATTCCGCCTCGCGTCGGCGATCGCGCCATCCCGCCGATGGCATGAAAAAGAGCGGTCGTCAGCCCTCCAGGAGCCCCAGCTCGCGAGACCGGGTGACCGCCTGGTGCCGTGAGGAGGCGCCCAGCTTCCGGTAGATCGACATCGCCTGGGATTTGACGGTGTGCGGCGACAGGAACATCTCGGCTCCGATCTCCGGGAAGGACAGGTGCGTGGCAAGCATCGGCAGGACCCTCAGCTCGGCGGCGGTCAGTGACGACGCCCCAGGAATGCTCGGGGAACGCTCCGTCGACAGCCGGGCCCGGAGCGCCTGAGCCTCGCCAACCAGCGTTCCGAGATCGGGCTGTCGCTCGAGCACCTCATCGATCTCCCGCATCAGCGTCCAGGCCCCGGCCATGTCATCCAGCGCGAGGTGCACGCGGGTGAGCTCGACCCGGGCCTGAACTGCGATGGGGAGCATCGCGTAGCTCACCACGGGCCGCAGGCGCTGAGCGCTGACCAGCTGCTGGCGCGCCGCGGGGACATCTCCCCGGTGCAAGGCTGCGCGGGCTTGCGCCGCACAGGCGAGGAGGGTCTCCCTTCCGACCCGGCGCAACACAGTGCCTGCCTGCCCGGCAAGGACTTCGGCCCGGCTCCATTCACCGCGCGCCATGGCCAGCAGCGACCGCTCGCCCAGCGCCTCCGCGAGGATCTCGTGCGCTCCGACTTCCTTCGCGACGCTGACCGTATCCTCCAGCGACGCGTCACCGCCATCGAGGTCACCGGAAAGTATTCGCGCGATCCCTTGGCAGAGCGCGGCTACCGGCGCCGCGATGTTCGCCGCCGCGAGCTTCTGCGCCGCCTCGTCAGCGTCCGCGCGCATCTGCCCGACTCCGCGCCGGCACAGGATGGCCCGGCCCACGGCGGCCCATGCCTCGGCGGAAGGGTCATCGGGCCGCGCCGCATCCTCGTATTGCCAGCGATCGACCATGTCGGCCCATCGCTCGGCCTCGGCCGACCGCCCCGTTTCCGCGGCGAGCAACGCGGCCCACACAGCGACTATCGGGTGTCCCGCGATCCCGCCCCGATCATCTAGCCACCGGAACCACCGCCGAAGGGTGGCGGAGCGGCCCTGCCGATAGGTCGGCAACAACAGACTCTGCACCAGGCGGGCCACCATGTCGACATCTCCGGCTGCGATAGAGTACTCCAGCGCCTCCTCGGGCCGGTCGTTGCGCAGGCACCAGCCGGCCGCGCGGCGCCGCAGCACCGGCGCCAGGCCGGGCTCCAGCCGTTCCAGCTCCGCTAGCAGCATGTCGCGGAACAGGTGATGGTAGCGGTACCACTGGCCGCGCCGGTCCAGCGGCACCAGCAGCAGGTTCGACCGGGCCAGATCCGTCAGGGTCGCGGCGGCCCCGGGCAGCTCCAGCACCGCCTCGCAGAGCGATCCGCACATCCGCTCCAGCACCGCGGTCCGGGTCAGGAACACCCGGTGCCGCCGGGAGATCCGGGCCAGGAACTCCGACTCCATGTACTCGCTCACCAGCCGGTCATCGCCGCCAAACGAGACCGCCGCCGTCCCGATCGAACCCCCTTCCCGCAGATACAGCGCCGCCAGGTACAGCCCGGCCGGCCAGCCCTCGGTCCGCTGATGTAGTGCCGCCACGTCATCCTCGGTGAGCGCCAGCTCAGCCGCGCACAGCAGCGAGGCCGCCTCTTCGCGGCTCAGCGACAGGTCACCGGGCCCGATCTCCAGGATCCGGCCTTCGGCGCGCAGCCGCGCGATCCGCAGCGGCGGCTCGTTCCGGGCCGCCAGTACCAGCCGCGAGCCGCCAGGCACGTGATCGGACAGCACCGACAGCGCGTCCCGGCATTCCCGGTTCTGCAGCGCGTGAACGTCATCCAGCACCAGTACCACCGGCGCCGTCATCGACATGAACGCCCACCCCAGCCGCGGCACCACCGAGCCGGGCACCGAACTCACCGGCGAGGCCAGCGCCTCGAACACCCGCTCGCAGACCGGCTGCACCGCGTCCAGCGCCGTCGCCACATAACTGAGGAGAACCTTCGGGTCATTGTCTTTCTCGTCGACCGACACCCACGCGAAAGCCTGGCCGTCATGCTCAGCCCACTGCGACAGCAGCGTCGTCTTTCCGTAGCCGGACGGCGCGACCACCGAGACGATCGGACAGGGATCCCCTTTCGACAGCCGTCCGATTAGCGACGAGCGGCGGATCGTCCCGGACCGCGCCCGGGGGCGGCAGAGCTTCGACGTGACAAGGTCGAACCCCGGCCCAGCCGCGTGCTGCTCTCGGCCGGGCCGCTGACGCACGTCGCTGTCCTTCATGCTTCGAACCGCGTCTCTCCCGACGGCTTGCCGTTCCATGCTCTTGCGCGGTCATTATTACGTCAAGAGAAATAGCTCGGGGCAAGCCAGGATGAACGGGTCGCGAACAGCCTGGTCGGCTTGCGCCGTATCGGGCCGGGATGCGCTGTGCATGCGTCTAGCGGTAGTTTGTTAATTCGGGATGTAGAGGTGCAAGCCGCAGCCTGCGGCGACCCAGTTGATCAGGGCCTGGAGCTGGCGGGGCGGGGGCGCTTTGGACCAGGCGGCCCACCAGCGCTGCAGCGTGATCCACGGGGCCAGCCAGGCGCGCACGGCCCGGATCGCCCTGGGCCAGCACGGCGGCTGGGGCGGCACGGCGGGCGCGGGACCCCCTCTCTCCGCCGTCGGCGCCTGGCGCTGGCGGCGTGGCGGGTGACGGCGGCGGATGGGCGAACCAGGCGGCCCAGCAGAAGCTGAACGCGCAGGTGACCAGAACCTGGTGGCGGCGGATGGCCATGTCCGAGCGGACCTGGAAGTCGGCCCAGCCCAGCTCGTCCTTGACCTGCTTGGATCCCTGCTCGATCCAGTTGCGGATGCTGTAGATCCGGGTGATCTCGGCCACGCTGGCGGCCGGGTGCGGGCTGCCGGCCTCGCGAGGGCCGCCGGGACGGGGCAGGTTGGTGACCAGGTACCAGGTGGCCTTGCCGGGCAGGGTGCCCGGGTCGGCGGTGACTGTGACCAGGCGCCTGGCGTCGTCCGGTCCCCACCAGCCCAGCCTTGCGTCCGCCGCCCACCAGGTCTCGGCGTGCCCATCCCGGAAGATCCTGGTCACCGGGTGCCAGTCGCCGGGATCCTCCGGGCCGCCCCAGGCCAGCGCCCGGGCCGCGTCCACCGGGGTGTGCACGTCCGGGCCGCGGGCCCAGACCCGGCGGCGGGGTTTCAGGGCCATGACGAACGGCAGCCCGGCCTCGGCGAGTTCGCCGCGAAACCCGTCCTGGTCGCCGTAGGCGCTGTCCGCGACGACCGCGCGGAACGCGAACCCGGCCGCCCGGGCCCGGGCGGCCAGGTCCGCGCCGATGGCCAGCTTGGTGCGGAATCCCGGGTCGTTCTTGCCCTTCGGAAATGCTTCGCCGGTGTGTAGGGCACCGCATGCACCGGGTAGTAGACCTGTTCGTCTGCCCACAGCGTGGTGACGGTGACCACGCCGTTGTCGGTCTTGCCGTACCGGCCGAGCCACTGGTGCCCACGTGCGCGGTCTTCACCCCGTCCTTGCGGTCCCCGCTGTC
>WNGJ01008302.1_pt1 | contig 11056 bp, 10 predicted proteins | sample 5400611 | NCBI WGS metagenome assembly WNGJ01 (sample SAMN13153375, study PRJNA577476) | soil metagenome | isolation source: 40 cm soil or saprolite under Garry oak tree replicate 1 | place: USA:California | collected 2016-06-15 | reverse complement strand
GTTTGGTACGAGGCAGTTGCCGAGGAGAATAGCATCCACAAAGATTGGAGAACACAATGGGAAAAGTCATGTTTGGCCTTTCGGTATCACTGGATGGATTTATCGCTGATAAAAATGATGACGTATCACTGGTATTCGCATGGTTTGGAAGCGCATGGGAACATTTCTCTGAAGTCGTGGGCGATGCGCTCAACGAGAACGGCGCGGTGATCATGGGGCGCAGAAGCTTCGCTATGATTTATAGTGAGAATGGGTGGGTCTTTCCTGATGGCACGTCTCCCGACTGGCCTGTGATTGTCTTGCAATCGCAAGGACGAGAATCAGTGAAAAAGGGCAAGACGCAATTTCACTTTGTCACGGATGGCATTGAAAGCGCGATTGCGAAAGCAAAGGAGATCGCAGGCGAGAAATATGTTGCCCTTCATGGGGCAAGCTCAGTCCAACAAGCCTTGAAGGCGGGTCTGCTCGACGAATTCCATATGAACATTGCTCATGTTCTCCTGGGTGAGGGGGTTCGCCTCTTCGATCACCTGGGCTCAGAGCCTATCCAATTGGAACACACACGAACGCTTGAGACACCGGGAGCAACCCATCTCTCGTTCCGAGTGGTGAAATAAGACCGACTTCAGGCCGCCGACACATGTTTCCGCGTGTTTTGGTGGAAACGTGTGCGTCATGCAGCATCTGCCGTGCCGCGCACATTCCCGCCATTCAGGGTGCGCCCAATCACGTGCTCAGCCCGAGGGCGTCGCAACAAACCAAGGTTTTTGGGGTTGGAATGGGACTCTCTGGGGCGATTCCTACCATCACAGATGTTGTTTGAGATACAATGGGGTGGGATGATTGATGGCGTGAGACATGCGATTTTCACTTTGTGAGGGACCTATGGGATATATAGATCATACGTTTCAAGCGTTGATAGAGACTGGCGAGATGATTCCTGCTTTTACGCTGCCGGGTTCTGACGGGATGCCGTACAGTCCATGGATGTATCAGCAGCAAGAACATCTTTTACTTCTTATTTTACTGACCACTTCAAGTAGTGAGGCGAGAGGGCTGCTGAAGGCTTTCGCGCGGGAGTATCGCAGTTTTCGAGAGGAGGAGTGTGCGCTGCTGGTGATTTCGGCGGATACGGTGAGGGTGAATTTAGAGAATCAGGAGGAACTCCATTTGCCTTTTCCTTTGCTGGCTGATGCAAAGGGGGAGGTGATTGGGCGGTATACAGGGTGGGACGCGGAGCAAAAGGTGGTTATGCCGAGTATGGTGCTGGCGAACCGCTATGGGGCTCTGTACCGGCAATGGGTGGAGGAGAGGGAAGAGGATCTGGTGGGTATTGAGGAGATTTTAGAAGAGCTGCGGTACTTGAACAGGTTGTGTACGCCTTAGACGGTTGATAGGTTGATTGTTTTTGCGTGTGTGGTTTTGATCGATGCTGCTATGCGGAAGGCAGTTTTTCCTGGGGGATTGGGGTAGCTTCCCTATCAGGGTGATCGTGGGGTTAAGTTTATCTGACCTTCCAGGCTTCAATGACACAGTGGAGTGGAATCTCGGCGATCCAAGGCGCCTGCGGGGAGCTTGCCAAGAACTCCTCAGTTGGTTCGGGTTCTTCTAAGGCGGCAACGACGAGGCCGGAGGCTCGCAGGGTGCGGAAATACCAGGAGAGCGGGCGATGGTGGGCGCGCGTGTAGACGATTTGACCTCCTACCAGTTGCCAGGGCAAGTCGGCAACGGCAATCTCGCGGTAGTGACTCATTTTCCGCCAGATGGTGGTATGAGGATAGATGTGTTCGATCTCCCAGCCGGAAGTATCCACTTTATCGAAACAGGGATGGGACAGGCTTGCCACAAATCGTCCCTTTGGCCCAAGAACACGGGCGACTTCCTGAATGGCTCCAGCGGCATTCTCAATATCCATGAGCGCCATGTTGCAGATGGCTAGATCAAACGCGCCATCTGCCAGCATATCCAGGTGGGCTGCGTCAGCCACATGATAGGTGATGCCCAATGGCTCCTGCGCCTCTCTCGCACGAGCACGCTCAATGAGCGGCACATTGGCATCCACACTGGTGACGATGGCTCCTTGCCGTGCGAAGCGGCGACTGAGGTAGCCATTGCCGCAAGCGAGGTCCAGCAGATGCAACCCGCTCACCTCGCCAACAAGATGAAGTAGCGGAGGGTCGATCAACGCTCGATGCCAGAGATCACCTTCATCGCCAAGATGTTTGTCCCACCATTCAGTCATCTGGTCCCAACCAAAAGTACTCATGGGCTCGCTCTCCCTAACGGTATCAAATGCCGGAAAGACTCTTTGCATATTCGGCAGGAGTTCTTCCAACGATGGTTTTAAAGTCTTTGATGAAGTGCGCTTGATCGGAATATCCAAGCTCCAATACTATCTCCGGCCAATCCACTACTTCGCTGCCGGCCAATCGTTCAGCCACTTCATGGAGTCGATAGCGTTTGATCACCCACTTTGGACTGACACCGACATATTGCTTGAAGAGCCGTTGCACTGTCCTTTTGTTGAGGTTGAGCCGGCTGACGATGTCATCAACTTTGGTGATTTCTCGATGAGCGATGATAGAGTCAACGATCTCGTTTATGACCCTTACCACTCCAGGCTAGAAGGCCCCTGCATTCACACAAGGGGATGAATAGCCTGCCGGACGCCTCCGAGAAAACCATTTCCGCTTTTCCCTCTCTGAGAAAGAATGTACCGGTAGTTCTCTTTGCACACTGACAACCGAATCGCGTTTGCAGGTTCCGAGGTAAGCTCCCTCGGGTAAAAGCACGAGCGCACCAAACGTCAGCACGTGCCAACCGAGACAGAAGTTGCTTTGAGATAGGTCTCGCTTCTGTGGTTGAAACGAACGAGCGGTATGGGACGACATACCAGTGTCACTCCAGAAGCCCCCAGCTTGGAGCTGTGGGGAGTCGCCACATTCTTATCCTGCTCCGGAAGCCTCTCGCGAAGGCCCCAGGCTTGAATTTAATGCCGAAGGCCCGACTTTTGTTCTCGAGGAGACGCGCGAACTTTCTCGTCACCACGCCGTAGACTTTCGATTGGTCTTTCTCAATGACCAGATGAACGCTAGGGTGAGGGAGCGTCTCCTGGACCTGATGACTCCCCATGGCTAAAGCCAGGGGGTTCTGGCTTGGCTTGCACTCTCCACACTTGTTCGGAAAGGGGCCTCGTGCAAGTTCCCCCAGACTTTGAAGCCGACCGACTCTAACGGTGGAGGCACGTGACCGTGTGTAGCGCATAGAAGCCTACACTTCCGTCGGTTGATACTCCTGCCTGCGACTTACGCCCGCCTCCGGACGCTGCTACCGAAGTAGCCAGGCAAGAGAAGAAAGAGGTTCTCCCGCATATTCGAACATGCATCGCCAGGATACATCCTACTAACGCCTTACGGAGCCTTGGTAGGTGAAGTATACCATATTGGCGTCCACTATGTCAATATGGTATACTCCTGGTATGGACAAACACAAACAATCTGCAAAAACAATCAGGATCGAGACCAGTGACCGCGAGGCGATTGCCGCTATTCGTGACTACTATGGTGTGTCCTCCGATAACGACGCCATTCGCATCGCTCTGCGAGAACTCCACCGGCAGATAGGAGCAGGAGGTTGCCCCAATGCCCAAGCCCCAAATAAGGACTCGCTTCTATCCCCGGGTCTAAAGACCGGGGCTTTACACTCGGTTCGGTAAAAGCTAGCTGTCTCCAAAAAACCCGCCCAATTTGCCATGGAATACACTCGCTGAGCAGCGTCCCGACCGCTGATAAACTCAATGTGGGAACGTCCCCGCAAGCACTGGCGAATAGTCTGCAGGTCCTCGCGAAGATTGTGCTCCATTGACGGCTGTGTCTCTAACCATGCCACGAACGGGGCATCAAGTGGAGGAAGAACTATTGGTTCATTCATCCTCGGGTCTCCTTTGAAAAGACTGTTGTACTTCAGTTGCTGAGAGCGTTTGTTGTTTGCGCGCTCTCTATGGTTTCAAGAGTACACCAGGCCATGGGATTTGTCGTGCCACGCCAATGGGATTATTCCAGATGGTTTCTCCCCGAGGGTGTGTACTTTTCCATGGTGGGTCTACCCTTTGGAGGGTAGAACAAACGCCCTTTGTCAGGGCAAATCAAGGAGAATGCTGCATTCAGAAAGCGTCACATTCCATCTGGCTTACGTCAGTCTGCTCATGTGGGTAATGCGTTTGTGACTGTGACAGATTCATCCAGGATGGAGAAAAGGCCAGCTCGATACGCTGCCAGGGGAATATCCCGTTCGCTGTGAACGCCTAATTTCTCGCAGATACGTTTGCGATGGGTGTCAACTGTTGCTGGCGCAATGTAGACATTTGGAGATAGGGAATTAGGTAGGAGAGTCAGGAGAAGAAGGCTTGGCTAAGGCAGGTAGCAGACTCTCCCGCGGGGCAGCACCGAGCACGTCGAGTAACTCCTCTAAAGAGAAGACGCCTGAGCCTCCAGCGACATAGAGCACCGCTGGAGCACTGCCCAGCTCGCGCTGACGGTGTCGGCGCAAGCGACGAATAGCCATCGAGGCCAATCGCTCTCCGGCCTGCAAGCGATAGACCTGGGCGGTATTGAAGGCCAGGCACGTCAAGGTCGTGCGCCCCAGCGCCGCCGCCCCATCGCGTCCCCAGCGCTGCTTCTCGAGCCCCCAGCCCTCTTTGAGTTCGCGGTAGGTATCATCCTCAATGTGCCAGCGCGGGCGAAACGCCTGTAAAGCGGCAAAACCATCGGAGAACCGGCGCGTACTCACCAAAGCCCTGGGCGGCTCGGCGGCGGCTTCCTCGGTGGTCACATCGCGGATGAGACAGGCCCACAAGCTGGCATCGGCTACCCCATAACTGGCCGCCGCGAGGGTTTTGCCCTCCCAACTCGTCAGTTCTCCTGTGGCCGTCACCTCCACTTCGCGCAGCTGCTTGTGGCCACCGATCGTGCGCATAGAGCGATGGTGAGTCCAGTCAATGAGCCGCCCATCGGCCAAGCCCTGCAGGTCCTGGTAGAGCAGACGATCCTCAGGCAAGCTGACCAGGGCATCAATGCCCTTGCCGTACTTGAGCCAGGCCAACAGTGGCCCGTCAGCGTAGAGGGCATCAGAAAGCCTCAAGCTGATGGCCTGCGGTCCGGCCACCTGCAGCACTTGTTCAATCAGCGAACGTGTCACCGCCGCTTCTTTGCCTTTCTCCGAGGCAGGTCCACTCAAGAGTCGCCAGGCTACGATGATCGGACGGGTGGCTGACACACACACCAGGGCCACCAGACGAAAGTCGTCGCCCAAGCCGCTGCCATCGATGGCGTAGACCTTGCCCCGCACCAACTGCCGCTGATAGAGCGACTGCACCCCTGCGGCTTGCGCACGCAGCCATGCTGACTCCTCGACGCGTCGCAGCGCGTCGCGCAACGTATCGGCATGACAGGGCAGCGACTCTTCTTGTCGCCCATCAGGGTGCCGATGCCGCCCATTGCTGCCCTGCCGGATCTGCACCGGTGCCCAGCCCAGTTGCAGTAACACGGTCGGTTCTCGAAACAGCACCTCGCTTCCCCCACTCAAGGACGCTTGCTCCACAAACGGCAAGGTCGCCAGCGTGCGCAGCAACAGCTCATCGGCCACGCCTGCTCGTGCTCGCTGCACCTCCATCTCATCTAAGATCGCAAAGATCCCCAATTCCTGATGTAAGGCCACTAACTCATCCAGGGGGCCACTGGCCATCGTCGTGGCTAGGTCTGGTCGTTCGCCTCGTCTCAATGCCTCCGCCACGACTGCTTTATCGTTTCGATACCATTCCATCTTCTTCCTCCCTTTTAGAACTTCCCTTCTAGTTTATCACCTCCTCCCCTTCTCTCCAAATGTCTGAGTCACGGTCAAGTTGCAACAAACAGAACGGAGAGCGATGATCACGGTGAGTTATAGTGGTTCACCTCCAAGATTGGGGATGGAGTTCTATATCTCGCGTAAGATCGTAGAGCAACACGGTGGGCGGCTCGAAGTCCAAAGTATCCCAGAAAACAGGAGTACATACTACATCATGCTGCCATATCGAATCGGCCCCGTAGAAGAGCAGACTGATAAGGTCAAGCAAATACAGAGCACACAAGCGCTATGGACAGTAACCGCTTAGGAGGTAGATGTGTCAGATGGCAGCGGCACCTCGGCCGCTATCAGGGTGCCAACACCGTGGTGGCTGCTAATCGTAAGATGCCCACCGATAAGTTGGATTCGCTCCTGCATTTCGCGGAGTCCAATGTGTGCACCAGGGCTGGTCTCCTTGAACACAGCCTGTGGCTCGAAGCCACAACCCCAGTCTTGCACCTCAAGGTGGATCGTTGTCCCTTTACGCTCAAGCGCAAGACGCGCCTGTAGTGAGCCTGCATGCTTATTCGCGTTGGTGAGTGCCTCCTGCGCAACCCGAAAGAGCGTCGTTTCGATGATTGGCGGCAGACGTTCTGACCCGAGCGTTTCGTCGTAGTTGATTACCCAGCCATAGGCGCACTGCGCCTCAACTTGCAGGCGCAGCGCTGCAGCCAGCCCAAAGTCATCCAGGACTGTTGGCCGTAGCCAGGTGATGAGTTGCTGCGCTTCCCTGACCGAAAGCTGTGCTAGCTCTAGCGCCCGGCCAAGGTCCTGGCGTGCCTGAGGTGAGTGTGGGCGAAAACGGCCAGCATAGGCTTGCAGGTGCTGGAAGGCGCTGGCTGCTACTTGAGCCAGCCCTTCGTGCAGTTCATAGGCGATATAGCGCTGCTCCTCTTCGAGCAGTTTGGCTCGCTTCCGCTCGATAATGTTCTCAATCATCAGCAGGCGGTAGATAGGCTGGCCATCCTGATTACGAAGCATTGTGGCTGTGAGATCAGCCCATAACGTTTCCTGGTTCTTCCTTAGATACCGTTTCTCTACTTTGTAGTTGGGGATTACTCCGTCGAGCATTTGCGCAGCAAGCAGCTCGTCCTTTCCAACATCCTCAGGTTGGGTAATGGCCGAGAGACTGCGTGTAGTCAGTTCTTGCGCGCAATATCCCAGCATTTCACAGAAGGCTTTATTCACTTGTAGCAGCGTGCCGTCTAAGCTAACGACAGCCATACCGATAGGGGCTTCCGCGAAGATGTTGCGGAAGCGTTCCTCGCTTTCTCGAAGTGCCCTGACCGTCTCCTCCAGCGACCTGGCATACTGTTCCAGCGCCCGTTGCTGCTCCGCGAGTCCACGACGCATCTGACGCGTTTGAATGGCACGATGCAGGGAGGCTACCATGTAGTCACGGTCGATGGGTTTTTGAATGAAGTCGTAGGCTCCGCCGCGCAGCGCCTGAACAGCCAGGTCATGTTCGCCATGACCAGTGATTAGCAGGGTCGGCGTCTGGGGCCGCATTTGCTGGATGCGTGAGAGGAGCGTCAGTCCATCCATCCCTGGCATCTTGATATCGCTCACAATGGCGTCGTAATCATGCGCCTGTATCAGTTCGAGCGCTTGCAGAGCCGAGTCCGAAGTATCCACCTGCACAGCGGTCATGCGCAGGGACACAGCCTGGGGCAGCGCTTGCAGCAGAGCGGTATCGTCATCAACGAGAAGGATGCGTGCGTTGTCCATCGTCTCGTTCCCTTTCTCACACATCATCCGCACGGGGAAGCTGAATGAAAAAGTGCGCTCCTTCCCCTTCATGCTTTTCGACGAGAATCGTACCCCGGTGCTCTTTGATGATGCCGTAGGTAATGGAAAGCCCAAGGCCGGTTCCCGCGCTGACCTCCTTGGTCGTAAAGAATGGGTCAAAGATACGCTGTTCCAATTCGGCCGGGATACCTGGTCCGGTGTCGCGCACGCGAATCTCTACCAGATCGGCCTTGAGGTCGCATGTGATTGTAATCACTTTACGCGGAACCGTAGCCAGCGCATCGCGGGCGTTGGTCAGCAGGTTGATGAAGACCTGCTCCAACTGAATAGCATTGCCGATCACGAGCACCTCTCCTTCGGGTATCTCGATGCGTACCTCGATTTGCCGCAGGCGCAGTTGTTCTTGCATGAGGGAGAGCGAGCGCCTGATGACCTGGATGATCTCGACCGGTTCATGGCTGACCGAAGCCACACGCCCAAAGGTACGCAGGTGGGAAATAATTTCGGTCGCCTTACGTACCTGCTGCATGGCGCTGTTAAGTTCGCGCAAAATGCGCTCCTTGTCGGTGTCGGCTGTCCCCAGTTCAATGAGGTCGATGACGTTGCCGACAAACAGGCCAATATTATTGAGCGGGTTATTTAACTCGTGGGCGACACCGGTTGTCAGTTCGCCCAGCGTCGCAAGTTTACCTGCCTGTACCAGCTGTTCCTGCTTCTCCCGCAATTCCTGCTCGCGGCGCTGGACCTCCTCTGTTGTCTCTTTCAGATCGCGCATGATGTGGATCATGGCCTTACGGCTGTTCTCCAGGCGCAAATTGGACTGGTGCGAGTCCTGCAGGATGTGCAATAAGGCCCGGCGCGAATTGTCCAGCCGTTCCGTTTGCCGTGCCAGGCGGCTACGGTCCTGTTCGTAGTCAGCCAGAATGTGGATCATGGCCTTACGTTGATCGACCAGCTTGTGATTGAGTGTGTTCAAATCGCTCAGAATATGCATGAGGGCCCGCCTGCGTTCCTCGCTTTTGCGGACACGCATCTCGAGCGCCTGCTTCTGCTCCAGTACACCCAAGTAGGCCTGGTGAAACTGCTCCAACTCCTCGCCAGAGAGCGAGAAAGGTATCGCGGTCTGCACTGCGTTCTGTGACATAACATCCATAAGCGCCATCCTATCCTCGAAGTTTCCGCCCCTGTTCATGCTTCAACTGCTCGATTTCCTTCTCCAGAGCGATCATCTTGAGTTCGCGTCCCACAACCACTTCCTCGAACTTCTCCAGGTCCAGAATTTTCTCCTGCAATTCGGCCTTCGATTCTTGCAGGTCGCGCACCACCTTTTCATAGGCGCGCATGTCGCGCAGAATGCCGATGGCGCCGATGACCTTGCCATCCGTGTCACGCAAGGCGGAGGCATTGAGCGTCGTGGGGATGACCTCGTTTGAGGCGCTGCGCGGGTTAAGGCGAGCATTACGCGTCACGCCGCGTTCGATGACCTCGCGCAGCGCGGCGAGAAACTCACGTGTTTCCTCCGGACTGATGAAGTGGGAGAGCGATTGCTCCAGCACTTCGTCAGGGCGGAAGCCGAGCAGTTCGTAGACAGCATCGTTGGCTTGCAGGATGCGGCCTTCCAGGTCGGAGACGAAGACCGGGTCGGGCGCGTTCTTGATCAGGCTATCGGAGTACGCCAGCGCTTTGTCCAGCTCCCGCATGTCGCGCAGGATACCGATAGCTCCAATGACCTTGCCGTCCTCATCGCGTAGAGCTGAGGCGTTCAGGCTGGTCGGGATGACTTCGCCCGAGGCGCTGCGTGGATTCAAACGCGTGTTACGGATGACTCCACGCTCGATGACTTCGCGCAGCGCGGCGGTGAACTCGCGCGTCTCTTCCGGGCTGATGAAGCGGGAGAGCGATTGCTCCAGCACTTCATCGGTGCGGAAGCCGAGCAATTCGTAAACGGCGTCGTTGGCGGAGAGGATTTTGCCTTCCAGGTCGGAGACGAAGACCGGGTCGGGCGCGTTCTTGATCAGGCTGTCAGCATAGGCACGGGCTTTGTCCAACTCCCGCATGTCGCGCAGGATGCCGATGGCGCCGATGACCTTGCCATCTGTGTCACGCAAGGCGGAGGCGTTCAACGTGGTAGGAATGACCTCGTTTGAGGCGCTGCGCGGGTTAAGGCGAGCATTGCGTGTGGCTCCGCGCTCGATGACTTCGCGCAGCGCGGCGGTGAACTCGCGCGTCTCTTCCGGGCTGATGAAGCGGGAGAGCGATTGCTCCAGCACTTCATCGGTGCGGAAGCCGAGCAGTTCGTAGACGGCGTCGTTGGCGGAGAGGATTTTGCCTTCCAGGTCGGAGACGAAGACCGGGTCAGGCGCGTTCTTGATAATAATATCCGCATCGAGCGAGCGCGATTTAGCAGGTTGGAGCGGTTCGCGCAGATCGGCAGTGGTAGGTGTGGTCGAAGCAAGGGAATCTGCCATGAATGAAATATCCTCCTTTTCAGATGTGTCAGACTCAGTTGTAGCTGAACTGAGATGACGCGATTACGTTCTAGTGAGCAACATGCGGTGAACCACGACCTGTCATCAACGTTGTCAATGCAGGGTCACCAGGGATAATGGCGACTCCTGCACGTCCACCGCTTACGATGGAGGGGTACTGCGTGATCGTTTTGCAGGTTGTTGTGTACTTTGTTGCCAGGCCAGCAATTCCTGGCACGGATCCTTGTTGTCGAGGGCACATTCATGCTGGGCGAGAAAGGCGGGAATGCCACCGTATTTCGCCAGAACGACCGCCGCTTCCGCAATTATATCATGGCCTGGCAGAAAAAAGGAACCCATCGCGGTCTCCTGCCCGCAGCCATACGGTCCCAGTCGGTAGTCGTCATGGTGTCATATGCCGCTTCTCCTTGAGCAAGATGTAAGTCATTACTTCCTGGATAGCTCACACACCTTTACACGAAACACATCCGCAAATTGGAGACAAGATGTAATCTTTAATAAAAGATCGTTGTTACCAGTAGAGGGTGGAAAAAGATATGCTCTTTGGTTATGTCTATGAAGAGTAGGAGGAGTCGATGAAACGATACACAAGCTCTGCTGCGGCCCAAAGCGGCTGGAAACGTGCTGGTCGCGTTGCTCTTCTACCCAGCGAAAGTGAAAGGGAGTCATTGTCGTCCAGGGCGTTTCCAGTGACAAAGATGCCTTTCATGTCCGGATGGGACAGAAAACATCATCAATACCTGCCCATCGAGAGCTGCCAGCCGAGCTGGTCTGCTTTACGCAAGAGTCGGTCCAAAATGTTGCGTCGCAGACGGTAGATCTCTTGGACATCGCTCCAGTCCTGTGGGCAGAAATGCACGATTTCTTTGGGCTTGAGTCCACAGTGATAGAGCAGGTAGACCAGCCGCTGCTCACGCCAATCGGACAGCATCGAT
>WNGJ01045778.1_pt1 | contig 11057 bp, 9 predicted proteins | sample 5400611 | NCBI WGS metagenome assembly WNGJ01 (sample SAMN13153375, study PRJNA577476) | soil metagenome | isolation source: 40 cm soil or saprolite under Garry oak tree replicate 1 | place: USA:California | collected 2016-06-15 | reverse complement strand
CCGTGGAACCAGCCCTGGCGATGACCGCTTCGCCGGCGAACCGGAAGCGCAGCGCCCCGGACACCACATGCCACGCCTCGTCATCCGCGTGGTGGACATGTAGGGGCGCGACCTCGCTCGCCAGCCCTTCAGCCGGCCAGTCTTGTATCACCAGACTCGAACCCCGCACAGCCTGGCCAGGAGCGTTACCGTCCTGAGGCGAGATGATCATCGATGCTGCCGTCATGCCGCGACCGTACACCGGCACCGCCGGCCTGGTAACCACCGTGACGCCGAACGAGATGAAGCTTCGCCCGGGCCCTCCTCCGCGGCCACGCGGCGATTGGCGGGCAGTCGCATGCTCGGGACTTCTTCGATCATCAGCGACCTTGGGGAACTGTGCGGCAATTGTTGTACCGGACCTGGCCGAGGTCGGGAAAGCTATCGAACTGTGCAGTTACCAGTCGGCCAGCTTGCATGTAGCTGACGTTGAACTCGACAGGCAGCGGCTGCGGGCAGACGACCATGACCTCGAAGGTGACTGTCAGCCATCCGGTCGCACCAGGAGCAAGTGACGTGGCCTGGGCGAGACCTGGTTCCGGCAGAGAACCACAGGTTCCCCACCGGCTCGCTATCGGCTGCAGTCCGCGCAGCGGCAGCACCGGTTTGATCTGGCGCAATGCCACCGTGCGGTCCGACTGGTTCATGATCTCGATGCCAAGCTGGAGAGTACGTCCCATCTGAACAGCACACCGGCCCCCGGGCGCGCCGATCGCCGCATCGCCCGCCGGCACCACCGTGGCGGGGGTCGTGGCCTTGGTCGCCGTGCCTACGACACCTGCCTGGAGGTGACCGCCGATGAAGCCCAGCACCAGCCCGGCACCCAGAGCTGCGAGAACGATGCTGGTTGCCGGTCCTCGCCCACCTGCCCACGGCCAGCGCAGGGACGGCCAGCGCAGGGGATGACCGCCGATTTCGATCACGTCCGCGCTGCCGGCATCGTCCGGTGGTTTCCCCGCGCCGGCACCATCGCCCCGCGCAGGACGCTGACGTGTCACGGGCGGTTCCACCTCCCGGACCGACCATAGGCCGCGGCGGCGGGTTCCGGCCAGTCTGCCCTTGCCGATCGCAGCGCTCCACCCCCTGGATGTCGGCCCGCCTCCCGGTTCCGCGATGGGCCGGATCGCGGGATCGGCCTCATCGGCCGTCGCTAACGGCGGCGGGCTGGGGCTGGTAGGCGGCGGCAGCGGGGATCCAGACTGGCTGGTCCGTGAACTGCCGATCGCGGCGGCGGGCACGGGCAAGCCGTGGGGCGTCGGCTTTCAGAGCTGGGCGGTCGATGCCGGCACGGTCGAGCGCGCCCTGGACCTGAACCCGGCCGCGGTGATGTTGTCCTTCGGTGATCCGCGCCCGCTCGCAGAACCCGTCCGCCGGGCGGGCGCGGCGCTGATCGTCCAGGTCACCGACCTGGAGGAGGCCAGGCAGGCGGTAGACCTGGGTGCCGATGTGATCGTGGCGCAAGGGACGGAGGCCGGCGGGCACGGCGCTGGACGCGGGCGCTCCACGTTGCCGTTCGTGCCGGTCGTGGTCGACCTGGCCGCGCCGGTGCCGGTGCTGGCCGCCGGCGGGATCGCCGACGGCAGAGGCGTGGCCGCCGCCCTGGCCCTCGGCGCCGCCGGTGCGCTGATCGGAACCCGGTTCCAGGCCACGGCCGAGTCCCTCGCCGACCCGTCGGCCAAGAAGGCGATCATCGAGGGACGCGGCGCGGACACCGAGCGCAGCAACGTGCTGGACATCGCCCGGGGCTCCCGGTGGCCGTCGAAGTACCCGGCCCGCACCCTCGGCCACCCGTTCCTCGACCAGTGGCGGGGCCGGGAAGACGAACTCGCCGCGAATCCCGAGGCCAGGCAGGCATATCAGGACGGTGTCGCGCGAGGCGACCTGCCGGCGCTGCCGGTGTGGGCCAGCGAGGCCATCGATCTCATCACCGACCTGCCGTCCGCGGCCGACCTCGTCGCCGCCCTCGCCGCGCAGGCCGAGCAGGCCTTGGCCCGAGCCGGGCGGCGCTGAACCCTCCCGTCCGCGCCCCGGCGCAAGGGTTCGCGGACGCGGTCACCCCGGTCAAGGTCATGAATGGCAGACTCGTTGTCCGTGACCTACATTGCCGCGCCCGACCGTTATGAGCAGACTCCCTACCGCCGCTGCGGCCAGAGCGGCATCGACCTGCCGATGATCTCGCTCGGCCTGTGGCAGAACTTCGGCGACGCCACGCCGATCGCGACTCAGCGAGGGATCATCCGCCGCGCCTTCGACCTGGGCATAACCCACTTCGACCTCGCGAACAACTACGGCGGCACAGCGCCCGCCCAGACGTTCGGAAAGTATGACTCTGGCGAGCCGTACGGCTCGGCCGAGACCAACTTCGGCCGCATCCTGCGCGAGGACCTGCGGCCGTACCGCGACGAGCTGCTGATCTCCACCAAGGCGGGGTGGGACATGTGGCCAGGCCCGTACGGCGACTGGGGTTCGCGCAAGTACCTGCTGGCCAGCCTGGACCAGTCGCTGCGCCGGATGGGCCTGGAGTACGTCGACATCTTCTACAGCCACCGCCCCGACCCTCGCACCCCGCTCGAGGAGACGATGAGCGCGCTGGCGACGGCGGTGCAGTCCGGCCGCGCGCTGTACGCCGGGATCTCGTCGTACCCGGCGGAACAGTCGGCGCAGGCGGCCGTGATCCTCCGGCAGATGGGCGTCCGGCTGCTTATACACCAGCCGTCGTACTCGATCCTGGACCGGTGGCTCGAAGACGACGGCCTGCTCGACGCGCTCGAGCGGGACGGGATCGGCTGCATCGCGTTCTCACCGCTGGCCCAGGGCCTGCTGACCAGCAGATACCTGAATGGCGTCCCGCCGGGCTCGCGAGCCAGCCGCGCCGATTCGCTCTCGCCCGACGTTCTGTCCGATGCCGCGGTCGGACACCTGCGCGCGCTCAGCGAGGTCGCGCGCGGGCGCGGCCAGACGCTGGCGCAACTGGCGCTGTCGTGGGTGCTGCGCGACCAGCGGGTCACCTCGGCGCTGATCGGGGCGAGCAGCGTGACGCAGCTCGAGGAGAACCTCGGCGCCATCGGCGGCCCCGCCCTCACCCCCGACGAGCTGGCCGCCATCGACGCGCACTCGGTCCACGCCGGGATCGCCGTGTAGCTAGCCGCAACGAACCCGCGCCCGGCGGTCCCGGCAGGCAGGCCAGTGCCGTCCCGCCGGGACTGCCAGGACACCTCAGCGCGTCAGGAAGCCGTCCATCGTCCGGACCTGAGCGTGGTCGCTGGTGAAGACCAGCTCGGGCAGGTGCCACGCGTCCTCGATCGTCCGAAGCAGCGAGTAGTGGTTGAACGGGGTGTCGTTGACGTAGTGCCGCGGGCCGCTCGGGTCGATCACCACGGCGGGAACGAGGCCGCCGCCGAATACGCCGCCCGGCCAGGCCACGTTGATGTCGGGATCGCCCGCGGGCAGCACCGGCGAGTCGCAGCAGCCGGCCGGCGAGGCCCAGCCGCCGTTGACGACGTTGCCGCTGAAGTCACCCTCGTCGGCGACCACGAAGATCGCGCTGTGCGGCGTCCAGGCCCGGCTCGACATGATCGTGCCCACTGCGGACTTCACGAACGCGTCGGCGTTCTTCTTGAGCTGGGCGTCGTTGGGATCGTCGTTCGCGCTGCCGAACGGGCACGGCGTCTCCGGGTGCCCGGGCACGGCCGTGAATACCCCGCCGTGCATGTCGTTGCACTGGTCCGGGCTGATGAACACGAACCGCGGCGGGTTCGGCCCGTTCAGGTCCCCGGCCAGGTTGGAGTACGGCTTGATGTTCGCAACCCTGGCCGGGTCACTGCGGATGTCGGTGAACAGCGCGAACGGGTTGTGCTTGGAGGCGTACAGCGGAGTCGAGCTGGACGGCCAGAAGTCGGTCAGCGGGTTGTCGGCCGGCAGCGCCTCCATGTAGGCGCCCCAACCGATGTTGGCGGCCTCGAGCTCGTCGACCAGGTTCGTGTGGTCGAACCTGTTGGCCGGGCTGTCGTTGTTGGTCCACCAGTTCGAGCCGCCGATCATGGCGACATAGTTCGGCTCGCTCGGGTGGGTCACCCCGAAGTAGTTCGTCGCCTGACCGTACGTATTGGCCAATGAGGTGATGAACGGGGCGTTGGGGTCGCCGATCACGCCCTGCTGCGAATGGTTCTCGAGCACGATCATGAACACGCGGTCAAGCTTGACGCCGCTCTCGCCGCCGGCGCGCTGCTGGCCGGCCGCCGAGGCGCCGGTCGCGGCCAGCCCGGTCGAGAGCGCCACGGCCGCCGAAGCGACCGCGATGAACTTGGCGCGCCTGGTATGCAGGTCCATGGGGTGCCTCCTGTGCGAGTGCGACCTGGCAGAAGTGACGATGCGGACAGGAAAACAACATCCGAACACACCGTGACAACCAAAGCCTTAGGGCATCAAGGCCGGCGACCGATTAGGCCGCCCTTCCGGCCGAGGCCCCGATTCGGGTCCCTTAGATCGGCCCCACGCGGGGAGACTAGCCCCATGCGTTATCTGGACCGCGGCACGGCGAAGAAGATCTCCAAGATCGGGCTGGGCACCTGGCAGTTCGGCTCCCGCGAGTGGGGCTACGGCGACGCGTACGCGGGCTCGGGGGCCGCGGCGATCGTCCGCCGTGCCCTTGAGCTCGGGGTCACGCTCTTCGACACCGCCGAGATCTACGGCTTCGGGCGGAGCGAGCGGATACTCGGCGAGGCGCTGGGCGAGGATCTCAAGTCGGTGTTCCTGGCCACCAAGATGCTGCCCGTCATGCCGATCGCGCCGGTCGTCGAACAGCGCGGCGTCGCGAGCGCCAGCCGGCTGGGCGCGCGCAGGCTGGACCTGTACCAGGTCCACCAGCCCAACCCGGCCGTGCGCGACGGGACGATCATGCGCGGCATGCGGGCGCTGCAGCGGACCGGCCTGGTGGACGAGGTCGGCGTCAGCAACTACTCATTGAAGCGCTGGATCGCGGCGGAGAAGGCGCTCGGCACCCGAGTGCTGAGCAACCAGGTCCGGTACAGTCTCGCCGACCGCGGGCCAGAACGCGATCTCGTGCCGTACGCGCAGGCGCACGGGCGGGTCATCATCGCCTACAGCCCGCTGGCGCAGGGACTGCTGTCCGGCCGGTACGACAAGGCCAGCAGGCCGAAGAACAGCGTCAGGGCCAACAGCGCGCTCTTCCTGCCGGAGAACCTGGACCGGGCGGCCGGCCTGATCGCGGCCCTGCGCCAGGTCGCGGAGGCGCACTCGGCCACCCCGTCCCAGGTCGCGCTGGCCTGGCTGATCCGCAACCCCGTCGTCGTGGCGATCCCCGGCGCCTCGACGGTCGCGCAGCTTGAGAGCAATGCCGCCGCCGCCGAGATCGACCTGACCGACGAGGAGTACCGGACGCTGGCCGACGAGTCCAGCCGGTTCGCGCCCGTCACCGGGCCGGCCGCACTGCCCGGGCTGATCAGGAGCAAACTGCGCCGGTAGCGCTGGCCGGCCAGCCGACCCGGCCGACCAGCACCGGCCGACCAGCACCGGCCGACGAGCACCGCGCGCTCAGCTCGCCACCGCCGGGCCGGTCGCGCCGTGCCCGGTGGCCGACTCGAACGCGTGCGCCAACGCGAGCAGCGGCCAGTCCTGCCGTCGGCCGCCGACGAGCGGCCGCCGACGAGCTGGAGGCCGACCGGCAGGCCGCTGGGCGTGAAGCCGGCCGGGACCGAGATGGCCGGCAGCCCCGTCGCCGAGATCAGGTAGGCCGAGGCCATCCAGTCCAGGTAGTTGTGCTGCGGCACGCCGTCGATCTCGTGCACCCAGTCCAGGTCGATGTCGAACGCGGCGACCTGGGTTGCCGGGCAGGCGAGCATGTCGACGTGGCCGAAGAACTCGCTGACCCGTTCGGCCAGCTCGGCCAGCAGGCGGGTCGCGCGGCTCAGGTCCGCCACGGTCAGTTCCTGCCCGCGCCGGACGTTCCAGGCCACGTTCGGCCCGACCCCGCCGGGATGCTCGGCCAGCAGCGGGCCGAACGCGGTGGCGTACCGCTGCGCCCGCCACGTCCTGAAGCCCTCGTCCGCGCCGGTCAGGTCGGGCGCGGCATCGACCACCTCGCAGCCCAGGTCGGCAAGCACCTGCCTGGCCGGGGCGAGAACGGCCCGGACCGCGGGGTCGACCGGCAGGCCGAGGTCGGCGCTCCAGCCCACCCGCAACCCGCGGACATCCCGGTCGAGCAGCCCGGCGACCTGCGCCGGGTCGGCCAGCTCCGGCGGCGCGGCGTCGAGAGCCAGCGGCACCCGCGGGTCGGGTCCCGAGATGACCGCGAGCAGCAGCGCCACGTCGGCGACCGTGCGCCCCATCGGCCCCTCGACGCCCATCCAGTCCGCGGCGTCGGCGACCGGCCAGACCGGCACCCGCCCAGGTCACTGCCGTCAGCAAGCGCGACCATCCGGGCCGCGAGCGCCGCCGCCGCGCCGCCGCTGCTCCCGCCGGCGCTGCGGCTCGGGTCGTACGGGTTCCTGGTCGCGCCGAACACCGCGTTGACCGTGTGCGACCCCGCGCCGAACTCCGGCGTGTTCGTCTTACCCAGGCTGATCGCCCCGGCGCCGGACATCCGGGCCACGATCAGCGCGTCCCGGTCGGGGACATGATCGGAAAACAGCGGCGACCCGAACGTGGTCCGCACACCCGCGACCTCGACCAGGTCCTTGTGCGCGACCGGGAGCCCGTGCAGCAGCCCGGCCGGCTCGCCGCTCGCCAGCGCGTCGTCCGCCGCGGCGGCCTTGGCCAGCGCCTGGTCGAAGGTCGGGGTCACGATGGCGTTGACGACCGGGTCGGCCTGCTCGATCCGCTTGATGTGCGCGGCCACGACCTCGCGCGCCGACACCTCGCGGCGGCGCAGCAGGCCGGCCAGCGCGACCGCGTCATAACCGCACAGGTCGGTCATCCCTAGGTCAGGCGGCGCTCGGCCGCCCAGCGGGTGAGCTGGTGGCGGGTGGAGAGCTGCAGCTTGCGCAGCACCGAAGAGACGTGACTCTCGACGGTCTTCGCCGAGATGAACAGCTCCCGCGCGATCTCCTTGTACGTGTAGCCGCGGGCGATGAGCCGCAGCACGTCACGCTCGCGCGGGGTGAGCTGGTCGAGCTCGGCGTCGAACGCGGGACGCACCCCTTGGTCCGGCTGCCCAGAGGCGAACGCGTCGAGCACGAACCCGGCGAGCCTCGGCGAGAACACGGCGTCGCCGGCGGCGACCCGGCGGATCGCCTCGACAAGCTCGGGGCCCGAAATCGTCTTCGTCACATAGCCCCGGGCGCCCGACCTGATCACCACGATGACGTCCTCGGGTGCGTCGGACGCGCTCAGCGCAAGAAACCGCACTTGCGGGTGCGATTGCGTTAGCTCAGAAACGACATCCTGCCCGCCGCCGCCCGGCAGGTGGACATCCAGCAGCACCACGTCGGGCTCGCAACGCGCGATGCCGACGATCGCGGGCCGCACGTCATCGGCCTCGCCGACGACCTCGACCTCGCCGCCGAGCTCGGACCTGACGCCCGACCTGAACAGGCCGTGATCGTCGACGATGAACACGCGCGGCCGGCCGCCGTCCGCAGCGCCGCTCACGACGCCGGGCTCGGTTCGCGCTGGCCGGCGGTTCGCGGCATCGTGAGAACCACCTCCGTGCCCTCGCCGGGGACGCTGCGGATCGTCGCCGAGCCGCCGCGGCGCGCCATCCTGGCGCGTACCGACTCGGCCAGCCCCTTGCGGTCGGCCGGCACCGTGTCGGGGTCGAAGCCGCGGCCGCGGTCCCGCACGAACACCGACACGGCGTCCGGCTCGACCTCGGCGAACAGCGAGACCGAGCCGGCGCCCGACCACTTGGCCGCGTTGACCGTCGCCTCGCGCGCCGCGGCGAGCAGCGCGCTCAGGTCGCTGTCCAGATCGCAGTCCCCGACGCTGATCGCCTCGACCACGATGCCGTGCTGGGCCTCGATCTCCTCCTGGATGACCCGGACGCCGCCGGCGAGCGTGGTCGCCAGGCCGTCGAGCGATCCCGGCGCCCGGCCGTCGAACAGCCACGACCGCAGCTCGCGTTCCTGCGCCCGGGCCAGGCTGACGACCTGCTGCGGGTCCTCGGCCCGGCGCTGGATCAGGGCGAGCGTCTGGAGCACGGAGTCGTGCACCCGGGAGGCCATCTCGGCGCGCTCCTCGGCCCGGATCCTGGCCTGGCGCTCGGCCAGCAGGTCACGGGCGATCCGCAGCCACCACGGCCCGAGCAGCACCACGATGGCGGCGAAGAGCACGGCCACGCCGGTCAGCGGGCGCAGCAGCACGCCGGTGACGTGCGCGGAGACCATGATGGCCGCGCCGGTCACGAGCAGCACGCAGGCGATCACCAGGCGCAGCTTGATCCTGGACCGGCCGCCGTCCCGCGCCCCGGCCAGCAGCGGCTCCGCCAGCCGGCGCAGCAGCGCGAGTTCCTCGGGCGAGGCGTTGCGCCAGACCAGGACCAGGCCGGCCAGCGCGATCACGGGCGGCCAGGACAGCGACCCGAGCCAGCCGACGTGGAGCAGCGAGGCGACGAGCAGGACCACGGCGAGCGCGGACGCCGCTCCCGCGGCGAGGGCGATGCCGCGCCGGTCGCCCACCGCCCGGCTCGCGATGTTGCTGTCCTCGCCGTCGGCGGGCACGAAGAGCCAGGCCAGCACGTACACCGCCGCGCCGAACCCGCCGGCGAGCGAAGTGAGCACGAACGCGGTCCTGACCGTGTACACGCCGAAGCGGGTCCGCGCGGCGATCCCGGCGGCCACGCCGCCGGCCAGCCGGCCCTGACGCTGCCGGCGCAGCGGGCCGGCCGCGCGCGGCCAGGGACCGGCCCGGCGCGGCGGCGGGCCGGCCCGCACGCTGCCCAGCCAGCCATCGGCCCACCCGGCGTCCCGGCCGCGCCCAGCCCACCGATCGGGGCCGCCCGCACGCTGGCCCTCCGGGCGAGGCGGGCTGTCCTGGCGTTCGTCCACCCATCCATGATGGGGTCGAATCAGGGTTCTTCCCGATGGCGCGGCCGCGGCCGGCGCCGCAGGCTGGAGTCATGAACACCACAGCCCCGAACCCGCAGTCCAACATCCACACCGAGCCGGCCGACGAGACCAGGCCAGACGGCAGCTCAGACGCCAGGCCAGCCTGGGCAGGACCCGACCTGGCCGACGGGCTGAAGTCGCTGCGCAGGCCGGTCGACGGGCGGCTGATCGGCGGCGTCGCCGCCGGCATCGCCAAGTACCTCGGCGCAGACATCAGCATCGTCCGGATCGTCTTCGTGGTGCTCGCCTTCGCGGGCGGGGCCGCGTTGCCGCTGTACGTCGCCGGCTGGCTGCTGATCCCCGAGGAAGGCTCAGACCAGTCGATCGCCGCCGAGCTGTTCGGCTCGATGGAGAACCGGTCCCGCTGAGCCGCCGACCAGACCGAGGAGGTCACAGTCAGATGTCCCCGCAATACAGCCCGTCGTGGATGGGCGGCCAGTCCTGGACGGGGGGTTACCAGACCCGCCGCAGCGGGCCCGGTAACCCCGACATCCGCGTCTCGGACGCCGAGCGGACTGAGGTGGCGGACCGGCTGTCCAACCACTACGGGGACGGCCGGCTCGACCAGTCCGAGTTCAACGAGCGGATGGAGCGGGCGGTGAGCGCCAAGACGCAGGGCGACTTCGACGGCCTGTTCTCCGACCTGCCCGACCTGGCAGAACCGCCGGCCGGCGCCACCCCCGTCAAGCTCACCAAGCCGCAGCCAAGGAGTCCCATGTACCGCATCGCCATCATCGTCCTGATCATCGTGGCCGCGGCCGTCATCGGCCAGGCCCTCGTCCACTCGTTCTTCCCGTGGCTGCTGCTCGGGCTGATCGCCTTCCTGTGGCTGCGCCACCACGAGAGCCACCGCCACCGCGCCTAGCAGTCCCCCGCGAGCTTGTCCGCCCGGACCGAACCGCCCGGGCGGACATCCCGCATGTGGGAGGCTCGCCTGGTGCGCATCGTCGTAGCGGGAGCCGGTTTCGCCGGGCTGATGGCGGCGGACCTGATCGCCAGGTCCGGCCACGAGGTGGTCGTGCTCGAGGCCAGGAACCGGGTCGGCGGCCGGGTCTGGTCGGCCGAGCTCGTTCCCGGCGACCCGCGCACCGTGGTGGAACGCGGTGGCGAGTTCGTACTGGACGGCTACGACGTCATGCGCTCGGTCGCCGCGGAACTCGGCCTGAAGCTCGCGGACACGACGATGTCGTACTACGAGCGCGAGCCGCGCGGCGGCGACCCGACGACAGCGGCGGAGATGGCCCGCTGCGCCCAGGCCGTCTCAGCGGCCGCGGCGACCGCACCCGCGGGCACGTCGCTCGCCGAGGCCGCGGAGACGTGGACGGGCTCGCGGGCCGCCCTGGCCGCCGTGGTGTCCAGGGTCACGGCGACGCACGGCATGGGCGCCGACCGGCTGTCCGCCGCGGCGGTCGCCGGCCTCGCCACCGATTTCGCGGGCCGGCCGAGCTGGCGGGTCGCGGGCGGGAACCAGCGGCTGGCCGGTGGCCTGGCCGGCCGGCTTGGCCCGGCGGTACGCCTCGGCCGCCCGGTGCGGTCGGTCGAACAGGACGCGGACGGCGTGCGGGTGCTGACCGACGACGGCGAGGTGCGCGGCGAAGCGGCGATCCTCGCGGTGCCGATGGCGGTGCTGCGGCGGCTGGCGTTCTCCCCCGCGGCGCCCGGCGATCAGGCGGCTGCCTGGCTGCGGGCCGGAATCGCGCACAACGCCAAGCTGCACCTGCCGCTGACCGAGCCGGCGCCCGCGTCCGCGGTGCACAGCGTGCCGGAGCGGTTCTGGACCTGGACCGCGACCGACGGGTCGGGCGGCGTGCAGCCGGTGCTGCACGCCTTCGCCGGAACCGAGGCGGGCCTCGCCGCGCTGGATGTGGCGCACGGCCCGGCGACCTGGGCCGTCCGGGCCGCGGCGCTGCGGCCCGAGCTTGACCTGGATATCGACCGGGCGCTGCTGACCACGTG
>WNGJ01028471.1_pt1 | contig 11057 bp, 10 predicted proteins | sample 5400611 | NCBI WGS metagenome assembly WNGJ01 (sample SAMN13153375, study PRJNA577476) | soil metagenome | isolation source: 40 cm soil or saprolite under Garry oak tree replicate 1 | place: USA:California | collected 2016-06-15 | reverse complement strand
CCTCGTAGAGTACAGCGCAGGATACCATTATCGGTATGGACATCGTAAATGCCATGCGCGCCGTTTAGAACCACACCGGTCAGCGTCTCCGGGTCGTCAATCAATGCTTTCCCTCCAGGAGAATAAAAAAACACGGTTCGATCGAATGAATTGATGTCTACCGTGTGGAGGGAATGAGCCTTATCCTGCCTTGATGAGGCTATAATATCCGGGCAGGCAGCGTTCGCTCGTCACCCTCTCGATCAGTAGACAAGGTGCATACAAGCACAACTGGTAAACATACGTGCTTCCTCATATACTGCACCCCCTTACAACTGGCTAAGCCAGAACTTATCGAGATTATAATCCCAGATGAGAAGTCATCTTAGCACTATAGTGAGTTAGTAACTACTGACCAAGAGGCTTCTCGAGTGAACGATTACCAACCAGTATACATGGAGATAGGCATTTTTGCAACGGTTTGCACATGAGCTTTGCTATGCTTTACTTTCCCGCCGGTGCCAATCCGTGAGTTGCTGGTAGGCGTGGGCAATGCGCAAAACGGTCGACTCCTCAAACGACCTGCCAGCAACTTGCAGCCCAATTGGCAGGCCGTTGGTAGTGAAGCCACAGGGGAACGATATGGCGGGCAGGCCTGCCAGGTTGAAGGGCATGTTCAAGCGCAACAGCGCCGTTGTTGCATTTTCCCCGCTACCACCAATACTGATCTCCCGGTTAGCCTGCTCTATAAGAATGGCAGGGATGGGCAGCGTGGGCAGTACCAGAGCGTTGACCCGTTGCAGCACACTGCGCATACTATTAGAGAAGATACGGCGCTGGTGCAGCGCGTGAAGATACTCAACCGCCGGTATTCGCTGCCCTTCCAACAGGCGCTGCAACGTCATATCAGTGTAGTCGTCGCGGTGCTCACTCAACCAACCTTTCTGCATATGGGCAAGCGATGCTTCCGGCTTCTGGATGGTGCGGTACACTTCTATTGTCGCCAATGGTAACTCAACGTCGACCACCCCGGCCCCTTCCTCGCGGAGGACAAGCAACGCTGCCTGCCAGGCGGCGCGCACCTCGGGATCAAGCGGAGCGAGATAGGCCTCTTGCGGGACGCCGAGCGCCAACCCCTGCAACGAGAGCGTGTCACGTCCTTCTGGCCCGTCGATCAAGGAGGCTGCAGGGCGACCAGGAGGGCCAGAAATACTGTTGGGATCGCGCGGGTCATAGCCTGCAATGGCGTCGAAGATGATGGCACAATCCTCCGCGCTGCGTGCCAGCGGCCCAACGTGGTCGAGCGACCAGCTAAGGGGAATGACGCCATGACAACTGACGCGCCCGTAGGTCGGCTTGAGGCCGGTAACGCCGCAGCAGGCAGCGGGAATGCGTATCGAGCCGCCGGTATCGGTACCTATGGCGCCGAGGCTCATTCCTGTCGCCACAGCAACAGCCGAGCCGCCACTGGAGCCACCGGGGACGCGCTCGTGATCCCAGGGGTTGCGCGTTGGCGGCGTATAGGTGCCATAGGCGAATTCATGGGTATTCGTCTTGCCTATAATGATGGCCCCGTTTTTGCGTAACTGCTCGACCACCATCGCATCTTCCTGCGAGACATAATGTGCCAGCACCTTCGAGCCCGCCGTTGTACGCACGCCTTTGACGGCGATAATGTCTTTCACGCCAACGGGGATGCCATGCAGCGGACTACGATAGAGGCCTGTGCGCAGCTCGCGCTCTAAGCGTTCCGCATCCTCGTAGGCCTGATCGCGCATGACTGTGATAAAGGCCTTCAGGTCGCCATCAAGCGTGTCGATGCGCTCCAGGGTTTCGGCGACAAGCTCGGCCGGTGTGATAAGTCCGGAGTGTATTTCTTCTGCGGCGTCTTTGATGGATAGGTAGGGCATGTTCACTTCCTGGCGTATTCTAGAGAACTACAAAGGATATACTCTAGGTATCAGATCGATATCTCTCAACGACTGAGTTAAATCCTTCCTTTCTTCCGTTGTGTCTCACCAGCGCTGCCAGGGCTGCGTTCGATATATATTAGAGATGCTGCTATGCGAGTATATCACACAACCGCTATCTTGCTCACTATACCAGGCGTGAGGTTTCCTCAAAACCAGGAGTCACATCGGGAAGACTAAAGTTTGAGAAAGGAAAAGCGGACAGGTGATATACTGAACCAGTCAGCAAGAGCAGTGCTTGTTGGACGAAGAAATTTGGGAGAGACAGAGATGGTAACAAATAGCGATAAACCGCTTGCCTCGTCTGCAGAGGTGCATATTCTCTTCAATGGCTACATAGGCGGGCATGTAGCCTCGACGGTCTCCTACGTCCGCGATGGTGACATCCGCGTAATTATCGATCCCGGTATGGTGCCCGGTCCTGGCGCAATTCTCGAGCCACTTGCGGCATTGGGTGAGTCTCCCTCTGCCATCACCGATGTCATATTTTCCCATCACCACCCGGACCATACTCTCAACGCGGCACTGTTCCCAAACGCCCGCTTTCATGATCACTGGGCTATTTACCAGAACGATATATGGGACAGCCGACCCGCCGAGGGATTCGATATCTCGCCTTCTATCCGCTTGATTGAGACTCCCGGTCATACCCCGCAAGACATTACGACATTGGCCGGCACTCCTGATGACGTGATCGCGTTCACTCATTTGTGGTGGTCAGCAAGCGGACCAGCCGAAGATCCCTATGCAACCGATATGACCGCGCTACATGCCAACCGGGAGCGTGTGTTGCAGATAGCAACGCTAATAGTTCCTGGTCATGGTACGCCTTTCACGCCCGGCGAGGCAACGCCTCGTTAAACTTGCTTTATTCGGAGCCCACATCACATAACCTGATTACCCCGCTCCTTCCAGGCAATGATTGCTTTAGGAAGGGTAGCGACGATCAGTACTACAGTGAGGAAGAACAAGCCATAATATATCCCTAAGCCGATCGCAGCAACGTTACGTTTGATAAGTTTCCTTGTACATAATATAGTGTGAGTACAACAACATATCAAGTTTGTATAATAACTCTTGCGCCACCAGATCACTTATGATAAGCTCTGCATTGGGTTATGCACAGCCATCTATCCCGGTGTCATCGACCGTGGCTTATCTACTTCTTAATGCTTTCCTAGATTCATTAATTCATTTCTTCGAGGTGATTACCTATGCCCTATAATATGGGGGAATACTATGAACGCACCAGCGATTACGATCTTGAGTACCAGAGCCAGACAGAGCAGGATGTGCCCTTCTGGTGCGAGCTGGTGATGCGCTACACGCCGCAACGAGTATTGGAACTGGCCTGTGGCAGTGGGCGCATTGGCCTGGAACTGCTGCACAGCCCTGGTAACTTCCAACTGGAGGGGCTGGATATTGCACCTGAGATGCTGGCGGCCTATCGTCGCAAACTGGAGCGAGAGCCCGAAACGGTGCAGCAGCGCGTCACATTGCACGAAGGCGACATGTGCAACTATCAACTTGAACACAAAGGTGAGTTCGACCTGATTTTTCTGCCTTTTAACTCCATTGCGCACCTTTACGAAATAGAACAACAACTCGACGCCTTCAGGAATACCTATGATCATCTCGCGGCAGGTGGCCGCTTCATTGTAGATATCTTCTTGCCCGACATTGATTACCTGAGCGATGCCCTTAACCGGCCCTCGCATGTCTACCTGGAAGATGAGATCAGCGCTCCCGGTGACGAATTTACCATGCTGCTCTCTACCACGCGCAGGTACGATCCCTTTGAACAGCTGCAACACATCACGTGGACACACGAAAAGTTTTTTGAAACAGGTGAAAACGAACGCTACCTCACCAGGCTCGATATGCATATCTTCTTCCCGCGCGAACTGCAGTTCCTCTTCCTGGCGACAGGCTTCAGTATCGAAGCCATCTATGGCGGGTATGACTGGAAACCCTTCGGCCAGGGGACGCGGCAAATCGTGGTTGGGCGCAAGAGATAAGTTGACGCTTTCCTGTCCCTGGTGCTAAAATATATCCTAGTGAATTAGTCGGATTAGACAAAAGCATATCTGACGCACTACGGCGTACAACCTTAACCCCCGGAGCACAAGCAGAGACGAGGAGGGCGAAGACCATGATGTTAAGAGTATCTACAAAAGGCGAGTATGGCGTACGGATCATGGTCGATTTGGCACACCACTATGGTGGTCGACCCCGCTCGCTCACGGATATCTCGGAGGCAGAAATGCTGCCGCTGGCCTACCTGGAGCAGTTGGTAAAACTATTGCGCGAAGCGGAACCCCCTCTGGTTACAAGCACGCGTGGGGCGCGTGGGGGCTACCAGTTAAGCCGTAACCCCGCTGATATTAGCATGGGTGAGATTGTACGCGTCCTGGAGGGGCCAATTGCCCCAATGATCTGCGCGACCGAAGGTGAGATGACACAAATCTGCGGCCTGCTGGACTCGTGCAAGACCAAGTACCTCTGGGCAAAGGTGCGTGACGCCGTAGCACAAACACTCGATAGCATAACACTGGCAGACCTGGTGAGTGAGACATCTGAGCAAGGGCGAAATGCTGCTACTCACTTCATCGCGCTGACAAATATCCAGGTGGCGCAGACAGCCACTCGTAATTAGGAACAATTTATCATATACATATGAGGACATTGTGGTGATCTGCTCGAGCACACCTGGTGTACCCGATATTCAAGGAGGACATGTTTTCGGCAATGGGATCAGAAATGATAATTAAGAACCTGCATGCAAACATCGAAGGCAAACCGATTCTACGCGGCGTGGATCTGGTTGTTAGACAGGGCGAAGTTCACGCATTAATGGGGCCCAATGGCTCAGGCAAAAGTACGCTTGCCAACGTGATTATGGGCAATCCAAAATATGAAGTGACCGAAGGTGAAATCTGGTTCAAGGGAGAGAACATCCTGGAATTTTCTCCGGACCGGCGGGCGCGCATGCGTCTCTTCCTGGCCTTTCAATACCCTATGTCTATCCCCGGAGTGAGCGTCGCCAATTTCCTGCGCCGTTCCCTGGAGGCAGTACGCGAAGGCAACAGGCCACTGGCCGAGGGTGAGAAAGCGCGCTGAGATTCTCCAGATGGCGCTGCTCGAACCAGAAATTGCATTGATGGACGAGACCGACTCCGGCCTGGACATCGACGCGCTCAAGATCGTAGCTGAGAGTGTGAACGCTCTCACCGGGCCAAACCTGGGTATCCTGCTCATCACCCACTACCAGCGCATACTGAACTACATTACCCCCGACTATGTGCATGTCATGTACGATGGCCGCATCGTTAGATCGGGCGGGAAAGAACTCGCCCTGGAATTGGAAGCGAAGGGCTACGAGTGGCTGAGGCCCAGCGACGAAGTGAACGAGGTGGGCGTCAATGGCTAATGCTTTGCCCAGCGGATTCTCCCGCAGCGCTGTCGAGGAACTCTCGCGCTTGAAGAGTGAGCCGAAGTGGATGCTAGAAAAGCGCTTGCAGGCCTGGGACGCTTATGAGCGTATACCTACCCCGCTTGGGCGGCGTGGCGACCTGGGAACGCGGCGGACATTCTCAAACTTCAAATTCCAGCAGCTCACCCCCTATGTGCCCGCCAATGGCAACAGTGCTCTGCCTGCCCCAATCGAGCAATCGCTACAAGAAGCGCTTGTCAATGAGCATGCGGGCCTGATCTTGCAGCGCAACGCTTCGGTTGTGCGGAGCGAACTGGACGCGAGCCTGAAAAAGCAGGGTGTGATCCTGACCGACCTGGATAGCGCCGTGCAGCAGTATCCCGAGTTGGTGCAGCAATACTTCATGACAAAATGCGTGCCAGTCGAAAGCAATAAATATACGGCCCTGCATGCCGCGTTCTGGAGCGGTGGTATCTTCCTCTATATCCCGAAGGCAGTAGACATCGAAGACCCCATCCTGGTCCAGATCTGGATCGATACGGCGGCATCCGCCACCTTCGCGCATACGCTCATCATCGCGGAGGAGCAGAGCAGCGTACGCTATGTCGAGGAATACAATTCGGCCTTCGATGGTGAGCAACCATCGCTTCTGGATAGCGTCGTTGAGGTATATGTCAAGGACGCAGCACACGTCGAATTCAGCAGCTTGCAAGACCTGGGATTGAACGTGTGGAATATAGCCAACAAAAATGCGTTCCACGAAAAGGATGGCAGCACGACCTGGGTAACGGCTGACCTGGGCAGCAAGGTGACGCTTGCCAATGTTGGCGCGGACATGGGTGGGAATGGCAGCGCAGCGGAACTGGTAGGTATTTTCTTCACCGACCACGACCAGCGCTACTCGATCAATACGCTCTCTTTGCATGACGCGGTATCTACCAATGCCGAAACACTTGTGAAGGGCGTGCTTACCGATGAATCGCGTGTCGAGTTTGACGGTATGATTCGCATACGGCCGAGGGCGCAGCAGACGGCATCATTCCTGTCGGCTCACACGCTGCTGCTGGGCCGCAAGTGCCGCGCGGAGGCGATTCCTGGCCTGGAAATCGGCGCTAATGACGTACGAGCCAGCCACGGTGCTACCACAGGCCAGATCGATGAAGAGCAACTCTTCTACCTGATGGTGCGCGGAATACCGCGCGCAGAAGCGGAGCGCATCATTGTGCAGGGTTTCTTCGAACCAGTGTTGCAGCGCATTCCTCTGGAAAACCTGCGCACACGCCTGCGCCGCAGTATAGTACGCCGCATGAGCGGGGCTTACGAAACTGAGGCCGATACCTGGGTTGATGCCCAGGAGCGCTGGGAGGTCGAAGGAGTAGACGAGTATGCTGTGAGCCTGGATAGTAAGCTTGGCGCGGTCGAGGAGATCCAGCTCACTGAATATTAAGCATTGTTTGCATAGAAGTTAGGGAAGGCGATGGCCACTTATAACAAAGTCGCAGGCACGGAGCAGAAGGTCCGTACTGCAGCAGATATACGTAACGATTTTCCGATCCTGTCACGCCATGTGCATGGGAAACCACTTGTGTATCTTGACAGCGCGGCGAGTTCGCAAAAGCCCGATAGCGTCATTGATGCGATGAGCACGTACTACCGGACCTATCATGCTAATGTTCATCGCGGTGTTTACCAGATCAGCGAGGAAGCAACGGCAGCCATGGAGAAAGCGCGAGTGAAAGTGGCCCGCTTCATCAATGCTCGCCAGAGCAAGCAGGTCATTTTTACACGTAATACTACCGAGGGTATCAATCTCGTCGCCTATAGTTGGGGCAGCGCTAATATCTCCGCTGGTGACCTGGTGGTACTGACCGAAATGGAGCATCACAGCAACCTCATTCCCTGGCAGCTGCTTGCTCAACGCACAGGAGCCAGACTAGAATTTGTCCCTGTTACCGATGATGGTCTCCTGCGCCTTGATATCTATGAGCAATTATTGCAGCAGCAGCCGAAACTGGTGGCCTTCACGCATATGTCTAATGTGCTAGGTACGATCAATCCCGCCAGGCAGATGGTTGCGCAGGCCCATGCCGCTGGCGCTACCGTTCTGCTAGATGGGGCGCAGGGTATTCCACATCTACCGGTAGATGTGCAGGAGCTTGACGTAGATTTCCTGTGTTTCAGTGGGCACAAGATGCTGGGGCCCACCGGTATCGGTGCGTTATATGGCAAGCGCGACCTGCTGGAAGCGATGCCTCCTTTCATGGGCGGGGGCGAGATGATTCGCAAAGTTGGACTGCGCGAATCGAGCTGGAATGATCTGCCGTGGAAATTTGAGGCGGGTACGCCCGCGATTGCTGAGACCATTGGTGAAGGTGTAGCCGTTGATTACCTGGCTGCGCTCGATATGGAGAACGTGCAGCAGCACGAGCAACAGATCACCCGCTACGCGATGGAGCAATTGCGGTCCGTGCCAGGTTTAACGATCTACGGGCCAGAGGCTGCTCAACGCGGAGGCGTGATATCCTTCACATTGGGAGATATTCACCCGCATGACCTGGCCTCTATTCTCGACCAGGAGATGGGAGTAGCCATCCGCGCCGGGCATCACTGCGCTCAACCACTAATGGAGCGCTTCGGCCTGAGTGCAACGGCACGGGCTAGCTTCTACGTGTATACTATACCAGAAGAAATTGATGTTCTGGTGCGGGGCCTGCACAAAGCCTTGCAAATTTTCAACTTGTAGAGGTAGTCACAAGGGCCGTTCTGGAGAGAAACCCATGTCAATGGACTATCGTGAATACATACTGGATCATTATCGAAACCCGCGCAACTATGGGAAGCTAGAGCAACCCGATGTGCATGCCGAAGACTCCAATCCTCTCTGTGGCGATCAGCTTACACTTGATTTACAGATAGAGGACGACCATGTGACAGCCGTGCGTTTCCAGGGACGAGGCTGTGCCATTAGCCAGGCATCGGCCTCTATGCTATCAGAGATGATCGAGGGTAAGACAACGCAGGAGATCATTCGTCTTGGCAAGGACGAGGTACTGGATGCCCTTGGCATCGCGATCAGTCCTGCGCGCACCAAATGCGCCTTCCTCTGCTTGCGCGTGCTTCATCGCGGACTGGCAATGGCTGGCCTGGAAAAACCGGGCAATAATGACGAAGATGAAGATTAGACCTGTAGTTATACCAGGGAGGCACATGATGCAGCAGGGACCATACGACCAGGCAAACCAGGAAGGTCAGCCACCGTTGAAAGTGCTGGTCATCGACGATACCGAGAATATCGTCGAGTTTATAAAGTTGGGACTCAAGTACGAGGGCTTTCAAGTAGAGGCGGCCGCAGACGGCCCAGAAGGATTAGCGGCGGCCCAACGTATCAGCCCTGATCTTGTAATCCTGGACCTGATGCTGCCAAGTATGGATGGTCTGGAAGTATGCCGGCGCCTGCGTAGCAACCCAACGACGCGAGATGTGCCTATTCTTATGCTCACTGCAAAAGATGATGTACGCGATCGCATTACCGGCCTTGATACCGGGGCCGATGATTATTTAACTAAGCCTTTTAGTTTCGAGGAACTGGTGGCACGTATTCGTGCCGTGCTACGGCGCCAGATTCGCGGCGCGGGCGAGCAAGGAGGCGACGCGAGACAGCCCCAGATCCTACAATTCGGTGACTTGCAGTTGAACGTTGGCACGCACGAGGTGACGCGCGCAGGTCGTCCCATCGATTTGACGGCAACAGAGTATAACTTGCTGCACCTTTTCATGAGTCACCCACGCCAGGTGCTTGATCGCCAGACGATCCTCAACAGAGTATGGGGTTACGATTTCCTGGGCGAGACAAATATCATCGAGGTTTATGTGCGCTATTTGCGCGAGAAGATAGAGGATTCACCCAGCACACCGCGCCTCATTCAGACCGTGCGTGGTGTGGGGTACGTGCTGAAAGGCTAGAGGAGCATGTTATCAGAGCAGAATTCGGCCAGTTCGCCCACTGCGCATATAACACGACCACTCTACCTGGCCCCAGAAGCAGCTTCCTCCTTGCAGCGCATACGCCGCCTCCAGGCTCAGCAAAGTGCAGAGGGAGCGCAGGACACCACCTCCAGGCGTACACAAGCGGCAGTCCAGGGCATAACAGCCAGCGCTGTCACCCTTGCAGGTAGCAAATCTCAAGTGGGGGTGCAGGCAGTGCAGCAGTGGAGGCAGCGTATAAACAGGTGGCTGCGCCCTTTTTTTAGCCTGCGCTGGCAGATTCCGTTCGTCTTTATTGCGCTCTTCGTTTTCTTGTTGCTCATCCTGAGTGGCTTTATATATGGCTCCGTAGCCACACAACTCTACAATAATGGACTGGCTGCATTGCCGGCGAGAGTCCTGGGAAGCAATGGGGTACGCGAACAGCTCATCAACGACATCTACTGCCGAGGGATGTCGTTTCCTACAGCTCTGCGTTCTGTACAGGTGGCCAATGAGTCAAACGATATCGACTCTATCTACCTTCTGGATAGAAGGGGGCAGGCTATTGCCAATAGCGATGGCGGAGGTCTGCCTGGACAGGTCTTCCCTTATACCGAAGCACTATCGCTCTCCACGGGGAAAAGCCTTCAAGCCAGCAGCATCAACGGAGAGCCCATCGGTATTTTTGTAACGAAGCTTGCGCCGCCTCTTCCTGCCAGGGGCTGTTCACGCAATACTTTTTACGGCTACCTGGGAGTGGCAACATTCTATAGCGCTGAACATGCCATCCTCAACCGTTTGATGATAATGATAGTCATAGCGACAATCGCGATTATCGGTGTTGGTAGTGCAGCCATTTTCTTCTTTACCAACTTACTGCTCAGTCCGCTGAGGCACATGCGCGACGCAGCCCAGGCGATAGCCCTTGGCGATCTCAAACAGCGCGTGCGCTTACCTCAGAGCGATGACGAAATAGGCGCGCTGGCCGTCAGTTTTAACGAAATGATCGACCAGGTTGAACGTGCATTCGAGGAGCAACACGCCTCAGAGAGGCGTACGCACCGTTTCGTCTCAGATGCTTCACACGAGCTACGTACCCCACTCACCTCCTTGCGCGGCTTCACGGATGTATTGATGCGCGGGGCGAAAGATGATCCAGAGACATTGCAGCGCTCACTGAAACTGATGAAAAATGAGACCGAGCGTATGTCGCGCCTGGTAAACGACCTGCTAACACTGGCAAGGATGGATGAGGGTAACCCACTGAACATTGAGCGCGTCAATATGCTGGATATAGGAGCCGAGGCGATAGAACAAACGTACATACTGGCTGCCGATGGGCGTGACGTGTCATTACAGTTGACGACGGAAGATGAACAATTAGAGGTGCTAGCAGATGTAGACCGGCTCAAGCAGGTGCTGCTGATCTTATTCGACAATGCACTTAAGTACGGTCGCCCAGGAGCCGAGGGTTGGATCGTCCTGGCCATTGATAAGCAGGAAAACACGATACTGATGCATGTGATCGATAATGGTAAAGGGATCACAGAGGAAGATTTACCACACGTCTTTGAGCGTTTTTATCGCGGACGGAACTCGCCCACATCAGCCGATGGCACGCCAATTGCAGGCGCAGGACTGGGTTTGTCGATTGCCCTTGCCATTGTGCACGCGCATCAGGGTGATCTGACCACCCAGAGCGAACCCGG
>WNGJ01010993.1_pt1 | contig 11057 bp, 8 predicted proteins | sample 5400611 | NCBI WGS metagenome assembly WNGJ01 (sample SAMN13153375, study PRJNA577476) | soil metagenome | isolation source: 40 cm soil or saprolite under Garry oak tree replicate 1 | place: USA:California | collected 2016-06-15 | reverse complement strand
TACAGTGCGCAAGATGAACGCGGCATCCTGTGGAACGATCCCGCGATCGGCATCCAGTGGCCGATCAGCGATCCCCTCATCTCCGAAAAAGACGCGAAGCATCCCACACTCGCGAACGCACCCCGGGAATTGCTTCCACACTACTTAGAAAAATGATGTCCAGGATTTTGTTGACCGCCAAGGACGGGCAAGTGGGGCTCTCCCATGCGCCTGCTGTCTGATCACTGGTTCCCGTATCAAGTCCAAAGCAGGCCGAGAATGCTCATCATGTGTTTTGGATCTTGGACTTTAGAGCCAGGCAATGGCGGTCGACCGCCTTCCCGGACCCATCTTGAGGTCTTGCGGGCGTCAGGGTGGCCAAACCGCACAACTTTTACTGATGGCCAGATTTATTTTAAGTAATCAGGTTCGTTACCTTTTGGAACGAAGGATAGCTTTCCTGCATAGATCAATGATATTGATTTATTGGTTTGTATAATCCAGACGGTCCCTGGGGGCAAAGTGCTGAATAGTACGCCCTGCGTGTTCTTAGTGGCGGGAAATCGGTTGTTGCGCGAGACTCTCACCAGACTCTTGAATAAAAGAGGAGATTTCAATGTGTGCGGTGTCTCCCCTTGCGTCCAGGATGTTGCTTCCTCCATTACTGCATCGGATGCCGACGTTTTGATTCTGGATTCGGTTACTGCGCGACTGTCGAACTGCGCGCTCATTTCCGAAATTGTCAGTCAAATTCCAACTATCAAGGTCATTCTGATTGATATGGATGACGATCCGGAAATGTTTCTGGAATGCGTGCGAGCCGGAGCGATCGGTTATCTGCTCAAGGATGCCTCCGCCGGAGAGGTCGTGTCCGGGGTGCGCGCGGTTGCGCAAGGGCAAGCCGTTTGCCCTCCCCAGCTGTGCATTCATTTATTCCGAGCTTTTTCGCGGCAATGGGCGACTATTCCAAGCGCGCGAATAAAACTCGAACTCGGGTTGACCCGGCGACAACAGCAGCTTGTTCCCCTGATCTCTCAAGGGCTGACGAATAAGGAGATTGCATCACACCTAAATCTTTCCGAGCAAACTGTAAAGAACCACATCCATGGGATCATGCGGCGCATCGGAGTCAGTGATCGCTTACAGGTGATTGACCAGACACGCTTCTGGGGGGCACTTCAATAACTTCGGAGTCTCGTTTCACACAACAGCGAGCCACTTTCTCCAGAGACCTCGGGCTTCGTTTTCTGGGCAAACCACAGACCAATAGCCCATGGCGGCTCGCGCGGGGATCCTAATCACCCGGAAACGTGTAGATAGCCTCCCGGATTGTGCCCCAACTCCAATCAAACCAACAAGAAGCAGCAGGAAGAAGCGGGAGCTTGGACAACTCGTGGTTTTTTTTGGTTCCTTCCAGCAAGTTTCTGGGGCATTCGCGTGTGCTTTCCTGGATTCACAATGCTGGGGCACAGTTGGGGAACAATCAGAAGAGATAGCTTAGTAGCTACGCGACTCCAAAACAAAGGCTTATGATTTTCAGCTGTATGGTTAACGGCCCAATGGCTTACCGTTGAGCTACCGGGGGACGGCAGTGTTGTTCTGATGCAAAAGACCAGTTTACGCCAGCCCTTATTGTTCCCGCAATCGGACATTGTGAAACTCGGAACAAACCATTTTTTAATCCTGCGCAGGTCCCCGGCTCTGGTTCGCTCGGCAGGCGAGCAATCCACGCTGCGGGTACGGGAGGCGACGGGGCAGTCCGGGTTAATTGCAGTTCAGATGGAGACACATTTTCTGTATTCTAGGCTGGTAGACACAAGTCTGCTGACTTTAAAAGAATCGATCGCAAAAGGTTAGGGGGAAATCATATGCTGAACCGCACCAAATTTAGTGCCCGCGCGATTTTTCTTAACGCGGTTATTGTGGCAGGGATTTCTCTATCGATCTGGCTCTCGGGCTGCGGTTCATCGAAGCCTGCGCAACAAGCTCCGCAGCGATACTCGCTCAATGGCCGCGTTGTTTCCATTGAAAAGGCGAAACAGCAGGTGGTCGTGGATCACGGAGAAATCACGGGATTCATGATGGCGATGACGATGGGATACTCCGTCAAGAATCCCGGTGTGCTCGATTCACTTTCGCCGGAAGACCAGATCACTGCCGACGTTGTCGTGAATGGCGATGACATGTGGCTGGAAAATATTGTGGTTGTCAAGAAGGCGGGCTCGGCGAAAGCCCCTGCTCCGCCGGAGCCGAAGAAACAATAAGAATAAATAAAGAGGGCGCGCCGCGGAAATCCCGGAGTTCGGTTTCCCGCAGCACGCCCGATTTCCATGCGAGCAGGACTTAGCGTTGCCTTCGGTCCTGATCGTTTCCTACCGGTTTGTTGGATTCTTGTCTGCGTTCGGGTGGTTTCTCGGGTGGTTTTTCATTCTTGGGTGGCCCTGCATTTTCGATCCTGGGCGGGGCCGCCGTCTGGGGCCTCTCAAATTGATGCGGGTGATAGGTATCCTCGTTCACCCGAGCTGGAGGAGCAAATTTCACGGCCGGTTGCTGTTGTTGTTGCGGCGGGACGCTCGCGGGTTGCGATGTGTTCTGATTTCCCCGGGCCGACGGAGTAAATTTTCCAGTCGGTTCTTGTTGCACCTGTTGTCCGCGCGTTTGATTCGTTTGCTGCCGTGCCGGGACGTCAACGGGCTGCGATGTGTTCTGATTTCCCCGGGCCGGCGGAGTAAATATCCCAGCCGGCGGTTGCTGTTGCACCTGTTGTCCGCGGGTTTGAATTGTTTGCTGCTGTGCTGGGGCGCCGACGGGTTGCGGGGCGCTCTGATTCCCCCGGGCCGGCGGAGTAAATTTTCCAGCGGGCGGTTGTTGTTGCACCTGTTGTCCACGGGTTTGATTCATTTGCTGCTGTGCCGGGACGCCGACGGGTTGCGATGTGTTCTGATTTCCCCGGTCAAACGGAGTAAATTTTCCAGCGGGTGCTTGTTGCCGCGCTTGTGATCCGCGCAGTTGGTCCATCTGTTGCGGCGTCGGAACGCGTCCGGGCTGTGCGGACAGTACCTGCTGCTGTCTTTCATAGGAAACGCGCGGTGCCGCGGGTGACTCCTTGACCACTACCTGGCGCCTCATGACCTCTTCGGAAGGTCTGACAGCCGCCGAACCGCCTGCGCCGACGATACTCTGTCGCACCGGCGCCACAGCGACCCCGCGCTGAACTTCCGCCGCTTGAAGTTGCCGCTCATTGACACGAACCGTGGCAGCTCCCACGGGCCGAGCGTTCACAAACGTTTCATGCGAAACCGCCGTAACAGCGCCTACATTGGTTTGGTGCATGTAAGTAACGTTGTGGACGTTCACATTGTTGTACACGTTGGTGACGTTGGTCACGTTTACCGTCGTGTTGGTTACGTTGACGTTCTGCACGTAGCGCGGGCTGGCGCGGTAGGTGGGAACATAGACCTCGCGCGGCCCGAGGGGGAACCATGCGACTCCGCCTCCTCCGCCTCCGACCGAGATCGACAAATTGAATCGCGGCCCTCCGACGAACGCTACCAGTGCCGGCGCGTAGACGGGCCGGACTACAACGGGACCCGGCACCCAGCACCAGCCTTCGCTGACTTCGGCCCAACGGCCATAGTGAAAGGGCGCGAACCCCCAAGGTTCATCTTCCACCCAGGTCCATCCCCAAGGCGCGATCCATACCCAATGTCCGAAGCGGTAGGGAGCCCAGCCCGTTGCGACATGTCTCGGAAACCACACGGACCCATAGTCGGGAACGCTTCTCCATTCGCCATACTCGTCAAGGTCTTCATATCCGATGACGTCGCGAGAAACGTATTGGGCTGACCGGGCATGCTCTTCGCGGGCGTCACGAGACCTGGACCAATCATCGAATCCATCCGGGCCCTCGGCGCGTCCCACATCGAACGTCAACGAATCCGTGCCGGAAACGTTCGCATTTTCACCAGAATCCATGTGGAAGTTGCTGCCGCCGCCTGTGGCCTCGCCTTCTCCTTCACGCACGGTGAGGTTCGTGGTTTGGCCGTTGGGATCGACGTCGAAGCGGTATTCACCGGGGCGCTCCACCGTGAACGCGAGGTTCGGTGTGTCAACCTCGAAGGCATCGCCGCCGTCGAGTCTTCGAATGTGGACGCTCAACGAACCCTGCGCGAGCTGAATCTGCACGGTGCGGTCGTCAAGGTTCAGAAAAGAAATTCCGGTTTCACTCGAGAGACGGATCGCTGTGCTGCCAATGTGCAGCTCGCCACGCGAATTCCGGTCGGTCCAGAGATTGTCACCGGTCGTGAGGGGCCGGTTCGGATTCGCCTGCACCCAATCGGACTCCCCACCCGGCTGGAATGACACCGAGCCCTGCATGTAATTCAACCGCGCAACCCGCCCGGGCGGGTCGTCGTCGGCAAGCACGGCCGTCGAGAAAGCGGAAAGAAAACTGACAGCAAGAATCAGGAACAGGAAAAAGGAAGTATGTTTTCTCATTGTGAATTGTCTCTCCTGCATTCGCGTTCTCAAGGGCTGGCTCGTCATTCCAATTTTACCCTAACGCAAGAACCGTTGCGGGTCACCTCGCACTTTGTCTTCAAAACGGCACGCACCGCTTACGGAACACTCCTTTAGCGAACAAGTTCCCTCCTCCCCATTTGGACTTTCAGGAAGAGCAGGAGGCTCCTTTCAGAGCCTCCTGACGGTGAACGGTGAGTGGAAGCCGGCCTCGCGCCGGCGCGAGAAGAATCAACGGCCATTGTGTCCTGACGTGGAATGACCGCCTGAAGACGAAGAGCCTCCGCCGGACGAACTACCGCGCGAACCACCTCCGGAGGACCCGCCACGATTGCCGCCGCCCGTGGATCCGCCGCGATATCCGCCGCCGGAAGGTCCTCCGCCGCTATAGCCACCGCTCGGCGCACTGCGAGGCGCAGAGTAGGATCCCCCACCTCGAGGTGTTACGACAGGCTGCTGCATATTGAGAGGTGGCCGGCTATAGCCAGAGTTACCGGAGCTTCCGCGCGAGTTGTTCTGAAATTGCCGTGTTGATTCGGCAGGAGGGGCAGGCGAGGGAAAGTTGGGTCGTGATTGCACTCCGCCTTGTCCTCCAAAGCTTCGCCCGCCCGTCTCCGGTTGAGATGCGTGAGAGGGCGGAGTAAATTGCTGCCAGCCAGGTCTCGCAGACTGACTTGACGGAGCTTGCTGCGACGACGGTGGAACAAACCCGCGTGCGCCTGGTGTGTTTCCCTTAGACGGTCTGGCCGCCTGCTCGGAAGCCGGAGCCCGGTTCGTGTTGCCGGAGTTGTTCGAGCCAAAGCTGCGGAAACCTGGCCGCGCCGCGTTCTGCTGAGGCAGGGTGCCGGCAGTATTTCCGCCACGGTTGAACCCACCCTGTGGTCGTTCCGCTTGGCCCGTTGCGCCCTGACGAGTGTTACTGAAGAAGCGCTGGTTGGCGGCTGCCCGATTTGGAATAGCCGCCGGGTTCACCTGCCGATCGGACGGACGAAAACTTTCATGTGACGGCGCCACGAGGTGTCCTCCGGTAATCACAGATGCTTGCCGGAGCGATCCGGCGTCGATCCTCTGCTGCCGTGCTGGCACGCGCTCGCGGCCAAATCGATCGGAACCCATCGAGCTGATCCCGGCCCGCACATGTTCGTCGGTGAACGCCCGGTCGACGTTCGAGAAAGCATGCGGCCCTTCCCGCAGTGGCGCGAAGCCGCCGCGGGCACCATTAATATTCGTGATGTTTGTGACGTTCGTGATGTTGGTGACATTCACCCGGTTCCCGCCACGGGCGTACCAAGGGAAGAAGCGGTCGCCCGGGCCGCACGGCAGCCAGCCAACATTGCCGAACCCACCGCCAAAACCGAACCCAATTCCGCCGCCCCAGCCTCCGCCGCCAAAGCCGAAGAAAGAGACGTACGCCGGCGCCCAGATCGGATAATATCCGCCATAGACAGGTCCCGGCCACCAGCCCCAGTTCCCGCCATAGACGAACCAGCGGCCGTAGTGATACGGCGCCCAGCCCCAGGGCTCGTAGGAAACCCAGGTCCAGTCGTAGCCAGGTTCATACACCCAACGGCCCTCGCGATAGGGCGCCCAGCCAGTGTCCGCAGAGGGGAACCATACGCTACCGTAGTCGGGGACGTTGCTCCAGTGGCCATATGAGTCAAGGTCGTGGCTGCCTGTGTAGTAAGGGTTGGTGTGGCGCCAGCTCTCCGCGCTCCCGATGGTGTGATCGCGGTCGCTGTTCCACTTGTCCCAATCGTCCTTGCTATAGGCCGCGGAAACATTGTATTGCGCGTTGTCCGCGTTGCCCTGAATGGTGATGCGCTGATCCCTGTCAACGCGAGTGCTGCCCTGCGCCGTGGAGATTTCGGCGGAGCCCTTGCGAACGTCCACGATGGTTTCGCCGTTTGAATTAACCGAGATTCGATAGCTGCCCTCGTTCATCTGCGGACGGATGGCCACGTTGGGCGTGTCGATTTCGACGTTCGCTTCACTGTTCTTCAGCACATCGTAATTCATCAGGCCCTGGCCAATCTGCAATTGAATCTGGGTGCGCGACAGGTTCACGACGTTCGCCGTGGATTCATCGGACAGGCGCAGGATGTTGGCGTGATCGAGCTGAATTTCCGCACGCGAACGCTTGCCCGTCGATACGTGGTCTCCGTTTACGACAGGAGTGTTCAGCGTCGCTGCGACCCATTCGCTGGAATCGCTGTGCTGCGTAGAGAGGTCTCCGTGAATGAAGCTGACGCGCGCCGCTCCCGAGTCGTTCTGTGCCCGCTGCGATTGCCCCGGCTGCTCAGGCGGATACTGCGCCGGAATCTCTTCCGGTAGCTGTGACGGCGGTGGCGCCTGCCACGCTCCCGTCGGCGAACCAGATCCAAGGAACATCGTTCCCGCTAAAAGAACAGTTGTCAGACTTGCAAGATAGCTCTTCATGGCTGACCTCCTGCGACTGCACAAGCCCACATATACTCACACTCGTCTTAGATGAATGCAGGGCCAATGCCAAACTGGTCCACACTTCGGTGTTTGTGTAAGCGGCTTGTTTACAATTAGTTGCGGATAGAATATCTGGGGCTACTTCGCGGGCACCACCGAGAAATCGGTGGTTCTCACGCAGTACGTGGTGGATTTCAACCAATCTGTTCAGCAACCTGATTTGCAAGATCGGCGAAAAACAGTTGACAAAATGGCGAATATAAAGCGAATATGTGCACCGTCGATGCGTGGCCAGCTCCAGTTCGATGAGATTGGTTATTGGTCGGAGATCAAGCTGGAAATCCAGAAGGAATACGCTGCTGCATACTCGACGATCCTCGCCGCGCAAAAAAATCCCTCGCTCCATCATGTCTACATTGACGCGTTTGCGGGGTCAGGAACTCATCTCACAAAGGTGGCGCAGGAATTCGTTCTAGGTAGTCCCCTAAACGCACTTAGAGTTCAGCCCCCGTTCCGCGAGTATCATCTAGTTGATATCAGACCCGAGAAGGTAGAAAGTCTGAAGGCATTAATCGGACCTCGTAAGGATGTCATTGTCTATCAAGGCGATTGCAACAAGATCCTTCTTGATACAATTTTCCCACGAGTTAAATACAAAGATTACAGGCGTGGCTTATGCATCCTTGATCCTTACGGACTGGACCTCAACTGGACTGTGATCTACAACGCAGGACAGATGAAAACGCTGGATATTTTTCTAAACTTCCCGGTGGCTGACATGAATCGGAATGTCCTCTGGCGGAATCCGGCCAATGTTGAAGATACGCAAAAGGAAAGGATGAATTCCTTTTGGGGCGATGACAGCTGGCACGGAGCTGCCTATCGGACAGATTTGAATTTTTTTAACGAGCCGGAAAAACAGTCAAATGAGGACATTGCTGAAGCATTCCGGAAGAGATTGAAAGAGGTCGCAAGATTCGCAAGGGTTCCTAAACCCGTTCCGATGAGGAATTCGCGAGGAGCTATAGTGTATTATCTGTTCTTCGCGTCTCAAAAAGACACGGCAGAACACATCGTACTTGATATATTCAAGAAATATGAAAATAGAGGAGCTCGATAGTGTCACTCGATTCAGCAATTGAATGGACAGACGCAACTTGGAATCCCGTTCGCGGCTGCACCAAGGTCAGCGATGGGTGCAAACACTGCTATGCCGAGACGTTTGCGGAACGGTTTCGCGGAGTGAAGGGACATCCCTACGAACAGGGATTCGATTTGCGCCTTGTCCCTGAAAAGCTTGCCGAGCCATTGCGCTGGCGGAATCCCAAGATGATTTTCGTCAATTCCATGAGCGACTTGTTCCATGAAAACGTGCCCGAAGACTATGTCGTGGCTGTTGCAAAGGTAATGGTCGCGGCAAAGTGGCACACATACCAAGTTCTCACGAAGCGATCCGAGCGCCTGCAAAAGCTTCTCAATAATTCACTTCGTTTTGCCGCGAATCAAGAGCACATATGGTGGGGAGTGAGCGTCGAAAACCGCAAATATGGCCTACCGCGGATTGAGAATTTACAAAATACCGACGCTGCGATGCGATTTCTTTCCATTGAGCCTCTACTGGACGATTTGGGGAAAGTCGATCTCGGCGGAATCGATTGGGTGATCGTAGGAGGAGAGAGCGGCCCCGGCGCGAGACCCATGAAAAAAGAATGGGTCATCTCAGTACGGGATCAGTGCAGGGGTGAGGGCGTGCCCTTCTTTTTCAAGCAATGGGGCGGCGTCCGAAAGTCAGCAGCGGGACGCAAGCTTGACGGAAAGACGTATGACGAATTTCCTCAACGAGTACATCACCCGGTCTTGGCTGCACAGGAATGTCTTGTCCGGGCCGCAGAGTTCGAGGCCGCGTACAAGAGGACTAACCTGATACCCATATCCGGCTTAAGCTCATCGCCCTTTGAGCTTGCACTTCGCTAGTCTTCGTCAATACCCGAGAACGCGAACATTGAGGAGCGAGTTAAGACAGCACCAGAGCTGGCGATGTAGTGTCCCGCGTTTTCGTCCTTTCGCGTTATCATGAAATCATGAGTCAAGAAGCAGACGAACTCCTCAAGAAGGCTCTCACTCTACCAGTGGCGGAACGCGCGGAACTCGCAGGCTCTTTGATTGAGAGTCTCGATGAAGCGGGCGATGAATCTGTCAAAGCCGCCTGGGACGAGGAGATCGCCCGACGCATGGAGGATCTGGATTCGGGGAAGGTTAAACCTGCCTCCCTCTCCGAAGCAAGGCGCAGACTCTCCTCAGCTATCGAATGACCAGGTGGCAGCTCTACTTGTACCCGGCGGCAATCGAACAGGCGGAGGTAGCGGTGCGGTTAGCACCACCGCCGCTTGTATCCCCCCGGCTGTGCCTTTAGAATGAGTAATTGAGACTGAGTTGATGGCCACTCCATTTCATATCATTTCGGATTCTGTTCCGATCCCAACTGCCAAGCTTTCGCTCGATCCGGCAGGGCATCCGCGGCCGGAATGGCTGCGCGTCAAATTCTTCAATGGACCCAACTATCTCAACACCGTGTGCGAGAGCGCGCGCTGCCCGAACATGGGAGAATGCTGGGAACATCGCACGGCGACGTTCATGATTTTGGGAAATATCTGCACGCGCGCTTGCGGCTTTTGCGCCGTGCCTTCGGGCAAGCCGGCTGGGCCCCCGGACGAGCTGGAGCCGGAGCGGGTGGCGGAAGCGGCGCAACTCATGGGCCTGCGCTATGCGGTGGTGACTTCCGTCAACCGCGACGATCAGCCCGACGGAGGCGCGGCTATTTTTGCCCGCACGATCGCCGAAATTCGCGGACGCGTCCCGGGCTGCAAGGTCGAAGTCCTGATCCCGGATTTTCGCGGTGACTGGCATGCGCTGGAGACAGTCGTTCGCGCTCGCCCTGACGTGCTCAATCACAACACCGAAACAGTGCCGCGGCTGTATCGCGCGGTGCGCAAGGGCGCGATTTACGAGCGCTCGCTCGAACTCTTGCGCCGCGCGAAATACCTGGCGCCCGAGATGCCCACGAAAACAGGCCTCATGCTGGGCCTGGGCGAAACGCGCGAGGAAGTGCTCGCCGCGATGCAGGATCTCGCAGCGCAAGGCACGGATATCCTCACGCTGGGGCAATACCTGCAGCCCACCCGCGAACACCTGCCCGTCGTGCGCTTCGTCCATCCCGATGAGTTTGCCGAATACAAGAAGCTTGGCGAGCAGATGGGTTTCGCACACGTGGAATCGGGCCCGCTCGTGCGTTCCTCGTACCACGCGTTTGAGCAGGAAGCCGCCTCCCACGTTTAGCGCGCAGGGATTCGCACCGGGTGAGGTAGCGCCGGCATCTTGCTCGTCCTGACGGGGAAGGGCCGGCGGTGTTCCAGTCCCAAGAAAGAGCTAGGAGCCGGGGGGACGCCGGCACTACCGAGATCATCGCACCGGACTTCCGCCACCCAATTGTTCCTGGTGACCCTCAGCGTTCTGTTCCTCTCGGCAATACCGGTAGCCTTGGCTCAGACCGCCGCTCCCGTCTCCGGCGCAGAGGTTTATCAGAAGCGTTGCGCGGCGTGCCACGATCAACCGGGGAACCGGGCGCCAGCGCGCGACTCTTTGCAGAAAATTCCAGCCGTTCGCATCCTGCGGACGCTGGATTTCGGATTGATGATGGGAATTGCCTACCCGATGAAACGCGAAGAACGCGAGGCTGTAGCCACTTATCTGGGGACTCCAGGTGAAGAGCCCCCGCCTCCAGCGAGTAGTTTCTGTTCTTCGAGCATTCGTCCCCTGTCAGGCTCTGCAAAGGAAAGTTGGGCTGGCTGGAGCCCCTCCGCATTGAACACTCGATACCAGACGGCCGAGCAGGCGGGTCTTAGCATGAAGCAGGTCCGGCACCTCAAGTTGAAATGGGCTCTTGGCTTCCCGGGAGACGTCACGGCGTTCGCGGCACCCACCGTTTTGAACGGCACGCTCTTCGTGGGTAGCGCGGGGGGTATGGTCCAGGCCGTGGACGCACAAACAGGCTGTCTGCATTGGGTGTTTCAGGCGAATGGACCCGTCCGCGCCGCGATTCTCCCCGTTCGAAATGGTTCTAC
>WNGJ01008301.1_pt1 | contig 11057 bp, 7 predicted proteins | sample 5400611 | NCBI WGS metagenome assembly WNGJ01 (sample SAMN13153375, study PRJNA577476) | soil metagenome | isolation source: 40 cm soil or saprolite under Garry oak tree replicate 1 | place: USA:California | collected 2016-06-15 | reverse complement strand
TGAGAGAATTGAGGCCCTGAAACCACGTGCAGTGGTTGCGGGCCATAAGAATCCCGAAAATTCCGATAGTCCTCAACATATTGCAGCGACACAACACTACATTCGGGATTTCAACCGTTTGAACCATGAAACGACAACCACACGTGAACTCTATGACAAGATGCTCTCCCTCTACCCAGATCGCGCCAATCCAGGTTCCCTTTGGGGTGCTGCAAAGGCTGCCAAAGCAGAAGGTTGAGAGGCTCGGGCTGCCTTTCTACCTGCATCCTCGCACCCCTCTTGAGCAGGACGCCAGTTAGTACTTCCTCCAGTGGGACTCTGTAGATGTTTGCCGGGGACCCTGCCTTCTCGTCGTATGGAATGATGGCATAGCCGGCATATGGCCCGATGTATCTGAAGATAGTTCTTGCACACGCAGAGCCGCGACCAGTTGACTAATCTCTGGAAAGTCGTAACAGGACTCAGGAATGTCGAAAGGCATCCCCCGATCAATGGCGACACTCAGCTCAGCCAGCATTTTCACCAGACGTTGCGCATATTGTGTATCTTGTGAGGTGCGTGCTAGACGCTCTGCCATGAGATTGAGGTTTGCGGCCAGGGGCCAGAGCGCTCCATGTGTAAGGGTGGCACGAGCATGGAGGTCACCATTTGCCAGGCTTGCTTGAACGTTTCTCAGATGCTCGATACCACGTTCTAATTCTGTCTGCTGCTCCGCGGTCTGCTGCGCTTGCTCTTCCATTTGTCTATTGGCCTGTGTCAGTTGCTCGAGGGCCTTTGCCTGCTGCTGAGCTACTCGCCTATTTTCTCGTATTGTTACGAGCTGCCGCACCATAACAAGGCCAAATACTGTGAGTGCAGACAACAGAAGGACAGGGCGAATTGCCTGTTGCAGGCTATCTGTTGCCACTATATTGCGTATTACCACTACGAAGAGCCATACCAACAAGCCATAAGGGATAAACTGAAGAGGACTGAGCAAGTGATTTCTCAGGTCCTCCTCTGGACGCCTCTGATGGCGTTCTCGTCTATCAAGAGGAAAACGGCCTACATATGCAGCAATCCCGATGGTTATCAACCCGAGGAACCGCCCCAGGTCAATCCATGGGGATTCGACAGACATACCCACATGCTGCTGAATATGGAAGATAAAGTCAGAAACTACAAAGAGGCTCAGTCCTAATCCCACAACGAGCTGGCTCACGCGCCCTATGAGAGATCGGTACGTGTCTTCTTGTTCATGTAAGAGCAAGAAGAGACTAGAACTCAGCAGTATTATGTCACTTGCTGGATAATAGAGGACCAGGATCTTAGCCAGGCTCATCCCGGTAATGGTCTGAGCCAAGTTGCCCAATACGTGGTACCACGCGATTGACCAGAGAGAACCTGTTAGGATGAAGCTCTCCATGAGTAGCGCAATCCACCGGCTCTTGGCGTCAAATGATGGCTTCAACAACAGGCTGATAATGGCGAGCAACGGGAAGAGTGCATAACCACTATCTGCAAAAGAGGGAAACGCGGATCGACCAAGAGAGACAGAGGAACGCCAGACGGCCTCTCCAATTCCCCAGGCGACGATGCCAATGCCAATGAGTAACCATGAGGTCCTTTCGCGCCCATTCCAATCTAGAGCACCTTTAGTAGCAGTGGGAAGAGTCACCTTGATCAAAACCAGCCCTCCACCGATAAAGGCTCCAAGAAGAGGCGCAAACTGCCCTACGCGCAAAGCAAATACCTCATCGAGGTGAAACGTCACAAGAACAACTATCCCTAGTATTCCCACCAGCACCACTAACCCAATAAGCACCTGTGATCGAGAGTGCATATCTCCCTCCTGGCATACTGTACGCGAAGGACTCCACATGAGACCTTCCTACCACATGGGGTGATTATTTGCTCCTGGTATGAGCAGTGGCTAGTCTCGCCCATAGTGGTATATGTCAGCATGTATCTACATGTGGTAATAATACCTCATACCCGTCGTAACACCTGCAATGTAGGAAAAATGGGCCTCTATTTACCCCGCCTTCCACACCTGGTACCATTAAGATAATGTTGGCGAATTCGACTTTCGTAGGGGCGTTCTCTTTTTCTCAAGCGCCAAAGGTGGTTGATATTCCCCACTTTTGAATTCGCCGACAATATCTTAGTGGGGTCCTACCAATTAACGAATGAAGCATAGTAAATTAATACTATCTCTCTCCTCTCATGCTGCTAAGAGACAGAAATTCCCATCAATCTCGACAACTGCTTTGATTCGGTATAAAATGCAGGAGGATTGCAGTGCTGAGTTATGGGAAGGAGTCCTCCTACGGAAGAGCGAGCAGCATCACGTCCCTTATTCACTGCTGATATCACCATTCGTTTACAGCAGCTTGTGACTGGTTGGCAGGGGGCAGAGCGTAATCAGTCGTTATTTGATTTGCACAATGAGTGTCTCAACGCGGCGGGGCCAGGAGGTCGCCGCCTGCTGCCAGCAAAGCTTTTGCTCGTCAAAAATCTGGACGAGACAAACCTTCAAGCTGCAATTCGCAATGCCAATGGTAAGGGACGAGGCACTCTAGTTCGTTTTCGTGTCAAGCCGCTCGGGCGCTTTGATGCGGCACTTGTGCCAACGGGACTGGCAGGCGCAGTGCCCGATCGTTGGCTGTTGGCTATCGAAGAAAACTTGTCTCTACGTGACCAGGTAGCACTCTACGGTCACGCACTCGGTCACCTGTTGTTGAACCGCGAGCAGGAGAAGATAGGCCAGTTACCTCAACTCGACCCGCGCGATGGCTATGCCCATAGTGATATGCTGGCTGAGTTGCGCATGTTGGAAACCGTTCGCCAGCCGCTTGATCGCCGTGTACTCGAGACCTATCCTTTGTTGACGGAGCTGTTGGGTGTACGCGAGGAATCGTCAGCGCTGATCGACCTGGTTACGAGCGATCTGCGGCAGCAGCTTGCGCAATTTGGATGGCGCGGACAGTATGTCGAGATACCCTATGTCTTCACCAATGGCCGCGTCTTCATTCGAGGGACTTCCACACAGCATGGTCGGAAGTTGCGTGTCGATGCCTTGCTCCGTGCTGATGCATCCTTGCCTATAGCGGTTGTGCAGACTATCCATGCAGGGCAGACTCGTGAGGTTGTTATCCGGCAGCTCATAGAGTATGCGCATAATCGCCTGGCCGTGCCATTCGCCTACCTGCTGGAGGGTGATGGCACCATTCAAGAATTCGATTGGACTGCTTCAGATACCCCCGTTCACGCTGTACTCACGGAACTGCCGGCTCGTGACGCTCTCTGGAATCGCTGGGCAGAGGCTCTCGGCCTGGCCGGCAGACAGGCAAGAGATGCGCTTTACTATCCGTATCAACTTAGCGCCCCGAAGCCGCGCTATTATCAAGAGGCGGCTATCAATCGTGCTGTGATCGCTGTGTTGCAGGCGAAACGCAATCTGCGCCCCCCGCGCATTCTTCTCACATTGGCAACGGGTACAGGCAAGACAAAGATTGCCTTTCAATTGGTGTGGAAGCTGAAACGCACGCGGGCGATTCGCAATGTGCTCTACCTGACAGATCGTGACTGGCTATTAAGCCAGGCGATGGATAATGAATTTGCGCCATTCGGTGATGCCCGTGATCGCATTAGAGGGGAGGCAGCAACGAGCCATGATATCCTCTTCGCCACCTATCAGGCAATGGCCGATAATGAAACGCGTACCGGTCCCTATCGCGATTTCCCGCGTGACTTCTTTGACGTTATTATCGTGGATGAGTGTCACCGGGGCAGTGCCCAGGCCGACTCCAGGTGGCGTGTCATCCTGGAGCATTTTGAAAGTGCTGTCCAGATAGGGATGACAGCTACGCCCCTGAGTACTGAGACGGTACAAACGGATGAGTATTTCGGGAAACCAATCTACAGTTATTCTCTGCGCATGGGCATCAACGATGGCTTCCTCGCCCCCTATCGCGTGCGCCGCGTGCTGATGGGTCCAAAGCAGGAAGATGAACAAGCAGAAGAGTCCGAAGAAGGTGTGACTCAAGATGAAAATGATAGTGTAGCGCGTGATGAAGAAGATAGTTCTATCCCCGATAACCCGATCATAGAGGAAACTTCGGCAACATTGCGAGCACGTACTTCAGTGATCGCACAGCATCTCGCGACTTACCTGCAGCAGTCCGATCCACTGGCCAAAACCATCGTCTTTTGTGTCGATCAACACCATGCTGAGAAGATGCGCCAGGCATTAGAGCAGGCCTGCGCAGAGTACGCAACTCGCTACAGGTGGTATATCGAGCGCATCGTCTCCGACGAGGGAGCAGAGGGAAAAAGAGCCCTTGGCCGCTTCAGCACGCCGGATGAGCGAACTCCAGTGATTGTTACGACTTCGAGGCTGCTCTCCACCGGCGTTGATATCCCGACGTGCAAAAACATTGTGCTAGCGCGGCCTGTTGGCTCGCTGGTTGAGTTCAAACAGATCATCGGACGTGGCTCACGGCTGTATGAGCCTGAGAAGACCTGGTTTACTATCGTAGATTACGCTGGAGCCATCAAGCTCTTTTTCGATCCCAACTTTGATGGTGATCCCGAACTGGTGGAGGTTGAGCCACTGGTCCCCCAGCCACAAGCAGAGCAGGAAGAGACCGGGGTTGAAACTGAGGTGCCTACACGGAATGAATCTCCAGGAGTAGCAAGGATTCCTACTACCCCTTTGATCAGAGACGGAGGGGAAACCTATCCACAAAGCGAGACACCGGGAGAAAGTCCTCCTCCTGTATCCCCTCTGCCACCTGTGCCGGTTGAGCCGATTGAAGAGAAGAAAGAGGGTAGCGAACAGGGGAGTGTTGTAATACCATCTACTCAACAGCCAGCGAATTTTCCTCATGTTTCACAACCACCTGTATCTATAAATGTAAGTGTGGCATCTGTTCCGAAGACAGAACCACCAGCATTTATCAAACAGTTAAAGAACGGGATTACCATCCAGGTAATCGGAGAGGACGTCTACGACCTGGGACCAGATGGGAAAACACTGTTCCCTCGTTCATCGTATCGCGACTATACGGCAGCGGCTCTCAAGGACATGATCAAGACTCCCGCGGATTTGCGAGCACGCTGGTTAAGCAGGGAGCAGCGGGAGGCGCTGCGCGACCAGCTAGCAGAGGAGGGAGTAGACCTGCAAGCCCTCGCGGCGGCGCTACAGCATCCCGACGTTGATCCGCTCGATCTCCTTTTGCACGTGGCCTTTGGACGGGGTATGTTGACGCGCAACGAGCGCGTCGAGCGGCTCTACCGCGATCATGCAGACTTTTTCAGCCGCTACAAACCGCAAGCGCGTGACATGCTCAATGTGATACTGGAGAAATACATTGCCGGCGAAGCAGCAGATATCAGCGATACGGAGTTGTTCAAGGTGCCCCCATTGGCGGATCGAGGCACGTTTATTGAGCTGGCGGCACCATTTGGTGGCGGGTCGAAAGTACGCAGCACGCTCAAAGAATTACAGCAATTACTCTATAGCGCTTGATGGTGCATTCGCTAAGTCCTGGGAAAACCGTAGGTGCCGATGTATCGTGCACACTGCCGATTAAGAAGTTTAACAAGCAACATCGGTAATAATCGCGGGTCGCTTGTCATCCTGAGCGAAGCGAAGGATCTCGATGGGCAGCCAGATGCTGAGCGTAGCGAAGCATGACACTACCGATCTTGATCATTACTCTTCATTATCGGCTCTGGTTCTCACCCATGCATTTCCCGCATGCACCATTGAGCGTCCATCCATATTTTAAGGCAGGAAAGAGAACAGCATACTATGAATGACCTTAATCACCTTTCACAAACCTCGTTATTTAACGATGATAACGGTACTACTGACGGCGAGCAACGCGAGAATGGAGTCGCTCCCAACGGCAGCAGGGCATCCAGGAGAGCGAGGGCTCCGCTCACCAGCAGGGAGCAACTGAATGCGACGATCAAGAGCGTGCGCGACCTGTTGCGCAAGGATTCCGGGTTGGCCGGTGACACCGACCGGCTGCCGCAGTTGACCTGGCTGCTCTTCCTCAAGAACCTGGACGATTTTGAATATGCGCAGGAGGAAGAACTGGGCGAGGAGTACGAGCCGGTGATCGAACCTCCCTATCGCTGGCGCGACTGGGCAGCGGTCGAAGACAAGACGCAGCGGCTGACAGGCGATGAGCTGCTCGACTTCGTCAATAACCACCTGATCCCCTACCTTGGCCGCATCTCCGGCTCCGGCGAGCAGGATATCCGCACGATCATCGGTACCATCTTTCAAGGTACCTACAACCGCGTCCGCTCCGGCTACATCCTGCGCGAGGTCGTGGACAAGCTGAGCACCATCAACTTCAACTCTTCGGACGACATCCACGCCGTGTCGCATTTCTACGAGACCATGCTGCGCGAGATGCGCGACTCGGCAGGCGACGCGGGCGAGTTCTACACCCCGCGCCCGGTTGTGCGCTTTATCATCGATAGGCTGGCCCCGAACCTGGGCGAGCGCATGCTTGACCCGGCGTGCGGCACGTGCGGTTTCCTCGTAGAGACCTATGAGCATCTGCGCGAGCAGGCCCGCAGCCCTGAACTACACCGGTTGCTCCAGGATTCGCTGATGGGCATCGAGAAGAAATCCATGCCTTACCTGCTGGGCGTCATGAACCTGCTGCTGCATGACGTTGAATACCCAAACATCGTTGAGCGTAACGCCCTCTCGACCAATATCCGCCAGGTACGCGATGCCGAGCGTGTGGACGTGGTAGCAACCAATCCTCCCTTTGGTGGTGAAGAGGAGCGCGGCATCCTCAACAACTTTCCCGAAGGCATGCGCACCTCGGAGACAGCACTGCTTTACTTCCAGTACGTCATGGCCATGCTCAAACGCCCCAGCGGTCGCTGTGGCATCGTCCTACCCAACGGCTTCCTCTTCGGTGGTGGCGTAGCGGCGGAAGTCAAACGGCAACTGCTCAACCGCTTCAACCTGCATACCATCGTGCGCCTGCCCAACGGCGTCTTCGCGCCCTACACCGGCATTCCTACCAACCTGGTCTTCTTCGAGGCCTGCGATCCCGACGGTGAAGAGCCATGTACCCGCGAGGTCTGGTACTATGAACAACCGTTGCCGGAGGGCCGCAACAGCTATACCAAGACCAAGCCCTTGCAGTACGAAGAGTTCGCTGATTGCATCACGTGGTGGGACAATCGCGAAGAGAACGAACGCGCCTGGAAAGTGCCCGTCGAGCAGATTCTTACCAACGACTGTAACCTGGACATCAAGAATCCCAATGCCAAAGAGGATTTCGAGCACCTGCCGCCGGAACAATTGGTTGAGGATATCCTGAAGAAAGAGCAACGCATCGCAGATCTATTAAGGGAGATCAAATCTCAGATGGAGGCGACTCAATGAGTTCACCTTGGCCCAAAGTTCTCTTAAGAGAAGTACTTACAGAGCGTTTGGAGATCCCCCCAGAAGATGCAGTTGCAAATGGTGAAATACCTATCATTGCTAAGATTATGTTTAACAATGGCGGTATTCAGCTTCGTGGCGATGGTCAAACAAAAACTGGGATGATTCTTATAAAGCCTGGTGATCTTGTTGTATCTGGCATCAATGCTGCTAAAGGTGCTATTGCCATATATGAAGAAGAAAACACCAAACCAATTGCCGCTACGATACATTACAGCGCGTACGTCCCTAATAAGGACAGAGTTAATACTTCGTATCTATGGAGGTTCCTACGTAGTCGTGTATTCCGTGACTTACTGGCAGAACACATGCCAGGAGGTATCAAAACTGAGTTGAATGCCAAGCGACTTCTGTCAATCCCTATTCCTCTCCCCTCGCCAGAAGAGCAACAGCGCATTGTGGCGAGGATAGAAGAACTGGCTGCCAAGATTGAGGAGGCAAGGTGGTTGAGACTGGCGGCGGTGGAGGAGGTGGAAGTCCTTTTTGTATCCCTTATTACTCAAAGGCTTCAAGATCTTCCAATAAATGGTTCATTAAGTGAAGTACTTCTAGGAAAGCCAAGGAATGGTTGGTCCGCACGGTGTGATAATCAGGAAACTGGAGTTCCCGTACTAACATTAGCTGCTGTCACAGGCTTTCATTACCGAGAAACAGAGTTCAAAAGAACATCAGAACCTACATTCGAATCTGCACACTATTGGCTTCACCCTGGAGATTTATTGATTACGAGGAGTAATACTCCCAACTTAGTTGGCCACGCGGCAATTTATAATGGTTCTCCTAGCCCTTGTATCTATCCAGATCTTATGATGCGATTAGAAGTTAATGAGCAAATTGCATACAATCGGTTTGTGCATTACTGGCTCAGAAGTGTTCCTGTTCGCGAATATATACGCAGAATGGCTAAAGGAACAAGTCCGACAATGAAGAAAATCTCACAAGAAACTGTTATGAATATTCCTTTCCCTTCCAGCCTTTCTCTTCAATACCAACATCAGTTGGTAGAGTACATAGATGATCTAGACCGAAGTGTAAATAAACTGAAACAACTCCAGTCCGAAACCTCAGCCGAACTCGATGCGCTACTGCCTTCGATTCTCGACAAAGCGTTTAAGGGGGAACTGTGATGAGATTTGTAGGCTTTCTTTTGTCGATCATTATGGTGTGGCAACCTATATCATAGCGGCGCGACCCGCTAGAAAGCGAGTAAGTTTATGGCAACACCCAATCCGTTCCGCTACTACAATAGAAACATACTGCTGGCATTGATTATTGGCTACCTTGTTAGTTTACTTCTCGTGATAGTACCTTATGCCCTGATTGGCAGCATCAATGATACTGCTTCTGGGCACGCCTTTCTGGCATCGAGTGACTGGTTAGGTACTCTGGGCGGTATCGGCGTTCTTCTACTCATTGCTGAAGCTATATTCGTGATGGTCTATGACTGGCGTGGTGCAGTGACGCTACGCGGTTTGGCCAAGTCACAGGTTATGCGTAAGGGGCAGATGGTGAACACTAAGCCTTGGTATGTTCTCCTGTACATCTTCTTTCCTGAGATTATGCTACCAATCTACTTGATTCGTACAGCCGCAGGTCGACGCCAGGCTGAGGAGCAGAGAAAGCTTGCCATGCAACAGCAAATCGCCGTAATGGAAGCTCAGCTTGGTATTTTACCACCTACCAGCGGGACTTGTCGCGCCTGCCAAAGGCCGCTCCAGGTAGGAGCAGAGTTTTGCCAATACTGCGGCGTGCCAGTGATCGAGCGACCCAAGATTTGCCCCTCATGTGCTACGACGACATTGCCAGATGCGCAATGGTGTCCGAAATGCGGCACCCTGCTTCCTTGACATAGAGAAAGGCATAGAGATGAATATCGGCAGGCAACATCTAGCAATCGAATTGCTTGAACTTGGCGAGATGCTGTTCGATACGATGATTGAGGCAGTACAGCAGCCGGCGCAAGACAAAGAGAACGATGCACCGCTTATTGAAGAAATGCGGGCAACGGCTGACGAATTTTTCATGGCCCTGCACCTGCTATTAGAGACAGGGCAAGAAACAGGCGAACGAAACCAGTAGCATAAGGAGCATGTAGCTATGGGCATTGAAGAGGACGTGGTTGCCTCCGCCGAAGATATTTTAAAGCAGACGCCGGGCGGGCTGACGAAAGAGGCGCTGGTACGCCTGGTAACGCCGCGCCTGCCAAACCGGCTCATTCCCGCCAAAATCATCGAGATTCTGCGCAAACAGCCCCAGCATTTCACCGAGGGAGGCGATGGACGCTGGCGTTTGCGCGAGCAGGCCGGGTTGTTCCCCCTGGATGAGTCTGTTGCGGCAGCGACAACGACCATGGCTGCTCCGTCTGGACAGAACTTGCGCCAAGGCTGCTATGTTGTGTTCGACCTGGAGGCTATTGGTTCGGATGCGCTCTCGCCTGCAACGGAAATCATCCAGATTGCCGCCTGGCGCTGGATTGATGGCCTTCCCCAGAAGTCGTGGTCGACATTCGTGCGCCCGAGTGTGCCGATTCCTGCTCATATCGTAGAACTGACGCAGATCACGATGGATGAAGTGCGCGACGCGCCATCGGCCGGGCAAGCCCTGCGAACATTCTTCGCGTACGTTGGAGATTTGCCCCTTATCGCGCATAATGGCGCGAGCTACGATGGGCCGCTCATCAAGGCCACCTGCGAGCGGCTGAGCATGGTGCTGCCGCCCTCGTTTCTCGTGCTCGATACGCTGCCGCTGGCGCGTGTACTCTTGCCACTGGAAACCTCGCACCGCGTCGGTGACCTTGCCAGACGCTTCGACAGTGCTCGTTCAGATGCGCACCGTGCTGACGCTGATGTTGAGATGCTGGCGGGGATCATACAGGGCCTGGAACGCGAACTGCACAACAGCACAACGGGTGCTGCTGTCTATGAACTCCTGCGCCGTGCTGGCGATCCCTGGGCTGGCGTTCTGAAGCCGCCCGCGCAGGTTCCCACAGCTGCAGAGATCATCACTACCTTCGGCGCGCATCTCACCGCCCTTCTGCCGGAACGTGAGCCATCTATGCCAGCGTTGCCCGATACCCTGATGGTTGATGAGGTCTTTGCGCAGGCCGAAGCGCGAGGGCGCACCCGGCGCGATGTGCAGCTTGAACTGGCTCACCTGGCCACAGCTACCCTACGAGACGGCGGCTACGCGGTCATCGAAGCGGGAACGGGCGTGGGCAAGAGTCTGGGTTACTCGCTTCCCGCCGCACTGCAAGCACGTGCCAGTGGGCGGCCCGTCGCGCTCTCCACGTTTACCCGCGTGCTGCAAACGCAACTGGTTGAGCGCGAACTCCCTTTCGTGCAGCAGTTGGTGCCCGGCCTGAGCTATGCCCTGCTGCAGGGACGCGCCAACTACCTCTCGCTTTCGCGGCTGGCCGAGGAGATAGAGGACGCGCTGGCGGAGACGCGTCTCCCGGCAGCGCGGGCCTGGATGCTGGCGACGCTGGTGCGCTTCGCTGAAGTCAGCGCGCACGGCAACCTGGAAGAACTGGGCTACACGCCGCGCTCGCTGGAAGACTATCTCGCCGCCGATGGAGCCGTCTTGCAGACCCTCT
>WNGJ01010091.1_pt1 | contig 11058 bp, 12 predicted proteins | sample 5400611 | NCBI WGS metagenome assembly WNGJ01 (sample SAMN13153375, study PRJNA577476) | soil metagenome | isolation source: 40 cm soil or saprolite under Garry oak tree replicate 1 | place: USA:California | collected 2016-06-15 | reverse complement strand
CCGAGCACAGCACTGCCTTTTTCAAAGCGTTCGGAACAAATTTCTTCAGCATCGCTTTACTTTTTATCGGCGTTTTAATTGCCGGCGGACTCGTTGCGTCGGTTGCCGGCCTCATTGTCGGCGTACCCTCCTTGCGGTTGAAGGGCGATTACCTTGCCATCGTTACTCTCGGTTTCGGAGAAATCATTCGCGTTTTGATTCAGAACACAGACGCGGTCGGCGGGCCACGCGGTTACAGCGGCATCGCAAGTTACACGACGCTTTTTTGGACGTACTCGGTCGCGGCTATAACAATTTATGTTGTCGTTAGTCTGGTCGATTCCACGTATGGCCGCGGTTTTCTCACGGTGCGCGACGATGAGGTCGCAGCTGAAGCCGTCGGGATCAATACGACGCGTTACAAGGTGACTGCCTTTGTGCTCGGCGCATTTTTTGCAGGCGTTGCCGGCGGCCTCTACGCGCACAGCACGACTTACATTAATCCGAGCGGGTTCGATTTTCAGCGTTCCATCGAGATCGTGATCATGGTGATTCTGGGCGGGATGGGCAGTACCGCTGGCGTTACCTTTGCGGCAATTCTGCTAACCCTGTTGTTGGAATATCTGCGCTTCGTTTCCGGCTATGAGTGGTTGCCAGAGATCGTCCGGCGAATCGCGCAGAATCGGGTAATCATTTATTCGCTCGTGCTGATCGCGCTGATGTTGCTGCGACCGCAAGGCCTTTTCGGACGATTGCCACGAAGAGGAATTCCCGTCGGCGGCATGGCCGCGAGCCGGCGAACGAAACTGCCAGCCGCCTCGGCGTAGATCAACATGCCGATCCCGCTTCTCGATCTTCAGCAATGCAGTGTGAGGTTCGGTGGGCTCACGGCCGTTTCGGCATTCGATCTGCAAATCAGCGCGGATGACCTCTTCGGCCTCATCGGTCCGAATGGCGCGGGCAAGACGACTGTTTTTAACGTTGTCACCGGCGTTTATCACCCGACCGCCGGCGCGTCCATCTCTGGCTTGAAACCAAGCGCCATCGCCCGGCGCGGCATTGCACGCACGTTTCAAAATATTCGCTTGTTTCCGACTCTGAGCGTATTCGACAACGTGCGCGCCGGATTCAACCTGCACCTGCGTCACGGGCTCGTGCACGCGCTTTGGCGCATGGGCACGTTTTACCGCGAAGAGAACGACGTGGCTCAGCAGGTCCGAGAATTATTAGAGATTTTTGATTTGAGTAAATTTGCCGATGCGCTGTGCAGCAGTCTTTCCTATGGCGATCAACGGCGTCTCGAAATTGTGCGCGCACTCGCGACACGCCCGAAGCTTTTGCTGCTGGATGAACCGGCGGCCGGAATGAACCCGCGGGAAAAGGAAAAATTAATGGAGCTAATCCAATTAGTGAAAAAAAAATTTAAGATCGCGGTTCTTCTAGTGGAGCACGATATGAAAGTCGTGATGGGAATTTGCGAACGCATTGCGGTGCTTGATTACGGTATCAAGATCGCGGAGGGAACCCCGGCGGAAGTACAGGCCAATCCGAAGGTCATCGAAGCATATCTGGGAGAAGAAACGAAGAAAGAAGGTTGATATGCTAATTTTTTGTCATCCTGAGCGGAGCGCGGAGAAGTCGATGGATATCACAGTCCAGAATCATTTAACTTCTGATCGCAATCGATCATGCTTGAGCTAAGCAACCTCGCGGTTAATTACGGATCGATCGCTGCACTGCACGACGTGTCATTGAACGTTGAAAAAGGCGCTATCGTCACTTTGATTGGCGCAAACGGCGCGGGGAAATCGACTACGCTCCGCACAGTATCTGGATTACTGAAAATCCAGCGAGGCAGCATTCGCTACGAAACGGAAGAGATCAGCAATCTGCCGCCTCATCGAATCGTCGAACGCGGCATTTCGCAGGTACCGGAGGGTCGAATGATTTTCGCGAACCTGACCGTACGCGAAAATCTGCTGATGGGCGCTTACCTGCGCAAAGATCGAAATAAACTTGGAAGCGATTTCGATTTTGTTTTCGAAATCTTCCCGCGATTGAAAGAACGAGGGAAACAAGTTGCCGGAACATTATCAGGCGGCGAACAGCAAATGCTGGCGATCGGCCGCGCGCTTATGAGTAAGCCGCGCTGTCTGATGCTCGACGAGCCGTCTCTCGGGATCGCCCCAATTCTTGTGAAAACGATTTTTCAAAAAATCGTCGAGATCAATCGCTCGTTAGGCATCACGGTTTTGCTGGTCGAACAAAACGCCAATCTTGCGCTGGAGGTTTCGCATTACGGCTACGTGCTGGAAACCGGCAGAATTATTTTGCACGATCGCTCAAGTGCCCTACGCGCAAACGAACGTGTGAAAAGCGCCTATTTAGGAGGACGCTGATCTCCAACTGCTTTCGCCAAATCCACTTGCCGGGCTGCTCGAACCGGAACGGAGAATCGCGTCCGCGCGTTTGCGCAGGGTCTCGTTCTCGCCTTGATCGGTAAAGGTGCGTCGGGCAGCCGCAATCTCGATTAACGAAAGATCCATCGCGTGTAGAATTTCCCGCTCTTCGCCGCTCCTTAAATCGCGTTTGTCCTCATTCAAAGCATGCCTTTGGAATTGAGAGATGGTTTCAGCCAAGGTGTCTCGGTTCGATGCTCGGAACAAATCGATGAGGCGCTGAAAACTGAGATGAAGTGGTATTGTAACAAGATCGACATCGGCATGCAGCGCGATGTCATCGGGCGGCGTCGTCACTTCGTTGGAGATCGCGACGGAATTCCAAACGTCTTCAGGCTGATAATACCCGACCTCAACGCGATAGACACCGCGCTGCTGTGAAACAGTCAGAAAGGAACTCCCAGCCATCGGTTCGACTGCCGCGCTCATCTCCAGAGCCCCATCACCTCTGTAAACGCGGAGATGAACTTGTCGATCGACCGGTGTCGTCTGTGCGAACAATCGCGGCCAATCGATGCTCCAATAGGTGAAGATCGTCCGCGGATCGCGCGCGATCGCGAATAACTCAGGCGCTCCGTGAAAACGCGGGAGCTCGACGATATCGCTGAAATCGGCAGGGCTTGTTCCCGCCTCGTCAGCAGATTGTATCACCGGTCCATTGGAAATGCGGAAGCCATGCGTCCCATTTGATTTGCTCTTGGCCGGCCTGTGATTCTTGGTAGCCATGTGCGATTCCTCCTAGTTTGATCGAAATTAGTAAAAGCGAAAACTGAAACTGAAACTCGTGCTTAGGGAAAAGGATCGATTATCGCAGGTGAAACCGTACATCATTTTTAATCCAACGGCGCGATCGATTACGGATCGGGACGTCCTCCTAAAACAGCTTCGCCGACTTAATCCGAAAAAACTGTGTCTAACGAAGCGCGCAGGCGAAGCAGAAACTTTGGCGCGGACAGCAATTCGCGCTGGATGCGACTACATTATTGCGGCAGGCGGCGACGGCACGTTGAACGAAGTTATCAACGGAATCGCGATTCCGTACCGCGCGCGCAAGGTCTGCGTGGGAATTGTGCCACTCGGCACCGCAAACGATTTTGCCCGGTCAGTTGGAGTCTCTGCTGGCGTCGACGCCAACATCGATATCCTGCGCGCCAAACAAACAGCCTCGATTGATCTCGTTCGCGTGAGAAGTGAACGCACGCGCTATTTCGTGAATGTCTCTGCCGGCGGGTTCAGCGATCTCGTCAATGAGAAATTAACGCCCGAAATCAAATCGACTTGGGGACAACTTGCTTATCTTCGCAGCGCTGCGGCAGCTCTGCCCGAATTGCACACATACCACACATCCATCGTCTTCGACGACACGGAGAGATTAGCGATCGAGCTTTACAACGTCATCGTTGCGAACGGGCGATATGTAGCGGGCGGGTTGCCGGTCGCGCCAGATGCCAGCGTTCGCGATGGCTTACTCGATGTTCTGCTCATCCCAAAACGAACAGCGGGGGAAATGGCGCTGTTAGCTGCAGAGATGCTATTGGGCACGCATCTCTCGAGCGGTGCACTTATTTTTCGAAGGGCAAAGAAGATCGCCGTTAGATCGCGGCCTCGAATGTCGTTCAATGTCGATGGTGAACTGATCGGAGATCAGCCAGCAGTCTTCCAAATCATTCCTGGCGCGTTAGACTTTGTTGTAGGCAACCGATGAACGCTAAAATCATCGAAATGGATGAACTGGCTGAGCGCGCAAGGCAGTTGCGCGTCGATGGGGAGAAGCTCGTCGCTACCAATGGATGTTTTGATCTGCTCCATGTGGGTCATGTGCGCTATCTGCATGCTGCGCGTGCGCTGGGTGACGTTTTAGCAGTCGGCTTGAATGGCGATCAATCCGTTCGAGAGCTGAAAGGAATTGGGCGCCCCGTGAACAAGGAGAGCGACCGCGCCGAAGTCCTCGCCGCATTGGAGTGCGTTGATTTTGTCACGATTTTCCGCGAGAAGCGCGCGACTCGCTTCATCGAAGCGGCGAGGCCAGCCATTTATGTTAAGGGAGGCGATTACAGTTCGGACACGCTGAATGCAGAGGAACAGGCGCTGTTGCGGGAAATCGGAGCAGAGGTTCGCATTCTGCCATTTGTGCCTGGATATTCGACTTCCGAATTGCTGGGAAAACTACGACAGACGATAAAATGAAATATGTTCGACTGGGCATTCTCGGATCAGGAAAGGGAACGAACTGCCGCGCGATCCTTGAGAGCATTAGAAGTGGCGCACTGGCGGCGGAAGTTCGCGTTGTTATCTCGGATGTATTCGACGCGCCGATTCTTGAGATCGCGCGCGAATTCTTGGTTCCCAACGCTTATTTGCCGCCAGGCCGATTCCACACACGTTTAGAGCCGCAAGCCGAGGCCGATCTTGTGCGAATGCTTCGCGATAGCGGCGTCGAACTCGTGGTTCTCGCCGGTTTCATGCGTCTTCTCAAAGCGCCGGCGCTGGAAGCGTTTCCACGCCGAATCTTAAATATTCATCCATCGCTGCTGCCAAAGTTTCCCGGACTCGAAGCTTGGAAACAGGCGCTTGTGGCCGGCGAAAGCGTGACCGGCTGCACCGTTCACTACGTCGATGAAAAGATCGATCACGGAGACGTCATCGCGCAGCGCGAAGTGCAGATTTTACCTAACGACACGCCAGAAAGCCTCCATGCTCGAATTCAGATTGCAGAGCACGAATTATATCCGGCGACGATTAATAAGGTTTGCCGCGAATTGTCTGAGTAGTCAGATTTGTTCGGCTTTCTGATCGCGTTCGAGTAATTCTTGCATTGCCTGAACAGGCGATGTTCCGTCGTAAAGCAATGCTTTCACTTGATCGATAATCGGCGTCTCGATACCGAGGCTGCGCGCACATTCGAAAGCGCTTTTTGTGGTGGGAATTCCTTCGGCAATCATTTGCGTCGAGGAAGTGATTTGGATCAGGGTTTGGCCGCGGCCGAGTTGCTCGCCAACGCGGCGGTTGCGGCTGTGTTTGCTAAAGCACGTTGCGATTAGGTCGCCAGCACCGCTCAATCCATAAAACGTCTTTAAATTTCCGCCCATTGCGGTTCCGAGCCGGATCATTTCGGCGAGCGAACGAGTAATCAGCGCAGCCTTGGTGTTATCACCTAAACCGAGCCCATCACTCGCGCCGGCCGCGATCGCAAAGATATTTTTTAAGGCGCCACCCAGTTCAATACTGGTGATGTCGTCGCTGGTGTAAACGCGGAAGCGCGAACTGCCAAGAGAGTCTTGCAAATCCGCGGCGCATTGAGGGTTTCGGCAACCTATGACGGTAGCAGTAGGCAGACCACGAACGACTTCCGCTGCGAGGTTCGGCCCCGATAAAACTGCGAGTTGACGCCCCGGAAAAATTTCACTCAAGATTTGGCTCATCCGCATCCCGGTGCCGTGCTCAATGCCTTTTGTGCAACTGAGCAACAGGCTGCCCCGATCGCCGATTACTGCTCGCAAACGCATGGCAATTTCGCGCAACGCAGTCGATGGCGTGACAAATACGATCAGGCTGGCCTCGGTGCAGTCGCGCAGCTCGGGCGTGATATCGACCGAATCAGGCAACTGCAATCCTGGAATGTAATCGTCGTTTTGACGCGTTCTCTGCACACGCTCGACCCGATCCGCGTTGTTTCCCCAAAGGTAAATTCGTCGCCCCTTTTTTCCCCACAACCACGCTAGGGCTGTTCCCCAGCTTCCGGCGCCCAGGATTGCTATTCTGTCGATCTTCATTTCCGCTTGAACCGTGGTTCGGTACCGCGCACCAAACGCAAAAGATTCGAGCGGTGTCGGACAATTACAACCGCTGCTAGACAAATAGAAAAGTACAGAAGAGCTGTTTCACCTGTTTGCCCGAGAAACATCATGCTCAGAATGGTGATTGGCACTGAAAGTGCCGCGGTCATTGACGCCACTGAAACGTAGCGCGTCAGGTAGAAAATAATCAGCCAGACTGCGACCGCGATCAACGCCACAAACGGCATCAGCCCAAAGAGAGCCCCTGCCGAAGCCGCAACGCCTTTCCCCCCCTTAAAACCCAACCAAACCGGGAAAGAGTGTCCTAGCACGCATGCAACAGCCCCGACGACTCCTAATAGCTCACTCGGAATCAATACTGGCTGAGCGCGCTTTGCTATCATGATCGACATCCCAACTGCCGCGAAGCCCTTTAGGAAGTCCACGATGAAAACTGGATAACCGTAACGCTTTCCCAAAACGCGTGTCACATTTGTCGCGCCAATATTGCCGCTTCCGACAGTTCGAATGTCAATTCCTACAATGCGGCCAGCAATATAACCGGCTGGAATCGAACCAATTAAGTAGCTGAAAAACCCTGCAATGAGCAATGCGACCATCGCGATAACTGATGTTTAAGTCGTAAAGAGGTCGCGAATCTGTTCGCCAAGCCTTAGGTAAGCGATTTTTGCGGTTTTAAGTTATTCTTCTTGAGCCAGATAGAAATTATCGCGATATCCGTCGGAGTTATGCCGCTAATGCGCGCGGCTTGTCTCAAGGAAGCAGGTCGAAGGGCTGCCAATTTTTGCCTGGTTTCGGAGCGTAATCCTGCTATTCTCAAGTAATCGAGTCCATCAGGGATAGGCAGCGCGTTGCCCTCGACCAATCTGCGGTTTTGTTCGGCTTGCCGACTGGCGTAGCCTTCATATTTCAGATCTGTTTCAACTAGTTTCCAGATTTCAAGTGGCGCGACCCTCTTTATGTCTTCAGGGATGTCATGGATACCAAAATCCGGCCGCTTCAGTAACTGGGAGAGATGATCGCCCTCGACCTTCGTCTCAGTCGCTAGCTGTCGAGCCTGGCGCAGAAGCTCGACCTTTCCCTTAAAGTGGCTCCACCTTTCTTTTGAGACGAGGCCTGCGTCAAATGCCCTTTTGGTCAATCTTTGGTCCGCGTTATCGTGGCGAAGAAGCAGTCGATCCTCAGCGCGACTGGTAAACATCCGGTACGGTTCTTCCGTTCCTTTCGTGACCAGATCGTGGATGAGGACCCCGATATAAGCCTCACTTCTATCCAGCACCATGGGCGAGCGACCTTGAACTTTGAGAGCCGCATTAATTCCGGCCATTAATCCCTGTGCAGCAGCCTCTTCATAGCCAGAGGTTCCATTGACTTGGCCGGCAAAATAGAGCCCACTGATTAACTTGGTCTCCAGCGTCGGATAAAGCTGAGTCGGCGGAAAATAATCGTATTCAACCGCGTAGCCAGGCCGCATGATTTCGGCTCGTTCGAGAGCGGGAATTGAATGCAAGAACTCCATTTGCACTTCATAGGGCAGGCTCGTGGAGATTCCATTGACGTAGTATTCTTCTGTGTGACGGCCTTCGGGCTCCAGAAAAAGCTGGTGAGAGGCTTTGTCGGCAAACTTCACGACCTTGTCCTCGATCGACGGGCAATACCGTGGACCGGTGCCCTTTATCCGCCCGGAATAAAGCGGTGAACGATGCAGATTCCGCCTGATAATTTCATGGGTCTGCGCAGTGGTGTGCGTGATCCAGCAGGACATTTGTTCCACGTGGAACTCACCTCGATTATCAAAATTAAGGGTGAAAATCTCGTTCTCGACTCCTCCCTTGTCCTCGTAAAACGCAAACCGCGGAGGCGGCTCGTCCCCGAGCTGAATTTCGCACCGCGAGAAGTCGATCGAGCGCGCGTTGAGCCGGCAGGGCGTGCCCGTCTTGAATCGCCCAACGTCAAAGCCCAGTTCTCGAAGTTTTGTGCTCAAAACAGAGCTCGCATCCGCCATGCGCCCGCCTGGGCTGCTCTTCTCGCCTACGTGGAGGAGTCCGCGTAAAAAAGTACCAGACGTGATGATGACGCTACGCGCCATAAGCCGCAGTCCAAAATCTGTTTCTGCGCCACGAACTCGCCCATTATCGACAAGTATATTGGAAACCGTGGCTTGTTTCAAATCTAAATTGTGCGCGCGCTCCAAAACCGCCTTTATCCGAAATTGGTAGGCCTTTTTATCGCATTGCACGCGCGGTGCTCGCACTGATGGTCCTTTCGCCTTGTTAAGCATCCGAAACTGAATCCCGGTTGCATCGGCATTTATCCCCATTGCCCCGCCCAAGGCATCAATTTCGCGTACAATGTGACCCTTCGCCAAGCCGCCAACCGCAGGATTGCATGACATCTGACCGATCGTATCCAAGTTCTGTGTCAGCATCAGAGTCCGGCAGCCGATGCGAGCCGCCGCCAAAGCCGCTTCGATACCGGCATGACCGCTACCGACAACCAAGACATCGTACTGAGTGGGAAGCTTAAACATTGGCAAGTGCCGTCACGGAGTTCCTCGTTTGGTAACGGAAGCAAATCGCTCAGGCAAAACGTGAGACCCAAAAAAATGACAAAATGTCATATAGACATAATCCGTTGGAGTCGTTTGTATTACGTTGATACAGCTTGACGCTCTGCATGTTCCAATGTCGATAATTCCTTCGATCTGCGAATTGCTCGCAATGCGATGCGCGTCAACAAAATAAACAGGAGAGCAGTGGTCAAAAACGCACCGCCCCAAGTCCAGTACTCAACCAGTCGCGGATGGCTTCTTCCCCGCGCCAAGTTCAAGCCGAGTTGGCCCAGCGTCCCGAGATAAGCATACAGAAAAAGACCCGGCGCGCGTCCGATCGAGGTCCAAAGCATGTAGGTGCGGAATGGGATTCGTGTCAGACCATAAACGTAGTTCAGCAGACTCGTTGGGAAAAGCGGATGTAACTGGCTCAAAAATATGATCTTCCATCCCTCGCGTTCCACTGCTGGCTCCAGAAGGCGCAGCGTTGCGCTTTGGGAAAGCTTTCGGCTCAACCACCGTTTACCTAACCATCGGCTGAGCGCAAACGCAATCCCCGCCGATATGCTGTTGCCCAGAAGCACGATGAAAAAGCCCCACCAAAGTCCAAAGAAAAAACCGCTCCCAACGCTCAACAATCCGCCGGGAAGCAGCAGGACATTGCACAAGGCGAATAGCAGAGGGTAACAAACCGCGCTCCACGCTCCCCAATGCATCACACGCTGTTGCACGGCGTCGATAAGATCGATAAGCGGGAAAAAGCGCGAAAGCAACAGTAATACCCCAATCGCCATTGCGAATAGTGCGAGCTGAAAATAGAGCGCGCGCCGGCCTTCGAACATCCCCAGATTCTGCGCGTGTCAAAGACTTCGCGCAAATTTCGCCAGCTCGCTCGTCGTTTCGTAATGCAAAAATGGCATGATCAAATAGACGCCGGCAAATGCTCGAGCGCGGCGACAATGATCTTCTCCGCGATGCGCATCCCGCACTTGTGCGCCTGTGATCGCTCAATTTGCAAGCCGCTTGCGAACCTCCTCGCTTGACTGAACCGTAGGGGTCTGTGCGCTCCGCCGACGTGGAATGCCGAGGCTGTCAAAAATTATCCGCGTGGCGTCCGAACGATTGAGTGTGTAGAAGTGAATGCCGGCCACGTTGTTATCCAAAAGATCGTGACACTGTTCCAAGGCGAAATGAACGCCGACGCGCCTGACCCCTTCAGGATCGTTTTCGCATCGTTGAAGAGCACGCAGAAGCTTGGCTGGGAAGCGCGCGCCCCCGGCCAGTTCCGCGATGCGTTTGAATCCGTTCATGGAGGTAACAGGCATGATGCCTGCGATAATGGGGATATGAATGTCGGCGAGCGCACAACGTTCGCGGAAATCGAGAAAGTCGCGATTATCGAAAAATAGTTGCGTGACGATGTAGTCGGCGCCGGCGTCCACTTTCGCTTTGAGATGATCCATTTCAACCAATCGATTCGGCGTTGCGGGATGTCCTTCGGGGAAACCGGCCACGCCGATCCCGAAGCCGCGGCGATCTGGATGCGCGCCGGATTCGTTAAATCGGCGAATGAACTTAACCAGATCGATCGCATGTTGAAACGAATCGCGCGATTTATTGTAAGGAATGTCGCGCGGCCGATCGCCGCCGAGCGCGAGGATATTTCCGATCGCCGATCTGGCGTATCGAACTAAAATCGCTTCGACCTCATCTTCATTGTGGCAGATGCACGTCAGATGAGGGATCGGGTCCAGTTTTGTTGCATGTTGAATGCGCTCGACAAGGTCGTGGGTTAAATCTCGCGTTGAACCACCGGCACCGTAGGTGACGCTGACAAAGTGCGGCGTGTACGATTCAAGATCGCGAATCGTTTGGTAGAGAATCTCGGCAGCCGCCGGCGTTTTCGGAGGAAAGAACTCGAACGAAAACGTCGGAGAATCCCCCCGCATGATGTCCGTGATGTGCATGATTCAAAGCTTATCTTCGTTCGTACCGCGACTTTCGGTCAACTGACCGAGCAGATTTCGACCATGAAAGCTCGAGTCTAAACTCGAAAAGCCTGTGCCAGCATGGCGTTTAACATTTCGGACCGGCAAACCGCGATCGAGTAGTAGTGTCCCCATCGCGCCGTCACCGCAGACGATTCGCGTTTGCAGTTCCTCAAGCAGATTCACAGAAGATGCGATTAGCGTTTCACACGCGAGGGGTCAAATTATGGCAAGATCGCAAACACCCGAGCGGGAAAACCGGAGCCGCCCTTGGGTTTCGGAAA
>WNGJ01008299.1_pt1 | contig 11059 bp, 8 predicted proteins | sample 5400611 | NCBI WGS metagenome assembly WNGJ01 (sample SAMN13153375, study PRJNA577476) | soil metagenome | isolation source: 40 cm soil or saprolite under Garry oak tree replicate 1 | place: USA:California | collected 2016-06-15 | reverse complement strand
ATCAGTGGGTGACCCGACGAGTACTAATTGAGTTGCTGTTCGAGCTGGTTTTTCTTTATTTTTCACTTCCACAAATGCTTCGATTAATTGGATAAGCTCTCGTTCGGTATGGGTATAGGCGAGGCAGAGGTAGACGAAGCCTGTCTCTTGCGGTAGTCCCAGCTGACTGTGCGCCTTTGTACGTGTTACAGGCTGGGCGAAGTAGCCACGAAAGCCGGGATGCGGCAGGCAACGCACGCGCCTGCGCAGCTTCTTATCGGGGTAGAGCTGGTCGGGTTGCCGTGTATAGGCAAGCACAATGTCACTTGTGTAAAGCAAGTTGCGCTCCAAAGCGCGACGTGAAAGGAAGCGTAGATTGCGCGTGCTCTGCCACCATCCGCCTGCGTCTGTAGTCACGATGCGTATACCCCAGCAGCGGGCCAACCAGAGCCGAAACCAGAGCTGCTGCCGCTGTCGATACGTCAAATGTAACGCGCCTGGCCGGTAAAAATGGACGATGGCCATTGATTGTCCCTGGTATGCACGGTGTCGCCAGAGCCAGGGTATGGGAATAGTAGCAGCCACCTGGGTGCAGGAAACATCTTGCAAGCTGAGAGCATGTGCCAACACATCTGCCGTAGCATCGGGCTCGGGGGAACGAACAAGGAGCACAGCAGGCGTTGTCACCTCTGGTGGCGCGTGTTCGAGGAACTGGAGCTGCTGCTGCAAGCGGCCCCAACTTTTCGCCTGGGCCATCGCCGCCTCTAAACGCTCATGCGTTGAACGGCCTGCCAGTCGGAGGAGCGGGCGATGGAGAAGTGCCAGGTAACCAATCTCACGCAATTCTGGCAAGATTGCGTGAAGTACCTGTGTATGAGTTTGATGACCAGCATCTGCATTATGCAGTTTGCTGGCATAGTGAGCCAGTACTTCAGAACGCCCTTGCCAGTAGGCCCGGCCAACAAAGTACGCACGGCGCAAGCGAGCGGCGGGGACACGGTGCGCAACTACGGCTCCAGGTTCGTACCAGAGGGTATAGCCTGCTTTCGAGAGACGATGGCATAAGTCCTGCACCTCCATGCTGGCAGGTATATACAGGCGCTTGCTGAGAAGCGGCGAGAAATAGCCAATACTGCGCAGGGCCTCGATCTTCACAGAGAAGCTGCTGCTGCTAAAAGCCTCTTGCAATTGCGTTCGGGTAGGCGTGGGGGCAAAGTAGCCCAGCATGTCTAGTAGATCATCGGTCAGCCAGTATGGACGTGGGGCCTCCCAACGCAGTTCAACGCGTCCGCCAATGGCGTCTGCCCCTGTTTCGTCATAGGCCTGTAACAAGCGTTCGAGAAAATATGGATCTGCTAGCGTATCATCATCCAGAAAGACGGCAATTTCGCCCGCTGCCACCAGCAGTCCTGTATGACGAGCATGGGCCAGGCCATTCTGAGGTTCCAACAGGCACTGTACTTGCCAGGTTTCTTCTGACTTCCTGCCTGGTTGGGCGCCTGCACGCACATAGGTACGAACGGCGCTGAGCGTACCATCTGTAGAGCCGTTATCTATGACTATCACCTCGAATTGGTGATATGGCAGTGTTTGGCGTCGCAGGCTGGCCAATGCCGAGAGCACAAGATTGCGCCGGTTGTATGTGCAGAGAATGATACTAAGACGTGGTGATGTGCTTATAAACACGTTCGATGATCCCCCCTCCCACGGGCAACCACAAGGGTCCCAGTTTCCACGCCCCTACGTGGCAAGGATCAACTTCCGACACATTAGAATTGAGCCTGTGGCAGATACAAACTGTGCTGCCGCGCTGGCAAGGGCCGCGCCGGTCACTCCCCACAGCGCGATGCACGGCAGGGCTAAGACAATATTTAAGAGTGCCGCACTTGTACCAAGCCTTATCTGTGCTCGTTTGCGATCGGCGTTGGCAAGATGAGTCAGGCTGACAGTCGCGACACTCCCAAACGCCGCGGAGATGAGCAGGATACGCAAAGGAGTGACGACAGGCAGATAGGCAGATCCAAAACAATACGAAATGATAACCGGGCAGAACACTAGTGTGCCTATACATAACGGAATGGTCAGGCAGGCAACATACAGTGATGTTTTAATGAAGGCGTCACCGGCATTGGTATAGCGCTGGCCCGGCACATAGTGCAGGAGAAGCGGCAAGATACATGTAGAGAGCAGGGTCGGTGAGATATCTATGACACGCACACTTATGGCGGAACTCAATGCATAAAAGCCCAGTTCAGCAGAGCTATGGCCATGGGCTAAAAGCAACAATTCGCTGCGTTGCCAGACGATAACATCCAGGGTGAAGAGCAGCAGCGAATTGTTCAGCCCTCGTGTTAGTCGATCCTGCAAAAGTATTCCCGGCTGCATGGCCTGCCTCATAGGCAGCAAGCGCATGATGCAGAGAAGTGCAACAGCCAGCGTTAGCGTACCTGCTATGGCGGAGACAAGCAGGAATATTCCAACCCGGTCACCCTGTAACTGAATAGCTATAAGTACCAAAAACAAGTTCGTTCCTGCCCCGAAGAGGTGAATGACAGCAAGGAGATCGAAACGGCGCAGGCTGCGCAGTGTGATTCCGGCAACACCGCTCAACAACAGGGGAAGCGCCGTTAGCCCGGCCAGGAACAAGAGTAAGGCAGGCGCGCTTGCTGCAAAAAACCAGGATAGGGGGAATGCCAGCAGCAGGTATAACAAACAATAGAGTAAGATTCGCCGGTATTGTCGCTTCCAGACGAAGTAAAAGGCGCCTGCCACCAGGCGGGGCCCTTCTTGACCCTGGATTTCAGCCATATGACGGCTCGTCATCATCGACATGCCGACACCAACAGCAGGTACCGCTACTGTCGCCAGCCACAGCACAAACATATAGATACCAAAGGCACTGGGACCCAGGGTGCGGGCGATCAGTACCGTGGCAGCAGTGCTCAGTGCAAAAGAGCAGCTTGCAGCAGTCAAGCGCCAGATACCTGGGCGTATAACGTTATGTTTTCCTGAAATTGTTTGTGGATGTTGTAAAAACATATTCAACCCCTCCACTCAGCTTGCCATTCAGAGAAATATCAGAGAGAGAGAGCAATAGGCCGGGCACGTCCTCGACTGTTGCTGTGAGCGAACGCCCGTGTGAGGCGCATAAGAAGACACTTTTATTGGGGATCATCGGCAACTCTGGTGTTAGAGCCGCACTCCAGGAAAGACACCATAATATTTCATCCACCTACATCCTCCCATCATCACAGGTGCCAACTTTGATTTTCAGTATGCCATAGCCCGGTAGACTTTAGCGTACTAAAATGGTTATAAGTGGGTTGAGTTTTGCTCTTATTACGTTAAGGATTGAATATCTAGAATAAAGGCGGTTTAGTGCTGAATTGGCGATGCGTGGCTCGCCAATTCAGCACTAGAAAGCTGCCGCTATAGCGAAACTCTGCCTGGTAGCCTCGACAGGATGTGAGGTATAAGCATCATCTCTATCGTTTAAGCTCAGGGTACGCCGCAGTGTCGCCAGCGCTGCCTGGATGCGCTTTTTGAGGGTATTTTCTGATATATTTAATGACCGCGCCATTTCAGGGAGGGTCATACCATAGTAGTAATGAAGCACAATCACCGCTCGCTGCTTGACAGGTAAGTTCTTGATGGCTTCCGCGAGATCCCAGTCACGTTCCATGCGCCCTTTGTGGTCATCGGCTAGCCGGGCCATCATGTCCATTTCTTGCTCGCAGAGCGACTGGCGTATAAATGCGCTGGAGCGGGCTAATTTACGCTTAAAGCTGATGCACTGGTTAACTACGATACGCATCAACCAGGAACGCAGAGCTCCTGCCTCGCGCAATTCCGGTAGATGGTGCCATACCTGGATGAGGGCATCCTGTACGACATCTTCCGCGCTATCTTGATCTCCAACAATCATTCTCGCCGTACGCAACATTAATGAACCGTACTGTGTGGCAATATCGTTAAAGGCTTCTTGTTCCCCTCGCAAGGCTCGTGCGACAAGAGTGTGCTGAGGGGGCATAGCAGAGTCAAGCTCTGCCACTATCGACTCATTGGACATCGCTTCGCTTGCCGGTTTTTCAAAAAGCTCGTTTAACGGTTTATCTTCGACAACATCCAAAATAGTGATCTCAGCCTCGAGTACTGGCATATTGCAATTCCTTCTCGCTAACATTGTACAATCTATATACATATATATAACACACTTTGTACAAATTTGCAAGATGCACACACTCGTGGTTTTTAACGTGAACAATGTTTGCATAGGGTTCTATTATGTTTACGAAGATCGGGGCGTCGAGGATTACCGAAAACAGTTCGAAGGCCGATTAGATTTTTTTTTGTACATTATGCTTGCTTTGCCCGTTGCAACACGCCCTGTTGTCCACTTTGACGCTCGAGCCCAATAAAGTATTGCAATCCCTTGCCGTAGAGATCATCGCGTCGTGTTAGACGGGCAGCATCACGCTGCTGGCCCAGCGCCAGCAATACACGATAAGCAACCCACTCGGCGAATCCTTCCACAATCTGAAGTGATTGTGTTGAGGGCGCGTGGAATGATTGCCAGGCATGGGCCAGTTCGTGTGCCGCAACGGCCCGGAAGAGTGTCTGGGGAAGTAAACGCTCAATGTAGATGGTCCGATCTTCGTTGATACGCTGGAAGAAACCAAGCAGGTGTTGGTGTTCAGGCCCCAGGGGCTTGTCGGAACCCTTGAGTATACCTGCCTGTTGATTTAACTGAATTAAGGTAGCACGCTCAACAATGTTAAGTTTTGGTAATGCCGGGATTTCCAGGCGCACTTCCCGCTTCAGAAGAGCATTGGTTTCGCGGTAGAGTCTTTCGGCCTCTTCAAATCCGGTTACGGCTGAACGCAGACAGGAGGCACATCGGTACACATCACCGCCTCGTCCAGAGAAGACTTTACCTTGATCGTCTAAAGGCGTGCGGCATATGTCGCAATGCGGGCGTGTTTTGAAGCAAGATTCGCAGTATTGTACAGCCGAATCACCAATAATGTAGTAGCTTCCCAGGATTGGCTCATGACAGCAGGGACAAACTTTGGCTTTGCTGCGACATGCAGGGCAGATTAATACTCCGCGTGCTGGTGTAAGCTGGCGCGAGGGGATACCGCATCGGCTGCAATGAGGGACATTGGTATTGCAACGCTCACACACCACTAATCCATTATCATAGGTGAGATAGGTGCCGTGGAGCTTTTCCCCACACAAATGGCAGAAGCCTGGTTTTTTCTCTTTCATCTGTTTAATCTAAAAATGCAACGCTCGACTGCTTCAGCCAGCATACTCTGCTGCTAGCCGCCTGTCAATAGCCCGGCCGTCGCCCACTCTCCCACTCTGGTTCTGCTTGACGCAAGCTCAACCACGATGTATGCTCTTGCTAATGCAAGAGGCTTCCTGCAGCAAGCAAAGGAGGTGAGCGATAGATCAGCGAATCGAGCACATTCTGGCACAGATACCGGGTTGGCGCAACACTGACGCACTGGTAACGCCTCTGGTTGGTGGCATCACCAACCAGAATTACCGCGTGGATATTGGAGGCGAAACCTTTGTGCTGCGCATCGGAGGCAAAGGTACGCAACTCCTCGGCATAGACCGGGGCCGCGAACACACTTGCACGGCGATAGCCGCGCAGATGGGAGTTGGTGCAGAAGTTATCCATTTTCTCGCATCTGAAGACGCGCTCGTTACTCGTTTCATCGTGGGTACAGCTATCTCCCCTGAAACTGCTGCTCAGCCTGAGACGATCAGGCGTATTGTAGATTCCATCAAGCGTTACCATGCCGGGCCGGCCTTCCCCGGTACCTTCTCACCTTTTGAGACGGTGCGCAACTATCATAAACTGGCACTCGAACATGGCATCACCTTCCCCGAGACGCTCCCCCAGGTTTTTGCCTTGATGGAACAGATCGAGGAGCCCCTTGGGGAACTGTACCGGCCAAAGCCTTGCCACAATGACCTACTCGCCAGTAATTTTATTGATGATGGGCACACCATCAGGATCCTCGATTGGGAGTACGCTGGCATGGGCGATATCTTCTTCGACCTGGGAAACTTTGCCGTCAATCAAGCTTTGAACGATGAGCAATGCGAGCTGCTTCTCCGTTACTATTTCGGCGAGGTGCAGCCTGTAGACGTGGCGCATTTGCACCTCATGCGGCTTGGCTCAGACCTGCGCGAGTCGTTCTGGGGCTTTTTGCAAATGGGCATATCTGAACTCGATTTTGACTACCGGGAGTACGCTCACCACCATCTCGCCCGCTTCCTACAAAATGTTGCCACGCCGCCATTCAGCCGCTGGCTACGGGATGTAAAAAATTCGTAACGCATCCAGACAGGAGACCCACCCATGCAAGATCAAGCCAGGGCCGTCATCATCGGCAGTGGCATTGCCGGTTCCAGTATTGCCTACCACTTATCTGAGTCAGGTTGGCGGGATATTGTTGTCCTCGAACAGGGACCATTGTTCGCTGGCACAACGTCACATGCCCCTGGCCTGGTGGGGCAACTGCGCTCCTCTGTCAGCCTGACGAAGATGCTGATGTATAGCGTAGAGCTTTACAGGCAGCTTCAAGTAGATGGCAAGCCTGGCTACTTCGAGGTGGGCAGCTTGCGCTTAGCTTCATCGAAAGAGCGCCTGGAAGAACTCAAGCGTCAGACAGGCTTCGCCAGGGGTGTCGGGTTGGCGGCAGAGCTTATCAGCGCGAGTGAAGCCAGGTATATGTTTCCTATGATGAACACGCGTGGAGTCGAAGGAGCTTTATACCTGCCAACCGATGGCTCTGCACGGGCTCCTATCCTGGCCGAGGCGCTGGCAAACGCGGCCCAGCAATCTGGAGGCGTAACCTTCTATCCACACACTCGCGTTACGGGTATCGAGGTCAACAACGGATATGTGCAAGCAGTACACACAGCGCAAGGTCGTATCAGCACTGAGATCGTCGTCGTGGCTGCAGGCATCTGGTCTCCACGCGTCGGGCGCCTGGCCGGCGTCTCCATCCCCCTCGTGCCCATGCAGCACCAGTATGCCATGACCGCTTCGCTGTCCGAGCTGACTGGAGGCATCAGCATACCCAACCTGCGCGATCCCGATAAGCTGGTCTATCTGCGCCAGGATGGTCAGAGCCTGGTCCTCGGTGGCTACGAGCGCAATCCCGCTGCATTCGACGTTGACGCTATTCCCACTGCTGCTAATCCTACCCTCCACAGCTTTGATCCACCTCGCTTTGCCAGCCTGCTAGAGGGATGCATTGAGCGTGTCCCCGCCATAAGGGATGCCGCATTGGTCAAACAGGTCAATGGGCTGGAGTCGTTTACACCGGATGGCGAGTTTATCCTGGGGCAGTCGCCTGAGATAAGGGGCTTTTGGCTAGCCTGCGGCTTCTGCGCCCATGGCATCTCTGGCGCTGGGGGTGTTGGCAAAATGATGGCTGAGTGGCTCGTTGAAGGAGAACCCGGCCTCGACCTGTGGCATATGGATATTCGCCGCTTCGGCGCGTATACATCCAGTCGCCGCTACATCTCTACGCGTACCTCTGAAATATATAGCACTTACTACGATATCAGTTATCCAGCACAAGAGCGCAGCAGTGCGCGTAAATTGCGTCTCAGCCCCGTCTATAACCGTCTGGAGGAGCTGGGCGCGGTCTTCGGCGAGAAAGCCGGCTGGGAACGCCCTAACTGGTTCACAACAAACGAAGTCCTGGCAGCAGGTCAGGATTGGCCGGCACCCTACGGTTGGACCAGTCGCTATTGGTCACCGGCCATCGGAGCCGAACACCAGGCCACCCGCGAACGCGTCGCTATCTTTGACGAGACCTCTTTCAGCAAATTAGAAGTGCTTGGTGCTGGAGCGGCTGCCTTTTTACAGCGCATCACCGATAACCAGATGGATCAACCAGTAGGAGCCATCACTTATACGCAGATGCTGAACTCTCGTGGCGGCATCGAGTGCGACCTCACCGTCACCCGCCTCGCTAACGATCGCTTCCAGGTCATCACAGGTACAGCCTTTGGTATCCATGACCTCTCCTGGATGCGCAGCCAGATGCCCGCGGATGGCTCGGTCTACGTCAATGATATTACTTCTGGCCGCTGCTGCCTGGGTGTATGGGGACCATGCGCTCGCGAGCTGATGCAGCAGGTGAGCGAGAACGATTTCTCTAATGAAGCCTTCCCCTATCTGACTGCGCAGTATGTGACAATCGGCGACATTCCGGTGCTGGCTTTGCGTGTCACCTACGTGGGTGAACTCGGTTGGGAAATCTACGCGCCAATGGAATATGGTCTCAAGCTCTGGGATACCCTCTGGGCAGCGGGCCAATCACTCGGTATAGTTGCCGCCGGCTACCGGGCTATTGAGTCGCTACGCCTGGAGAAGGGCTATCGCTACTGGAGCGCCGATATCCACTCCGAATATAATCCCTACGAAGCGGGTCTTGGCTTTGCCGTCAAGCTTAAAAAAGGTAATTTTCTTGGTCGAGAGGCAGTAGAACGCATCAAAGCAGAGGGTATTACACGCAAATTGTGTTGCCTGGTCGTCGATGATCCGCGAGCCGTGGCTCTGGGCGGTGAGCCTCTCCTCGATGGTGAGCGTGTGTTGGGCCGTGTAACCAGTGGAGGCTACGGTTACACTGTACGCCAGAGTATCGCCTACGGGTATTTGCCTGTAGAATACGCCACGCCAGGAACTCAGATCGAGGTGCAGTTGTTTGGTGTCAGGTATGGAGCAACGGTGATGAAGGAACCGTTATATGATCCTAAAAATGAGAAGATTAAATGTTAACAAGCGCCCGCGGGTGCTTGTTAACAGATACTCTAATGATGCGCAAGCGATGTTGAGCTTTGAGCTACTTGTTCTTCTTCCTTCACCTCTGTTGACAGGAGAGAGGCCAGTGTTTCCGGTGCAATCGTCTCGCCCGTCTGTGGATCGAAGACAACATCGTCTCGTGAACAGTAGCGCAAGCGATTCCAGTTCTGCATAGCCCGGTCCCATGCAGCATAACGCTTCTGCGCTTCCATGTCACCACGCACCACTTTGGTAAAGGCGACGTAAGAAAGAATCAGAGCAGTGACAATACAGATGAGAGTCAGCAGGACAAGGGCAAGTTCTCCCCAGGAAAACGCTTGTTGGCCAAAACTTTCGGAGCCGACCAGGACAAGAATAAAAAAAATGCAGACGCCAACAATCAACATGCTGAACACCATATACCGGAGTATAGATACAGTTTTCCCAGGCATAGGTGGTGGAGCAAAACGCTCCAGGCCCTCGTTGTACGCAGCTTGTAGACTTTTTACTTTGTCTGCCTGGTGACATACTGGACAGACCGGTTTCTGAGCTTCGGCAGATTCCATAAACGTCCTCCCTGTGTTGATCGAATGAATTACGAGCAACAATAATATTATTATAAAAAGCATATCACGTAGTTACAAGTTCGACAATAGCATTTACAGCTTCTTTCATTTGACACACCCCGCCTCTCTCGCTACACTACAATCAGATATCCAGCCAGTAGAGAGGAACATCCATGACAACATCTATCACCATCGTAGGATTAGGACCAGGACGATGGAGCGATCTCACCTTGCAGGCACATACAGTCTTAGCACAGGCGGCAGCAGACAACAAAACTGTCTACTTTCGAACCCTCATACATCCAACCCTTGAACCACTCAAGGCAGCCATATCCGATCTGGACATCGAATCGTTCGACCGTCTCTATGATGAGTCCAGTAATTGGGATACGCTCTACCAGCAAATTGCAGCAGAGATATGTACCCTGGCGGCACAACAACCCGTTATTTACGCTGTCCCAGGCCACCCGCTCATCGGAGAAGCATCGGTACAGCGCGTGCTTTCCCTGGCGCGAGAGCGCGGGCTGAGCACCAGCGTTGTCGCAGGTCTCTCATTTCTGGAGCCAGTCTGCACCGCCCTGGAGCTTGATCCCCTGGAAAGCGGCACACAGATTGTCGATGCAACCACCCTTGCCGCCCTTGCCGCAGACGAAATAGCCGGGAAGATCATTCCTACCCTCCCGCTGCTGGTGGCCCAGGTCTATAATCGTCGCATCGCCAGCGCCGTCAAGCTGGCACTGAGCGAATTGTATCCCGACGAGTGGCCTGTCAGGTTAGTAACCGCGGCTCTTACAAGCACTGAAAAGACCGCAGACCAGCGTGAGACAGTTATTGAAATGCCGCTGTACGAACTCGACCGCAACAGCCTGGCCAATCACCTCAGCACGCTCTATGTCCCGCCCCTCGATGAGTTGACGGCCTTACGCTTGCCTGAGACGCTACGTTACGTCACTATGCGCCTGCGACGCGACCCCGACGGTTGCCCTTGGGATCGCGAGCAGACGCACCAGTCCCTGGTTCATTACGTCATCGAGGAAACCTACGAGGTCGTGGAGGCATTGGAAGAGAACGACATGGAGAAGTTGGCCGACGAACTGGGCGACCTGCTGCTCCAGGTTTACCTGCATGCTGAAATCGCACGCCAGGAAGGAGACTTTGCCATCGGCGACGTCTTCGAGCACGTCAACGCCAAGCTGATTCGCCGTCATCCCCACGTTTTTGGCGAGGTCAAGGTGAGCGGCGCCGGGCAAGTGGTGCAGAATTGGGACGCTATCAAGAGACAGGAGAGGATAGCCGCCGGCAAAGACGTGCAGTCGGAAAGCGTACTTGACGGTGTGCCCCTTACCGCTCCCGCTTTGATTGTTGCCCAGGAGTACCAGAAGCGCGTCGCCAGGACAGGCTTCGAGTTTGAGAACTTACAGGGCGTATTGAAAAAGCTGAGCGAGGAGTTACAGGAATTGCAAGAGGCCACCACGCCAGAACATCAACAAGAAGAGATGGGCGATGTGCTATATATGGTGGCCAAGGTAGCTCGCTGGCTAAATATAGATGCGGAAGAAGCTCTGCGCCATGCCAATCGCAAGTTCCGCCAACGTTTTCAAGCCATGGAGACGATTATTCGAGAAGAAGGGCGTACGTTTTCCTCTTATAGCTTAGAGGAGTGGCTTGCTTTGTGGGAGAGCGTGAAAGGATAACCAGG
>WNGJ01008298.1_pt1 | contig 11060 bp, 9 predicted proteins | sample 5400611 | NCBI WGS metagenome assembly WNGJ01 (sample SAMN13153375, study PRJNA577476) | soil metagenome | isolation source: 40 cm soil or saprolite under Garry oak tree replicate 1 | place: USA:California | collected 2016-06-15 | reverse complement strand
AGCCGGTCTCAATGGTCAGCGAGCGCTATCGTGACTTCGCGACGTACAACACGATGATCTACGAGAAGGGCCAGCTGTTCTACGAGCAGCTGCGCTACATCGTGGGCGACGACGTGATGCGGAAGATTCTGCGCACGTATTACGCACGCTGGCGCCTCAAGCACGTGGACGAACAGGCGTTCCGCGACGTCGCCGAGGAAGTCTCGCACCAGGATCTGAAGTGGTTCTTCGGCCAGTGGCTGCACGGCACGCCATTGATCGATTACAAGATCGGCAAGGTGAAGCGCAGGAAGATGGCTGACGGCAGATGGCGGACCGCAGTGACGATCGAGCGCCGCGGCGACGGCCGGATGCCGATCGAGCTCGGCTACGGCGATTCGATCGTGGCGCGTGTCAGTGGCCAGGGCGAGCGCGAGACCGTCGAGTTCCTCAGCGACAAGAAGCCCAAGCGGCTCGTCCTGGACCCGCGGCAGCGCGCGCACGACTGGAATGCCCTCAATAACTACTATGGCAGGCGTCCCATGCTGGTGCGCCTCGACTATCTGAAGCGCGCCGAGCCGCCGCGCGACCGCATCGTTACGAGCTTCCTGCCGGCAGTTTGGTCCAATGATTTCGGCGGCGTCACGATCGGGATCCGGTCGCGGCAAGACTATCTGGGCCGCTTCAACAAGAACTTTAGCGTCGTCTCCTATGCCTTGGATCCTGACTTCGCCGGAGCTTCCAACTCGACGCAGCGCCGCTACGGCTTTTACCTGCGCTTGGGCAACCCGGTCAGTCACCCGATGCCGCGCACCGATGCGTCGGTGGCTGGGTGGAGCGTCGAGGGGCGCGTCGGCGCAGCCATCCACACCGATCGCTCGCTCCGGAAGCATCTGACATTTGGCCCCGACGTCCACGTCGGCTTCGACGCGATCTGGATGGCCGTGAACGATCTCGGCTACGTGGACCGCCGGCTGTGGGACAACGCCGGCACGATCGAAGTGGGACCGTGGTGGTCGATGACGAAGGTGCGCGGCAACCGCGTGTGGCGCGCCCGGGTCGGTGTCCCGGGCGGCATCGTGTACCGCAATCCGGGCGTCGGCATTCAGGCGAAGAGCCGCTACGATATCGAGGCGTTCGCCCGACCCACCGGCGAACTCAGTCTGCGGACGCCGGTGCTCGGCGTCCGGCTGTTCTTCGGCGCCTATATGGCGGACACCAACTTCGCGCCGCCGCTGCAGCGCCGCATCATGGTGGCGGGCGCCGATCCGTACACCACATTTGCCAATCCATTGCTGCGCAGCCGCGGGGCGCTGTTCGTGCGGCCCGATTTCCACTATCAATCACCAGGCGACGCCAACCTCCGTGCCTTCCGCCCCGACCTCGGCGGTCGCTGGGCCCTCGCGTTGAACGTCGAGGGCACGAAGACGGTGTACCAGCGAGAACAAGGGGGGTTGCTTGCCGCCCTCACGTTCGAAGCGTTCGCGGACGCGGGTTTGGTCGATACCCTTGCCGTGCCGGCGTCAGGCCGTCACTCTCAGACGACCTTGTATGACGCGGGGGTTGGTCTCGTAACGCGGCACCGCATCAACGACCTCGCATGGACAATGCGCTTCGAGGTGCCAGTCATCGTCAACCGCTGGGACTACGCGGCCGACGGCACGGACAAGCGCGTGCGATTCCGCTGGCAGGTGAGCCTGGAGCCCAGCTTTTGAACGACCGGCGCGCGTTTTTCCAGAGCACCATCGGGAAGCTGCTCAACGAAGTTGCGCGGCGGACCGAGGAGCGCGTCGCACCGAAGCGCTGGTTTCGCCCGCCCGGCGCGGCGCCCGAAGTCGCGTTCGTGGCGGCCTGCACCCGTTGCGGCGACTGCATCGACGTCTGCCCCGTGCACGCGATCGTCAAGATGCCCGCGAACGGCGGCGGCCTGGCGGCCGGCACGCCTTACCTCGATCCGACGACACGCGCCTGCATCGCGTGCGAAGACATGCCGTGCGCCGCGGCGTGCGAGACTGGAGCGTTGACGAAGGTACCGTGGAGCACGGTACACATGGGCGTGTTGGAGCTCGATCCGCAGCGCTGCATCACGTTCCAGGGAGCCGAATGCGGCGTCTGCGCCCGCGCCTGTCCCATTGGAGAGCGGGCGCTCGCGCTCGATGATCGCGGCCATCCTGTGCTGAAGCCGGAGGGCTGCGTTGGCTGCGGGGTCTGTGTAACGGCCTGCGTGACGTTGCCATCGTCGCTGAAACTGAGCCTCGCGTGAGCGACGTCCCTTACCGGGTCGAAAAACCGTGGGGGTATGAGCTGATCTGGGCGAAAGCCCAGAAGTACGTCGGCAAGATCCTCCATATCGAGCAGGGCCACGTGCTGTCGCTGCAGTATCACAACAAGAAGGATGAGTCGATCTACGTGCTCTCCGGCGAAATCATTCTGCGCCTCCAGCAAGGCGAGACGCTGATTGAGCGTCGCGTCCGTGCGGGGGAGGCATTCCACGTTCCTCCCAAACAAGTCCACCAATTCGAGGCCGTCGTCGTGACCGATCTGCTCGAAGCCTCCACGCCGGAGCTGGATGACGTCGTCCGGCTCAAGGATCGCTACGGACGGGTGCCATGAAGGTGATCATGCCGATGGCGGGCAAAGGCACCCGCCTCCTGCCGCTGACCAAGCGCGTTCCCAAGCCGCTCATAAATGTCGCGGGCAGACCCGTGATGGACTACGTCATGGATGCGCTGCGGCGCGCCGGGCAGCTCGACGAGCTGATCATCATCACCGGCCATCTCAAGGAAAAGGTCGAAGACTACGTCCGCAAGCATTACGACATTCCCGCGCGCTTCATCGAACAGAAGGTGCTCGACGGGACGGCCGGCGCCGTGAATCTCGCGCGTCCGTACGTGGACGGACCGGTGATCGTCATCTTCGTCGACACGCTGTTCGACGCCGATTTGTCGATCGTGAAAACGACGAAGGCCGACGGGATCATCTGGACCAAAGAGGTCGAGGATTACCAGCGGTTCGGCGTCGTCGTGACCGACACACAGGGCCACATGACGAAGATTGTAGAGAAGCCGAATACGCCGATCTCCAAGCGGGCCAACATCGGCTTGCAGTACGTCAAGGACTGGCGCACCCTGTTCGACGGCATCGAACACGTCCTCAAGAGTCCTCCGGGGAAGGGCGGGGAGTTCTATCTCACCGACGCCTTTCAGTACATGGTGGACAAGGGGAAAAATCTCTTCGTCAGCGAAGTCGGCGGCTGGTACGACTGTGGCAAGGTGGATACGCTGCTCGAAACGAACCGGCACTTGCTCGAGCACGGCCGCGGCAAGCGACCCGCGAAGGTCCCTTCCGGCGTGCAGATCAAGGACCCTGTTTATATCGAGGACGGCGTCACACTGAAGGATGCGACGATCGGGCCCAACGTGGCGCTCGAAGCGGGCAGCACGGTCATCGGTAGCACGATCGCCAACAGCATCCTCGGCAAGGGCGTCCAGGTGAAAAACGCCAAGGTTGAAGGGTCGGTGATTGGTGACAAGCAGGTCATCGAGGGCCGCCAGGTGAAGGATTCCGTGATGGATGCGGGGGAAATTGCGGCCGCCCGGTAGCGCGTGAACGAATTCCTCGAGTTATTTGCATATAACGCCTGGGCGAACCGCACGATCTTCGACGCCGTCGCCCAGCTCCCAGAAGAGCAGTACTTCCGGGACTTGCAGAGCAGCTACGGCGGGATTCATGGGACGCTCGCGCATATCGTGTGGGCCGAGCACCTGTGGTTGCATCGCTGGGTCGGCAAACCCAATCCCACCGTTCCACAGGGAACCGATCTGCAATCGCTGGCTGACGTCCGCGGACGTTGGGAAGCGGTCGAGGCAGAGCGGGGCAGTTTTGTCGACGAGTTCAGCGCGAGCCGGCTCGAGGAGACGAGGCTCGTAAAGCCTTCCAGCGGTGGGGAATACGTTCATACATACCGGCAGATGTTTCGCCATTTCATCAACCATTCATCGTACCATCGTGGCCAGATCGTGACGTTCCTGCGACAGCTGGGCGTCATACCCCCGAGCACGGACCTCATCCTCTACTATCGGCGAAGGGGTTGACGTTCGCGGGGAACCAAAGTTACTTACTGACCGTTCAGTTACTAACTTTGGAGCCTAAATGCCCAGTACACTCGCAAAACCCCGTTGGCGCCGCCGGAAGGATGCCCGTCCGGAGGAGATCATCAGCGCCGCGCTGGAGGTCTTCACCGACCGGGGCTTTGCCGCCACCAAACTAGAGGAAGTCGCACGCCGTGCCGGCGTCACCAAAGGCACGATCTACCTCTATTTCGAAAACAAAGAGGCGCTCTTCAAGGCGCTGATCCGACAGACCATCGTCCCCGTGATTGCCCAGGGCGAGGAGCTGGCGAAATCCTTCACCGGCAGCGCTCGCGATCTGTTCGAGCGTCTCGTACGCGAGTACTGGCGTCTCGTCGGTGAAACATCGCTCGTCGGCATACCGAAGCTGATGATGGCGGAGGCCAACAATTTCCCCGAGCTGGCCCGCTTCTACTACGAGGAAGTGGTGACGCGCGGGCACCGGCTCATGGCCGGCGTCATCGAGCGTGGTATCAACGCGGGCGAATTCCGGCCCGTGAACGTGATGATCGCCGCGAAGCTCGCGATGTCTCCGCTGATGCACGCCGTCATCGCCCGCAAGGCGTTTTCGGCCTGCATGCCCGAAGGCTTCGACGTCGGCAAGTACCTCGACACCCACATCGACCTCTATCTCCATGGCATCAGCAAGTAAGCCACTGATCGCACTGATCCTCGTGCTGATCTGCGCAGATTCGCTGGTTGCGCAATCGCCGGCACCAGTCCGTCTTTCCTTTGCCGAGGCCGTGCGCCAGGCAACCGGAGGCTCACCTGCGGTACCACCGTCCGTCTCGATCGCCGGTTTCCGTGCCGACGCCGCGGCCGCCCGTTTGCGCCAGGCGCGCTCGGGCCTATTGCCGAGTCTCTCGCTCTCGGGCTCGTGGGCGAACCGCAATTTCAACTCGAAAGCGCAGGGGATCTCGTTCCCCGGCGTCCCCACGATCATCGGTCCGTTCAACGCCTACGACGGCCGCGTGCGGTTGACCCAAACGCTGTTCGACTTTGCGAACTTGGGACGGGTGAGCGCGGCGAAGAGTCAGTCATCGGCAGCCGGTGCCGACCGGTCTGCCGTCCTGGAAACCAGCGCGCAGACCGTAGCGCTGGCGTACGCGCGGGCGAGCCGCTCGCAGGCCGTGCTAACCGCGCGCGCAGCCGATTCGGCGCTCGCCGCCGAGCTCGTCGGTCTTGCGGTGGCGCAGCAGAAGGCCGGGGTGAGCGCGTCGATCGATGTCACGCGCGCCAGAACGCAGCTCGCTGAGGCGGCCGGCGCGTTGATCGTCGCGACGAACCAGGTCGAGCGCGCCAAGATCGATCTCGCCCGGACGCTCGGACTCGATCCGACGACCGCCATCACGCTCACCGATACCCTGAATGCGCAGATGGGCGCAGCCGATGTGCCGGCGGATCGCACCGCCGCGATGGCGCAGGCAGCCGGAGCTCGGCCCGATCTCGCTGCCGAAGTCGCGCGCGGCGCGGCCGCTCGTACGTCGGCATCCGCGATCTCGGCGGAGCGGTTGCCGCGGCTCGAGGTCGAGGCGGACTACGGGCTGAGCGGCGTGCGTGCTCCGGATGCCATCGGTACGCGGCAGGTCGCGGTCCAGGTGACGCTGCCGATTCTGGATGGTTTCCGGCGCGAGGGACGGCTGGCGGAGCAGCAGGCGGTGGTGCGCGAGGCGGACGTTCGCGTCCACGATCTGCGCCAGCAGGTCAGCGCCGATGTGGACGGTGCGTTGCTCGACCTGCGGTCGGCGCGCGCGCAACAGATGATCGCGGCGGAGCGGCTGCAGCTCGCGGCCGAGGAAATCTCGCAGGCTAGGGCCAGATTCAAGGCCGGCGTCGCCGGCAACATCGAAGTCATCAACGCTCAGGTTTCACTGCTCCGCGCGCGTGACGCGGACATCGATGCGCGTTTCGCGGCGGTATCGGCGCGGATTGCGTTAGCTCGCTCGGTCGGTACCGCGCGAACCCTGCATTAGGACGGTCGGACGGCCTGACGGCCGGACGGGCGATACAATGGAAAGAGAGATTGGAAATGGCGACGACGATGGAACCAGAGACTGAGACCTCGGCCCGGCCGGCACTCCGGCCCTCCACCCCCACGCCCGCGCGTCCCAAGAGCTCGCGGCGGACGGTCTACATGATCATGGGCGTGATCCTGGTCGGTCTGCTGATTGTCGGCGCGCGCCGGTGGTGGTTTAGCCGTTCGCACGTCTCGACCGACAATGCTCAGGTGGATGGCCATATCGTGCCGATTCTGCCCAAGGTCGGCGGGTACGTCGCCGAGGTGCGCGTCGACGAGAATCACTCGGTCCGGGCCGGGGACACGCTCGTGGTTTTGGACGATCGCGATTTTCAGTCGCGCCTGGCGCAGACGGAAGCCGATCTTGCGGCGTTGCTGGCGACCGTCAGCTCACGCACGCGTGTCGGACAGGCTGAGGCGGCCGTGGCACAGGCGCAGGCCAACGCCTTGAAAGCCACCGCCGATCTCGCGCGCATCGAACCGCTCGCGCTGCAGAACGTGGTCAGCCAGCAGCAGCTCGATGCAGCGCGGGCCGCCGCAACCGCGGCGCAAGCGCAGCTCGCCTCGGCGCAGGCGGCGCTGGTGGGCGCCGATGCCCGCGTTGCCGCAGCGCGCGCGGCGCGCGATCAGGCGGCCCTGCAGCTGTCCTACACCCGTGTGATCGCGCCGTCCAACGGCGTCGTCTCCAAGAAGTCGGTCGAGCTGGGCCAGCTCGTGCAGCCGGGCCAACCGCTCATGACGGTGGTGCCGCTCGATGACATCTGGGTGACGGCGAATCTGAAGGAAACAGAGACCGCTGATGTCACGCCCGGCGACTCGGCCGACGTCACGGTCGACGCCTACAAGGGACGGCATTTCCGTGGCCACGTGGAGAGCCTCGCGCCGGCTACCGGCGCCAAATTCTCCTTGCTGCCCCCGGACAATGCCACCGGGAATTTCACGAAAGTGGTGCAGCGGATTCCCGTGCGGATACGATTGGACTCGGCCGCCGACGCCGCCCATCCGCTGCGGCCCGGCATGAGCGTCGTGGCCACGATTAAGACGCACTAAACGATCGTGACGACCGCTGCCGTTCCGTTCAGTCCCGCGTTCGCGGACGACCGGTACAAGTTCCGGTACATCATCGCGATCACGGTGTCGCTCGCATCGGTGCTGGAGCTGCTCGACACCAGCATCGTGAACGTCGCGATTCCGCACATGATGGGAAACCTTGGCGCAACGCTCGACCAGATCGCCTGGGTATCCACCGGCTACATCGTCGCGAACGTCATCGTGCTGCCGATCACGGGGTGGCTGTCGGCCTTCTTCGGCCGGCGCCGCTATTTCGCCGGCTCGATCGCGCTGTTCACGGTTGCTTCCTTCATGTGCGGTAATGCCGGCTCGCTGGAGTCGCTCATCTTCTGGCGCATCATCCAGGGACTGGGCGGCGGCGCGTTGCTCTCCACGTCGCAGGCGATTCTGTACGAGGAATTTCCCCGCGAAGAGTACGGGACGGCGATGGCCATCTTCGGCGTCGGCGTGATGGTCGGACCGACATTGGGGCCGACCGTGGGCGGCTGGATTACGGATACCTATGGCTGGCCGTGGATCTTCTACATCAACATCCCGTTCGGGATGCTTGCGCTCGCGCTGACGATGTCGTTCATCCAGGACTCCCGGCACCAGGAACGGGCGGAGCGGGTGGACTTCCTGGGACTGGGCTTGCTCGCGGTGGGCATCGGCGCGTTGCAGACAATGCTGGAGCGCGGTGAACGGCTCGACTGGTGGGCATCGGGGGAGGTCCGCCTCCTCGCGCTGACGAGCGCGTTCGCGTTGATCACGTTCATCTGGCATGAGCTGCGGACCGAGCATCCGGTCGTGGATCTTCGCATCCTCAAAAGCCGCCAGCTGGCCGTCGGCGTGGTGTTTGGACTCGTGCTCGGCGTCTGTCTTTACGCGACCGTCTTCGTGCTGCCCGTCTATCTGCAAAACGTGCGGCAATTCACCGCCAATCAGACCGGTCTGGTGATCCTGCCGGGTGCCCTGGCCAGCGCGTTCACCATGGCGTTCATGGGCCGGCTGCAGGGCAAATTCGACGCCCGATTATCGATTGCGGCGGGCGTTGGAATCTTCGCGCTCTCGATGTGGAAGCACGCGCATTTCACGGTCGAGAGTGGGATGTCTGACTTCTTCTGGCCGCTCATTTTCCGCGGCATGGGGCTCGGACTGATCTTCGTGCCGTTGACGAACCTGGCACTCGCTGATCTGCCGATGTCGAGAATTCCGAACGGGACCGGGCTGTTCAATCTGATGCGGCAGCTGGGCGGCAGCGTCGGCATCGCGCTCTCGGCGACCCTGGTCCAGCGCTTCACGGCGATTCACCGCGCCGATCTCGCCGCCAACGTGACGCCCTATGCCGAAGCGACCCGGGAGCGGATCGCCGCGATCACGCAGGTGCTGATCGGCCGCGGTGAGCTTCCCGCGCTGGCGCAGACCAAAGCGATCGGTTTCTTGAACGGCATCGTGACCAGGCAGGCGATGATGCTGTCGTTCGAGCAGCTCTTCCTGCTCTTCGGCGCTGTCTTTGTGCTCTCTTTGCCGCTTCTGCTACTGATGCATCGCAGCAAGGCCATGCCGGGAGCCGGAGCGGGGGGGGCGCATTGACCAGGAAACAGTTTCTGGCGCGGTTGGGGATCGTCGGTGGGCTGTGGACGCTGCTTCACGTTTACGTTGGTGCCCATCTACTCGCCCCCGCGTCCCTCACCGGGGTGCCGCGCGTGCTCGCTTGGGGTGTCGTGGTGCTTGTGGCCTGGTTGCCGCTCGTGGCCATGTTCACTGCCCGTCGACGCTCAATACGGAGTCTCGACTGGGCGGCGTACACGGCGATGGGGCTCTCCTCCTTGCTGATCGTGTCCTTCAGCGTCATCGATTTGCTACGGCTGCCCGGCACCGCCAGGGTGGTTCTGGCCGTCGTGAGCGGAGCCGCATTGCTCACGCTGCTGGGGATCGTACTCGCACGGCGGCCGCGCGTGGTTCGCGTGACCGTGCCGATCGCCGATCTGCCCAGCGACCTCGCCGGCTTCCGCATTCTGCAGCTCAGCGATCTGCATATCGGTTCCACGATCCGGCGCCCGTTCGTCGACGCGGTCGTCGATCGGGCTAACGCGCTACGGCCGGATCTCGTCGCGGTCACGGGCGACGTCGCAGACGGACTCGTTCCGGAGCTCCGGGAGCACGTGGCGCCACTCGGCCGGCTGCAGGCGCCGCACGGAGCATACTTCGTGACCGGCAATCATGAGTATTACTGGGACGTCCGCGGCTGGACCCGCGAGCTCGAGCGGCTCGGCATCGCGGTTCTCACCAACGAGCACCGGGTCGTAGTGCGGGGCGCAGGTCGTCTGCTGGTGGCGGGCGTTACCGATCTCTCGGCTGCCTCGGATCCGGCCGCCGCCGTGGCTGGAGCGCCGCCGAGCGATGTGCGCGTGTTGCTGGCGCACCAGCCGCGCAGTGCCTTCGCAGCCCAGGCGGCGGGCTACGACCTCCAGCTATCGGGGCACACGCACGGCGGCCAGTACTTCCCGTTCAATCTGCTCGTCCGGTTGTTCCAACCGTTCGTCGCGGGACTGCACCGTCTCGAGTCTATGTGGCTCTACGTGAGCCGGGGCACCGGATACTGGGGCCCGCCGCTGCGTCTCGGCGCGCCGGCCGAGATCACGCTACTGGAGCTCGTGCCCGCCTAGCGATCATGTAGCCTCGGCCATCGCCGCGGTGACGAGCAGCGCGCGCACGATGCCGAGCGCGCCCTTGTCGTTTTCGTACCATTCGGTTGGCAGATGGGCGTCGCCCGATCGACCACCACCGCCCAACGCCACGGCAGGGACGCCGAGTGCGATCGGGACGTTGGCGTCGGTCGAGGCGCATGCGAGCTGATGCTCGTGGCCCACGGCTCGCGTCGCGGCGACGGCAGCCTGCACCAGGGGGTGCGTCCGAGGAGTGAGTCCTGAGGGCCGGTCACCCACGCGCCGGACGTCGACGGTGAGGGGAGCGGTACCGGGCAGGCGGTGACGATTCTCCTCCTCGAGCGCCTGGGTCAGGATGGCCTGAACCGCTCCGTCGAGTTTCTCCAGGGCGTGCGGCTCTTCGCTGCGCAGGTCCAGGTCGAGCCAGGCGGTTTGCGGGATGGAGTTGAGGCTGGTCCCCCCGCCCAGTCGCACGACCGAGTGCGCCGTGCGCGGGGCACGGTGCGCGGGAATGTCGGCGATAAGCGCGATAGCCCGCCCGACCGCATTGGCGGGGTTCGCTATCCCAAATGCGGCCCACGAATGGCCGCCCGGGCCGCAGAAGATGATGTGATAGCGACGAGCGCCCAATGCGCGATGCACGATGCGCTCGATGCCGGCGCCATCCAATGCGATGAATGCATAGGGACGGACAGGGCCATCGAGCAGGTGTCGCACGCCGAGCAGATCACCGGAGCCTTCTTCACCCACTGTCGCGGCGAGTAAGACCGGTCGCTGGGTTTCCACCCGCGCCCGCACGAGCGCTTCGCCGATCGCGACAAGGGCAGCCAGACCGCGCGCGTTGTCGGCGATACCGGGCCCCTCGAGCCGCGCACCGCGGCGTGAGACGGACACGTCGAGCTCCGGTCCGAAAACCGTATCGAGATGTGCGCTGAGCACCACGCTCCCTGCTCCCCGCTCCCCGCTCCCATGCCATGCACGCACATTCCCCACTTCGTCGACCTTCACATCCTGTAGTCCTACCTCATCCAACATTGCCGCGACGCGTGCGCCTCGCGCTGCTTCCGCACCTGTTGGCGCGGGAATCGCGGACAGTGCGGCCTGGCGGCCGAGCGTCGCTTCGTCGGAGCGCTCGATATGCGCTCGCGCAGCCCGCACGCGATCGTGTGACAGCAGCGCCTCCATGGTTCCCGGCATGGTGTGCAATACTATGAT
>WNGJ01015477.1_pt1 | contig 11063 bp, 10 predicted proteins | sample 5400611 | NCBI WGS metagenome assembly WNGJ01 (sample SAMN13153375, study PRJNA577476) | soil metagenome | isolation source: 40 cm soil or saprolite under Garry oak tree replicate 1 | place: USA:California | collected 2016-06-15 | reverse complement strand
TGGACAAGCCTTGCTCAGCACACTCCTGTCGCTGGCCCCAGCTGGGCGGCCAGACCCGGTGATCGTGCTCCTCACACCAGGTGTCTACAATTCCGCATATTTTGAACATGCCTTTCTCGCACGCCAGATGGGCATCGAATTGGTTGAGGGACGCGACCTGCTCGTACACGATAATGTTGTTTATATGCGCACGACCGCCGGTCTGAGGCGTGTTGATGTAATCTACCGGCGCGTTGATGACGACTTCCTTGATCCGCTCACCTTTCAACCTCGCTCTAGACTGGGAGTACCTGGCCTGCTGAATGCGTACCGTGCCGGAAATGTCGCGCTGGCGAATGCCATTGGCACGGGGGTTGCCGACGATAAGGCCATCTACGCTTATGTCCCCGCCATCATTCGCTACTACCTCGGCGAAGAGCCTATTCTGCCAAATGTCGAGACCTATCTGCTGAGCGACGAAAAGCAGCAAAATTATGTGCTTGAACACCTTGACGAACTCGTAATCAAGGCCGTTGGAGAATCCGGCGGCTATGGCATGTTGATCGGCCCATATAGCACAGTCGCTCAGCGTGCAGCCTATCGCCAGCGGGTGATTGCCAACCCGCGCAACTACATCGCGCAACCAACGCTCGCTCTTTCGCGTGCGCCCTGCGTCATTGATGATCAAATTGAACCGCGCCATGTCGATCTGCGTCCTTTTGTGCTCTTTGGCGAACATGTTACCATCATCCCCGGAGGCTTGACCCGTGTTGCCCTCCGGCGCGGATCGTTGGTGGTAAACTCCTCGCAAGGAGGCGGAAGCAAGGATACCTGGGTGCTGGTAGGCACATCCGCAGAGAACAATCAGTGAGGTACGATCATGCTCTCAAGAGTCGCCGATAGCCTCTATTGGATCAGCCGCTACCTGGAACGAGCGGAACATACCGCACGCCTCATCGATGTACATCTGACACAGATGCTCGATCAGGCAGGTGGCGATACCAACCTGCGCTGGCAGCGACTACTGCGCAGCCTGCGCACACCACAACCTCCAGAGGAAGTTGATGCCTATAGCGTTACATATGCATTAACCTTTGACGAGACCAACACCTCATCTATTGTATCCTGCATCGCTTCGGCACGCGAAAATGCACAGCAGGTACGTGAGCAGATCAGCTCTGAGATGTGGGAGCAGCTCAACCGTCTCTTCCTCCAGGTGAAGCACACCAGCATGGAACAGATTTGGCACGCAGAGCCACATAAATTCCTCAACAGCGTGAAAGAGAAAATTTATCTCTTCCAGGGCATTACTGATGGGACTATGAGCCATAGCGAGGGCTGGCACTTTATTCGTGTTGGGCGCTTTCTCGAACGTACTATGGCTACCGCCGCCTTGTTGGATACCCACTTCTCTATATTCCTGACTGAACAAATCGAGTATGAGAGTGAGCCGCTCGACTATCTAAGTTGGGTAGAACTGCTGCGCTCGTGTGCCTCGTTTGAAGCATATTGCAAAGTCTATACAGCCGCACTGCGCCCCGCCCAGATCGCGGAGTTTCTGCTCTTAAATGCCGAAGCCCCGCGCTCGATTCGTTTTGCCTGCACGATGATGCAGGGCGCACTGCAAACCATCGCAAAATCAACCGGCTCGCGCAACCCAGGCCGCACCGAGCGTCTCGCCGGTCGTCTGCGAGCCATGCTTGACTACGACCAGATCGAGGAGATCCTCAGTGGCGATATACACGAGTACCTGGAGAATATCCAGCACCAGTGCGGGCTTATTCATAATGGCATCTACCAGACCTATATCGCCTATCCGATTGAAGTCGCCCTCACATCGCGTGGCGCGGCTCAAGCTTAGTAGGTGTGCGGGATAGGAGACAAGCACATGTATTACACCATTCGCCACACAACACGTTTTCGCTACAGCGCACCCATCAGCGAAAGTATTATGGAAGTGCGTATCCAGCCACGGAGCGAGGGCCATCAGTATTGTCTCGATTTTCAACTACGTACCACTCCCCGTGCAAACATCATGAACTACCGGGGAGAATTTGGCAACCGCGTCCATCATTTCAACATCCCCAATTCCCACAATCAGCTTACCATCATAGCCGAGGCCCTGGTCGATGTAAATGCCCCTGCGCCTCTACCCGAAGCACTGACCCCACAAGCCTGGGATGAACTGGACGCACTTACCGAGGATGGCGACTACTGGGATACCTTGATGCCGAGCCACTTTACCGAGCCGAGCGATCTCCTGTATGAGCTGGCAGATGAATTGAATGTGCGACGGCGCGATGATCCTCTGACGGTATTGCGTGATTTGAACAGTGCCATTCACAGAACCTTTGAGTACTCACCTAAAACAACTCGTGTCGATTCACCAATTGATGAGGCGTTGAGCTTACGCAAGGGAGTGTGCCAGGACTTCGCGCATGTTATGATTACGCTGGCCCGGCAGCTGAACATACCATGTCGCTACGTCAGTGGCTATCTGTATCGGGGCGAGGGACGTTTCACCGGTGAGGCTACGCACGCCTGGGTTGAGGCGTATTTACCCGATCTGGGCTGGGTTGGCTTCGATCCCACCAACAATAGCGTCACCGATGAGCGACATGTGCGTGTGGCGATTGGTCGAGACTATGCCGACGTCCCTCCCACACGCGGCGTGTTTCGGGGAAAAGCTGAAAGCGAGCTAGCCGTCTCAGTACGCATAGCTCCTACAGAGTTGGCACCCACCGATGATTTTCCCTCGGAGCCGCTCAACTGGATTCCTTCAACCGAAGAAGGGGATGAACGAGACCAAACGCAGCAGCAGATAGTGGCACAACCACAGCAGTAGTAGCTCTATACCTTGTCCCGCATTTCTTTCAACCCTTTAGGACTTCTTTCCACCAGTTAATGGAGTCCTACCAGTATAAATGCTTGACACATAAAATGAACTCCTCTCCTCTCGGCACCGTCTCGTCCTGCCTGCTCGCCGATCGAGGTGATGCTCCTGCATGGGAGACCTTGTTTTGGGGTCATCTTGTCGCTCACGAGCAAGCTCGGCCGTGGTGATCACCACTAGCGGGGTGTGAAAGCGAGCAGAAGGCTGTTTAACACGTCAGCGTTGGGGGTGGTCCGATACCGCACCGGAGGAGCCGCAATGGTATAATCCCCCAGAACGGGCAACACTTCTTCGAGGGCCACCTGCAGCTCCAAGCGAGCCAGGGGGGCACCCACGCACATATGCAGGCCCTCACCGAACGCCAGCTGACGGATGCGTCCACGAGTGACGTCGAAGCGATCAGGGTCGGGGAACTCGCGGTCGTCCCGGTTGGCGGCCCCGTAGACCAGAAACACTCTCGCTCCCTTGGGGATGCTCACGTCGTGCAGCGTGACCTCGCGAGAGGTCGTGCGGCCGACCACCTGCAGCGGGGTAGAGAAGCGCAGCCCCTCTTCAACGGATGCCATACCGAATTTTGTGTAATGGCGTAAAGTGAGAAGGCGCTAAATCCAGTCCAGGCCTAGCTTCTGGGCTTTTCTGCTATGTACCGTTACACAAAATTCGGTATGGTATCTTGAGTAGCATGACGGGTTCAACCGCTGCTCCCAGTTTTGTAAAATGCGTCACTCCCATTTCGGCCCAGCGTTCGGGTACGCCGTCACCATCCGCAGCCGCCGCTGTGGGCAGCACCACGACTCGCGGTGTGCCCTTGATACGTTCTAGTAGCTGTTTGTCTACTGCCATGATAGGGGGCAGATACTCTCCTGATCCAATCAAGGCGAGGGTGCTGTGTGCTGATATGTCCATGATGAATCTCCTTACGCTCTAAAAAAATTGGGCTTGCAGAATAGCATCGCTGGCCTGTACAATGCTATTCTACAAGATATCGGGTTTGTTCTGATAGGAGAAGACCATCTATGCTAGATAATCAGATAACACACTATGATTACATTGGTATCGATATTGGTGGCACTAACACCCGTATCGGCCTCTTTTCCTCTTTGGAGACTCCTCGCTTTGAGTTGATTACAAAGTTTCCTACCTCTCAGAGCTACCAGCAGCAACTGCAAACGCTCATCACCTCCATAGGCAATCTCGGTATGCCTTCTCTTGCCGGAGTAGGCGTTTCTATTGCCGGTCGCATTGTCAAAGATGGGCGTTCTGTGATCATTGCTCCCAACCTGACTAGCTATGTCGATCAGCCGTTTGCTCAGGATTTGGCGGATGCTCTAAATTGTCCGGTACGCCTTGCTCACGATCCGGTGTGTGGTCTGCTGGCTGAAAAGAAATTTGGCGCGCTGCAAAGCTTTGAGCGGTGTGCCTATCTGACGGTCTCTACCGGCACCGGCGCGGCTATCCACTTCTCGAAAGGTAATACTCATCTTACCTCTTCAATTGAGATTGGCCATCAAATCCTGGATGGCAATCCCCGGATCTGCTTGTGCGGTCAGGTAGGTTGCCTGGAGACCTTCACCGGTGGTAGGCAGCTCACGTTACGCTACGGGCATACACCTGCGGAGATTGCTGATCCAGCGTTTTGGGAGACGTTCTGTAATAAGCTAGCATTAGGGTTAGTCAATCTGGCAACGCTGACGCGAGTAGATGGGGTAGCGGTGGGTGGAGCTATTGTGCTTAACCGCCCTCATCTGCTCACACAGTTGCAACAACAGGTGAATGCAATGTTGAAGTGGGCCAGTTTGGAACTGCGTATCGCTGTGCTGGGTGAAGATGCGCCCCTCATAGGCGCTGCTACGCTAATAGATACACCGGAGGATACGATTTTACATTGATGAGATGGGCTCAAAATGGACTTTCTGTAACTCTTCACCAGTCCTAGGGGGGCGAGTAGCAATGGAACCGAAACTGCGTTTAGGCGAAAGAGGTAATACGAGCAAAAAGAACGCTCGTTTGTGTTCTCCTGATCGTTACTTTTCCCAAGAAGAAGGCTTACGGTTCTTCCTGTACCGTGTTAGGATCACGAAGGGGGCGATGCTGTCCTTGCGCAACCCCTTCTGGCAAGGTGAAATGATACTTTCCTTGCACGTTGATGTGATGAAGGACTAACGGGGAGAGTCGCTCGGCATCCTCTGGACGAACCTCTTCCCCCTTTGCTCGTAAATCATCCAAGGCATCTTACATGTACATGTCATTTGTCAGGACAAACCTCGCCACGCATCCCTTACAAATTTGGGCAACGACGGTGACGAAAAAACACCACTTCATTGAGGAGCAATTTGGCTCTCAGAGCCAATTCGCAATGTTTGACATAGCGACCTACACTACCCCGCCGTTGACCACTATACGCCAGCCTCGCTTTGAGCTGGGGCAGAGGGCCATGCACATGAGGCTCAATTTACTGGATGGTCAAGCGTCGGAAAACCAGACCGTCCCTGGTGAGTTAGTGCTGCGACAGACAACCGCCCGCTTAGTGCTCGATAACAATCGAGGGCGAGCTCTATCTTTTGCAGTCTCTACATTAGAGAAGATTAGAATTTGCTTAGAAATTTGCTCTCAAACACAACTATGAGTGGAATGTTTGCCCTGAGGATTGCCATTAGGCAGAGCTCAAAGAAAGGTAAGCCTGCTTGACAATGTTGGCCTCGTGTGAATATAAAAGTGTCAAGTGCATTTGAATCTTGTCTTAGATCGGAGAAGGATTAGACTGAGGAGTTGAAAGTTTCGTCGCAAGAGTTAGGAATTCTGTCTGGGGGACAGGTATAGCAATGGCACTTGTACTCGTCTGCTGGTCCAGGTTCACCAAACAGGCCTCTCACAATGGCAACGAGCAAGGCAAACAATCCTAGCATATATCTTGACATTTCTTTAAGAAAGAGCTACATATTTTATTGGTTACCTACAAATCTATGAGGTTCGATCTGAATCCCATCGCTGAGGTTCAGCCTGACAAACATCATCTTGCACGAAGAGATTTGCGGTCTGACTCGCTACAAGGATCCAAAGATGGAGGTAATCACCTGAAGGGAGGTGAGTGGCTTTCAGAGAAGCAGCAATCTACATTGATGAGGCGTAATTATTTTCACACTGCTCCAAATGGAGGATTTTGCAATGCGCAAGTCACTGATCATGCTCACCACACTACTTTTGTCATGTAGCTTCTTCTTTGCAGCTTGTGGGGCCGCTGGCACTGCTCTCAACCCTGGAAGTAGCAGTGGTCCCAAGACGATTAAGCAGATTGGCTTAACCGTTCAGGCGATCAGTAATCCCTTCTTTGTTGCCATCCAGCAAGGAGCTCAGGCTGAAGCCAAGAGGATCGGGGCACAGGTCATTCTGGAGGACGCGAACCACGATGTCGGGACACAAAGCAACCAGATGGATGACTTCATCCAGAAGCACGTCGACCTCATTCTGCTGAATGCTGTTGACTCCGCTGGTATTGCTCCCGCCGTCCAACGCGCTGTCCAGGCTGGCATTCCGGTTATTGCCCTCGACGTGGGAGCCCAGGGAGGCGTTGCTGCTACCGTCGAGTCAAATAACGTCGACGCCGGCCGACTCGCCTGTAAATATATCGCGGATCGACTCAAAGGACAGGGGAAGGTTGCTATCGTTGATGGTCCTCCTGTTACCTCTGTCCAGGACCGTATGAAGGGCTGTAACGAAGTTCTGGCGCAGAATCCTGGCCTCAAAGTTGTATCTCACCAGGTGGGCACGGGTGACCGCGACAAAGGACTCGAAATCGGAAACGGTATCTTAACGGCCAACCCACACCTGGATGCTGTCTTTGCTATCAATGACCCCACCGGGTTAGGTGTCATGCTGGCGGCCCAACAGGCCAAGCGCAAAGACTTCTTCATTACCGCGGTAGATGGATCCCCTGATGCCGTCACCGCCTTGAAGGTCCATGGCCTCTTCGCCGCTACTTCTGCGCAATCTCCATTTACAATGGCAGAGACCGCTGTCCAGCTCGGTGAGAAGCTTGTCGCGGGCCAAAAGCCAAGCTCGACAACCATCCTGGTGCCTGTGACGCTGGTCACGCAAGATAACGTGAATAGCTATCAAGGGTGGGTGCACCAGTAACTGTATGATCATATGTCCACCTGTGGAGGGGCGCAATTACGTCCTTCCACAGGTGACCTGATATGCCGCTGGCATTTGTCAGGCCGCATGCTCTCCTAAGATTGTCATGGCTGAGTTATCCATAGAGAGTGAGGCAAGTACCTACTATGGCTGAGAATACACCACCCCAGCAGACGGCACAGGCAGCAGAGGGAGCTCCTCCTATTCTCCGTATGACGCATATCTCAAAGGGGTTCCCTGGCGTCCAAGCACTCTGGGATGTGCATCTCGAGGTGCGTAAGGGCGAGGTTCACGCCCTGATAGGCGAGAACGGGGCGGGTAAATCGACCTTGATGAAAATCCTGGCCGGGGTCTACCATCCTGATAGCGGCACCATCGAAATTGAGGGACGGCCCGTCAAGATCGACAGCCCCAAGCGGGCTCTGGCCCTGGGGATAGGCATCATCCACCAGGAACTCAACCTGGCCCCCAATATCAGCGCCGCGGAAAACATCTCTCTGGGACACGAACCAGTGCTCTTTCCCGGCTGGACCGACTTCAACACGATGAACCAGAAAGCAGAGAGAGTGCTCCGCCAACTGGGTGCCACCTTTCCTCCCACCGTTCTCGTCGGTCGCTTAAGCACGGGCCAGCAACAACTGGTGGAAATTGCCAAGGCGCTCTCCGAGGACGCAGGCATCCTGGTCATGGACGAGCCCACGGCCTCCCTTTCCGAGCACGAGGCCGTCAAGCTCTTTGAACTCGTGCGCACCTTACGCAGTCGTGGGATCACGATTATCTACATCTCACACCGCATGGCCGAAGTCTACGACCTCTCCGACCGCATTACGGTCCTGCGTGACGGACAGTACGTCGATACGTTAGAGCGTGCCGACTTCAGTGACGAGGCGATCATTCAGCGGATGGTGGGACGTTCTCTCGGAGATTTCTACGATCGCCGTGGAAGCGAGGCCAAGCCCAAGGCCAGCGGAGAGTTTGCCCTGGAGGTGCGCAATCTGTCCAATGCGTTTGTCAAGTCGGCCACCCTCAGCGTGCGTCGAGGCGAGATTGTGGGCCTCGCGGGTCTGGTGGGCGCCGGTCGGACCACGCTGGGGCGTCTGCTCTTCGGTGCCGAGCGCCGTCTGCAGGGGGAAATCCTGATCGAGGGCAAGCCCGTGAAGATTCAACGACCCTTAGACGCTATTCGTGCAGGTATTGGCCTGNNNNAGCTGTCTGTGCAAGAAAACATTGTGATGAATAGCCTCTCCAAGCTGGCGGCTGGCGGTCTCATTGATTTCAATAGAGCCAGAGAGCTGGCAGAAAGAGAGGCCAGGCGCCTGCGCATTCGCCTCTCGGCGCTGCCTCAGCGCGTGGTGGGCCTCAGTGGCGGCAACCAGCAGAAGGTCGTCTTAGCCAAATGGCTGACCATCAATCCCAAGCTGCTGATCCTCGATGAGCCGACGCGTGGGGTCGATGTGGGAGCCAAAGCCGAAATTTATGCCATTATGCATCAACTCGCCCATGAAGGCATGGGCATTCTGATGATCTCCTCGGATCTGCCCGAGGTCCTGGGAATGAGTGATCGCATCGTGGTGATGCACGAAGGGCGCATCATGGCCGAGCTGCCGGGATACACCACCACCCAAGAAGAGATTATGCTTTATGCCACGGGCCTAGCGGCATAGACGTGGGGTGGCTCGAGCAGGAACACAAGCCGAGAAGGCTTTCTACATGCAGTCAGGAGGACATTGCGATGGAGCTCAAAAAACCAACGGACGAGTCAGTCAACGAGACCGCCACGAGTCAAGAGCAGGCGGCAGCGGCCGCGGCGGCCCAAGTGACGGTACGACAACGCGTGTATCTACTGTGGCAAGAACTGGGCATGGTGGCGATTCTCGTCCTCTTATGTATCTTTATGGCCTTGTTTGCGCCCTACTTTCTCACCTTCAGTAATCTGGTGAACGTGGCGCAACAGTCTTCGATTAATGCGATTCTGGCCGCCGGCATGACCTTCGTCATTCTGACCGGCGGCATTGATCTCAGCGTGGGCTCTGGCCTGGCCGTGGCCGGGGTGGCCGCCGTTTGGCTGGCATACAGGGGGGTTCCCGGCATCATTGACGTGCTTGCCGGTCTTGTGATTGGCTGTCTGTGTGGCTGGCTCAATGGCGTGTTAATCGCCAAGTTCAAGCTGCTCCCTTTCATCGTCACGCTGGGAGCCTTGACATATCTGCGTGGCGTCGCCTACCTCTTCACGGGAGCCTATCCGATCGTCGTCCCCAATCTCAGTTTCGGCTTCCTGGGCAATGGCTTCGTCGGTCCTCTTCCCTGGCCGGTCGTCATCGCCCTTCTCGTCTACATCGTCGGCTATATCGTGCTCAACCGCACCACCTTTGGGCGTCGCGTCTACGCCATTGGCGGCAACGAACAGGCCGCCCGCTTGACGGGGATCAATGTCGACCGGATCCTCCTGTTGATCTACACCATCAGCGGTCTGTGTATGGGGATCGCTGGTGTGATCTACGCCGCTCGCCTCCTGAGTGCGCAACCCACTGGCGGTCAAAGCTATGAACTCTACGCCATTGCCGCCGTGATTCTGGGCGGCACCAGCTTCACCGGTGGCGTGGGTTCCATTGTCGGCACCCTGATCGGAGCACTGATCATTGGGGTGCTCAACAATGGCCTGGTCCTGATGAACGTACCCTTCTTCTATCAGTTGATCATTCAGGGAGCCGTCATCATTATAGCGGTCTTGCTCGATCAGTTACGCACACGAGCGGCTGCCAGGTAAAGAGGCATGCCTGGAGTAGCATTGGAAGTCTCCTCGCGAACCATGTGGCTTCCAATGCTACTCACACGAAAGTTATCTTCGACGGGTTGCCCCCGCTTGCTTTGGGTGGCTGGAACCCAGCTTTGCTATGGCTTTGGATACCTTCGCGTTTCTGTGGCTTCTACCACTCTGGCTTTCGACTTGCAAAAATCCCACGCAAAACCCCTTGACAAGTCTCAAATTTTCGTATATACTTTGTACAACCGGTTGCGCAATACACCCACGGTAGCCGTAGGGCACCTTCGAGGTAGTAGTAGCCGTTCGTACAGGAGTTCGCCGACCATGTCTGTCTCAATTTATGATATTGCCAAAAAAGCTGGAGTTGCTCCTTCAACCGTTTCTCGTGCGCTCGATGACCATCCTCGCATTGGCACTACAACCAAGAAACGGATTCAGGAGTTAGCTCAAGAAATGGGATACATCCCCAGTACTGTAGCCAAGAGTCTGACGGCTCAGAAGACCTGGACTATTGGTATGGTCTTAGCCACGATTTCTGATCCCTTCATGGGGCGAGTAGTCGAGGGCGTGGAGCAGGCGGCCATTGAGGTAGGCTTCAATGTTTTTATCAGTACCTCGCAAAATGATTGGCAGCGAGAGATGGCTGTGATTGGAATGTTCCAGAAACGCCGGGTGGATGGCATCATCGTCATTGCCTCCCACTTATTCGATCTCTCTCCTCGGTTCTTTGAACGCAGCAGGGTTCCTATTGTGGTTATCAACGAACAGAATCCTGGGAAGAACATGCATTTTGTGGCAGTTGATGATAGGCAAGGAGCGCAATTGGCCGTTGAACACTTACTCGCTTTGGGGCATCGCCGCATTGGCTATGTGGGTGTGACCAATCGCCCCAGGTCAAACCAGTACCGTTTGAAAGGGTATCAGGATGCGCTTGAAGCAGTCGGCATTGCTTCAGACCCCGCCCTCATTTTTACCTCCAATAACATTGAGGATCATGCCAAACGCGGCGAGGCTAGTTTAGAGCCATTACTGGCTGCTGGGGCTACGGCTGTTTTTTGCTTCAACGATACGACGGCTATAGGCTTGCTGGCTGCCTGTTCCAAACGCGGCTTCTCTGTTCCTGAGAACCTCAGCATTATCGGTTTTGATGATATTGACATGGCGATCTACACTATCCCGCCGTTGACCACTATACGCCAGCCTCGTTTTGAGCTGGGGCAGAGGGCCATGCAGATGATGCTCAATTTACTGGATGGCCAGGCGTCGGAAAATCAGATCGTCCCTGGTGAGTTA
>WNGJ01026743.1_pt1 | contig 11064 bp, 8 predicted proteins | sample 5400611 | NCBI WGS metagenome assembly WNGJ01 (sample SAMN13153375, study PRJNA577476) | soil metagenome | isolation source: 40 cm soil or saprolite under Garry oak tree replicate 1 | place: USA:California | collected 2016-06-15 | reverse complement strand
GTCTCCGCTGGCGATTGCCGTCGCCACCTCGGCGATGTTACGAACCTGACCAGTCAGGTTGCTGGCCATGAAGTTCACGTTGTCGGTCAAGTCCTTCCACGTGCCACCGACATCCGGTACCTGTGCTTGACCACCCAACCTCCCTTCCGTTCCCACTTCACGCGCCACGCGCGTTACTTCCGCTGCGAAGGCGTTCAACTGGTCCACCATGGTGTTGATGGTGTTCTTCAGTTCCAGAATTTCACCCTTCACATCCACCGTGATCTTGCGGGACAAGTCGCCTCGTGCCACTGCTGTTGCCACTTCCGCAATATTGCGGACCTGACCCGTCAGGTTGCTCGCCATGAAGTTGACGTTGTCCGTCAAATCCTTCCACGTGCCCGCAACGCCAGGGACTCTGGCTTGTCCGCCAAGATTTCCCTCCGTGCCCACTTCGCGTGCCACGCGCGTCACTTCTCCAGCGAAGCCATTGAGCTGGTCGACCATTGTGTTGATGGTGTCCTTGAGCTCAAGAATTTCTCCCTTTACGTCCACCGTAATTTTTCGGGAGAGGTCGCCTTTCGCAACAGCCGTCGTCACCTCGGCGATGTTACGAACCTGAGCGGTGAGATTTCCGGCCATGGAATTCACGGAATCTGTGAGGTCTTTCCATGTTCCCGCAACGCCGGGAACGTTCGCCTGACCGCCCAGTCTGCCTTCGCTGCCCACTTCACGCGCCACGCGCGTCACTTCGCCGGCGAAGCGATTGAGCTGGTCGACCATGGTGTTTAGTGTTTCTTTCAGCTGGAGAATTTCGCCGCGGACGTCGACTGTGATTTTGCGCGAAAGGTCTCCGCTCGCGATTGCCGTTGCCACTTCCGCGATATTGCGCACCTGGCCGGTCAGGTTGCTGGCCATGAAATTCACGTTGTCCGTCAGGTCTTTCCAGGTGCCGCCGACCCCGGGTACTTCCGCCTGGCCACCCAATTTACCTTCGGTACCGACTTCGCGCGCCACGCGCGTCACTTCTCCGGCAAATGCGTTCAGCTGGTCCACCATCGTGTTGATCGTGTCTTTGAGCTCCAGAATTTCACCCTTCACAGCCACCGTGATCTTGCGTGAAAGATCGCCCCGCGCGACTGCAGTAGTCACTTCTGCAATGTTGCGAACCTGCGCGGTAAGATTTCCGGCCATCGCGTTCACGGAATCGGTGAGGTCCTTCCAAGTTCCGGCGACACCGGGCACGACTGCCTGACCGCCAAGTTTGCCGTCAGTGCCAACTTCGCGGGCAACTCGAGTCACTTCGGAAGCGAAGGAGCGCAGCTGATCAACCATCGAGTTAATGGCTTCTTTCAGCTGAAGAATATCTCCGCGGACATCCACGGTAATCTTGCGAGAAAGGTCACCACTGGCGACGGCCGTTGCTACTTCGGCGATGTTACGGACCTGACCGGTCAGGTTGCTGGCCATCAGGTTCACGTTATCTGTCAGGTCTTTCCACGTACCTGCAACTCCTGGCACCTTCGCCTGCCCGCCCAGCTTGCCTTCTGTGCCAACTTCGCGCGCCACGCGCGTTACTTCCGCGGTGAAGACGCTGAGCTGTTGAATCATGGTGTTGACGATGTTCGCCAACCGCAGGAATTCACCCTGGAGTGGGCGGCCATCCACATCCAGTTGGACTGTTTGCGCGAGGTTCCCCTGGGCAACCGCCGCAATGGCTCGGGTTACTTCGGTGGTTGGGCGGAGCAAATCGTCGATCAGTGCATTGACAGACACCTCCATTTCGCCCCAATCACCGCGCGGTTGATAAAAACGTATCCTCTCTTTCGTCTTGCCTTCCTTACCGACCACATGGCCGACGCGTTTCAGTTCGTTTGCCATGCGTTGATTCGCAATCACAATTTCGTTGAAGGTATCGGCAATTTTTCCGCCTACACCGGTCCACACGCCGGGCAGGCGAACGGAGAAGTCACCGTCACGCATCGTTTGCAGCCCGGCAAGAATCGCTCCGAGGTCGGCCTTAGTTATTTCAGCCAAGCCGTCGTTGCCGATTTCCTTTGCGCCGCGCCCGGGCTTTGACTGGGCGGGCGTGGTGGTCGTCGCGCCGCCTTGTTCCGTTCGTTTCATGCTGACTCTCCTACTCCGAAAATCAATTTGCATCGGCACTTAGCGAGGGTTCTAGACGGCCTCTGAATGTCGCTGCATCCAGTAAACGCGTTGCCGCTGTCATAAATTTGTTGTGGATTACGCAAAGGATAAGCGCAGGACACGCATCTTCCGTAACGAAAGGACCGATTTGGCGTGCCGCCGGACTCTCGATGCCGTGGGAGGCGGGCGCCGTTAGGAGTCTAGTAATCCATTGTCTGGCGATAACTCTCGCGAACAATTTCGGCATAGTCGTAGGCTCAACCGGTTACGTATGTGGCTGGAGCTCAACCTTCGCAGCCCAAGGTCTTGCTAGTCCCGCGATGTCGTTTCGCCAAACGAGTTTTCGCTATACCGTCGACCCCATGTCCACGATGATTTTCTTTACCCGATCCGCATCCAGGCTAGGACTTACGTATATTCCGTTTCCTGCCACAACATTCAACGCGCGAACCAATTCACCTTCGGTATCCGACTTTAGCAAATAGCCGCGTGCACCCGCTTGCAGCGCGATTTCGACCCACTCCAACGAATCATGGAGCGTCAGAAGCAGTATCTTAACTTCGGGACAAACTTTTCGAATTGCGCGCGTAGCCTCAAGACCGCCCATTCTCGGCATCGAGATATCCATCAAGATAATATCTGGTTTTACATCCCTGGTTAGTTGGATCGCTTCTTCACCATCGGCCGCTTCGCCGGCGATTTCCCAGTCAGGCCATGCCCGCAAAATACTTTGGATGCCCCTTCGAATTACCGTGTGATCGTCAACGACCAATACGCGAGTCATGGCTGCCTTCGGCCCTTTCTGCTCGATTGGTAACTGGCCAGCAAAAGTGGACGACCAAAAAGGGCGATCGGAATTCCACGTGAGGCCCTTACCGCCTCGCGAATGGCCCTGAGTTTTTCCCTTTTCATTAGACTTCGATGATCTGGTTTTTCACAGCGTATCGCACCAACTCGCTCACGGAATGCAACTCAAGTTTTCTCATGATGTTGGCGCGGTGCGTTTCAGCAGTTTTCACGCTGATATTGAGGACCACCGCAACTTCTTTGCTGCTCTTTCCTTCAGCAAGGAGCTGTACGATCTCTCGTTGACGGCTCGTCAGTCGATCTCTGGCAACGCCGTCCTGCCCTGCTCTGGGCTTCCGGTTGCAGAAACCATCCAGCATCATTTCGGAAACTTTCGCCGTAAAAAATGTGCGGTGCATTCCGAGCGCTTCCACGGCATTTACCAGATCGCGGTTTGCGTCAGATTTCAGAACATAACCGCGGACGCCAGTTTGAACGATTTCATAGACCAAGTCATCGGAGAGATGAAGGCTAAGGATGACGATTTCAGTATTCGGCAGGCCTTTTCTAATCTGGCGGGCAGCTTCGAGACCATTTAGTTCCGGCATTCCGATATCCATCACGACAACATCGGGTTTTGTCTGCAGAGCCATTGCGACAGCTTCGCGGCCCGTTTTTGCTTCGCCGCAGACTTCCCATCCCCGGCGTTCCAGCAAAAGCTGGCGTAATCCGGTTCGGACCACATCGTGGTCGTCCGCGATCAAAATGCGCATAAGACGAGGCTCCCCAGACAGTCGTTATAGATTTTCATATGTAGCTTCACACCCACAATAAAGACATACCGTGAACGCTGTATTTTGTAGAGTACTCCCCTAATCAGTTCTCAGACACCTGTTTGGTCCAGCGCTTGGAGGACTCTTAGCCTTCCCCGCGATTTTTCCCGCGAGCGCGACACTCATCGAAAAGCATGAGAGAAAGAAAAAACAGGCGGCCGGAATTGCGACTACGACGCGGGGGCGGCAGGCTGCGGCGCTCGACGCGGCCAGGCGCGACCTTGGGAGCGATTGGCCTCGTTGCGTTTGCGCTAATTGTCTGGAAAATGCTGCCTGATTACGGCACAGAGTTCGTTCTTCTCGCAGCAACGCTAACGTGGCCCGCGCTCGCCATCACAACGTGGGTTGTTTGGAAAAAGCGTATCTGGCGAACGGCAAAATCCAACGCGGCGGGCAAAAAATAGGCCCGCAAACAAAGTGATGACTTTGACTTTTTTTAAATCCAAGGGCATGGAGCAACCTAGACAGATTTCACGACTTCTATTTCGCCGTCGCGGCGCAAAACCTCGACGCCAACTCCCTCGCGATGTCGTCTTACTAGAAGATCAATTATTGCATCTTCAACCCGAAGATTCTGAATCGTCACTTCTTCAACATCCGGCGGCAGGGCCGAATTCGAAAAGCGAATGAGACGCTCCGGGGCACGGATTGAAATTCCCAGTGCGGCTCTGAGAAGCAAATAAACGCTGGCCGCTGCCCACGCTTGCGGAGCACACGCCACGGGATACAGCGTTGGCCCACTCGAATCAGCCCGTTTGTGAAATCCGCAGAAAAGTTCTGGCAGCCGGTTCAGTTCAACATGGAGGCTCGCCTCATACAAGCTGTGCAGAATATCCACTACTTTAGATTGGAAGCCATACAGAGACAGGCCCAGCGCGATCAATGCATTGTCATGTGGCCAGATCGATCCATTGTGATACGACATGGGGTTGTAGCGAGCCTCTCCGGCGGCGACCGTGCGAATCCCCCAACCGGAAAACATTCGTTTGCTGAGCAAAGTTTCAGCGGTAAGCGCGGCACGTTCGGCACTCGCCATCTTGCAAAACAGCGCGTGACCAGCGTTTGAAGTTCGCACTCGGCATTGCTTTTTGTCGCCATCGAGGGCGAGGACGAAAAATGTTGCTCGAACCGCTGCTGCAGATCAGCAGCTTGCTTTTCAAATACCTGTGCACGATTTAGATCACCGAGCGCCCGCGCCAGCAAGGCAGCAGAGAGCCTCGCGGCGCAAACATAAGCTTGCACCTCACACAAGGCAATTGGCGCCTCCGCGAGCCGTCCATCCGCATGAAAAATTGAATCGCCGGAATCTTTCCATCCTTGCTGCGCAAGGCCGTCAGCCGACTTTCGCGAATACTCGACGAACCCGTCTCCGTCCGCGTCGCCATAACAATCAATCCAATCAAGCGCAGCGAGGACGTTGGGCCAAATGTCTTTCACAAACTCGATATTATTTGTTCGCAGGAAATATCCACCCGCCAGCACGATGAACAGCGGAGTGGAATCAACGCTGCCATAATATCGCCCAAACGGAACTTCTCTGAGAGTGGCCATTTCGCCGCGCCGGACTTCATGCACAATCTTTCCGGGCTCGGCGTCCTGTTCGGGAATCTTTTCCGTTGCTTGCGTTAACGCAAGATATTTTAGAACGCCTTCGGCAATAGAAGGAGCCATCCACAGGCATTCCAGTGCGGTAATTATCCCGTCTCGTCCGAAGACGGTGTTAAACCATGGCACGCCCGCATAAGGATACGCCCCCTCCGGGTTTCCTTGAATCAACATGCGCAAATCAGCTTCCGATCGGGCCAGCCAATCATTAAAGCGTTTGCTCGAAGTCTTGATCATGCAGCCATCGAAAATACCTTCCCGGCACTGGGCATTCCTCTCCGCGAACGCTTCCGCGTACAGTTGCTGGGATTTCGACGGAACATTTCGCTCGCAAACAACAGTGAGCGAAATCACCGTTTCTTCGCTGGGATCCAATTTCAAGCTGTAGGTGGCCAAGTTCCCGGTCAACAGATCTGGGGCGGGAGAAAAATGGAGCGTCGTACTCCGGGCGACGTTGTCGATTCCCTGATAGCAGAGCGTGACAGTACTTGTGTTCGCCTGCGCTGGCTCTAGTCGTCCCCGATGCCGACGTTGCGTGCCCCGAACCTCAAAGATGTCGGCGTAGTCGGCGCCAAATTCAATTGACAGCGGGAGTTCAATCCCGCCAAGACCGTAGTTCGCGAGTCGCAGCTGTTCGTAGCAGACTCCGTCAGCTAAAAATTTTGATCGATATACGTGCAGAACGCCACGAGGAATGACAGATCTATTTTCAATGGCGATATCTACGTTCGTGAGATCAACCGACAGGAAAGCATTATCGCTTCTGACCGTCGAACTCAGAAGCAAAGGCGTCTTCCCTCCCAAACGAACTGTCATGCGATCAAGATGGCGGGCCTCGACGTGGAATAGCCCCAGCTGTCCGTGTCCTACGGCTTCGATGTCCCCGTAACGATTGAAGACTCCAAAAGTATCGCCGTATTTGAGAACGCGAGTGCGATCATCGGCGAGCGCGGATGATGCTAGGACGTAATACTTCTCTTTGATGCGAATTATGTCGCCCAATGTTAGTTCTCGTTATTGCAGGATAGCTGGCGGTGTAGGTTCCTCGTACTCGAGCAATTCCGACTCGCCTCTCTTGCCGATATAGCGTTTGTACAGCGACACGTATTCGGACGTCATTCGTTCGACCGTGAATCTTTCTTCGAAAACTGCTCGGCAGGTCCGGCGATCTATTTCAGTTACGTGTTCAACGGATGCCACAGCGGAATCCATATCGTCGACAATGAAGCCCGTAACCCTGTCTGTAATAATTTCAGGAACCGAACCACACGGAAAAGCGATTGTCGGTGTGCCGCATGCCATGGCTTCGATCATCGTCAGCCCAAAAGGCTCCGGCCAGCCGATTGGAAAAAGATACGCGAACGCGTTCCCCAGAAATTCGCTTTTTTCGTGATCGCCAATCTCACCGATAAATTCGATCAATCGATGTTTCAACAAAGGTCTGATTTTAGAATCAAAGTACTCTTGATCGACACGATCGATCTTGGCGGCGATTTTCAATCTCATGCCGGATTGTAGAGCTATCTCAATGGCGCGGTCAGGTCGCTTCTCAGGCGAAATCCTCCCAAGAAACGCCAGATAATCGCCAGGTGCAAACCGGGGCTTGTAAAGAGCTGCCGGAAGCCCGTGGTGAATGTTTGCAATCCAGTTGGCGCCAGGTATGGGCAGCCTTTGTGAATGCGAGATCGACACGACCGGAAGATCCGGGAAACAACGATAGAGTGGCTGCAAGTCCGGGATGTCCAGTCTGCCATGCAGAGTCGTGAGGCTCGGAAGATGCAAATTCTTACTAAGCGGAAAATGAAAATAGTCCGAATGAAAGTGTAAAACATCGAAACCGTCCGACCTGCGCGCAACCTGCTCCAAAGAAATGATGTGATAAGGGAAAGGGTCAACGCATTTTGAGTTCAAACGAAGGGCTGTGGAACACGGGGAAACCAGGCGTGCCGAAGTTAGGGAGTCGCCAGCCGCGAACAACGTTACGTCATGCCCAAGTCTGACCAGTTGCTCCGTGAGGTGAGAGACGACCCGCTCCGTGCCGCCGTATAACCTTGGCGGAACACTTTCGTATAATGGAGCTATCTGTGCAATGCGCACGGTGGACCCTCGATGCCATGGTCACAAAGCTATTCTGGCGCGATCTCGGGGGCGGAACTATACGAAGTACTGGGTATGCTATTCAAGAAAAAGGGTAGCACTGTGACGGATGTACGCGCAAGCCAGTACGGCGTCAACCGCCTTAGAAGATTGGGTTAGTAACTCCCGATTCCTAACCGTTGAGACCCTTCGACCGATCCGTTAGCTTCGGTCTCCAGTTCCTTCGCGCATCGTCTGACCGTGATTGATCGCGTAGAGGGCAAGTTCAAGACGATTTGAGGTCCCAAGTTTATTGAAAATTCTGAAAAGATAGTTGCGAACGGTGTGCTCGCTAAGATTGAGCTCGCGGGAAATCTCTTTGTTTGTCCGGCCCTCTGCAACAAGATGCACCAGACCCTGCTCGCGCTTCGTAAGCAGTTGCGTTCCCTTCGCATCAGTGATGGCTGGCGGAGAATCTTTCAGCGAGTCCACGAGATATTGAATCTGCCGATTGCTGATCCAATATTGGCCTTCATGGACTTTTTGAATACTCTTGCACAGGACTTCGAACGGTTCCTCTCGAGAGAAAACGCCGACTGCTCCCGCACGGAATGCATCAACGACGGTTTGCGGTTGCTCTACATCAAGCAGGAGAATAACACGCGCGTCAGAAGACTGACTCCGCAGTTCCCGGGTGGCCTTGAATCCAGACGAGACGCCGTCTTTTAGATTCGCGCCCACGATACAAATGTCCGGAGCAGCGGTTGCATAAGAATTAATCACTTCACTTGTGTCCGTCGCCGACGCAACAACTGCTAGTCCGGAACCGTTGCGCTCCAGTGCGGCTGCCATGAGCTCACAACTCATGGCGCAGGACTCTGCAACTAGTACAGAAATCATGTTTTCACTCTCATTAACACTCGAGATCATGATCAGACCTTGTTTGAATGTAGCCGGGACTTGGCTGGGAATGGACTACCTGAGGGCCGGGAGCGAAATCAATCTGTGGCGAATTACATTTTACAATAGTTCGAACGACAGGAGCTCAAGTGAAGACTGTAGGAGCGAGCCTGAGTCTTTTTTGCACGCTCCCGCGTAAAGTCTTCATGCAACTGATCTTCCACAAATGACCTACAATTTCGATCAATATAATTCAAATTTTTAAATATCAAAGGCGCGCCTCTAAGTACTGAACATCCAATCGTTAAATTCGATGCGAAATTCCGGGAACGCGCCAAACAGGCCGTTAATCTCTTGTGTTGCATCCAGCCTGCGACGCGACCCGAAGAAGATGGTGCACTCAGAGTGCCAGAGCTACAAGTTTTCCGCTGTATTTCGTGGCCTCATTGAAATAGGTACGTCAGTCTCCCACATGATAGGTACGATTGTCCTCAACACTTGCGGGGTCGCCCTACGTAAAAATCTCGAGCCCTACATTCTTCGACGCGACGGAACAGTTAAACGTTTGGCCTGGGAACTGAACTTTCCTGTACTGCACGGGTACCCACCTCTCCTCCGAAAGTGACAATCGGCTTCTTGTTGCATTTTCTTGTCGCCGCTAACCTGCGCACGTGGTCCAGCCGTAAGGCAGCAGGGATATGAAACTTCTTAGCACATCCGAACCACCTGCTAGCGTTGCGACGGCGAAGTCGGCACCCAGTAGTTCGTTGCGTCGGCGTCGTCATCTGCGCTACCCCGTGGAAGCAGAAGTGAAGTATCAGTGGTCGACTCAGAGTTCAACACTTGGCGAGGGAGACGGTCGCAGCCGTGACATCAGCCAGGGCGGAGCGTTTGTGTTAACGAATGCTCTGCCACCGGTGGGTGCTTCGATCGATCTCACAATTCAGCTGCCTGCATGGCAAGTCGGAGCGGCGGCGCTTCGTATGGAAATGACCGGCGAAGTCGTCCGAGTCGATGTCCCGCCAGGCCTTGAACAAAAATGGGGATTTGCTGTGTGCTCGCTAAAGACCTTGCTGAGGCGTTTGGATGACGGCGAGCTTTGTGCAGCAAGAAAGCAGTAGACCGGACGCGAATCACGCGGGCGGGCAATGCAAGAGCGGTAAGGCTTCAGGATACGTGTGAATTGCACGGCCTGTAAGTCACAGGGCGAAGCTATGAGTGAACAGGTTCTTAGCACCGCAGCATCAGTGTGGTACGCGCTGCACACAAAGCATCAGCATGAGAAATCCATCACGAACGTTCTGGCGGAAAAGGGGTTCGAAGTTTTTTGTCCGACGTACGCGGAAGTGCACCGGTGGAAAGACCGTAAGAAAGAGGTAGCGCTTCCGCTTTTTCCGGGATATTTGTTTTTTGCAAATGGCCTTGACCGTAAAGTTGAACTACTTTCCACACCCGGTGTCTGCACCATCGTTTCCTTCGGCAATACGCCGGCGCTTGTACCGCAGTCGGAGATCGAAGCCATTCAGCTTGCCATGCTGAGTTCCCGAGTCATGGGCCCGCATCCGTTTCTAAAAGAGGGTGACAAGGTTCGATTAAGATCGGGCCCACTTGCGGGCCTAGAAGGAATTCTGCAGAGGCGGAAGGACGGATATCGGCTCGTACTCTCCATCGAACTTCTGGGGCGGTCAGTGGCAGTTGAAGTCGAGCAATCCGATATTCACCGCGACATAAATTAGATCATCGATTTATTCATGATGCTCCTAGACTATTACGGACTGAGTGAACAACCGTTCGGCGTGACGCCCGACCCTCGGTATCTATTTTTTAGCGACGGTCATCGCGAAGCGCTGGCTGCTATCTATTACGCGATCGAGGAACGTCGCGGTTTTTCAGCGCTCGTGGCAAAGCCTGGCATGGGCAAGACAACTCTTCTGTTCCGCTTACTCGAATCGCTCCAAGAATCTGCTAGGACAGCTTTTTTATTTCAGGCAGGGCAGGACTCAAGGGATTTTCTTGACAGTCTGGTTCGGGATCTTGGAATTGCCGCGAAATCGACCGACCTTCCGGCGCTGCACGAAGCGCTGAACACTATGCTGGTAAAGGAGATGGAGGAAAATCGGCGCGTCGTGGTTGTGATAGATGAAGCGCAGAATTTAACGGAGCAGATGCTGGAACAGGTCCGGCTCCTCTCGAACTTCGAGACGCCCGCAGCAAAAATGATACACATCGTCCTGGCGGGACAACCAGGCCTTGCGGACAAACTGGCAAGTCCGGCTTTGACGCAGTTGCGTCAGCGCGTGAGCTCCGTCGCGCATCTGCCAGCCCTGAACCTAAAGGAAATCACGCAATATGTAGATCACCGGCTCAGTGCTGCAGGCTATCGAGGACCGCAACTATTCGCTTCCGATGCTCTTGAGAGCATCGCTGCGATCAGCGAAGGCATCCCTAGAAACATCAATAGCATCTGTTTTCAGTCGCTATCCCTCGGCTTCGTCTACCAAAAACGTCAGATTGATACGGGGATCGTGCGTGAAGTTTCCCGAGATCTCGAGCTCAGGAAAGAAACACAACCACGGCACACAGGCCCGAGAGGAACGGTCAGTCCGAGTACCGCCGGCACCCGGCCTCGCACACCTCGCGCGCTAACTCCAGCTACGACAACTTGGCCAGCGTTCCCGGCAGCAGCGCAGGCAGCAGACTTCGGATACTACGGCATGCCACATTCAAGCGAGCGGAG
>WNGJ01018400.1_pt1 | contig 11066 bp, 10 predicted proteins | sample 5400611 | NCBI WGS metagenome assembly WNGJ01 (sample SAMN13153375, study PRJNA577476) | soil metagenome | isolation source: 40 cm soil or saprolite under Garry oak tree replicate 1 | place: USA:California | collected 2016-06-15 | reverse complement strand
AGCGAGAGCGCCGGTAACACACGCATGTACCGTGAGCGACGGCGCTCCTCGAGGCGGCGAGAAGGGGAGAGGGCGAGCCTCGCAGTTGCGCCGGCGGGCGCCTTGACCTACCATCCGGGGCAATCCGAACGTGTCGCCGTCTTCACTCTAGAGGGAGGCTTTGTCATGTCGAGACTCACCGCGGGGCTCGCCGTTCTGATTCTTCTGCTCGGGCACGCGCCTCTGTCTGCACAGGTCGCGCCGCCGCCCGGAGAAAAGATCGGCCAGGTCACCTTCGCGACGTCGTGCGCGCCCGCCATGCAGAAGCCCTTCGAGCGTGCCGTCGCGCTCCTGCATTCGTTCTGGTATCTCGAATCTGCGAAGGCCTTCACCGCGATCACCCAGGCCGACCCCGGCTGTGCCATGGCGTACTGGGGTGTGGCCTTGAGCCAGTGGACGCAGATCTGGGCACCGCCGCAGCCGGCGGGGCTCCGGCGCGGGGCCGACGCCATGGAAAAGGCCAAGGTGGCCGGCGCCACGACGGATCGGGAGCGTGACTACATCGCGGCGGCCGACCTCTTCTTCAAGGACGCCGACAAGCTCGACCACCGCACTCGGGCCGCCGCCTACGCCCGGGCCATGGAGCAGGTCTCCCAGCGCTACCCGCAGGACCGCGAGGCGGCCGCCTTCTACGCACTCGCGCTCCAGGCCACCGCCGATCCGCACGACAAGACGTTTACCAACCAGCGGCGCTCGGGGGAAATCGCGGAAAAGATCTTCGCCGCAGAGCCAAACCACCCGGGCGCGGCCCACTACATCATCCACGCGTATGACTATTCCCCGATCGCCCAGCAGGGACTGCCGGCGGCCCGCCGCTATGCGCAGTTCGCGCCCTCGGTGCCCCACGCGCTGCACATGCCCTCCCACATCTACGTGCTACTCGGCATGTGGCCGGAAACCGTCAAGGGCAATCTGGTGGCGGCCGAGGCCGAGAAGGATCGCGGCAACCCCGACGACCGCATGCACGCCCTCGATTACCTGGTCTACGCGTACCTGCAGCAAGCGCAAGATACCGACGCCAGGCGGGTCCTCGACGAGGCGCGCGGCATCATGGCCGACCTGGCGGCGAAGAACTACAACTCCGGACGGGCAACCGCGCCCTTTGCCATGGCCGCCATCGAGGCGCGATGGACGATGGAGCGGGGACGGTGGGCCGAGGCGGCGGTCATCGAGCCGCGGCCGAGCAATTTCCCGCAGACCGAGGCGATGATCTACTTCGCCCGCGGCATAGGCGCCGCTCGTACCGGCAACGTCACCCAGGCCCGCGCGGACGTGGACAAGCTGGGCGCCCTCCGCGACGCCCTCACCCAGAAGAAGGATGCATACTGGGCCGAGCAGGTGGAGATCCAGCGCCGGGCCGTGGCGGCGTGGGTGGCTCGCGCGGAGGGGCGCAACGACGACGCGCTCGCGCTGATGCGTGGAGCGGCGGACCTCGAGGCGTCGACGGAGAAGCACAACATCTCGCCCGGACCCATCGCGCTCGCCCGCGAGCTGCTGGGGGACATGCTGCTCGACGCCCGGCAGCCCGCTCTGGCTACCGCCGAGTACGAAGCCGCCCTCAAGATCGCGCCGAACCGCTTCAAGGCGTTACAGGGCGTGGCCAAGTCGGCCCAGCTCGCCGGCGATCGTGACAAGGCGAAGACGTACTACGGGCGACTCCTGACCGTGACCGCCTCCTCCGACGGCCAGCGCCCAGAGATCGGCGAGGCGCGCGCGTTCGTCGGTCGCTAGTGTCGCCCATCGCCTCGGCTCGAATGTACGCGTGGTCGCCCACCCTGGCCGCCGCATGGCGACGCCTGCTCGAGTGGACCTCCGCGCGCGCCGGCGTGCCCCTCGACCTCATGGACGCCGCGGACCCCACACCACTCGACGACCTGTGGCAGCGCGATGACCTCGGATGCGTCTTCATGTGCGGCTACCCTTGGGCTCTGCGCGCGGACCCGCCGCACCTGCTGGCGGCGCCGATCCCGTCTCCGCCGCGCTACGGTGGCCGATCGGTGTACGTGAGCGATTTCATCGTGCGGTCGGACAGCTCGCACCAGACCCTCGCCGACACGTTCGGTGGCACCATCGCCTACTCGACCGAGCATTCGCATTCCGCCTACAATGCCCCGCGCTTCCATCTCGCGCAGTATGTCACTCGCGCGCGGCCGACGCTGTTCCGCGCCGTGCTCGGCCCGTTCGTCCGCCAGCTGCCCATCCTCGAGGCGGTGGCCGCGGGGCGCGTCGACGTCGCGGCCGTGGACGGCTATGCCCTCGATCTGCTGTGCCGGCACCGGCCCGAGCTGACGGCGCGGGTGCGCGTGGTGGAAACCACCGTCCCCGCGCCCAGCGCGCCGCTCGTCGCCTCCCCGAGCGTGCCCGTCGAGGCGCGGGACCGGCTGACCGCCGCCCTGCTCGGAGCGGATCAGGCCCCCGAGATGAAGGCAACGCTCGAGGACCTCCTGCTCACTCGCTTCGTCGCGACGCGGCCGGAAGACTTCCGCGTGTTCCTCGACCGCCAGCGAGCCGCCGAGGCCGCCGGCTATCCGAAGCTCGCGTAGAACGATGCGCGGGCTCGTTCGTGGCGGCTGGGTCGTGGGCTTCGCCCACGGGGCGCACACGCTCGTCCGTGAGGGCGTCGTGGTGTGGGAGGGCGACCGTATCGTCCACGTGGGCTCCGACTTCTCCGGAACAGTGGACCAGGAGATCGACGCGCGCGGCAAGCTCGTGTGTCCCGGGTTCATCGACACCCACGTCCATTCGGGTCATCGCGCCTCCCACCGTCTGATCACCGACGCGGGCCGGCCCGACTACTTCGGCCAGCCTTTCCTCGAGATCACCGTGCCCCGCCAGGGCACACGCATCGGCGGCGACCCTCGTTACGCCCGCCCCGACGCGCCGGACGCCGACACGGGCCATCGCCTGCTCGCGCGCTTCACGGTGGCCGAGCTGCTGCGCAACGGGATCACCACGTTCATGGAGTTCGGCAGCCAGCTTCGCGTGCAGGAAGCGCTCCTCGGCGAGGTGGACCGACTCGGGGTGCGCGCCTATCTCGGCGCCGGCTACGACTCGGGGCGCTGGGTCGGCGACGAACGGGGGCGGCTCACCCGGGTGGTGGACGAGGAGGCCGGCGGGCGAGAATTCGAAGCCGCGCGCGCCTTCATCGAGCGCGTCGACGGGGCCGTCGGCGGGCGGGTACGCGGGCTGCTCGCCCCCCGCGAAGCGGAGACGTGCAGCCTCGAGCTCCTGCGCGCCACGCGGAAAGCGGCCGACGCGCTCCGGCTGCCCATCGTCACCCACGCCGCGTACAACGTCATCGAGTTCTTCCAGATCGTGTCGGAATATCGTATGACACCGATCGAGCTGCTGGACTCGGTAGGCCTCCTCGGGCCCGATCTCACCATCGGCCATGGCAACCTGGTGGCCGACAATCCCAAGATGAACTACTCGGGCGCGCGGGACCTCGCGCTGATGGGCCGCCATGGAGTGACCGTCTCCCACTGCCCGGTGAACATCGCGCGCCGCGCGCGCAGCCTCGACTCCTGGCAGCGCTATCGCGAGATGGGGATCAATCTGGCGCTCGGCACCGACACGTATCCGCGCGATTTGATCATGCAGATGCGGACGGCGTCGTACTTCGGCAAGGTCATGAGCAACAACCTTCTCGCCGCCACCGCCGCCGAGGTCTTCTCGGCCGCGACCCTCGGGGGAGCGCGAGCGCTGGGGCGCGACGACCTCGGCCGTCTCGCTCCCGGCGCCAAGGCCGACATCGTGGTCGTCGATCTCACCGGTGGGGGGACGCTCCGCTATGGGCCGGTGCGCGATCCGATCAAGAGCCTCGTGGAGTGCGGCATCGGCGATGACGTCGAGACGGTGGTGGTCGACGGGGTCGTGCGCATGCGTGATCGCGTGATCCCCGGCGTGGACATGGCCGCCTTGCGCGGGGAGGCGCAGGAGGCGGGCGAAGGTGTGTGGGCAGGCGTCCAGGAGTGGGAGCCGCTCGGCCGACGGGCCGAGGAGATGAGCCCATGGTCGTTCCCCTTGACCGATCCGCGAGGAGAACCCGGACATGCGAGGTGAGGCAGCGAGGGCGGTCCGCGGCCGGACACTGATGGTGGCGGTGGCCGCGATGGTGGCCCTCGCGGGCGTCACGCCGTCGAGTGCCCAGGTGCTCTACCCGACACGCCCCATCGAATTCGTGATCCCGTTCGCGCCGGGCGGCCCCACCGATACCGCCATCCGTATCATCCAGCCGCAGCTCTCGGCCAACCTCGGCGTACCGCTCGTGCTCGTCAACAAGGCGGGCGGCGGCGGCGCCCTCGGCATGGACGCAGTGGCCAAGGCCAAGCCGGACGGCTACACGCTGGCGGCCACCGTCCGCTCCACGGTCACCATTCTCCCCGCCACGCAGCCGGACATCACCTACAAGATCTCCGACTTCGCCGTGGTCGGCAGCTATGTCGTGGACTCACAAGTCATCCTCGTCAAGGCGGGCGCCCCCTGGAAGACCCTGGAAGATCTGATCGACCATGCGAAAAAGAACCCCGGAAAGCTCTCGTACGGCTCAGCGGGGCTCGGCACCAACAGCTTCTTCACGATGGAGTTGCTGAAGCTCACCTACGGTCTCGACATGACCCACGTACCCTTCGGCGGATCGGGACCGGTGAAGAACGCGCTGCTCGGCGGCCATGTCCAGGTGGGCGCGGCCGCTCTGAGCCCGACGCTGTCAGTGATCAGGAGCGGCGACGTGGTGGCCCTGGTCACCGGGGCGGCGAAGCGGATCGCGACTATCCCCAACGTGCCCACCATGACCGAGAAAGGCCAGCCCGACGCGTCGCTGAGCACCTGGGCGGAGATCTATGCGCCCGCCAAGACGCCCAAGGCGATCGTGGACCGCCTCGCCCAGGCGCTCGAGAAGACCATGAAGGACCCGGCCGTGATCGCGGCCATCGAGAAGGCCGGCCTCGTGGTCGAGCAGCATGGCCCGGAGGCGACGCTGAAGCTCATCCAGCGTGAGAACGAGATCGTGACCCGGGTGGCAAAGCAGTTGGGCCTCGGGAAGTAGTGCGCGGCGCCGACCGCGTCAGCGCCCTCGTCCTCCTCGTCTTCGCCCTCGCTGCCGTCAACGAGGCCCGCAAGCTGCGCCTCGGTAGCCTGTCCGCCCCCGGTCCGGGTTTCGTCCCTCTCTGCCTCGCCGCGGCGCTCGCGCTGGTGGCGCTGCTCCTCCTCATCCGCGCATGGAGGGCACCCGCGAGCCCGGAGCGACCCGTGGAGCCCGGGGAGCGATGGAAGGCGCTGGCCGCCCTCGCCGCGCTTGCCGTGTATACCTTCGCGCTGGAGCCGCTCGGCTTCGTGCTGGCCACGACCGCACTGCTCTTGTTCTTCTTCCGTGTCATCGATGGCCAGCGGTGGTGGGTCGCGCTGGGGAGCGCCGTGGCGATCTCCGTGCTTGCCTACCTCGTCTTCGCGCACGGCCTCCACGTCCGATTGCCGGGTGCCCCATGGAGCTGATCGCGGGCCTCATGTACGGCTTCACCATCTGCCTGACACCGGCGAATCTCTTTGCCTGCCTGGTCGGCGTGTTCGTGGGCACCCTGATCGGCGTGCTGCCGGGAATCGGGCCGGTGGCGACCATGTCGCTGCTCTTGCCCGTCACCTACGCCATGTCCCCCACCGCCTCCATCATCATGATGGCCGGAATCTACTACGGCGCGATGTACGGCGGATCGACCACGTCGATCCTCGTCAACATTCCCGGGGAGGCGGCATCCGTCGTGACCTGCCTCGACGGCTACCAGATGGCCCGCCAGGGCCGCGCGGGACCTGCGCTCGGTATCGCCGCCTTCGGGTCGTTCATCGCGGGCACGCTCAGCGTGCTGGGCATCATGGTCCTGGCGCCGCCCCTCACCGCGGTCGCGCTGCGCTTCGGGCCGCCGGAGATCTTCGCGCTCCTCCTCCTCGGCTTCACGATGGTGACCTATCTCACCGCCGGCTCGAAGCTTCGCGCGGTCGCCATGGCTCTCCTCGGCATGCTGCTCGGGACGGTTGGACTCGACCCGATCCTCGCCACGCCCCGCTTTACCTTCGGCAGCGTCACCCTGGGGGACGGCCTGGGCCTGGTGCCGATCATCATGGGACTGTTCGGCGTGAGCGAGGTCCTGCTGAACATCCAGAAGGGCGTGACCCAGGAGGTATTCGAGACGCGCATCAAGGGCCTGCTCCCCACGCGGGACGACTGGAAGAAGTCGGCGGGCCCCATTGCGCGCGGCAGCGTGCTCGGGTTTTTCCTCGGCATCTTGCCGGGCATCGGCGCCATTATCCCCACGTTCATCTCCTATGCCCTGGAGCGGCGCATCTCCCGGCATCCGGAGCGCTTCGGGACCGGCGCCATCGAGGGGGTGGCGGCGCCGGAAGCGGCCAACAACGCCGCCACCGGTGGCGCGATGATTCCCCTGCTGACCCTCGGCATCGCACCCAACGTGGTCATGGCCGTGCTGCTCGGCGCCTTCCTCATCCACGGCGTGCAACCGGGCCCGCTGCTGATTCGTGAGCACCCGGACATGTTCTGGGGCGTGATCGCGAGCATGTACGTGGGTAACGTGATCCTGCTCATCCTGAATCTGCCCCTCATCGGCCTCTGGGTGCAGCTCCTGCGCGTGCCCTACGGCCTGCTGTTCCCCCTCATTCTCTTGTTCTGCATCATCGGTGTGTACAGCGAGGCCCACAACATATGGGACATCGTCGTCATGCTGGCATTTGGCGTCGTCGGCCTGCTCATGAAGAGGTTCGGCTACGAAGCGGCGCCACTGGTGCTGGCCTTCGTGCTCGGACGCATGGCGGAGGAGTCGTTCCGCCAGTCTCTGCTCATGTCGCACGGGCACTTCGACATTCTCTTCACGCGGCCCCTCGCCACCACCCTTCTCGCGGTCGCGCTCGTTGTCATGGTGGTGCCCGCGATCGTGCCCCCGGTCAGGCGCGTGCTCGGCACGGTCGGAGAAGAGACGGGAACGTGACCGCTTCAGCGGCCTTCGACGGTCTCCGGCATGGACATGGGCACCCGGGCCGACGCCGACGGTAGTCCCCCCGGCAACAGCGACAGGAAGAGCGCGGTCAGGGTCGAGATCGCCGCCATCACCAGCAGGAGCGTCGTGAAGCCGGACGCCTTCACGAAGGGGCCGAGCACGTAGACGGCCAGGGAGCTCACGCCGAACGACACGGCCAGCCGCATGCCGGCCACGCGAGAGCGGAGCCGGTCGTCCACGTACTGCACGATCATCGCGTCGATGAACGGGATGGCCCCGAAGACGAAGATCATGAACGCCAGCGCGCAGCCGAACAGCGCCCAGCCCGTGGCGTGCGCGGCGAGCAGGAAGAGCGGCACCTGCGCGGCCACGATGGGCAGGTAGAGCCGCTTGAGCGATCGATGAGCTTGCCGACAGCGATCTGCGCGAATGAGGCGATGGTGTAGATCGCCGCCAAGAGCATGCCGAGTGTGGCCGGGTTCTCGATCACGCCCTTGAAACGCTCGGCGAGCAGCTGGCCATTGCCGTTGGTGGTGAAGTTGAAGATGAGGCTGCCCGTGACGGCGGCCAGCGTCATGACCACGAACGCGCGGCGCATCACCGAGGCCGGCAGGTCGACCGACTTCTTCGGGCGCTTCGCCGGCGCCATGTCCTCGCGCGGGACGAGCACGGCGAAGAGCGCCCCGCACGCCAGCGCGATCGCCCCCGGGACGACAAAGGCCATGCGCCAGCCGGCGTACTTGACGAGGAAGCCCGTCAAAAGGGCCGCGAAGGCGATGCCGAGATTCCCCGCGAGGCCGTTGACGCCGATGGTGAAGCCCGGGTTCTTCGCGTTCTGCACGATCATGGGAATGCCGACCGGGTGGTAGATCGCCGTGAAGATCCCCATGACCGTGAGCGCGACGGCGAGCGAGAGCGGCCCTTTCGCCGCCGCCACGAGCATCGCGGAGGCGCCGAGGCCGGCGAAGAAGATGATCATCATGCGCCGCCGGCCCCAGAGATCGCCGAGGCGCCCCGCGGGCAAAGCGCCGAGCCCGAACATGACGAAGGCGCCTGCCGTGTAGGGCATGAGGTCCTGCCAGCTGAGCCCCCACTCGGCCGCGATGGCCGCGACGGCGGTGGCGAAGATCAGCAGGAACAGGTGGTCCAGGGCGTGCCCCACGTTGAGCAGCAGGGCCGTCGGGCTCATATTCGACATGGGACTCTCGATGGGGCGGCGCATTCAGACCACGCCTTCTGCGGCCAGGCCGGCGATCTCGTCGGAAGACATCCCGAGGAGCCCGCTGAGGACTTCGTTCGTGTGATGCCCGAGCGGAGGACCCGCGTGGGTCACGCGCCCCGGCGTCGCCGACAGCCGCGGGATCACACCCGGCTGCGGCAGCGGGCCGATATCCGAGGGCACGTCGATGATGCTCTGGCGCTCGCGGTAGTGCGGGTCGGCGAAGATGTCGGCCATGCTCATGATGGGCGAGTGAGGGATATCGTGCGCGAGGAGCTCCTCGATGGCGTCGCCGATCGCTCGCGCGGCGAACCACGCCTCGACCAATGCGAGCAGGTCGGCCATGTTGGCGGAGCGTCCCTCGTGGCTCGCGAAGCGTTTGTCCTTCGGCAGGTCGGGCTCCCCGAGCATCACGCACAGCCGCTCGAAGAGATGCTGGGCCGGCGTGGTGATGACGACCCAGCGCTCGTCCTTGGTGCGAAAGGCCCCGCCCGGCCATCCCGAGTGCTGGATGCTCCCGCGCTCGCGCACCATGCCCTTGCGGCCGTAGAGCGTCGTGCTGTACTCGAGGATGCGGAAGGCGGATTCGTAGAGCGCGGCATCGATCCACTGCCCCTCGCCGGTGGCATCGCGGTGGCGAAGCGCGGCCATCACACCGAAGGCCGTGAAGAGGCCCGTCAGGTAGTCGGGATAGACCGGCGTGGGCCGCGACGGTGGCCGGTCCGCGGGACCGTTGAGATACCACGTGCCGCCGAAGGCGGAGGCGATCGCAGCAAAGCCCGGTCCGTTGCGCAACGGCCCCGTTTGGCCGAAAGCCGTGATGCGCGCCATGATCAGCGACGGGCGGAGCTTGCGGAGATCTTCCCAGCCGAGCCCCCAGGATTCCAGCACGCCCGGCCGGAAATTCTCGATCACGACGTCGCATAGTGGGACCAGGCGGCGCACGAGGTCCTGCCCCTTCTTCGTGCGGAGGTCGAGCGTCACGACCTTCTTGCCGCGGTTGTCGACGGCGTACCAGTAGTTGAGGCCGTCTTCCGTGGGACCGAGCCGCCGGAGATCGTCGCCCTTCCCGGGCAGCTCGGTCTTGATCACCTCGGCGCCGAATTCGGCCATGAGCGTGCCGCAGAATGGGCCGGCGACGATTTGCGCCAGCTCGAGCACGCGGATCCCGGTCAGGGGCAGAGGGCGATCGGTCATGGCGAACGTGCGGCATTGTAGCAGAAGCCGCGCGCGATGTATGATCCCTCGAATCCGCAAAGGAGGCGACATGACGGACAAGAGCGCGCGGGGCCCGCTGGACGGGCTCAAGGTCGTGGATCTCACGGAGCACATGGCCGGGCCCTACTGCACCATGGTCCTCGCCGACATGGGCGCGGACGTGCTCGTCGAGAACTACCGCCCGACGGTCATGGAGCGCGCGGGCCTCGACTACGAATCCCTCAAGCGCGTGAATCCGCGCCTCATCTATGCCCAGCTCTCCGGCTTCGGGTCGGACGGACCCTACCGCGAGCGCGGCGGCTTCGACCTGATCGCCCAGGGCATGGGTGGGATCATGCACGTCACGGGCGAGCCGGACGGCCCGCCGACCTCCGTCGGCCTGCCCATCTGCGACCTCGGCACCGGGATGTGGGGCGTCCAGGGCATCCTCGCCGCCCTCTACGAGCGGCAGCGCACGGGCGAGGGGCAGAGGGTCGAGTGCTCGCTCCTCGAGACGGCGGTGGGCTTTTCCTCGTGGACGAGCGCGGGCTGGCTGGTCGACCACAAGGAGCCCGCGCGAGAAGGCTCGCGACATCGCCAGAACGCGCCCTACCAGCGCTTCGAGACGAAGGACGGCTATCTGATGGTGGGCGCGGCCGGCCAGGGTGTCTGGGAGCGCTGTGCCAAGGCCCTCGGCCACCCGGAGTGGATCGAAGATCCACGCTTCCGCCGCGGCGCCGACCGCAGGAAGAACCGCGCCGCGCTCGAGCAGGAGCTGGCGGCGATCCTGCGCACGGCGCCGTCAGCGCACTGGATGAAGACCTTGGACGACGCGGGCGTGCCCTGCGGCCCCGTGAACACCTACGAGCAGCTCTTCGCCGATCCCCAGGTGCTACACCGCGAGATGGTGGTCCACGCCGATGACGCGGAGCTCGGCCGCGTGCCCCACATCCGCACGCCGATCCGGATGTCGGCGAGCGCGGTCGCCGTGCGCGACACCGCGCCCAAGCTTGGCCAGCACACGGATCAGATCCTGGCAGGCCTCGGCTATACGCCGGCCGATATCGCGGCGTTGCGCGGCGACCGCGTGATCTGAGCCGCCGTCCGACTTCGGATGTCGATCTTCCTGATCCGTCACGGCGAGACGCTGGGCAATGCCTCGCGTACCGTCCAGCTCCCCGACAATCCGCTTTCGCCCCGCGGCATCGCCCAGGCGGAGCTTCTGGCCCGCCGTCTCGAGCGCGAGGGCATCGCGGCCATTCTCTCGAGTGATTTCGCACGCGCGGCGGCCACTGCCGAGCGCCTCGAGCAGACAACGGGTGCCCCCGTGCGCCATGATCCGCTCCTCCAAGAGCGCAACTTCGGTGATATCCGGGGCACGCCCTACGCCGAGCTCGGCTTCGACATGTTCGCGCTGGACTATGCGCCGCCACATGGCGAGACCTGGGAGGCTTTCCACGCTCGCGTGGATCGTGCCTGGGGGCTCGTCCAGGAGGCAGCCGCCGCGGCGGGCGGGCATCTCGCCGTCGTGACGCACGGACTGGTCTGCCGCTCGCTGGCCGGCCGGCACCTGCTCCTGCCCGACGGCCAGGAGGCGCCGGAGCGCT
>WNGJ01017002.1_pt1 | contig 11067 bp, 8 predicted proteins | sample 5400611 | NCBI WGS metagenome assembly WNGJ01 (sample SAMN13153375, study PRJNA577476) | soil metagenome | isolation source: 40 cm soil or saprolite under Garry oak tree replicate 1 | place: USA:California | collected 2016-06-15 | reverse complement strand
TCAGGTCAGAGGAAAGGAGAACGTTGGCGGCCCGGGAGAGGTTCCGGCATGCCAGGCTATGACTTGGGGAAGCGCTGTGGTGCGTCTTTGCCGTTTCGGGCTGGTGGGATAGCGGCTGGGTCGTTTCGGTGGCTCCCGCACATTCCTGGGTCGGAACGAAACACCCCTGGTCCCGCTTGAATCGGCCTGCCGTAGGCGCATATTCCAAGCATAGCGACAATTGTCCGATGCAATTGCGGCGCCGAGTACAAACGCACTGAAACAAAGTTCTTGGTACCGCATACGGGTGACGCGGTCTGCACGGTCTGCGGGACCGCGCTGGAGTCGTGGTGGAATAGCACCCACGTTCCTTCATTCGAACTTGTCAAATGTCCCGACGGAAAGCCGGCATGACTAGCCGCGACCGTACTCACTTGGTAGCTTTCAATGAAGGCAATCGAGTACTTCCTGAAGGGGGCTGAACGCAAAGAAAACGAGGCGCTGCTCATTGGCAGGAGTGCTCCGCGATGCAGTATCCGCATTGGTTGATGGTCGCCGGAGCCGTCTTGGTGGTGCTCGGAATTATTGGCCTTGCATTTCGCCAAAACAGGAACGTTGAGCTCGATCAAGAACCGACGGAAAATGAGGCAGACGGAAATGACTGGACCGAGCCCCAAGAATGGCGAGATATCCCAAAAGGCCGTGGAACGTAGAAGAAGACCAGTTGCTGCGAAGGCTTGCTGAGGATAACGCATCGACTGCGGTTATCGCTGCGAAACTGAAGCGCACCGCGACGCCGATCAGGTCACGCGCAAAGATCTTGAAAATCCCCAAAAAAGCGACGCTCGAAAAGCCGCCTCCTAACCGGGCGGTGGGCGTCCCGAATTAACCCGCAGCGCGGACATCAAGCTTAACGGGCGAGTTTCGTTGCGACGCGATTTGAAATTGATAGCTTGGCCCCCACCGGCGAGTATCGCGAGCGAAAGCCGCTAATCCAAACGCTAGCCTTCGCCGGCATTTATTGCTGATCTTCAGGGTAATTCATGAGCTACAAGAAACAAAGCGATCCACCAGATCTTCCGGCTCGGGCGGCATTCCGATCGGTCGACGGTCAAAGAGCACTGACAGAATACGAGAAGGAGCAAAGGGCGTTGCATAAGAACCGCGAACGGTTGAAGGCCGAACGGCTAGCGAGAGAGGCCGCTAAATCGAAAGAGAGCCAATAGGCGCGAGCGAAAGCGACCGCGGGCCAACAGCGCCTGAATGTCGCCTGTGATGGCGTGCACCATCCGGAGGCCTCGCTTGATATCGGGATTGAGGTAAGCCCCGATATGCACCTTGCCCTCCCGGCTCGGCGCGACGGCGCTGCGCTCGACCTTCGGCTTAGGTGCCGGGCTCGCATTGCTGACAGGAAGCGGGGACACCCGCCAGCTGCTGGTCTTCTCTCTGGATGTCCGCCATTCTCGACATGTCGTCTCCTGTTCACGGTTTCAATTATTCACGCGCCGGTATCTTCGGCATCAGTGCCTTGAAAGCTTCGAGCGCAGCCTCGACACCTCGGATGCGTTTCTCGAGTTTGGCAGTTCGACTGTTCAGCAAACCCTGCATGTTGATATTGGGCCCCTGCATTTGAACCGCGCTTGCTCGCGTATGGCGCGGTGCAGCGACGCTTTTTTCCTTCTGAGACCTTCCGCTTTGTTGGCACCGGCTGGCCGCCGTGCCAACCTCATGGCAGCAGGCGCCAACAAAACAAGCGCGCGCCCCGGGGAGAGACCGCTGTGTACCGTCACTTCATTTTTCTTGGTTTGATTGCGATCGCCGCATTGAACACAGCGCCAGATGCGCGCGCGGTGGATTCCGAACGGTGCCAGGAGTTGTCGCACCGATTTGAACTTTCAAAACCGCGGATCACCGTGATCGAAGTCTCGCTGACGCTATTTTCCGCCGTCGACGGCAATTGCATTGCCATGGCGACCGAACTGCTTGACTACGGTGCGTCGCTTGACGCGCGTGACCGACTGGGTGCCCGGCCGCTTAGCCATGCCGCCAGATCCGGCCATCTCGATATGGTTGACCTTCTGCTGGCGCGCGGCGCTCCGATCAACGCCCGCAATCTTGCCGGCGCCACTGCGCTTTATTTTGCGGCCGAAGGCGGCCATACGTCGATCGCGCAGCGGCTGATCGAACGCGGCGCCGACGTGAAACTTGCCGGGCGCAGCGGGATCTCTCCGATCGCTGCCGCCGCTTATGCCGGCAACGACGCGATCGTCGAAGCGCTGCTCGCCGGTGGAGCCGATGAACGAGCGCCCGACGAAACCGGCAAGCCGCCGACCGTCTATGCGGCGGCCGGTGCGCGGCTCGATATCGTGAAGCGGTTGCTGGCGCGAAATATCGATGTCAACGCCCACTATCCGAACGATCTCACTTTGCTGATGTGGGCGTCCGGCCCGGATGAAAAAGTCGCGGAGGCGGAAGCGATCAGGGTCGTTTCATATCTGCTGGACGCGGGCGCGCATCTCGATGATCGGGATGACCGTGGCCGCACCGCGCTCATGATCGCGGCAGAAGGCGGCCATTCGGAAATCGTCAACCTATTGATAGCACGGGGCGCGGATGCGTCGCTCAAGGACAAGGCCGGAAAACGTGCCGCGGATCTCACCATGCTGTCTTCACTGCGTGAACGGCTGACGCCGCACTAGGCCAGCTTCGACTTCTCCGGATAACGTTCTGGGAGTGGCTCAGAGACCCGAAAGATATTCCGCCAGCGCCGCAAGGTCGTCAAGGGAGGTGGCAAGCATCAAGTCGGACATGCCGGGATTGTTGCCGCGTGCGCGGGTGCGGAAGTCCGTCATTGTTCTTGTCAGGTACTCCCTGCTCAAGCCGGCGAGACGCGGCACGGTGCCGTCACCCTGAAAATGATCGAGATGGCAGCCCGTGCAACCCACGGAGCGGTTGGCGTTCGAAGCCCGATCCGAAATTTCCTTCGAGGCACGCGGCTGACCCAGATCGGGCCACGGCTTTTTTGAGAAATATTCCGCGATCGCCTGCATGTCGTCTCGTTCCATCGACGACGCGACCGGTTGCATGATATCGTTCTTGCGGTCACCCCGCTTGAAATCGCGCAGCTCTATATAGATGTAGCCGGCTTGCTGCCCCCAAATGACTGGGATGGTCTTGTCGACCGGTTTGCCATCCGCGCCATGGCAGCCGGCGCAAACCTCGGCCTTTTCTTCAATGCTTTGTGCGTGCAGCGGCGTAACGCGGAGCAACCGGTCCCGCTTCGATGTTCGATGATCGCCTGCATTCAACGTTCAATTGAGCGTGAAGGCGATAATGTTGTTGCCGCGGTGGAAGTCGACCTGGGTGTTGCCGCCCGCACCGACCACGATATATTGCTTGCCGCCCACCGTGTAGGTAGAGGGCGGCGCATTGACGCCCGCACCGGCGCGGAAGCTCCACAATTCCTTGCCGTTGGACGAATTGTAGGCCGCGAACTTACCGTTGCCCTCACCCGTGAAAACCAGACCGCCCGCGGTGGCGAGAATGCCGCCGATCATCGGCTCTGGCGTCTTGACCTGCCATTTGATCTTGCCGGTGTTGTAGTCAACGGCAGTAATGTTACCCGCCTGGGCTTCTCCCGGGATCGCCGTGAAGGCGCCGCCAAGCCACAGCTTGCCGTTCGGATAGGGCGAGCTCTCGACTCGGTAGTGCATCGGCTGATGCAGGTTGATGGCATAGGCGAGCCCTTGCCCCGGGTCGGTGGCGATAGGCGACCATTCGACTCCGCCATTGGCGCCCGGCAGCATGCGTGCGCCTTCCTTGGTGGGAAGAACCCACATGTTCTCCTGCGGCACCATAGCCTCGGAGAACCGGATCAAGCTGCAATCCTTGCGGTCGTGAACATAGATGTGACCGGTCTTGCCGGCATGAATCACGCCGGGAATGGTCTTGCCGTCATTGCCCTTTACGTTGAGGAGCACCGGCGGGCTTACGGCATCGAGGTCCCACACGTCGTGGGCGATGTACTGGAAGTGACAGACGTATTTGCCGGTATCGAGATCAAGCGAAACCAGCGAGTTCGTGTAGAGGTTGTCGCCGGGCCGGTTGGAGCCGTCGAGATCGGGCGACGGATTGCCGACGACAAAATAAATCCGGTTGGTCGCCAGATCGACAGCCGGATTCTGCCACACGCCGCCTCCAAGTTTTGCGAAGGGGTCGCCGGTTTTGGCAAGCTGAGCCTTTTCGGCCGGGATATCGCGGTGCATGTCGCGGCCGGTGGCATCCTTGGTTGCCCAGACGCCGACCGAATTTTCAGGAATTGTATTAAACGTCCAGACCGGCTTGCCGGTCTTCGCATCGTAGGCCTTCACAAAGCCGCGGATGCCATATTCACCGCCATTGGTTCCAATCAGAACCTTGTCCTTGATCACGGTCGGAGCCATCGTCTCGCTGTAACCGAGCTCGGGATCCGCAACATCGGTCTGCCAGACAACTGCGCCTGTCTTTGCATTCAAGGCCACCAATTTGGAGTCCAGCGTGGCTACGTAGACAAGGTCGCCGAGAACCTGGACGCCGCGATTGTTGGGACCGCAGCAGTACGTCGTCACCAGTCCCATCTTGTGATTATAGTGCCAGAGCTGCACGCCGGTTTTGGCGTCGAGCGCATAGACGTGGCTGAATGACGTCGTCACATACATGACGCCGTCGACCACGATGGGCGAAGTCTCCAGCGATTCCTTCACATCGGTCTGGAAGATCCACGCGACATGCAGGTTCTTGACCTTATTTCGATCGATCTGCTTGGCGGGATGGAAGCGCGTCTGGGCGTAATTGACGTTGGTCAGCAGAAAATTGGTCGCGTTCTTGTCTGCTGCGTTGAGCTGAGCTTGAGTAACCGAAGAAACCTTCGCCATGCCGGACGCCGACTTGGCGTCCTGCTTGACTTCCTGCGCGCCGACCGACCCGTTGAGCAACCCGGCCAAGCCGAGCACAGCGGCGCATCCAATAGAAAATCTATTCATGTTCCCGCCCCGATTTTTTCTGTTAACCGGCACATTTTTGGTAGGCCGGTGCGCTTCAAATCTGACTTGACCGGAAAGGTTTGACAAGGAGAAAACTTCAACGGGCCGGTCATGCTTCGGCGCGGTCGTCGAATGCCGCGCTGCCGCATTTGGAGCGCGGCACGCTCGTGCGGCTCGTGCCGCAATGGTATGCCGATGGCGGGCCGATCTCGATCCACTATGCGAGCCGCACGCTGCTACCGGCAAAGACGCAAGTCTTCGTCGATTTCGTAGGTGAGGCGTTTCGCCGGGATCGCCTAGCGGAGCGGTTCGCCGGAAGTCTCGACTAGATTGCAACCACCCTTCCTCAGGTCCGCTCTGGGTCAAACGCATCGATTTTGCCACCTGCAATATGTCCGCTATCCAGCCCATTCCAGACCTGCCAGTCCGACGTTGCGAGCGTCGGGAAAGGCGATGTTGCTTGCTGATTGCGGATACGACGCGAACTGGATCAGGGCATTCGCCGGTGAACAGGGTGCAATTTGGTCGAGCGCTTCTTCAACAAGATCAAGCAATGTCGGCGCGTCGCCACCCGGGATGACAAACTTGCAGGCTAACTACCTTGTCTTCATCGAGCTCGCAGCCATTCGGATTTGGTAGCGCGCGTGTTAGCCCGCGCACTAGCGCAGGGCAGAAGGCGCGGCTAAGTTATCCAGACAAGAACAACAGCAGGGAGTGATCATGCCGGTAACAACCCAGGACAAGCGCGCCACATTCCGGAAGATGCACGTATCAGGCTGCTTTCCGATCCCCAATCCTTACGATGTCGGCAGCGCACGCGCGCTGCAGTACATCGGCTTCAAGGCGCTCGCCTCCACCAGCGCTGGTTTTGCGTGGTCGATCGGAAAAGCCGACAATCGGGTCACGCTCGACGAGGTCTGCACCCATCTCACCGCGCTGTGCGCGGCGGTCGATCTGCCCGTCAATGCCGATTTCGAGGGCGGCTTTGCGCACGAGGCGGACAAGGTCGCCGCCAACGTCGCACGCGCGGTCAAGACCGGCGTGGCCGGTCTGTCGATCGAGGATTCAACCGGCGACGCCGCCAAACCGCTCTACGAGCGGACGCTTGCGGTCGAGCGCATCAAGGCGGCGCGCGGCGCGATCGATGCCGACAACAGCGGCGTATTGCTGACCGGCCGCTGCGAAGGTTTTCTGGTCGGGCAGGCCGATCTCGCCATGGTGATCGACCGGCTGAACGCTTACTCCGAAGCGGGGGCGGATTGCCTCTACGCGCCGGGCATCAAGACCAGGGAACAGATCACGGCGGTCGTGAAGGCGGTCCATCCGAAGCCGGTCAATCTCCTGATCGGTGCCTCCGGGCTTTCGGTCGCGGAAGCCGCCGATCTCGGCGTCCGCCGCATCAGTGTCGGCGGTTTGCTGGCGCGCAGCGCATGGGCGGAATTCATGCGGGCGGCGCGCGAGATCGCGGACCAGGGCACCTTCACCGAATTGGGCAACGGCTACTCCGGTGCCGAATTGAACAAGATGTTCAGCTGACCCGCGCAAGCAAAAACGCAGCGGGTAAATGGGCCCGCTGCGTTGCCAGTTCGCGTCGCCGGTAGTCGTGATTATTTGCTTGGCGGCGCGTTGTCAGCCGGCGGATTGGCGGGACGGTTCATTTCCGCCGGAGCCGTCGGCGGCGTCTGCGGGCGCGCCGGAGCAGCGCCGGTGGTCGTCCCCTGGTCGGTGTTGGGGCGAGGGGTCACATCACGCATGCCGGGGGGCGGAGCGGGAGGCGACGTCTGCGACGTATTCTGGGCGGTCGAAGACGTCCCGGCCTGATTGATCGTCGTGTTGTTCAGGCCGTAAAAAACTGCACCCAGTACCACCGCGATGGCGATGGCGAATATCGCAATTTTGCCGGTGTTGGCGGGGCCCTCGGCGAGTTCGGGGTCGGGCTGCAATTCGCTCTCGAGACGGGCCTGGCGGCGGGCCTCGTCATCGTCGAGATTGGAGCGATAGGGAGCGTCAGCGGGATTGCCACGATTAGGATCATTCGGATTGCGTTCGTTGGCCATGGACAGGTCCTCCATTATCCCCCTGACAATCACCGGGAGCGGCCGGAGTTCCTGATTGGAAGGATCTTTCTGTCCGGTTGCGAAGGAACTCCAATGGAACCGCGCGGCATTAGTGCGTCCGCCGTGCCTTCGCCACCTGTTTCGCCGTCACCACAGGCGCGGCGTTGCCCCAGGAATTGCGGATGTAGGTTGTGACGTCGGCGATTTCCTGATCGGACATCTTCGCAGCGTAAGCCGGCATCGAACCGGTATTGGGCGCGCGCGGCGTCGTTACCGTCTCAGCTCCATCGAGGATGATACGAAGCGCGCTGGAAGGATCTGACGATTGCAGATTGGCGTTGCCGGGCAGCGGCGGATAAATCCGCGGCGCGCCGCTGCCGTCGGCTTCATGGCAGGCGATACAGGCTCCCTTGTATAGTTTTTCGCCATCGGCCATTTGCGCCGGCGGAGGCGGGGTCACCGTAGGCTCCGGCGCGCCCACCGGCCGATCCTTCAGATAGATCGCGATGGCGCGGACATCGGCGTCGCCCAGCTTCGAGGTCGAGTTGACCACCACTTCCGCCATCAGCCCATCGGCATGGCTGTGGCCGTTGCGGCCACTCTGCAGATATTCGACGATGTCGTCCGCGCTCCACGATTTCAGTCCGCTACGCATCGCGTTATCGAGCCGGGGCGCGAACCAGCCCTGCACCAGGCCGCCGCCGTACAAGTGGCTTTTCCTGTCGGCGCCGAACAGATTCTTCGGCGTGTGGCAGGCGCCGCAATGCGCCAGCGCCTCGACCAGGTAGCCGCCGCGATTCCATTCAACTGGCTTCTGCTGGTTGGGCTCGAAGATGCCGGGCTTGAAGAACAGCCAGTTCCAGCCGCGCATCATGACGCGGTAGTTCAGCGGCCAGCGCAACGCCGGCGCACGGCGCGGATTGCGCAATGGCGTCAGCGTCGCGAGGTAGGCCCGGATCGCCAGGATGTCGCCGCGGACCATTTTCGTGAAATAGGGATAGGGGAATGCCGGGTAATAACGCGAACCGTCCGGCGCCACGCCGTAGCGGATCGCGCGGATGAAATCGTCGTCGCTCCATGCGCCGAGGCCGGTATCGCGGTCCGGCGTCAGGTTCGGCGAATAGATGGCGCCAAAGCGGGTATCGATCCGCTTGCCGCCCGCGAACGGCAGGGCGGGATCGGCGGTATGGCAACTGCCGCAGTCGCCGGCTTCCGTCAGCGCCTTGCCGCGCGCGATCGTCTCCGCCGACGGCTCGCTGGCCTGCGCCTGGCGGCCGGCCAACGCAGTGCACAAAAACATTGTCGCGAGAATCGCTCGCTTTGGGCAAAATCGTCGCGGTACCAATTTGTCACTCCCCGGGGAGCCTTATAGCGCAAAACCATTCCGGCGAGAGCGTTACGTCGTTTCGTGACAGCGCTCCGCGGCGACACAAGGCGAAAAGCGCTGCCGCCATTTCGGGCATGAAATTGCGATTCGGGGATGGCCGGCTCCATTGCCGAGATTTGTGGTGCGCCATCTGCAAGAACCGACATAAACTAACTCCAGCCTTGTTCTAACGGGGTTGCAGCCTTGTTCTAGCGGGTTGCAGCCTTGTTCTAACGGGTTGAATAGCTAGGTAAAAAGGGCTGCCGCGGCCGGGAGGCCGTTTGGGATCGAAGAGGGTGGAATGGGAATCAACCAAGGTCCGATCAGTCTCGATCAGAAATACACCCAAGGGTCCGGCCATGTCTTCCTGACCGGGATCCAGGCGCTGGTCCGCTTGCCGATGGCGCAAATCCGGCGCGACCGTGCCGCCGGCCTCAATACCGCAGGCTTCGTCACGGGATACCGCGGTTCGCCGCTCGGCGGTTACGACCAGCAGCTGTTCGCCGCGCGAAAACACCTCGAGCAATACAACATCAAATTCCAGCCCGGCGTGAACGAGGACCTGGCGGCCACCGCGATCTGGGGCTCGCAGCAGCTCAATCTCTCCAAGGGCGCCCGGCACGATGGCGTGGTCGGGATCTGGTACGGCAAGGGCCCCGGTGTCGACCGCTGCGGCGATGTGTTCCGCCACGGCAACACCGCAGGCTCGGCGAAGAACGGCGGCGTGCTGTGTCTGGCCGGTGACGACCACGGCGCAAAGTCCTCCACCGTGCCGCATCAGTCGGACCATGCCTTCATCTCCGCGCTGATGCCTTATCTTTATCCTTCCAGCATCCACGAAATGATCGAGATGGGTCTGTTGGGTATCGCGATGTCGCGCTACTCCGGCTGCTGGGTCGGCATGAAGGTGATCACCGAGACCGTGGAGACCACGGCCGAGATCGACCTCACCGACGAGATGACGCCGTTCATCGTCCCGACCGATTTCGAGATGCCGCCGGGCGGGCTCAATCTGCGCTGGCCCGACGATCGCTACGAGCAGGACCGCCGCCTGCAGGACTACAAGGGCTTTGCCGCGATCGCGTTCGCGCGCGCCAACAAGATCAACCGCGTCACCATGGATTCGCCGAACGCGCGATTCGGCATCATGGCGTCCGGCAAGAGTTATGAGGACATCCGCCAGGCGCTGCGCGAACTCGGGATCACGTCCGAAATCGCCGCCAGGATCGGGCTTCGGCTCTACAAGATCGGCATGCCCTGGCCGCTGGAGCCGGAAGGGGTGCGGAATTTCGCGATTGGACTCGAGGAAATCTTCATCGTCGAGGAGCGCCGGGAGATCGTCGAGAACCAGGTCAAGCAGGAGCTGTTCAACTGGCGCGACGACGTCCGGCCGCGCATCGTCGGCAAGATGGACGAGCACGACAAGCGCTTCCTGACCTTCGCCGCCGAACTCAGTGTCGCGTCGCTCGCGAGCTCGCTGACCGAGCGGCTGCTCCGTCTCAATCTCAATCCCGAGATTGCCGAGATGCTGCGCGCCAAGGCCGACTGGTTCAACGGCCGCGAGGCGAGCCAGATGCAGGCGGTGGCGCCGATCAGCCGGACGCCGTATTTCTGCTCGGGCTGTCCGCACAACACCTCGACCCGGGTGCCCGAAGGCAGCCGCGCCTTTGCCGGCATCGGCTGTCACTTCATGGCGCTGTGGATGGACCGCAACACCGAGACCTACACCCATATGGGAGGCGAGGGCGTGCCCTGGGTCGGTGTCGCGCCCTTTACCGACGAAAAACACGTGTTCGCCAATCTCGGCGACGGCACCTATTTCCACTCCGGCAGTCTCGCGATCCGCCAGGCCGTCGCATCCGGCGCCAACATCACCTACAAGATCCTCTACAACGATGCGACCGCGATGACCGGCGGCCAGCATGTCGATGGCGAATTGTCGCCCCAGCAGATCACCTTCCAGCTGCACTCAGAAGGCATCCGCGACATCTATCTGGTGTCGGAAAATCCCGACGCCTATGCTGCTGCCGAGATCGCACCGGGCACCAAGACCGCGCATCGCGACCAGCTTGACGCCGTCATGAAGACGCTGCGCGAGGTGAAGGGCGCCTCGGCAATCGTGTTCGTGCAGACCTGCGCCGCCGAAAAACGCCGCCGCCGCAAACGCGGCACGCTGGAGGATCCGGCGCGCCGCGTGCTGATCAATCCGGCGGTGTGCGAAGGCTGCGGCGATTGCTCGGTGCAGTCGAACTGCATTTCGGTGGAGCCGCTGGAGACCGAAATGGGGCGCAAGCGCGCCATCAACCAGTCGACCTGCAACAAGGACTATTCGTGCCTCAAGGGCTTTTGCCCGTCCTTTGTCACGGTCGACGGCGGCAAACTGCGCCGCCGCGCGCCGGCCGGTCTCGGCGATATCGGCGAGCTGCCCGAGCCGTCCTCGCGGCCCTCGCTGGAGCGGCCCTACAATGTTGCGGTCGGCGGTGTCGGCGGCACCGGCGTCTTGACCATCGGCGCGCTGCTCGGCATGGCCGCCCATATCGAGGGCAAGGCCAGCATGATCCTCGACATGTCCGGTCTCGCGCAAAAGGGCGGCGCGGTGCTGAGCCACGTTCGGCTTTCCGAGCACACCGCCGATGTCACCTGT
>WNGJ01012196.1_pt1 | contig 11067 bp, 8 predicted proteins | sample 5400611 | NCBI WGS metagenome assembly WNGJ01 (sample SAMN13153375, study PRJNA577476) | soil metagenome | isolation source: 40 cm soil or saprolite under Garry oak tree replicate 1 | place: USA:California | collected 2016-06-15 | reverse complement strand
ACCAATCCTCCCGGAAACGAGCTGGAGGGCGCGCGCTTCCTGCAACGCATCCTCGCGCGCGAGGGCATCGACGCGCAGATCCTGGACACCGCCGAGCTGGGCCCGGGCCGCGCCAACCTGTACGCGCGCTTGCGCGGCGACGGCACTAAGCGGGCGATCGCGCTTGTCAACCATCTGGACGTCGTTCCCGCCGATCCGCGCTACTGGACCGTCGAGCCCTTCTCGGGAGCGACCAAGGACGGCTACGTGTGGGGCCGCGGCGCCCTGGACATGCGCGGCGAAGGGATCGTGCAGCTGATGGCGCTGATTGCGTTCAAGCACAGCGGCACGCCGCTCCACCGCGACATCGTCCTCATTGGGAATGCGGACGAAGAGCTGGGAGGGACCGGCGCGCAGGTCTTCGTGCGACGGCACGCGGACCTCTTGCAGGACGTCGAGTTTCTGATGACCGAAGGCGGCGACAACCTCGTGGAAGAGGGCCGGCTGCGCTACTACGGAGTCGGCGTCGCCGAGAAGCGCACGTTCTGGCAGCGCCTGACGGTGCACGGCACGCCGTCGCACGGCTCGCGTCCCACCAAGGCGAACCCGGTGCCGCGCCTGGTGGCGGCGCTGGACCGCATCGCCCGCTACGAGACTCCGCTCCATGTGACGCCGGGCGTGGAGAAGTACTTCCGCGACATCTCGACGCGCTATGCCGGCGAGCAGCGCGCCTGGCTCGCGGACATTCGCGCGGCGCTCGCGCAGCCGCGAGCGCGGGCGTGGGTCCTGAGCGATGTCTACTGGAACGCGATTCTCCGCAACACGATTTCGCTCACGGGGCTCACGGGGTCGAACAAGACGAACGTCATTCCCGCGGAGGCGTCGGCCGAGCTGGACATCCGCCTGCTGCCCGACCAGGACACCGCCGCGATCCGCGCCGACCTGGTGCGCCTGGCGGCCGACACCGCCGTCCACTGGACGACCATTCTGCCGCCCAAGCCGCCGCTTGAGAACCCGATCGCCACGGAACTGTTCCGCGCCATCGAGCGCGCCGCGCGCGAGCGCGACCCCGACGCGCTGGTGACGACGCCGATGTTGACCGGAGCCACCGACCGCCCCACCTACCGCGCGACCGGCATCGTGGCGTACGGATTCGACCCGTTCAAGGCGGAACGCGCCGATCTGCAACGTGGCGTACATGGAAACGACGAGCGGATCAGCGTGGCGAACGTCGGCTTCGGGGTGCGGTACCTGTTCGACGTGCTGCGCTACGCGCAGTAGCGGGCCGGGCCACACCCCCGAAGCATCCGCCGGCGGGGGTGCGGTGTACCACCCGCGACCGTTTCTACTCCCGAGGCTCTAATGAACCACGTTCTTTCTGCCCATCGTACTCTGTGGTGCGCCGCGCTCACGTCGCTGCTGGCTGCTTGCAGCGACACGGGCGCCAACATATCTCGGCCGATCAGTCTGTCCATCACGACCGCCGGCTCTCGCGCGTCGCTTCCCACCGGGTCGGCCCTCGCCGCCGCCATCCAGATCGGCAGCGGAGCCAACTCCCTCTCGATCACGCAGGCGCAGGCCACGCTCGAGAGGATCGAGCTGGCCGGGAGCGGCAGCTGCGCAGGCGACCTGGAAGCCTCCGACGAGATGCCGGGGCAGCCCGAGGCGGAGCACGAAGATGAAGGGGACGACGACTGCGCGGAGCTGCGCATCGGTCCGACCCCTGTGAACCTGCCGGTGGATGGAACGACGAAGGTGATTCTCGACGCCCTCGTTCCCGCCGGCACGTACAGCCGCGTCGAGGCGAAGGTCGATTCCGTGAAGGTGACGGGCGTGTACACGGACGCCAACAATCAGACTCATCCGTTCACCTTCAGGGCCGACATCGACGCGCGTGTCGAGGCGAGCTTCCAGCCCCCGGTGACCGTCGGGGCGGGCACGTCCAATGTCACGGTGGAGGTGGACATCGCGAGCTGGTTCAAGGACGCGAACGGCGCCGTGCTCGACCCCACCAACCCGGCGAGTGCGGCGGTGATCACCGCCAACATCCGCCGCTCGGTGCACGCGTTCGAGGACGACGACCACGACGGCAGGGACGACCACCAGGGAGTGGAAGGGGACCATTAGAGCATGCGCCGCGCCTCCGGGCGGTGTAAAGTTGGTCACTATGTCGCCGAGCCGTCTCTTGCTCCTCGCCTGGGCGGCGGCCGCGCCGGTGGCGCGCGCCGCAGGCCAGCAAGGGGAGGGGAGGGGGGGGGCCACCACGCTCGTCACCGGGGTCGTCACGGACACGATCTCGGGCCGGCCGCTCCACGTGGCGGTGGTGCGGGTGGCCGAGACGGGCGCCTCGACTCTGACGGACGAGAGCGGCGCGTACCAGCTCGTGGTGGGTCTGGGGCCGGTGCGTCTCGAAGTGCGCCGCATCGGCTACGAGCCGGCGTCGCTGACGTTGGAAGCGTCGGGACACTGGATCCGGCGCCACATCTACCTTCGTCCACTGGCGATCGGTCTCGCGCCGGTCGTCGTGACGGGGAAGGACGAGTTCGCGCGGGGCCTCATCCGGCGCGCCATCGCGCGGAAGCACGAGGTCCTCCACGCGATCCGCAACTACCGGTGCGGGACATATGTGAAGTTCGTGCTGCGCGATCTCGGTAGACATCCGGACTCCGCGAGTTCAGTTCTGCTGATCACTGAAAGTCGGACTGCCGTCTACTGGGAGGAGCCTGACCACTATCAGGAGGCCATCCTCGCGCGGCGACAATCGCGGAATCTGCCAGCCGAGCGAAACCTCGTCTCCGTGTACGAGATCGCGAATTTCACCCGCGATCGCATTGATTTCGAGAAGTATTCGCTCGTTTCCCCCACCGCGGACGACGCCCTCGAGCATTACGACTTCCACGTTCTCGACACTCTCGCCGTGGACGGGCGTAGGGTCTATCGGCTTGCGATCGAGCCCGAGTCCGAAGGTATTCCCCTGTTTGTCGGGATGATTGACATCGCCGATTCCACGTACGATGTCGTTCGCGTGGACGTTGGTGTGAATCGGGCTGTTCGACTCGACATGCGGACGAATCTCCGTTACGCACAGCGCCTCAGGGACACTGGGGGCGGCCGGTGGTTGCCGTACGAAATCCGGTTTACAGGCGAGGTATTCGTCAAGATTCCCCTCCCGGGATTTCCGGAGCGAATGACGTTCGAGCAGGTCGTGGCGCTCGACAACTTCGTGTTCGACAGTCCTGACCGCCCCTCCAACCTCGATGAAGTTCGCGTGCTGGTGCACGACCGCGCCGACCAGGCCGACAGCGCGACGTGGGCCGCGCCCGGTACGATCCCGCTCACGACCGCGGAGCGCGCGGCCTGGGCCCGCATCGACTCCATCACCAACGAGCCTGCCGACTTCGGCGACCGGGTGCGCCAGGGCGTGGGGATCGCGTACCGGCTCTCGACTGATCCCGCGTTCTTTCATTTCAACCGCGTCGACGGCACGTACCTGGGTGCGGGGCATGTCTGGTGGCAGGTCCCCGGCCTCGTGGTGCGGGCCAGGGTCGGGTACGCGACCGGGAGCGACGGCTGGCGGTACCGCTTCGGCGGTCTGGTCCGCCTATCGGAGGCGCAACGCCTCTGGGTGGGAGGGTCGGTGCGCGACGAGACGGCGCACCGGCCTACACTCGTGTCACGCGACTACAATCCCACCTACCGCGCGTTGTTGTTCCGGCTCGATCCCCTGGATTACTACCGCGATCGCGGCTTCGTCCTGACGCTGGACACGAAGGTCCTCGATTTCACCGACGTGGAGCTGCACTACAACGACTACCGCCAGTCGGGGCTCGGCATGGTCACCGACTACTCGCTCTTGTCGGTGGATCGGCCCGAGCGGCCCAACCCGGCGATCGTGGAGGGGCGGCTGCGGGCGTTCTCGGGCACGGTGACCTACGACTCGCGCCCGTTGCTGCGCTCCAAGGGGGAAGACTATTACCTGCAGCGGCTCACGAACACGCGCCTCAGCGTCACCGCCGAGATTGCGGCTCCGGGGCTCGTTGCCAACGACTTCGATTTCCGCCGCTACTCGTTCCAGCTGGAGCGGCGCCAGCGCACGTTCAACCTCGGGCTCACGACCATTTCGGCGGCGGGAGGCATCGCGACGGGAACGGTGCCACCGCAGCGCTATTTCGCCGTCGATTTCGGGATGCAGGCGTTGACGTTCCAGGGCGGGGGCTTCAATACACTGGCCGGGCACAACTTCGCCGGGACGCGCGCCGCCATGATCACCGTGCAACATGATTTCGACCGCCTGCTGCTCGCGAAGAGCGGCATCTCGTTTCTCAAGGGCGTGCCGCTTACGTTGAGCCTCCACGGAGGGGCATTTTGGACCGACTTTGTGGACCACGCCCCCAACCCGGGCGACTCTCTCATCGCCGCGGCGCGGACGGTGTATGGCGAATTGGGGTTCGGGTTGGGGAATTTGACGCCGTTCCTGTCGCCGCTCAATTTCGCCGCGCACCTCACCTGGCAACTGTCCTCCTATGCCACGAAAGGCTTCACGTTTGCGCTGAGTCTCATGCGACCCTAGCGCAGCTGTGCCCGCGACTCGACGCCGTGCAGCGGCGCTCGCATATTCCATCACGATGACCGTCTATCTCAACGGCTCGTTCCTCGATCGGGCGCAGGCCCGGGTGCCGGTCGACGACCGCGGCTTCCTGTTCGGGGACGGCGTGTACGAGGTCACCCGCGCCCTCGACGGACGGCTGTTCGAGTGGGACCGGCACCTGCGGCGGCTCGCCCGCGGTCTGGACGGCCTGGACATCGTCCTGCCGGGTGGGCTCGAATCCGTGCAGCTGCTCGAGGTCTCCGAGCGCCTGCTCGAGGAGAACGGCCTCGGCAGCGGCGATGCCACGGTGTACCTCCAGATCACGCGTGGGGTGGCGGAGCGGCGCCACCATTTCCCCCCGGCGGGCACGGCGCCGACCGTGTTCGTGAGCGCGAGCCGGCTCGCCGTGCCGGACGAGCTGCGCGCGCGGGGTGCGGCCGTCGTTACGACTGCCGATCTGCGGTGGGAACGCTGTGACCTCAAGACCATCAACCTGCTCCCCAACGTCCTGGCCAAGCAGCACGCCGTGGCCGCGGCAGCGTTCGAGGCGATTCTCGTGCGCGATGGCATCGTGACGGAGGGCGCGAGCTCGAACGTGCTCGCCGTGATCGGGGGTGTGGTAACGACGCATCCGGCGACGCACCGCATCCTGGCCGGGATCACGCGGGAGGTCGTGTTGGAGCTCGCGGCCGAGCTGGGCCTGCGCGTGACGCTCGAGCCCATCCCGCTGAATGCACTGTCGCGAGCGAGTGAGATGATGGTGACCGCGACGACGGCCGACGTGATGCCGGTCGTGAAAGTGGACGGGCGCGCCGTCGGAGACGGACAACCGGGTCCGGTTGCACGCCGCCTGCACGCGGCGCTCCGCACCCGGATGCAGCGGGCGGGGAAGCGGGCCCCGGCGCGGGCGTCCGGCTCTTGACGCAACTCCCCCTCGGGGGGTCTATAGTTCGTATGCCTCAGCTGCTCGCCTTCCTGCTGCTCGCCGCCGGCCAGGTCGCCCCCGGTCGCAACGCCGTCGTGATCCCCCCCGGGACAACGCTGCCGATCCGGTTCCTGTTGAGCGTGCGCAGCGGGCGGGATGCCGTCGGAACGCGTGTGCTGGCTCAGACGCTGGGCCCCCTGACGGACCGCGCCTGCACGGTGGCGTCCCCCTACACGCACGTGGTCGGTCGCGTGACGCGGTCGCGGGCCGGACACTTGTTCGGGGGTCGCGGCGTGCTCGCGCTGCGATTCGATTCGCTCGAGGTGAGGCCCGGTGAATGGGCTGCGATCGACGCCGTGCTCGATACGCTCGAATACACGAGGAAGGCAGACCTCACGGACGCAGGAGTGGTGCGGGGCTCGCGTGCGTCGCTGGCGAGCCGAGCGGTCCCGCTCGGGATCGCGGGCGCGGCGGGCCTCGATTTTGGACCGTTTGCCCTGCTCGGCGGCTACTGGCTCGCTCGCCGCGGGCCGGAGGCTCGGATCGTGGCCGGCGAGACCGGAGCGTTACGCCTCACGGCGCCCCTCACCGTGCGACGCACAGCGGCGTGCGTGCCTCAGTCCTTGAGGCACACTGCGGCCGGCGTTCCCCCCATCCCCGAGTTCGTGCCGCGCAGTGCGACCAAGAGCGGGCGGGCGAGCGGCGATCCCCTCAACCTGATTTTCGTCGGGACTACGGCCGACCTCGACGCCGCCTTCGTTCGGGCAGGGTGGGTGGGGGCCAAGCGCGGCTCGGTCGGCACGGTCACGCGGGAAGTCGTGGCTGGCCTCACCAATCACCAGGCCATCGGGGCGCCGCTCTCGGCGCAGTATTTCCAGGGCCGGCGCCAGGATCTCGCCTATGAGCTCGCGGGCCCTAATGCGCGCGTTCGCCACCACGCGCGCCTCTGGTTGCTGGACAGCACGTCAGGCGTGTGGGTCGGCGCCGCCACGCACGACGTCGGTGTGAGGGTGAACCCCTTCATCGGCCGGTTCACCCACCGCATCAACCCCGACATCGACGACGAACGCGACCGCGTCGTCAAGGAGCTTGAGATCACGGGGTGCGCCGAGCTGCTCGACTATGTGACCCTGCCGGATGCGCCGACGTCCGGCCGCAACGCGACGGGCCAGTCATTTGTGTCCGACGGGCGCGCCGCCGTGATCTCGCTGCGACCCTGCGGCACGCCTAACGACTAGACTGCTGCGCCGCCTCGTAGCGTCGCTGCACTTCGGGCCAGTTCACCACGTTCCACCACGCGGTGATGTAGTCGGGCCGCCGGTTCTGATACTTGAGATAGTAGGCGTGCTCCCAGACGTCGAGGCCGAGGATCGGCACTTTCCCGTCCATCAGCGGGCTGTCCTGGTTCGCGGTGCTGTACACTTCGAGCTTCCCGTTCGCCACGGCGAGCCACGCCCAGCCGCTCCCGAAGCGCGAGGTCCCCGCCGCCCCGAGCGTCTCCTTCAACTTCGCCACGTCCCCGAACGTGTTCTTGATCGCGTCCGCCAGGGCGCCTGCGGGCTCACCCCCGGCCTTCGGTGCCATGATCGTCCAGAAGAGCGAGTGGTTGTGATGTCCGCCGGCGTTGTTGCGGACTGCGGTACGAATGTCCTCGGGGACCGTGTTGATCCCGCGCAACAACTGCTCGAGGGTCTTGTCATGTAGCTCGGGGTGCTTGTCGAGGGCGGCATTCAGGTTTGTGACGTATGCCTGGTGATGCTTGCCGTGATGAATCTGCATCGTCTGGGTGTCGATGTGCGGCTCCAGCGCGCCGAAATCGTACGGCGGCGGCCGCAGCGTGTGCCGCTTCACGGCGGGCTCCGTCAGTTGCTGCGTCATAGTTGGTTTCTCCGGAAAGTGTCACCGCCAAGAACCCCGGGGCTGGGCGCGCGGTTCCGGCACCGGCTCGCCTTGCAACCGGTTGACCGTCCGGTATCTTGACACAACTCTGTCCTCCGGAGACGCGCGATGCCGCTGTTCTCGAACACGGGGCTCCTGTTCTTGCTGCGGTGGGTCCACCTCCTCGCCGGGGTCACGTGGATCGGCCTCCTTTATTACTTCAACTTCGTGCAGGGGCCTTTCTTCGCCGAGACCGACGCGGGCACGCGGGGCAACGCGATCCAAAAGCTGGTGCCTCGGGCACTGTGGTGGTTCCGCTGGGCCGCCATGCTGACGTTCCTTTCCGGGGTCGCCATCCTCGGCGCGCGGCGTGCGAGTTGGAGCGATCCGTGGGGCATCACCATTCTCACGGGGGCGGCCTTCGGCGTCGTGATGTTTCTGAACGTGTGGCTGGTCATCTGGCCCAATCAGAAAGTCGTGATCGCCTCGGCGGTCGCCGCGGCGAGCGGCGGCCAGGCGAACCCCCAAGCCCCGGCGGCGTCGCGTCGCGCCTTCCTCGCGTCGCGGACCAATGTCGTGATGTCGTTCCCGATGCTGTTCTTCATGGGCGCGGCGTCCCACTTCACGCTCAACCCGGTCGGCCACACGGGGCTGTACGGGGGTCTGCTGCTCCTGATCCTCGCCCTGCTCGAGGTCAACGCACTCGCGGGTACCAAGGGTCCGACCAAGCAGCCGATCGAGACGGTGCGCGGCGTGATCGTCACCGGGGTCGTGACGGCGGCGATCGTCTATGTCGTCGCTCAGGCGGTGCTCGCGGGGTAGATGGCGCGCGTTGAGCTGCGCCACCTCACCAAGGGATTCGGCGCCGGCGGCAAGCCAGTGCTTCAGGACCTCTCGGTGGAGGTCGGCGAGGGCGAGTTCCTCGTCCTGCTGGGCCCCTCGGGATGCGGCAAGACGACGGCGCTGCGCTGTATCGCGGGCCTCGAGAGTCCCGACGCGGGCGAGATCCTGATCGGCGACCGCGACGTCACGGACGTGCCTCCGGCCGAGCGGGACGTCGCGATGGTCTTCCAGAACTACGCCCTGTACCCTCACCTCACGGCACGGCAGAACATCGCCTTCCCGCTCGAGATGCGGCGCCTCGCCAGACCAGAGGTGGCGCGCCGCGTGGAGGAGGCGGCCGCTCGGCTCGGCGTGGGGGAGCTGCTCGACCGGCGGCCGGCCCAGCTCTCCGGCGGCCAGCGCCAGCGGGTCGCGCTGGGCCGCGCCATCGTGCGCGCGCCCCAGGTGTTCCTGTTCGACGAGCCGCTCTCCAACCTCGACGCGCGCCTGCGGGTCGAGATGCGGGCCGAGCTGCTCAAGCTGCACCGGGCGCTGCGAGCGACGATGGTGTACGTCACGCACGATCAGGTCGAAGCCATGACCATGGGGCAGCGCATCGCCGTGCTGCACGAAGGGCGGCTCCGGCAGTTGGGGACGCCGACCGAGGTGTACCAGCGCCCCGCGGACGTGTTCGTGGCGCGCTTCATCGGGAGCCCGGGGATGAATATCCTGCACGGCACGGCGGTGGAGCGGCGTGGCGAGACGACGGTCGACTGCGGCAGCTTCGCGATCCCCGTAACCCTCTCGGAGTACGGCGCGGACCAGGGGCAAGGGAACGCTCTCGTGCAGGTCGTCGAGCCGCTCGGCGCCGAGACGCTCGTCCACCTCGATGCCGGGGGGCAGCCGCTCATCGCGCGCTTGCCCGGGATCGTGGACGTGCGCGCCGGCGACCGGGTCGGCTTCCGACTGGACCGGCGCCACCTGCACCTGTTCGACGTCGCGGAGGCGCGACTCGGGTGAGACGCCGGGCGGCCCTTGCGCTGCTGCTGTACGGATGTGGATCGGTGGGAGCGTCGGACGGGCCGGGAACGCTACGCGTCGCGAGCCGTGCGGGCGACGGGGACCGCGGCCTCGAGGAGGGTCTGCTCCAGCGGTACCGGGATGCCCATCCCGGCGTGCCCGTCGTCGGGCGATACGCGGCGACCGAGGCCGGATACCGCGAGCGGTTGTTCGCGTCGCTCGGCGCGGGCGCGCCACCCGATGCCTTCCTGCTCGACGCGGCGGACGTCGCGGCCCTCGTGGACGGAGGGGGGGGCCGCGTGCTCGATCTCGCGCCGTACCTGTCGCGGGTCGGCGCGGACCCGCGGAGCTTCGACGCGACGGTGCTGAGCATGTTCCGGCGCGGCACCGCCGTGTACGCGCTCCCGCGGGGCTACTCGCCCGTCGTTCTCGCCTACAACAAGGACCTCTTCGATCGCGCCGGCTTGTCCTATCCGACCGACGACTGGACATGGGACGACTTCCTGCATCTCGCGCACCAGCTCACGCGTGACGTGGACGGTGACGGCCGCGTGGACCAGTGGGGCACCCAGGTCGAGCGCGCGGGCGCAGCCTGGTTGCCCTGGCTCTGGTCGGGCGGGGGCGACGTGCTCTGTCCCGGCGGGCGGCGCGCCGCCGGGTGTCTCGACTCCCCGACCTCGGTCGCCGCGATCCGTTGGTACGCCGGGCTCCTCACCGAGGAACAGGTCGCCCCGCGCAGTGTGAGCCGGTTGGACTGGAGCGGCGGCGACCTGGGGCCTTTCACGACCGGGCGAGTCGCCATGCTGACCGTCACCCACGCGAGCGTCGCGCAGCTGCGTTTGGACAGGGGCCGTGCGCCGCGGGTGGGCTTCGTCGAGCTACCCCATCGCGCGGGTTGGCCGCCGGCGACTGTCGTGTATGCGACCGGCTACGCCATCCCGCGCCGGGCGGGCCGCCGCAAGCTGTCGGTCGAGCTGCTCGTTTCTCTCACGGACTCGGTCGCACAGGCGGCGCGGGGTGAGGCGGGGCTCGACCTTCCCGCGGCGACGGGGGCGGCGCAGGCGCTCGCCGCAGGCGATACGCTGGGATGGGAGACGGCATTTCTCCGTGCTACCGCGCACGCGCGTGCTCCCTGGGCGGCGCGGGTGGCCCGGTGGCGCGACGTCGAGCGGGTGCTACCCGACCTCGTGGACCGGATCCTCGCCGGCGCCGATCCGGAAGCGGCGGCACACGACGTGGCGCACCGCATCGACCGACTGCTGGGCGTCGCACCGCGGTGAGTCCGTTCGCCCGCCGGGGCGCGCTGCTCGCCGCTGTCGCCGTCTCGGCGGCACTCCCTCTCGGAGCGGCGCGCCTGGCGACGCGGCGCTACGCCCGTGGCTTCGCCGAGCGCAGCGCCGTGACGATCGCGGGGTACCTCGCGCTGGTCGGCCCCGCGTCCAAGGACCGCACGGACTACGACCTGCCGCTGCTGCTGATCCGGGCGCGCGCGCTGGAAACGCTCCCCGGCTGGACCCCATTGGTCGAGGTCTATCACGCGACCGCTCCGCTGGTGCACGCGACCGCGCCGCCGCTCGCCCCCGCTGAGCTCAGCCGTCTGCGCCGCGAGCAGGTGGCGGCTTGGCAGAGCGGGGGGGGAACAGTGGTGGCACCGCTGTTCGATCCCGACGAATGGGACGTCGTCGGCGCGGTCGCAGTACGAGCCCCGCGGCTCGGCCCGGCGTGGCTCGAGTGGTGGGTGCTCGCGATGGTAATCGTGACGATCGGCCTGGGCGCCAAGGCGGTGCGCGCAGCGCGGGCGCTGTCGTGGTACGCCGCCGCGGCGCTCCTGCTCGGCTTCACCGCATACGCCGAC
>WNGJ01011480.1_pt1 | contig 11069 bp, 9 predicted proteins | sample 5400611 | NCBI WGS metagenome assembly WNGJ01 (sample SAMN13153375, study PRJNA577476) | soil metagenome | isolation source: 40 cm soil or saprolite under Garry oak tree replicate 1 | place: USA:California | collected 2016-06-15 | reverse complement strand
GGACGGTGCGGCTGCCGGGCTGGTACCTGGATGGCGAGGTGCCGCCGGGCGGCTCGCGTCGGGTGGACCTGGCGTATGCGCGGACCGACATGCGCTCGCAGGGCCGGACCGAGCAGCGGGCGCTGTTGGCGTTGGATGGCGCCGAGGACATGCAGGGCTGCTACGTGCAGCTGTCGCGGTCCAAGGAGCGCACCGACCTGTACCTCGCGGTGGGGCCGGCGCCGCTTGGCGATCAGGAGGCCCACGCGCACCCCCAGGGTGAGCCGGTCGAGCCCGAGCAGCTGCTTGGCCGGGTGATGCGCCGCGATGGCAGCAAGACCCTGGCCAGCGACACCTCAGACCTGGTGGACGTGCGGCGGTTGTCCACCAAGCAGCTCCGCGCCGAACGCGACCGGCTCCAGGCCGAGCGTGCCGAGTGTCCGCCGGACCGCTCGCGCGAGCTGACGCTGGCCCAACGCCGCGCCAAGGACCTTGAGGAGGCCCGCCGGCAGGCCCTGGCCGACCTGGAAGCCGCCCGCGCCGAAGCCGCGGACGCGCGCGGCCGGGCGGCGCGGCTCGCCGCCGGTGACCGGCTGGCGCTGGCCGAGCATCGGGGCAGGACGCTTGCCCGGCAGGCCGACCAGGCCGCCGAACGGGTGGGGATGCTGCGCCGCGCCCAGCAGCAGCGCGCCGGCTGGCTCGAAGCACACGACGCCGAACTCAGGCGCCGCGAGCAGCTCGTCACCCGCGAGCTGGCCTGGCGTCGCTGCGTCGACGAGCGCGCGATGGCGCTGGACCCGCCAACCTGGCTGCTGGCCGAGCTTGGCCCCATGCCCCAGCGGCCCGCCGAGCGGCAGGCGTGGATCGCGGCGGCGGCCGAGCTGGACGCCTACCGGCGCGTCCACGGGCTGCCAGAGCCCGCCGAGCGGGCACAGCGGGTGGGCGGGCCTGCCGAGCGGGACACCGACGCCGCAGCGGACCACGAACCCTCCCGAGACGGTCTGACGCCTCAGCGCGCGCCGGCCGACCGCGACCCACCCGGCCGCGGTCCTGCCGGGCCGTCTCGTCCTGCATCCGAGGAGCCGTCTGGTCCTGCCCGTCCCGCGTCCCGTCCCATGCCCGGTCGGGCGTCCCGTCCCGAGTCCGACCGGCTGGGTTGGCATCGCCGGCAGCGCGACCGCGACGACACCACGCAGGACCGGCCAGCAGGACCGGACCGTGAGCGTAAGGGGAGCGAGGCCCCCTCACATGGCTCAGGACAGCTCGGCGCGGTCCTGGGCAGCCAGCCCGGCCGCGACACCCCAGGACGACGGCGGGACTGGCACGCGGTCCGCGCCGCGCTGGACCGGCTCGCTGAGCACCGCGACCGGCTGCGCCACGGCGACCGGCAGGACCGGCCAGGACACCGTGACCGCGACCGTGGACACCGGCAGGACAGCGACCATCACGAGCGGGACGGCCGGTAGCAGCCGGCCAGCAGGCAGGAAGGAGCATCCATGTACCAGCCCCAGCCGCCCGACCCCGACCCTGACGACCTTGAGCAGCTCGGCCAGCCCATCTACCAGGGCGACGGCCTCCAGGTCCGCGGCCTCACCGAGGAGGAGCTCGCCCGCTTCCTGGCCGCCCACGCCGGCCAACCCGCCCGCCTGCTGGGCAGCGGCTGGACCCACCTCACGCCCGCCGAGGCGTCCCCCTTGGGTTCCCCGGACCCCTCTGGCCCGCTGGCCACGGCGGGACCACCGCGCGGCAGCTACGGGAAGCCGGGCGCCTCCGCCCACGCGATCTACCGGCGGCTGCGCGGCGCTGAGCTGGCCGACTGGAGCCGCAGCCTGGCCTGGCGGCTGCCGCTGGCAGGTGGCGCCGGCATCGGCGCGGCGATCCTCGCCAGCCCGCTGCCGAGCGTGGCCCGACTGGCCGCCAGCCTCGCGGTGGTCGGCGGGGTCGGCTGGCGGCTGCGGTTCCGCCCCTCCGCCGAGGCCAGCGCATGGCGCAAGGGCGCCTGTGGGGAGCGGCGCACCGCGCGGCGGCTGCGGCGCCTCGAGCGCTGTGGCTACGTCGCCTTCCATGACCTTTCGATGCCCGGCTCGCGGGCGAACATCGACCACCTGCTGATCGGCCCCACGGGGGTGTTCGTGATCGACTCCAAGCAGTACACCGGCCGCATCCAGCAGACCCCGGACGGCCACGTCTGGCACAACCACTACCCCTTGGACGAGCAGCTGCGGACGGTCCGTGACGAGGCCAGCGCGGTCCAGGCCATCCTCGGGACGCCCGTGATCCCGCTGCTGTGCGTGCATGGCGCCAGCGTGCAGTGGGGCGGGCTGAGCGCCCAGGGCGCGGCGATCGTGCCCCCCGGCCAGCTCGGCGCCGCGCTCGGCGCCGACCCGGTGCTGTCCGCCGAGCAGGTTGCGGTGCTGGCGGGGACCGCTCGGGCGCGCCTGCGCCCGGCCCGCTGACCACGGCGAAGCATGGTGGGGGTGTGGGCACCGCGGGACGGCGCCCAGGCGCGGACGCAACGCGCGGCGATCGTTACAGTCCCCTCTGAGAGGCGTACCACGAGGGGGACAGCATGGTCGACCGCCGGCCGCCGCCGGCCGATAACGACAACACCAGGCCCACCAACGCCGCCGCCTCGCCTGGAGACTGGCAAGCGCCGGGCTGCTAGCCGCGCTCTGTGCGGTCCACCTGGACCAGGCTGTGGCGGGCCAGCGCCTCCGACAGCGCCAACGTCCGATCCTCATCCACGTCGGCGACCTGTGCAGCCACCTGGATGGTCCAGCCGTCCACGAACGCCGCCACCACCTCCAGCAGCGACCGCTCGGCCTCCTCCAGCAGGCCCACGCTCCACTCCACCGTGGCCCGCAGGGTCCGCTGCCGCTCAGGCAGGTCCACCGCGCCCACCCCCAACGCGTCCAGGCTGCCCAGCCGCCGCAGGAGCGCGGCAGAGTCCAGCAGCCGGGTGCGGGCCGCGGCCAGCTCGATCGCCAGCGGCAGGCCCTCCAGGCGCCGGCACAGCTCCACCACCGCCGCCGCGTTGCCCTCGGTCAGGGTGAAGTCGGGGCGCACCGCCCGCGTCCGGTCCACAAACAGCGCCACCGCCGGCGTGCTGGTCGGCTCTGGCCTGTCAGGACAGTGGCTGGCATGATCCGGCCAGAGCACGCTTTGTACATGAGTGGTAACCTACGCCGCGACTTGTCGTTGCGGCGAGGAGGGGGCTCTTGGCAAGGCTATCGGTCATCGTACCGTTCTACAACGAGTTGCGCTCCCTCCCGACGGTGATCGAGCGCCTGCTCGCCGTGGACTTCGCGGCCCTGGGCGTAGAGACCGAGTTCGTGTTCGTCGACGACGGCTCGACCGACGGCGGCCGCTTCTTGCTCGACCCGCTGCCGCGAGACGATGTCCAGCTGATCGTGCACGAGCGCAACCTGGGCAAGGGGCCGGCGGTCAGGACCGGGCTGGAGGCGGCCACCGGCGACATCCTGTGCGTCCAGGACGCCGATCTTGAATACGACCCGGCCGACCTGCCAGCGCTCATTGCGCCGATCCTCAAAGGGGAGTTCGAGGTCGTCTACGGGTCGCGCTTCAAGGGCAGCGCAGCGGGTCTGTCCTACACACAGCGGGTGGCTAACCGGCTGTTGAACTCAACCGTCAACGCGCTGTTTAACCGCTACCTGTCGGATGTATACACCGGGCACAAAGTCTTCACCCGCAAGGCGTTCGAAGGCCTCACTCTGACAGCGAAGGGATTCGCCGTCGAGATAGAGCTCACCGCGCATTTCCTGCGCAAGGGCCTGATCATCTACGAGGTGCCGATCTCCTACCGGACCCGCACCTACAGCGAAGGCAAGAAGCTCCGCTTCCGCGATGGCTTCCGTGCCGCGGGCGCAGCTCTCCGCTATCGATTTCGGTCTGCGCCCAAAGCGGTCGGGCCGTTGTCGCGGCGAGCCCCCGACGCCCCCGGAGCACTTGACGCCGTTGAAGGCAGCATGGGCACCATCCATACGCTCGGTCTGGAGGACCTCGGAGCGGCGGTGCGCTACCGCCGCTACCTTTTCGACTTGATCGAGCCTCATCTTGGCGATTCGGTCCTTGAGGTCGGTGCCGGGCTCGGGGACTTCGCGGTGCAGCTGACCGGGCGGAAGCGGCTGGTGGTGACCGACAGCGATCCGTTTTGCCTGCGGTCGCTACGCGATCGCCTCGGCAATCGGCCCGAGGTCGAGGTACAGGCTCTCGACCTCCTCGGGGAGGTTAAGGTCGATCCGCCAGTAGACTCGGTCGTCGCCATCAACGTTCTCGAGCACATTGAAGCGGATGTGCGCGCCGTAAAGGCTATGGGTTCGATGGTTGTTCCCGGCGGCAACGTGGTCGTCTTTGTGCCAGGCTACCCGTCACTGTACGGCGAGTTCGACCGTGCGGTCGGCCATGTACGTCGCTACACCCCGGCGGCGCTCCGCCAGGCCGTCGAGGCTGCGGGGCTCCAGGTGACCGTGCTCAAGCCCGTGAACCTGCTGGGCGGGTTGGCGTGGTGGGCGGCGGTGCGAGTGGGTGGCCAGGCTCGGCCAACGTCCACGCTGGTCAAGCTGTACGACCGGTTCATCGTGCCGCTGGTCCGCGCCTCCGAGCGGCGATTTGAGCCTCGCTTTGGCCAGTCGGTGATCTGCGTTGGACGGGTGCCGGCCGAATAGGCCAAGGCTAAGCGTGCTGAGTTAGCCTAAAGAACTCCCAGTTGGACAGTCAAGGGAAGTCACCCTACGACCGCAATCTGAGATGCGGCTCGCCTCGTAGCTCACTATTAAATAAGTCATGGCACTTGGCCAGCGGGCCGTGCGCCCCGCATCGCAACACCGGACTTGCAACCGCTTGGCGTGATCTCTGACCGCGATACGTGACCGCCAGCCATCAAGCGTTCATTGGTGTTCCGTCCAGTCCGTCGCGGAATGCTGCGGGCGAACTACGACGTGAGAGGCACCGCCCCGGGGCCGCGCCATTCGAGCCCGGAAACGATGATCGGTGTGGAGCCGCAGGGACGGCGCCGCGGTGGCCGGGTAGCCTGGTGTCCAACGTCGACCGCGAGGAGCGCCAGTGCGGTGGTTTGGCCCCAACGCCGACGGCGAGCAGCTCCAGCCCGGCCGGGTCGGCGACTGCTACCTGGCCATCCTGCTGGATCAGCCCCTCGCCGAGCTCGCACCCGAGCCCAGCAGCGTGCTCGTGGTCGCTCCAGCCGCCCTGCTGCACCAACAGATCCCCCAGCCAGACGGCCAGGTACTGTATCAGCTGGTGACCGGCCACCCCGACCGGGCGCCGCGGGACCTGACGTTCCTGGCCGACCTCACCGCCGAGCTGCGCGCCTGGCCACAGCAGACCTGGACCGCGGTGGGCATCAGCCCCGAGGTGGCCCTGCTTGCGGTGGTGGACCGCTGGCGCAACGGGCACGTCAAAGGCCTGGAGGTTGGCGGGGTGAGCGTCGAGGAGGCCCGCGCGCTCGTCCGGCCGGCGATGACCTACGTGCGCGAGCAGCTCCGCGATCGGCTGGCTCGTGAGATCAGCCGCCAGTACCTGCGCTGGCTGCACCCGACCAGCCGCCGCCCGCCGGGCGAGAGCTTCCTGTAGCCGACTACGACAACCTCCCCTTGGGAGGGAGTGCGGTCGTGCCGGGCGACCATGCGACCACCGCGGCGGCACTGCGGCACTGCATGCGGAAGGCGAAGACCCGAGCGCAGACGACCATGCGGCACGCGGAAGCGACCATGCCATCAGACCGCGCCATGCGGAACGGGCGTTTCTGGCGACCAACCGCACTACGGAAGCCGAACCGGAGCGAACAGCGACCTGCGCGCCATGCGAATAAACTACCCAAGGTAAGCCAGATCCTCGGAGCCTGCGAATTGTTTGCCCTGGTCAGAGCCCGCACGCCTTGACGATTAGGTGTCAACGGCAATGTGGAGACCGACCAGGCGGGGGACTGTGCCGCCAGCTGTGCCGGGCGACCAGTGCGACTACTGCGCGGTGCCGGAAGCGACCATGCGATCACGCGGCACTCCAGCACGCGGAAGGCGACCGCGCGAGCGCAGGCTACCATGCGACCAGTGCGGTGCCGGAAGCGGTTATCCGACGCGGTGTCCATTCAGGCACGGGTACCGCGGAATGCACCATCGAGCAGCGGCGGCGACCATAGGCACCTCTGGCACGCGGAAGCGACCATGCGACCAGACCCCGGTCGTGCGGCACAGGCGTCCGGCGACTACCAGGGCGCGGACCAGGGCCGCTCAGCGACTGGTACCGATCGCGGCGGCACGAGGGCCGAGGGCTCCGCGTCAGGCAGGTCGAGGCTTGATCAGCTCCCTTAACGAGAACTAACGAGACGACCGCCTGCCCGGTAGACCCATTCCTTCGAAATGAAGTTGTTAGGATTCGTTCGTTGCGCTTCGAGCACTCAGCCACAATATGATGCGTTAAGTCATAGCGGCAAGGCAAGCGGCTACACAGAGGCAACAAGCAGCCACAACAGGTGGTCTTCGATTCGTGAGGAGGAGTTGTGACGCCCGACTGGGGCCGACTCAAGATTGATCGGGTTATCGTCCATGAGGTGCCGAAGGCCCGTGCATCGCAAGTAGCAAATACGCCGCTCACGCTCAGTCAGATCGAGAGTCCTCTGCCCGACGACGTACGAACGTATCTACAAGAGCGCCTACGTGCAGTCCTCACAGCCGGCGCGCGAGACGTCGTGGAAAACCCCACCGCGGGCTCCCCCGTGCCCGCTGCTGTGCGCGGCTATCTCCAAGGTAGCCCAACCACATTCGTGGCAATGTCCCAACAGCTTGCTGGTCATCTGAGGGCATCGCAGACGGGGGTCAACCCTGGCGGTCTGTTGATGGCAGTTGACTGCGAACTTGTGAAGGAGAGGGCTCTGTCGATAGTCAAGCTGGAACATGAGCGTGGAGTGAGGGCACAAACCACAACAATCAGTGGCAAGGCTACCTATGATGTAACCTACTTGAAGGACCTGCTATTCGGCAGCAAGACTCGTGTATTCAAGGTTGGACTCTTCACGACCACTGCTGCGGCCAAAACGCTGCTTACCGGCGCAGTGGTCGACAAGCAGCTCACCGGCGCGGCAGTCGCTGAGTTCTTTTTGCACAGATTCCTCGGCTGCCAGCTTGCCGAGGACGCTGCTGTCACTACCCAACGGTTCTTCCTGCAGACACAGGATTTCATCAACACCCATGTTGAGGACCCGGCGCAAAAGTCTCGATATGAAGTGGCCTTACTCGCGGAGATGCAAAGTGCCAGGAACCAGCTGTCCGTCACCGTATTCGCTGATGATTATCTTGAACCGGAGGATAGGGATAATTTCGTGTCCCACATGACCTCTAATGGTGTTCCTCCGGCCACGTTTGACAAGTCCGTAGTTCTGATTGAGGGCCAATTAGGGTCGGTTAGTATCGATTTCGCCCGGCGGGTCAAGGTCATCGCTCCGCGCGACACTTTGGAGGATGGGACGGTTACTATGGACAGCACGGAGGACGGCCGCACGAGACTTCAAGTCGTTGATGAAGTGCGGTCTGTTAAAGGCCGAGCAAGCCCTGGGCGGCGCCGGACCCATCCCGGCGATCAAACCCGTGCTTCGGATGAGTCCTAATGGAGTGACGGCCGGCCATGACGCTTGAGGCGGCACGGGACCGGTTCATTCGTGAGCGTGAGCGGTTCGTGCGTGCCGCGCAGGTGGTCGAGGTGACTGTACAGCGAGAGGCCGCACGCCGACATCTGAAGTGTCATGTTGAGGGCCGAGCGAAGGACGTACCGAGCTTCATCAAGAAGGCCCTCGTGAAGCACTATGAAGATCCTTGGACTGAGATAACGGACAAGGCCGGTGTGCGAGTCGTCGCTGAGCACATTGGCGACCTTGATGACCTCGTAGAGGTGGTCAAGGACACGCACTGTGTGCTGCGCGAAGAAGGGAAGAACCTTGCGCCGAACGAACTGGGCTATAGTGGGATTCACCTTCAGGTTCTTGCACCCGTCGAGGATGATGACGACCCTGATGAGCCGGTCGAAGTCGAAGTGCAAGTTCGGACCGCGGCGCAGGACCTTTGGTCTCGCACATCACATTCGCTTCTCTACAAGCCCCTCCTGGAAGCTCCCGCGAGTGTCGCACGCTCGTTGTATCGTTTACAAGCACTCATGGAGTTGTTCGATCACGAGGTTCAGCGGGCGGTGGAGGAAATCTCGGCTCATCCAGAGTATGAGAAGGCTCAGCTACTGCGCGCTGCCGAGAGCCTCTTCCACGTGTTTGTAGCGGCCGATTACAACCAGGAGTTGTCCCTGGAGGTACTTACCGTTGCGGTCGATGCCATTGGGGGCGAGGACTTCGCGGGTTACGCTGACCGTCTAGCGGAGTTCGTCGAACAGAATGCAACCAAGCTGTCCGACATTTATGAGGACTACGGACCCCTGAGCGAGCAAGGTCGTGACGGATCATACCTTCTAATTGGCCAGCCTGAAAGTATCGTGCTATTTGAACTTCTGAACCGGACGCCACGCTTACTTTGGAATAATTGGAGAGAACGCTTTGACGATGGACTTCTGCAACCGTTGGCGGATGTCTGGGGAGCACAGTGAATACTGACGGCACAGTTGGAGCGACCACCCTATTTGTTGAAGTACTGGTCATAGGGATCGGTGTCTTGGCGTGTCTGCTTGCGATCCTTCTGGCCGTGATTGGTAAGGACCTCATGGGCCTGTTGAGTTCTCTGGATGGCCCCATAGTGCTCGTTTCAGCCCTGTCGCTTTCCTATGCGCTTGGTATTATAGTTGATCGTTTGGCAGACCGACTGTTCCAGAAGCGCGCTACGCAATTGCAGGAACGGTCCTTTGCGAATGATGTTGAGTACGAGAGGGCTCGTGCAGCCGTACTAAGGGTACCCGCCTTCAGCGCACGACTTGACTACTCTCGTAGCCGGCTGCGGGTGGTGCGAGGTTGGTCCCTTAATGGGCTGGGCTTGCTCGTGTCTGGAAATCTGCTCTTGATCGTTCGATATGATGCTCCAGCAAACAGAGTCGTCACTGCTTCGCTAGCCCTGACGGTTGCTACGCTTGCACTCAGCATTGGTAGCTTATTCGCTTGGCAGAGTCTGGCCGAAAGTCAGTATCAGCAGATCGCAAAGCAATACCGGATGCTGGCTAGCTACGGCGAAACGGCGCCGACCAGCGCCGAAGTGTGAGACCATCTCAGATACGGTAAAGGGCCGACCGTTGGGGCTCTTCTCACCGATCCGTGGGTGCCTGACAGCCCGGATGTGACTGCACGCCGCTCCCCGACTACGGTTCCGGCTGTCCAAAGGCTGGATTCGCAAGAAGGGAAACGGCGTGCGATCTGCAAGGCTATGGGCCAGGCTGCTGGGTGTCGAGCGGGCAGTCGTCGAACGGGTGGAGTTCGACGAGGATGCCGACGCGCTCGTGGTGGCGGTGCGGCCCCGCAAGGGCGCCAAGCGTCGCTGTGGGCTGTGCGGGCGGCGCTGTGGCGGCTACGACCAGGGCGAGGGCCGGCGGCGCTGGCGGGCGCTGGACCTTGGCACCGTCCGGGCCTTCCTGGAGGCCGACGCGCCTAGGGTCTGCTGCCCGGAGCATGGGGTGGTGGTCGCCCAGGTGCCGTGGGCCCGGCATGGTGCCGGTCACACCCGGGTGTTCGACGACACCGCCGCCTGGCTGGCGGTGCACACCTCCAAGCAGGCGGTGCGGGAGCTGCTGCGGGTGGCCTGGCGCACGGTCGGGCGGATCGTGGCCCGGGTGGGAGCCGACGCTGAGCAGGCGGTCGACCGGTTGGACGGGCTGGCAAGGATCGGGATCGACGAGATCAGCCACCGGAAGGGCCAGCGGTACCTGACGGTGATCGTCGATCATGACAGCGGCCGGCTGGTGTGGGCGGCGCCCGGTCACGACGCCGCCACGCTGGGCCGCTTCTTCGACCTGCTCGGCGAGGAGCGGTGTGCGGCGATCCGGCTGGTCAGCGCGGACGCGGCCGAGTGGATCGCGCGGGTCGTGGCGGCTTGCTGTCCCCAGGCGCGGCTGTGCCTGGACCCATTCCACGTGGTCAAGTGGGCCACCGACGCGCTCGACGAGGTCCGCCGCGAGGTGTGGAACGCCGCCCGCACGGCCGGGGACACGGCGCTGGCCCGCGAGCTCAAGGGGGCCCGCTTCGCGCTGTGGAAGAACCCCGAGGACCTGACCGCCCGCCAGCACGCCAAGCTCGCCTGGATCGGCCAGGTCAACGACCGCCTGTACCGCGCCTGGCTGCTCAAAGAGGAGCTCAGATTGGTGTTCAAGCTCAAGGGCGTGCGCGCCACCGTGCTGCTGGAGGCGTGGCTTGGGTGGGCCCGGCGCTGCCGCATCCCCGCGTTCGTCAGGCTCGCCCGGTCGATCGGCGAGCATCGGGCCGGCATCCAGGCCGCCTTGACCGAAGGCCTGTCCAACGGACTGGTGGAGTCGGTCAACACCAAGATCCGCCTGCTGACCAGGGTCGCGTTCGGCTTTCGCTCCCCGGAGGCGCTGATCGCCCTGGCCATGCTCAGCCTGGGCGGCCTGTGCCCGCCGTTGCCGGGCCGGGCCTGAACCCGTCCGACACCGCAGGGCAGCGCAAGACCTCAAGGCCGGGTTGCACGCCGGCGCGTGCCGCGCCGGCCGCGGGACCAACGCTGGGCTGGATGCCGGCCCGGTCCGCTGGTTACCGCCTGCCGTCACCGACGACGGGATCGGAGCGAACCGGCAAGCAGGTCGGTACGGACAATCGTGCCCCCAACTCACCCACGGATGCAGCAGAAGACCCCGTTTTTTGCCCACCCCGGCTGCGCCTGCGCCTTGCGCGACAGCACCCAGCGGGGCCGCTTGCACACAAACCCCGCCCGGTGCAACGCGACCCGCACGCTCTCGATCCCCGCCCGATACCCGGTCACCCCGGCCAGGTAGTCGGCCAGCAGCCGACACGTCCACAACGCGCTGTCCACCCCCACCTCGTGCGGGTCCAGATCGGCCACCCGGACCAACTCCTGCTCCCAGCCGGGCGGATAGTGGGGCGGCTGGCCAGGGTGCGGCCG
>WNGJ01009037.1_pt1 | contig 11069 bp, 8 predicted proteins | sample 5400611 | NCBI WGS metagenome assembly WNGJ01 (sample SAMN13153375, study PRJNA577476) | soil metagenome | isolation source: 40 cm soil or saprolite under Garry oak tree replicate 1 | place: USA:California | collected 2016-06-15 | reverse complement strand
AGCGAGATCGAAGAACTGGAGCAGACTTCCTCTGAAGTCACCTCCAGTTGCAACAAATCCGCTGATTCCGACGGGAACGGTAAATGGTTGCATGACCACAGGTACATGCACCAGGCCGATTGAGAATACAAAGTAGTTGATTGTGACAATTGTGACCGGTACCATGATGAAGGGAATCATCATCACCGGGTTAAGCGCCATTGGGACGCCAAAAGTCACCGGTTCATTGATGTTGAATACCGCCGGTCCTAAAGCCACCTTACCCACTGTGCGCAACTGTGCTGAACGCGAGCGCAACATGTAGATCACCAGGGGCCATGTTGCACCCGAGCCGCCGAGATGGGCGAAAATATGGAAAAACGGTTCGGTCACGATGCCATGTCCATGAGCTGTTGCGTTGGCGGTCAGGGTGCTCAACCAGAATGGAAGCGCAATAGCAGTCACGACGTTCATGCCGTGGATGCCGACCGACCAGAGTAACATCATTAAGATGATTTCAAGCAACGCCGCCGGGTAACTATCCTGGACAAACACCAGCGGCTGAAAGACTCGCATGAGCAAGATAGGCAGCGTCAACTGCTGAACTTTGCCGTCTGTTAAGAATGTATGCGAACTGACAAACCACTCAAGCCCCCAGACCAGCGTTATAAGCAAAATAGCAGGTACAAGTGCTTCAAATGCCCGTGTCACATTTGGCGGCACGCTCTTGGGCAGTCGAATAGTGAAGCGCGAACCACGGAAGCGGCGTACCACCTCCGTGGTGAGAATGCCTATCAGGATACCAACGAGCAATCCCTGTCCACCCAGGTATGGCAAAACGTCGCCAAAGGTCAGTTTCGTCAGGTCTCCTACGGGCAAACTGGCTATCAGGAAGAGCACCATTGCCAGCACCCCTGGCTGCACTGCCTCAGTACGACGATATTGAGCCAGGCTGTATGCCACACCGAATGAAAGAAAAAGCGCCATCAAGCCAAACGAGAGCTGAAATGGCACGAGAATGTCTTGTTGATAAGGTGCAATTAAGGTCGCTAAAGCCGGAATGGGCGGGTTCGCTACAATAAGAAAGAGACTGCCCGCTAAAATTAGTGGCAGCGTAAAAATAATGAATGCGTCGCGCACAGCCTGTAAATATACACTACTTGCCAGCGCACCAAGCGGTGGAACAAGATAGCGCTCGACCCAGGCGCTACTGCGCTCCATCATGACGCTCACAGTTCCTTCTCTCCTTCTTTCGCTCCCGAGAGCAGATAAAGTACCTGCTCCAGTACAGCCTGTCCATTCATCGTCGCGTAGTGAAACGGATCAATTAACGCTACAGGCTTACCTACCGAGACCGCCAGCTTCTCAATGCTCTTACGCAGATGACGAATCTGCGGCGCAATCAGTACGACATCGCATTCATCGACCCTGGCTGCATACTCACCCGCACTCAAAGCCTCGACGGTGAGTTCGTACCCAAATGCTACGGCTGCTGCAAGCATACTATCCACCAGTAAACTGGTAGACATTCCCCAACTGCAAACAATCAGAACCCGCATCATAGAAATAATAACTCCCCCCCCACGAATCTCGCTTTTGCAACAGCTACACACTACAAGGTCGAAAATTGAAACTTACCGGGTACACTCATATATGCAGCAATAATCATGCCCAAATCTGTGTTACACACATAGCACACATTGAAGCTATGCAGCAAAATAAAGTATGCGGCCTCCCTTCATTACCTGGCCTCTACGATAAAGATGTCCACTTGTCTAAGAATACCGACGATATTATATGCCTCTTCATCAGGAAGAGGACGCGCTATTTGCTCACTGAGGATGTGTAGAGCCCGGCGACAGATGCTTAATTCACGAGGAAACTGCTGCTCTACTTGTGTGCGCACAGTCTCACTCACGAGCATACCTTTCGGGTGCGTACCACGCTCCAAGATGCAGGCCAGGTGAAGTATTAAGCCTGCCAACACCTCAATTTCAAAGGTCTCACCCACCTCCACCTCAATCAATTCTATCATGCGTTCGATCAAGGGCATTGCACGTACCGGGTTGAGAAATATCATGCGCTGGCTGAGTGTATACGAAATCTCACGCATGAGATCGGCCCGTTGAGTAAAAACGAGCGTCTTGCCATTTGCAAACGATGGTTGCCTGGCAAATGAAGATGGGAAGCGGGTATTTTGATCTGCAGAAGCCGGTTGAAGCAGAGCGGGGTCGATCAGGGTACCACCCAGCAGAGTCCTTAAGCGGGTGATACCATCACCAAAGAGGAAATCGGTGAGGGCAATAAAAGGATAACTCTCCAGGTGCGGATTGATCGTTCCCACGACTGCTACAACATGACGGTTTCCTACCAGGCACTGCACATCAGCCTCGGTTTTACTGGAAAGGCTGATATCCATGCAAATAATCTCCACCCCTTGTTCGGGTAGGCCTGGCAGGTGCTCTTCGATCAACTCCGCAATCTTGGCTGCACTGCCAAAGCCTGTCAGGCAGACAGAGAGTATCACACGAGGAGCCTGGTCAGACATGAAGCCGGTACGTCTTTCGTTGAATGCATCCGCAAATGCCGGCTCTGCAAAAGATGCCTGTTCGCTCCTGCTTTGCTCTTTGGTTAAACGAGGAATTGCCAGGCTGGCAGCCAGTTGATCGAGGGTCAGGTGCCTGGAACCCTGGGCCCTACGCACTGCTTCGACCAGCAGGGGTGCGGATACGCCTGCTACTGTACACACCTGCACACCAGTGCGCCGCATGACCATTTCGCCTAAAGAGAGGAGGGAGGCGAAATCAACCAGCAGCAGCACACCGCTTCCCTGGTCGGCAACTTGTACCCAGTGTATCAACTGGTCAAGCAGCTCCTCCGGGGACTGCTCCAATGTAAGCTCCATCCAGTGTACAAAGTTCACGCCCACCAGGGTATTCACCAACTCCGCAAGCCCTGCTGCAATACCACGGCCATGTGCCGCTACCACTATGCCAACTGTCGATTGCTCATTACTCAAAAGTGTTTCTGCATTTGCCAGCAGTACGGCCAGCACGTCCATTTCACTCTCTGGTAATGAGACGCCGAGCGACGAACGAAACTGCAACAAGGCTGCACGTGCGACCTCGTATTCAATGGGATAGGTTCGCCGGACGGACTGGATGGTCAATTCAGCGATGGGGCGTCCATGAGCCAGATGCTCGAGCGTACTGGTCAAGTGCATGGCCAGTACCAGCGCCAGTTTTTCTGGAAAGACTCGCCCCAGTTGCTCCTCTGCATATTGCACTATCTGCCGGCTGATAGCCGCGATGCGTTCATCGATCAGGTTGGACACCGATTCCTGGCGCTCGCGCGTTACTTCATCAGCAAAGCGCTGAAAATGGAGCTGAATATTCAACTGCAACAGCCTGTTAATATCGCTCTCAGGCAAGCCGCTCCTGCGTAGCCTGTTCAGATCAGCATTGATGCCATCATAGAGATCTTGTGCCGACTCTGGTAAATTGTCAAGGCTAAGGCCAGCCGGTGTGAAAATGGATGTTGCATCTAATAAATGTAATACCGGCCCCAGGCTGCGATGTAATTCAGCGGTACGCAGCAGACCACTGCGCACATGATCGGGTAAAACTCCCAGGTGCACGTTTAATTCGAGCAAGTTGTTGGTGCGATACTCGAGATAGGCCCGGGCACAGATCAATTGCACATCGGTACGTAACTGGCCGATGTTGCCGGGACACTCATAGAGGAGCAATGCTCGCAGCACCTCGGGTGCAACTTGAATATTCGTACCTATGCTGCTGCACTCGGTGGTAAAAAAAGCGCGCAGCAGCTCGTATCGCTCCGTGGCGGTACGCTCATGCAGGCCTGGCAGCGTGATCACCATTGGAATACGTCGCCTGAAAGTTGGTAGCAGTGCCGCAGCAGGATCTTCTGTTGTCGCAGCGAGCAGAAGGAGCGATGATCGCCTTTCATGTACATCGCCTAAACGCCGGAAACGCTCGCGGTCCATCAAATGGAACAGCATCTCCTGGCCTTCGGGAGGCAGACGATGCACCTCATCGAGAAAAAGGATGCCACGATGAGCCTGTTCGACCAGACCTGGTCGATCATGGTCAGCACCGGTATAGGCGCCACGCACAACGCCAAAGAGATGTGCCATCAGTAGTTGTGGATTGCTGGCATAATCGGCGCAATTGAAACTGATGAATGGGGCATCTGGCGGTAATGCTTCGAGTTCGAGGGCAAAGTCGTGCATGAGCCGAGCGAAGGTGGTTTTCCCGACGCCGCTAGGTCCGCAGAGCAGGGTATGCAAACCACGCGGTGGATAAAGAATGGCAGCCTTTGCCTGCTGAACGGCTACCTTCAGGCCTTCGTTGCAGCCGATCAGTGTATCAAAACTGGTGACAACCGCGCCAACCTGTACAGAAGCAGCAATAGCAGGGGGATTGCCAGGCGCCGTGGCGACTTGCAGGGATATCCCATGGCCTTCTGTTTGCTGGTGCTCGCCTGGCATCTCGGCCAGAATACTGTGCCGATGCCCATTTCTGCCATTTTGATTCATCTTCCCTGTTTCAGTGGAAGATGTTTTGATGACAAACAACACGGGGCGACCAGGGATTCGTTCGACGATCCCTTCTTGAACCAGTAGATTGAGATCACGACTGGCATTGGTACGATCTATCCCGGCATGCTCTGCTACTTCTTCCGCGCTGAAGCCTGTATAACGACGCAATACACCACTTTGTGCTGGCCGCTGTGCACACAAGGATCGTAGTGTCTCAAATACCCGATCTTTGCGGAGCACTAAACGACTCCTTCCAGGTAAGCCTTCCTGGCTATCTGCGTGTCAGTGTATCAAACTCATCTGTGAGGACAAGGAAATATCAATCGACACTAACTTTGGAAGGTGAATCCTTTTAACAAAAACATTTATTATTACTACGTTTGTATACCTGTGCAATTTCACACTAACAGACTTTTCTTCAGCAGGAAATATAAGATCAAGGGACATTCTCCCAGGCCTTACCTCATTCGCTCAATTCCTGATCTTGACGCCATCCTCTTACATGTAGCGTAATAGAGGTAGAAATAACTTTTCCTTCCTTGATTTAGCAAATAGAAAGAGTTAGCACGCATGGCATTGAAATTTGGCTTAATTGTTCCGCAAGGCTGGCGCATGGACCTGGTGGGAATACCTGATCCGGTCGAGGCATACGAGACGATGACTCGCGTCGCGCAGGAAGCTGAGGCACTCGGTTTTGATTCGATCTGGCTATTTGATCATTTCCACACCGTCCCTACACCAACTCAGGAAGTCACATTCGAGTGCTGGACCAGTACCGCCGCGCTAGCACGCGACACGCAGCGGGTACACATCGGGCAGATGGTTACCTGCAATGGTTACCGCAATCCTGCTCTCCTGGCGAAGATGGCGAGTACGGTAGATACGCTCAGCCACGGACGGCTCGATTTCGGTATAGGCGCAGGCTGGTATGAGCACGAGTACCTGGCGTACGGCTATGACTACCTTGATGCTCCCGAACGCCTGCGCCATCTACGCGAAGCAGTGCAGGTGATCCTGGCTATGTGGACACAAGACGAGGCGGTATTTGAGGGGAAATACTATCATGTGCGCGGCGCGATCAACCAGCCGAAAGGGGTGCAGAAACCGCACATCCCCTTGCTGATTGGTGGCGGAGGGGAACAGGTGACATTAAAGCTCGTGGCACAGTATGGGGATGCCTGCAATCTTGGCCATCTCGATGTCGAGGGGCTTGAGCACAAATTTTCCATTCTCAAAAAGCACTGCGACGAGGTTGGGCGCGATTACAATAGTATCCGGCGTACTGTGTTATTCAACTGCGCCATCGCCGAGACCGATGAGGAAGCGATGGCGAAAAGTAGGCCATTTCAACGCAATATTCCATCAGGGCGCATTCGCGAGCAGGCGCTCGTTGGCACCCCCGATGTGATTCGTAAGCGTTTAGAGGAGATCGAACAAGCAGGGGCGCAGGAAATAATTCTCTACATGCCTGACTCGGCTCGGTTAGAAGCGGTTAGAATGTTTGCACGGGAGTGCATGCGTAAATAGAGCTCTAGGCAGCGCAAGGTGTCGAGCCACGGGGAGGGCAATAGTCGCACACTACAAGCTGTGGTAGAATAGGAAAAACCAACTGGACAATTGGGAAAAAGATGCACCTATCAATAGCAGATTGGAGAAGCAGCGCTGATGAATGCTCAAGATGTTGTGCGCAAGGCACAAGAGGCAAATCTTCGACTTGTGCGATTTTTGTATTGCGATAACGGCGGCATTATCCGCGGTAAGGCTACTCACGCCAGTAAACTCTCGACACGCATGAGTGAGGGGATCGGCCAGACGCTGGCGATGCAGGCATTTACTGGGGTCGAGTCACTTGCTGCGGTTGAAGGTATGGGGCCGGTCGGCGAATTCCGCCTTGTACCAGATCCAAATACCTTTGTCGCTCTGCCTTACGTGCCAAGCAGCGGCAGCATGATGTGTGACATGATTCTCACAGATGGCAAACCCTGGGAGGCATGTCCAAGAACCTTCCTCAAACGTATGGTTGCGCGCCTGGCCGAACAAGGCATGCGTGCTGAAGCAGCTATAGAGCACGAATTCTATCTCGCGCGTGAAGAGAACGGCAAATATGTACCGGCCGATCATAGCCTGTGTTACAGCAGTATTGGACTGGACGACGAAGCGGAAGTCGTAGACGCGATCCTGGAAGCACTGGAGATTCAAGGTATCTCCGTGGAACTATTCCACGCGGAGCTTGGCCCCGCGCAGCAAGAACTCTCGATACATCATGCTGATGTGCTGAAAGCTGCCGATAACGTCTGTCTCGTACGCGAGACAGTGCGGGGTGTGGCACGAACTTTTGACACATTCGCTTCGTTTGCCCCCAAGCCTTTCCTCGACCAGGCTGGCAGCGGCGCACATATTCACTTGAGCCTGTGGGGCAATAGTGGTAACGAAAATGCGGGCAAAAACTTGTTTTATGATGCCGCTCAACGTGGTGGGCTAAGCCAGCTTGGTAAATATTTCATTGGCGGGATAATTCGCCATATCCGCGCACTAGTAGCAATCACCTGCGGCAGCCCAAACTCATATAAACGCCTGCTCCCGCATTTCTGGAGTTCGGCCTATGGAGCCTGGGGCTACGACAATCGCGAGGGAGCGATACGTGTTCCCTCAACGTTTTGGGGGCGTGAGCCGGAGTCGATCAACCTGGAGTTCAAACCTAGCGACCATAGCGGCAACCCCTACCTTGCGCTGGGTGCACTGCTCGCGGCCGGTTTAGACGGCATACAGAAGAGCATAGATCCTGGCGAACCACAGGAGATTGACCCCGGTAACTATAGTGATGAGGAACGTGAGCGGCGTGGCATCAGGCGTCTACCCACCTCTCTCGACGAAGCTTTGGACGAATTGGAACGCGACGATCTATTGAAAGAAGCCCTCGGTCCCCTGCTGGCTACTTCTTATATCGCGATCAAACGCAACGAAGCAGCTTTCTTCAAGGATAAGACTCCAGAAGAGGAGGTATATCAACATTTCTATAAGTACTAAAGAGAGAGCTTCCTGGCACACAGTGGACAGCAAGCAGGAGCAGGTCGGGGTTTGTCCCAATCTGCTTCTGCTTGCTGTGTACGGAAAAAAGAGCGCCAGTCGTTAGCTATTGTTGCTGCTCATTCTGGAATCAATATGTCTGCTGTGCGTTTTGCTTGGCGGATTGCACCGTCTGTTTTGTTGTGCCGGCAACGTCCTGACCGGTCTGCTTCACATCAGAGGTAGCCTTCTGAGCCAGGTCGCCCAGGGTATTTCCAGTTTCCTTTACCTTCGATGCGGCCTGTTGGACATAGCCTTTCAAGTTACTACTTGTCTGTGAGACGCGGTCAGAAACCTGCTGTGCATATTGATTGAGTTGCTCGTTTTCTGGTAAGTATCCTCGCAGCTCTGCAAAGCGCTCAGCCAGGAGACGGCGCATCTCTTCGCCTTTCATCGGCGCTACAAGTAAGCCGATACCAATGCCAACGAGCACGCCCCTTACAAAACGGTTCATCTTTAGCTTCCTTTCTTATCTGGTCAGAGGATCATTACACCACACTCAAAAAGGGAAACTACAGGTGCTTTTGCTGTATCCTTTTCTGATGCTCATTATAGACACGTTTAACCCTGGCCGTTAGTTTCATCGCTGGCGAGGGATGCCAGCATCTCCACATAGTTCGTAAAGGCCGCATAGGGGCCAACCAGCGGAATCTCTTTCGCCAGTTCCGCTAGCCTGGCAGGTAGGAAATTTTGCTGTGATAACCTCTCCAGCCATCCACGCGCCTGTTGAACTCGATGTCTATCCGCATCACTGATGGGTTGGTCCCAACGACCACGTCCGTAGTTGTAGCGCCTGAGCAAATCAGGATCACGCAGGTAGGCGCGCACAAGGGGTATAAGCGCCACGCGTAAGGCTTCTTCACCAACAATTGGACAGAGATACGTATCCAGTATGGCTTCATCAATGGATTGAGCCTGCTTCATTGTACGCAGTAGAGCGATTCGTTCCTCCAACGCCGAGCGAGCAGGATGAATCAGTTTGTTATCCTCACCCAAACGTATATCTTGTAAGCGGCCGCTAACCGTTGCACCAAGGCCTGAACGACCAACCCAACCCGCGAGGGTTGGAGTCCACCTTGTTTCAGCCCGCCACTCCTGCACCGTCTCACGGGTGACCGCCCAGCGTAGCCACATACGAGGTGGCGTGACCAGCGGATCGAGAAACATCACCTCATGCGCCGAAACAAGGATTGCCTCGATGAAGGCTTCTTGTTTCTCGCGCCGGTTGTTGCCAACAACCCAGGTGTCTTGAATGTTAGCTCTGCGATAGGCAGCATGCCGCAGCCGCCATTCTTCGACATCAAGAGGTGCACACTGAAACTCTATGGCACACCGCCGTCCATCGGTATGCGTGACGTAGATATCTGCAATACGATTCGGTGCGGGTAAACGTTCTTCAAGGGAGATACCCGCCTGGGGAAATTGCTTGCGCAGCCACTCAGCCAGTACCATCTTGCCGCGCATGTGCCGCACCGATTCAGATTCGGTACTCCATGCACACTCGCCTTTCAGGTGCGCAAAGTGCAGCTGAGTACGTTTCTCTGGCCCACCGCGCACATGCACTACTCCACGACAGTTCGGGCAGCGCAAGGCATGTTCCTGTGACCAGCGTTGTAACTGCTCCAGTGGTGTCTCTCCAGCGACCACTGGAGCACCACCTGGTCCATAGGCTACAAGCATTGAATTATCCCACCATCTTCGCTCTCTTCAGTGACCAAGCACCAACCAGGCAATAAGGGCTGCGAATGCAATCCAGGCACCAACAACTACTCCCACCGCTATGACTTCCAACCATGAACGACGTTCAATACGGTAGTAGAGCAAAGGCAGAGCGGCGACCACCAGACCCTCAAAGAGTATCACATACACCGGAGTATGACCCACCATGAGGTGTACAGGCGCGTAACGCCACCAGCCTCCATAGAATGCCATTTCTTCATAGATAGGGATCACGAAGGCACCCACCAATCCACAGAGCAACGTTGCCATGCGCCATCCCAACAACCCTCGCAGCCGCCAGCAGACATACCCCAGGTAGGTTAGAGTAACCATCCAGGTAAGCGGCATGTAAATGGGTGACGCCCAGATGGTCAATTCTCCCGGTGGGTAGATGAGCGAGTGAACTATCCGCCGACCAGAGGCGTCGGTGAACAGTTCGCAAATCCCAGCAATCAGCCCTGCCAACATTAGTCGCCCCAGGAGGGGGCGCATCGTGTGCAGGCCGATTAGCAATGCGCACAACAGGACCGACAGGAACAATTCAATGGCCCCGACATACCACCACCTTGTTATGGAATCGGTAAACGCTGAAACGAAATCGAGTAAGATCACGACGGCTATAGCAAGATCAAACCTGGTGAACCTGCGAACTGTGGCACCCTGCGCGAGATATTTCTCCGATTCTGTTTTTGCTTCGCCGGGCAGGGCCAGCCGTTTGATAAGTGATGTGCTTAGTTGATGTATCATAGCATGATTATTGGCAACTTCGTTTTGATTTCATCCTTAACAATATTATACAGCTTAAACGCATGATATATAATGATTAAGAGACGCAGATACTTACCTGCAAGGCTGATGTACAGTGTTTCAAGTAGTAAACCCAGGAGTAATGACGATGACCAGGCACTTGGATGCCGAGAGCAGTTCGCCTATCTTTCGTATCGGTGTCTTCGCACTCATCTTTGACGATCAGGGACGTGTCCTCTTGGGACACCGGCGTGATATCGATTGGTGGAATTTACCAGGCGGAGGTATGGAAGCTGGAGAAACAGTCGAAGGTTGTGTTGACGTTCCGCAGCCGCGTTACCGGTGGAGACCTTCACCCAACCGAAGAGACCCGGGAAAGCCGCTATTTTGCGCCCGGTGACCTCCCTCGTAATACACTCCCCAAACATCGCCAGCGCGTGGAGGATGCACTGCTTAATGCGCCCAGCGCTATCATACGAGCGCAGCGCACCAGTACAGAGGAAGATCAAGGACTCACCACAGGATGAGCAAGGCCAGGCTTGAGCAACGATAGGGAGGACGGCCCTTAGTAAACCTGTAGAAGTTTTCCAATCAAATTCCTTCATAACTAGTGTATACTTTCTTTCCCTCAAGCAGCACTGCTATGTCTCGAGCAGCTACCTCTATCCTGCCCTCTAATTGATCACCGTTCAACAACGAGGTAAATTTCCCCTCCGGTAATATCACCTCTTCGGCTTTCTCCCCATGATTCAGCAGAAAATATACATTGCGTCCATCGGCTCGCTTTCGTTGAGTTATTTCAAGGGGCTCTTGTATTCCGAGCAAAGACGGAACAACAGCTTCCTGGCAAAGTTGGCGCATCAGAGCGGCTAACAGTTGATCACTGCCCCACGTCGCAAGGTAATATGCTTTTCCCTGTCCGTATTGATGCGCTGTTAAAGCTGGACCGTTGGCATAGTAATCGTGGGTAAAGACACCAAGCGCACGCGCTCCCGCG